>ERZ773234.30-NODE-30-length-47831-cov-6.194072_pt1 | contig 47831 bp, 47 predicted proteins | sample MGYA00580523_ERZ773234 | MGnify/ENA primary metagenome ERZ773234 (study PRJEB29015, sample SAMEA2738167) | human oral metagenome | biome: human oral; feature: human-associated habitat; material: saliva | place: China | collected 2262 ...
GGCGGGCGCCCCCCTGCTTTTGCCTGGAAGTAGTTTTTACCTGGTTTAGGGACTGCCAGCTTGCTCAGAGCAGGCGCCCTCATAGCGCGAGGGCGCACAGCAGACTATCAACCGTTAAGACGGTATTAGCCAAAGGCGTATTTGGGGAGAAATCACGATGGCCACAATCTCTAACGCAACACTAGCCTTTTATATAAGCGATGCTTTATTTGGGTAGGAGGTAACAAGTATGAATAATGTGTGGGAAGAAATCTTACTAATAATTATAGGCCCTCTCATCATTTATTCATGGTGGGTGCAGACCTACACTGATTCGTGGGTGGCAGAATTCGGGAGAAGTATTTCACGCGAGCGTATGACCAAAAACATGGCGGCAATGACGTGTCCCTGCATGGGCATTGTGTCTACCTTAATTGGAATCAGTATGCTCTTGAAGAGGGCGGGAGCTCCCGGATTCGTTTGGTTTCCTTTATCGTTCATTGCACTGTTCTTTATTTTTATTGGCGCCTTATATATTCTGCCGTTTCCGTTACCTCGTCTCATTGATTCACGTTACCAGTTCATGAAACGTAACGGCCTGCTTGACGACAATGGTGATCCGCTGCCTGATGAAGAGGCGGAACGTATCCTCGCCCAACGCGAAGAAAACGAATAACTTTTGTTGCCAGGCCCCCAGGATTGGAATCTGTTACCTAGTCACAACATTGTGATTTCTTAACCTAAGCCACAGGTCGGGGTAATATCTGCCTTAGTATCTGACCCCGACGACAGCTGTAAGCCAATGATTGACCCCCAGCGCCCCAGCTCCCACCACAACGCCACCCAGGCCACCTCTCTGCGCGAAAGCAAGCTAAACACGCTTGGTAACACCCACGCTAGCTTGTATACGCCCTGGGGCTCAGCCTGGCGCGTGTCGCTGGTGACTTTCGCGGTGCTGGGTATTTTTGCCATGGTTGGGGGCATTCTTTTTTACGCCCACCGAGCCTCTGAGCAAAACCAGACGGGCGCCGTCGTCGTTACCACCACCCAAACCCAGAGCCCTGAAAGCACCCCCAGCCCCACTCACAGCAGCACGCCACTACCTAGCACTGCGCCGCTACCCACCAGCAAGCCGCTAGGGACCGCCACACCCACACCACTGTCCTCAAGCCCAGAGCCCTCCACTGGCTTGAACCTGCCCAACTTGACCACAATCTCCCCCACTGAGGCACCCCCCACCCCTGCCGCAGACAACTCAAGTGCAAACAACTCCAGTTCAGATGTGGTTTTAACGGCCTGGCAATGCTCTAGCTCGCGCAAGCTCGTATTCCGCGCCAGCAATGGCTGGGACCGCAATAGTGCCATCGAAGTTGCCCGCAGCGAAAGCTGCGCCCGCTGGGAGTAGTCCCTGGACCACGAGCGCAGGCCCAAGCGCAGACCGTGAACGCAGGCGCAGGACGCGAACATGAGCGCAGGCCCAAGCGCCGCCCGGGGCGCCAAAAAACACGAGTGCCTGGCTGCATAGAATCGCAACCAGGCACTCGCTACGCCGTCGGACTAAACCGCAGGCGGGAAAAGCTAGCAGGAAGCTATCAGGCCACCTCAACCTCAACGCCACTGACGTCAGCGGTAGCCAACTCAACCTTAGGCTCCTTGGTAACCAGCTTGTGGATACCCCAAATCGCCAAGAACACCGGCAAACCAATGTAGCTAGAAGCAATCTGGAACAGCTGGCCCCTAAACAGAGCCTCATAGTTTTGACCCACCAGCACAATCAGGCACATAACGAAAGCCAACATCGGGCCAAACGGGAACAGCGGAGCCTTATAGGGCAGCTTCGACAAGTCATTACCCTGCAACACATAGGCCCTGCGGAAACGCAGGTGGCACCAGGAAATACCCAGCCACACAATGAAGCCCGAAAGACCAGAGACGTTAAGCAGCCAAGTGTAGGCAGCGCCCTCACCCACAATAGCGGTCACGAAACCAACCGCGCCCACAGCAGCCGTAACCGCCATAGCGTAGATCGGCACGCCGCGCCGGTTAACCCGGGAGAACAGCTTGGGGGCGTGACCATCAAGGGCCATCGAGTGCAGCATACGGGTAGAGGCATACAGGCCAGAGTTACCGGCAGACAAAATCGCAGTCAAAATAACCGCGTTCATCACCGCAGCCGCGCCGGCCACGCCCGCCCGCTCAAACACCAAGGTGAAAGGCGAGTAAGCCACATCAGTCTCACCGTTACGCAGCAAGTTGGGGTCGGTGTAAGGAATCAGGAAACCAATAACCGAAATAGCACCCACGTAGAACAGCATGATCCGCCAGAACACACTCTTAATAGCCCGGGGCACATCCCTGCGGGGGTTACGCGACTCGCCCGCAGCCACACCAACCAGCTCAGTACCCTGGAAAGAGAAACCAGCGATCATAAACACTGACACAATCGAGAGCCAGCCGCCGTGGAAGGGGGCCTCACCCTTAGTCCAGTTACTAAAGCCAGGCGAATTACCACCCATAATCCCCAGGATCATGGCCACGCCGGCCACCAAAAACACCAGCACGGTAATCACCTTGATGGTGGCAAACCAGAATTCACCCTCACCATAGGCGCGTGCAGAGAGTGCATTAAGACCAGTTAGCAGCGCCAAGAACACTGCCGCCCACACCCAGTGGGGCACATCGGGCAGCCAGTAGCTCATCACAATACCGGCTGCTACCAGCTCAGCGGCCACCGTAATGGCCCAGTTAAACCAGTAGTTCCAGCCCATGGCAAAACCAAAGGAGGGGCTAACAAAACGCGTGGCGTAAGTCTGGAAAGAACCAGAAACGGGCATGTGCGCAGTCATTTCGCCCAGTGACTGCATCAGCAACAGCACCATTAAACCAATTACCGAATAGGCCACCAGGGCGCCGCCCGGGCCTGCGGTAGAAACGGTTGCGCCGGAGGCCACAAACAGGCCGGTTCCAATTGCGCCACCGATAGCGATCATCTGCATGTGGCGGGCGGACAGGCCACGCTTAAGGTCAGTTCCTGGATTGTCGTGTTCAGACACCTTAGCGTCACCACCTAGTGATGCGCTCGCGGCAGTTTCAGGCTCCTCCCCTGCTGCAGATAGCTCGGGAGTAGTTAAAGCGGACATGTTCACCTCCGTTAAAGTTACTTAAATTGCCAAAGCGGCAATGGAGGTAAACATAGCAGAGTGACTGCAACTTTATAAACGCTGTCTCATATTTTAATGGTGTGATTACGACGACGGGGCGCCCCCGTTTGTCTAGAAGCGCCCCGCTTTGGCTTTATTGCTGGGACCTAATAAGACTTAAGCCCCAACCCACTTAGCCGATGTGGAAATAAGTTTCCACCAAATCTTCAACTAGCACCCGTGCTGTGGCGATATCTTCACGCAAGTTCTCGTCTCCTAGACCTTCGAGGTAAGCCACCCAGGCGTCGATGAGCTTAGGCGGAAAGACCCCTTCAGCCTCGTAAAGGGCGCGCTGAGCCTGTAGACGCTGGGCGGATTCGTAGCAGGAGGCGGGCAGTTGCTCTAGGTTTTCGAGCTTAGAAGCGTCCCCTGAGACATATCGCTCATTGGCATATTCAAGCATTCCCGGCTCAGTCAGACCCACTCGCGCGGCCACAACAATTGCCGCTAGCAGCAGGTGGATGGCGGCTGAGCCGTCAGGTGAGCGCATTTCCACGGTTTGCAGATCATTGGGAACCTGACCAACTGTGGGCTCATTGGGGTTGGCGTCGCGGAACATACGGTCATCAAGGTTGTTCCAGCCCAGCGGGACACGCACCAGCACTGAACGGTTGCGGTCACCCCAGCAGATGGCGGTGGGGGCTTCCTGGTGGGGCACTAGGCGCAGGAAGGAGGTGGGCACGGTATTCCCAAAGGCGGTGATGGAGGCGGCTAGGGTGAGGTAGCCACCGATCACCTTGCGGGCTGTATCGGTTAGGCCGGCGCCTTGGCTAAATAGGTTGTTGCCTTGCGGGTCTACCAGGCGGGTGTGGAAGTGCATGCCTGAGCCGGCTTGGCCGACGGCGATCTTGGGCGAGTATGACACTTCAATGCCGTGGCGGTGGGCTACTTCACGCACTACCCACTTGGCTAGGGTCATTTGGTCGGCGGCGTCGCAGGCATCTACCGGCAGGAATTCGATTTCCTGCTGGATCATTTGGCGTCCGTCGGCAACAAAGTTACCCACCTCGGCGTGGGCGTATTTAACTGCGCAACCCATTTGGGTCAGGTATTTGAGGGCTTCGGTGCGCACGTCGGCGAACTTAGAGAAGGGGGCAGCTTCGTGGTAACCGCGCTGCTCTTCTACCGGGAATAGGGTCTCGACGTCGGAGAACAGGTAGTACTCCAGCTCACCTAGGGCCTGCAGGCGGTTGCCGGTGGCTGCTTCGAGGGCGGTTTGGGCGCGGCGCAGCACGTGCTGAGGTGAGCTGACCAGGGGGTTGCCGGCGACGTCGTAGAAGTAGCACAAAAAGTCGATGGTGGGCTCGGTAGCGAAGGGGTTCATGAAGGCACTACGCAGCTGGGGCACCACATATAGGTCTGATGAGGTGGCGTCAACAAAGTTAAACAGGGAGGAGCCGTCCACGCGCTCCCCCATGGTTAGGATCCGGTCCAGGTGGGCTACAGATTGGATGGCGAAGTTTAGGACCTTTAGGCGCCCGTCGCCGCCAATGTAGCGCAGTTCTAGGGCGTGAATATCGTTGTCGACGATGTAGCTGATGATGTCCGCTTTGGTGAACTCGGCGGGTAGCTTCCCCAAAGCGCGCACCAGCGGGTTGGGGCTCAGGGTGATTTGGTCGTTTGAAAGCATTACAACTCCTCTTCGAGTGCTTAGGCGTTTAGTCCTATTTTTGCAGAAAGTTGGCTACACCGGTAGTCGTTTTTTTCAGGGAGACTTATCCCCATAGCTACCGTTAAGTCACAGGTCATAGCCTAGTCCAAAGGCTTAGTTTTCAGACATCTCTAACGATTAGCGTTTAGACTGGTTGAAAACTCATACCTGGAGGCGATTATGTGGCGCAAGGCTATACACATTCTGGCGGTAACAGCTTTAGTGGTTACCGGCCTAGGTCTGCCCACAGCCGCTTGGCCCACCGCAAGCGCAGCAGACGAACCCTACATAGCTGAAATGTTTGTAGTCCTAAACAACAACAAGATGCAGGACTACATCATGGTGGTTGACCCCAGCAACAACATGACTAAAGCTCAGTGTGAGAGCTTCAAGGGCACCACCAAAGACAAGACGCTTACCACCCAGTTTGAACAAAAAGATAAGGGTGCCACCTGCTCTATTTTGCAGACTTTCACTAGCTATAAGGCCTCTTCGCAGTTCTCACGGCAAAACGGCAAGACCACTGTCACCGTTGACCCGCAGGCCACCATCAATGTTTCCGCTAAGCCACTGGGGATCTCCTCAGCTACTTTTAGGGCTCTGATTGTGGGCGTTGAAGGCAAGGTGGTTAGCGCCCCAGGCAACGTCAAGCTTCAATACGAGGTTTTTAACAAGCGTAATTTACACATGGCTTACTGGCGCAACCCCTCTGCTGCGGTGACCATGGAATTTACTTTGACCTCGGATGATGGCACCCAAAAGCAGGATCCTTTCTCTCTGCTGCCTGACAATAAAACTGCTAGCCCGTCGCAGAGCCCTTCAAGCGACCCTTCCGCTAGTGGTTCGCCCACTTCTAATGCGAATCCTTTAGATACTGCTGCCCCTACACAAAGCGCGGCGGCGGCCAGCTCTGAGGACGAGGACGGCTCTAACACCACTGCCCTGTATGCCGCTTTGGGGGTAGGTATTGTGGTGCTGTTGGCACTGTTGGCGCTGATCGTGATGGTTTTGCGTAAGCCCCGTAAGGGCGCTAAGTCTTCGGGGTCTTATCCCAATAACACCAGTGGGTATGTGCCCACGATGGCTAGCGGTCAGATTAATACTTCCGGCCCGCTTCAGGGCGCTCAGGGGATCCAGGGCACTCAGGGCGCTAGTGCCGCTTCGGCTGCTTATGCCAGCTCGACGGCGTCGGCGGCTTATCCGCAGTCTGCGGCTTCTGCAGCCTCGGCTCCCGCACAGTCCGCGCCCAGCTCTGGCTATCCCCGCAGTGCGGCCTCTTCTAACTATCCGCAGTCTGCAGCGTCGGGCTATGCGCAGTCTGCGGCGTCGGGCTATGCCCCCTCGGCGGCGTCGGCTCCTTACGCCCCCAGCGCACCCCAGGGTTACGGGCAGAGCGCCGCGCCCCAAGGCTATGGGCAACCAGCCGCTCCCCAGGGCTATGGGCAGCAGGCCACGCAAGGCTACGGGCAGGCACCCCAGAGCTACGGCCAGGCACCTCAAAACTATGGCCAGCAGGCCGGGCAGGGCTACAGCCAGAGCACCCCGCAATACTCGGCTCCAAGCGCCGCTCAGGCTCCGAACCCGGGTTACGCACAGTCGGCAGCCTCTGGCTACGCGCAGTCTGCGGCGTCGGGCTATGCCCCTTCGGCGGCGTCGGCCCCTTACGCCCCCAGCGCACCCCAAGGCTACGGGCAGAGCGCCACGCCCCAGGGCTATGGGCAGCCTCAGAACTACGGGCAGAGCGCCGCACCCCAGGGTTACGGCCAGCAGAGCTACGGGCAACCGGCCGCTCCCCAGGGGCAGGGGCAACCGGCCGCGCAAGGCTACAGCCAACCCCAGGGATACAACCAGGGCGCTCCGCAAACCTATGGGCAAAGCGCTGAGCAGTCGGTGTTCCCCAGTTACGCCCAGGAAACAACCCTGGCCCCAACTCACCGCTATCCGCAGGACACCACTGCGGCCACTACCCCGTCCCCTTCACAGGACACGGTTCAGGCGCCCACCGCGCAAGAAACCGTGCAGGCGCCCACCGCGCAGCCTTCGCAAGAGACGGTTCAGGCCCCAACTCAGGACTACGACCCTGCCGCTACCCAGATTTATGACGCGGATAGCGAACCAAACCAGCAGCCCCACACTGGCTGGAACAACCAGCCTTATGGCGGCTAATTAGGAGATTAGGTATGAATACTGCCGTATGTAAACGCTTTTTCACTCGTTTTGTAGCTGCTGCGCTACTGGCCACGGCTGGCACCCTGGCGCCGTCGGCACTAGCTGCACCTAGCGAGGCGAAAGTACAAGAGTCGGTGGTATTTACCAAGGCTGGGCAAATTATGTACACGGTTAGCATCGCCGATTACACCCAGACACTAACCAGCCAAAGCTGCGCTGACACGCTAGAAAGTGCCATGCCGAAGACTGAGGCAGGAATTACCCCAGTTTTTAAACAAAACGAGGGTTATAACTACTGCTCGGGCACGGTTACCTACAGTGCGCAGGCGGGGCATGAGTTTTATTCTCTCAACGGCGATAAGCTAACTGGCCATAACCGCGTTGACGCGCTGCTTGTTGCCCTAAAACCGCTTAAGGTTAGCTCCATTAACAGCAATGTCAGCGTGCATGATGCCAATGTCACCTCAGCTAGCGACGGCGTCAAAGTGAACCAGTCTGGTGGCGAGGGTAAGGGCTACTTCATGCAGTGGCGCAATTCCACTCACCAAAACACCTTTACCGCGACTGTAAATAACCCAAGTTCTACTAGCACTTCAGGCGGTTCAAGCTGGTTGGCTGGCGGTTCTCAGGGAGGTTCTGGTAGCGCTGACGGTTCTGGCTCGCAAAGCGCAGCTCCCGACGGCGCCCAGCCCAGCGCCGGTGCCACTAGTGCGGCTCCTACGCCGGGGGCTAGTGGCTCAGCCAGCGGTTCTGCTAGTGCTAGCAGCTCTGCCAAGGCTACTGACTACCGCGCGACTATAGCTGGCGCCGATAAATCTCAGGCGGCCGCCGCCAAGCAGGGTAATAGCGGGATAGTTACCGCCCTGTGGGTGGTTGGCGCCCTGGTGGTAGCCAGTGCCGCTGGCCTGGGCTTTTTGCTGCTAAAGCGCCGTAAGCAGGAAGCTGCGGGCGCTGAGGCTAGCGAGGCTTAAAAACTGACGCTGCCGGCCAGCCCAAGCGGCTAGGGCGGCGTCGTACCCTAATAAGCCGCATTAGAATGGCACTGCCCGGCACTGCCCACTAAGTTTCAAGGAGGAAAAATGCACCGCATCGCTGCACGCTTTAAGCATGCTGGCGTGTTTGTGGCATTAACCGCGCCATTCTTGACTCTTAGTGTGGCCTCGCCGGCTATGGCGGCTACTCCTTTAGCTGTCAGCCCCCTAGCTGCCAGCCCCCTGACGGCTACTTCCAGGGCCGCTTCGCTGAGCATTACTCCTTTGGCTGCCGATTTCGCCAGTTTAGCTACCGATTCCGCCAGCGACGACAATATTTGGCTCACTATCGCCATTGTCGCGGTTGGTATAGCCCTGATGTCTTGCATCGCATTAGCGCTGACAGTTGCAAAAGCACGCCGTAATCGCGCCAAGCTAGCTCAACCCTTGGGGACGCCTGTTTTTCCGCAGATGCCCTCTGCGCCGTCGGCCCCTGTGCGCGGCGCGCCAGGTTTCCCGCAGCCGGGGGTCTCTGCGCCGTCGGCCCCCGCACTCGGTTACCGCCCCTACATTGCCCCGACGCCGTCACTGGCCCCTACAGTCCCAGGTGGGCTGCCGCTTACTGCACAGCCGGTTAACGAGGTTTATCCGCAGCGTTATGGGATGCCCAGCCAGCCCGATTCGGGAGATTTGGCTACGCTTTCGCACCCGAATCAGAATGTCCAGCTGGCCCATGAACTAGCCACCCCGGAAGGTAACCAGACTCGCCTAGTTTCTACCGACGGCGTCGCCCACGCTTACCCAGCAGAAGAGCCAGCCTGGCAAATGCCGCCTGCAGGCTCCAGCGATTAAAGGAGCAAGCATTGAAACGCGCACTAGCAATCTTATTGACCTTTATTACCTTGGCGACTGGAGCCCTATTTGCTCCTGCCGCTACGGCTGACGGAAATTTTAAGACTGAACTCTGGTTCACACTTAACTCCGACGGCAGCATTAAAGAATTAGTTAATGTCTCCAGCAACGATAACACCATTAACGCCGATAACTGCAAAGGCACTGAAACAGATATCGTAAGGTTTACTCGTATAGGCAAAGAAAATAGATGCATCTTCATTAAATATTACAAAAAAGGTGAACCTGCCCCTAACTGGTCAGTATCCTCAGAAGGTAACAGTATCAATTTTAGGTTTTTTAACGAATTCTATTATTCATTAGACAAAATCACAAATACCTTAAACATTGATCGCTCTGATTTAAATGTCAGTTTTACCATAGTGCAGCTTCCTGCAGATACAACCATTACCTCTCAAACCTTGTCACCAAGAATAGATAAGGGAGATAGCAGGTACAGCTACTACACCTGGTTTAACGATGAGGCTACTAGCGAGGATATAGAACTGACAGGCAGTTTTTCATACTCACCTTACGACCCTACTGGCAGGCCCACTACCTCCACTCCTAGCCCCGCCCGCAAACCTAGTCACACATCTGCGCCTTTCAGCACGGCTAGCCCTAAACCTAGCCGTGGCAATACCAGCACGCCAGCTACCGCTAGCCCAACTACTGACAGCTCCGCCGCTAAACCTGCGACAGGCACCAACAAGTCTGTAGCTACATCAATATCTAACTCTCGCAATTTTAATGGCTTACTTAATGAGTTTTTAATAATTGCTACCATAGCCTCTATTGCTATAATCGCAGGGACCTTCTTATTAGCCCGGATAAGTAAGAACTCCACTTCTGCATATACGCCACTTTCTGCTGTTACACTTTATGATGGTCAAGGTAGCTTTAGTGCGCAACCACAGACCTATCAGAGCCATTCAAACCAATTGCAAAGCTATACAGACAATCAGACTTCTACACAGCCGAACCCTTCAAAGGCGCAAGCCCGAGCCAATCAGCCACCCTGGCAAGGACAGCCAGACTGACTTGAATTCCACCCACAAGCTTTAGCAATTACTTGTTTAAGGAGAGAGCAATGAAACGTCTACTTGCCATAGCACTAGCTTTTCTCACGCTAGTGGCAGGGGCACTGTTAGCCCCGGCAGCCACCGCCACCGAAAAAGTTGATGTTAAACTACTATTTGCGCTCAACGCTGACGGCAGCAACGATGAATTAGCCGCAGTTTACGGAAGTGAGAACACTGTCAATTCCTCAAATTGCAAAGACACTAAAGATTATATCTCAAAATTTACCCAAAAGGACGGTAAAAATCAGTGCATTTTCGCTAAACATCACGAAAAAGATAGCTACGGCAGCAATTGGGTAGCTTACCAAAGTGGAGACACCCTTAAGTTTAGCTTCTTAAACCTTACCGCTTTTATTCGCAGCGATATTTCAGAAGCTTTCGGTATCTACTATAGCGACCTAAACGTTATTTCTAGCGGGGCGGCAGTACCCCTGAACGCAACCGTTACCGATCAGAGCCTGTCGCCAACTGTAGATAAGAGTGACAAATTTGTTTACTACACTTGGGAAGGCTCTGATGCCACTAACTCAAGCGCAAGCTTAAAAGGTACTTTGCCGCTTTCTGGCGCCACCAGCAGCCCGACTAGCGATCCTACTAGCAGCCCGACTAGCAGTTCCACCAATACACCTGCCCCGGTTTTCACTGCTACTCCTTCAGATACCCCCAGCGCTACCGCTACCGCATTAGCCGCAAAACACAACTCTAACGACTCCAATACCACGCTATATGTAGTGCTAGGCATTGCAGCTGCAGCTGCTTTAATTGGTGTTGTAGTTACTGTTGTACTGGTAAAGAAGCGTAAGAGCTCTGCCCCTGCCCCCGGGTTCTACCCACCAGTTTCTCCGACTATGCCTTATAACGGTCCTTACCCCGGTCCACAGGCTCAGCAAGGCTATCGGGGACCACAGCAGCCACAGGGTTACCCAGGCGCCCAACAACAGGGCTATCCCGGCCCACAGCAGCCTCAAGCGAATCAGCCGCGACCGGGACAGCCACCTTATGGCGCTAACCCAAACTACCCGCAAAACCGTAACTGACCCTTGCCAGGGCTAAAGTGTTGGCCAGCCATTTTAATGGCTGGCCAACACCCCTAGTATTTGCAACACATTCAAGGAGGAAGTCGTGAAACACGCATTAGCAACCGCGCTAGCTTTTATCACATTAATGACTGCAGCGCTTGCCGCCCCTGCCACCATGGCTGCCACGCCTACTAGCAGTATCGAAACCACACTAATGTTCGTACTTGAAGCTGACGGCAGCACAGATCAGGGCGTTATTATCTCCAGCAGCGACGAAACCATAAATAAATCTAACTGCAAAGCTTTCGGAGATTTCGAAGCAGAATTTAAACAAAAAGACGGCAAAAATAAATGCCTACTTTCAACACACCGCACCATCGACGAATTATCTAGCTCATGGATAAAGAATGTCGAAGGCAATGAAATTAAGTTTTCATTTACAGGGATTTCATTTGATTTCGTCTACAAAGTAGCGACTCGTTTCGGATTCGACACAAATGCGCTTAACATAACCCAAAGCGTTGCAGCAATTCCTTTAAATGCCACCGTCACTATTGAAAGGTTACAACCCAAAGTAACTAAAGGTAGTAATTATGTCTACTACACATGGGAGGGAGATACTACTGAGACCATGGGGGCGGGGCTAGTGGGAACTATTCCAATCTCCAATCCCACTGCCACACCAGATGCTAGTTATGCCAAGGAACCTGCCCATACAGACAACCCCAACGACAACTTTTCATCTAACGCAGCCTCCCCTACCGTTCTAGCCACAAAGCAGAATTCTAATAACTCTAACACTGCCCTTTATGTTGTGTTAGTGGTTGTGTCGGTAGTTGCTTTGGCCGGCATTGCGCTAACCGTACTACTAGTGCAAAAACGTAAAAAACCAACTTTCCCACCACATCAGCCTAGTTTTCCCATCAACCCTTATAACTCACGACCTTATTCATCATTGCCACCACAATTAGAACAGATCTATCCGCCTATGCAACCTCACCAAAATCAGCCAGGGCAACCTAATCAGCATCCCGATACTACCAAGCCAACTACCTAACCAGAGTTAAAAGTTCTGAAAGTTTTTCTTCAGGACAATAGACTAAAGTTACAAATCAACCACAGCCCTGCAACGATTAATAAGGAGAAGGCAATGAAACACATACTAGCAATCACACTAGCCTTCATGACATTAGCTACAGCAGCCATACCCATCCCAGCCGCAGTAGCTGATGAAAAGATTGACACAACATTAATGTTTGTACTTAACCAAGATGGAAGCAGCGATGATTTTATAATCGTCTATAGCAATGACGGTACAGTCAACACTTCCAACTGCAAGGACGGCAAACGCCATACCGCACGATTTAGTCAAGTAGAAAGCAGGAACAAATGCCTCTTCGCTAGGCATAACGGGAAAAACGACCTTACTAGCACTTGGCATAAGCAACAAGGAGAAAACGACATTAACTTCACTTTCTCAAACACGCCCAACTACTCGCTAGAACTTGCAAAAAAAGCATTAGGTATCAACTACAGTACACCACTAAAAATAAATAATCTCGTAGTGGTAGTGCCAGCAAATACAAATATTTCCGAGCAGACTTTATTACCAGAGGTAGAGAAAAGCAGTAAACATATTTACTACACTTGGAGGGCGAGCGCAGCTAGCAACCCAGATGCTGGCCTAAAAGGAAAAATGCCATTTCCTAACTCATCTATTAAGCCCACTAGTGAACCCACTAACACAACTACTCCAACAGCTACTGATGATGACTCTCTGCATGCCGTTTCCGCTACCTCACTGAGCAAGGATAATGGCTCTAATATCGAGTTTTACATTGCATTAGCTATTGTCTGCACATCAGCTTTAATTGGAATTGCGACCATAGTTTTAATTGCGAAAAAGCGTGAAAAATCTCTACACATTTACTATAGTAAATCCTTGCCCGTAACCTCTAACAAGAGCCCACAGCAGTCTATACAACAAACTTATCCAGGCAACCAATCACAACTAAGTCACTAGCAATAGACTAAAGGAGGAAGCCGTGAAACACGCACTAGCAACAGCGCTAGCTTTTATCACATTGGTTGGCGCAGCTCTCGCTACCCCTGCCGCCACAGCTTCCGGGAACATTGAAACCACATTAATGTTCATCCTCAACTACGATGGCAGTAGCGAGGAAGTAACTGCCGCATACAGTAAAGATAACACTATAAACTCTTCCAACTGTAAAAACACCAAAACATACACTGCGGAATTTAATCAGTCAGGTGGCAAAAACGAATGCGTTTTCCGTAAACACTATGACAGAGATGAATACGGCCACGCCTGGTCTACACACCGTGTAGACGACAAGCTTGAGTTCACATTTATGAGCCTGTCAGCTTCTATGCGAATCGAAGTCGCATATGCTCTGGGATTAAAGAAAACTAATGATCTAAATGTGGTTTATACGGTAGCCGCACTACCATTAAATGCTACTGTAGACAGGGAAACACTATCTCCAAAAGTAGCCAAAGGCAGCAAAAACATCTACTACACCTGGAACGGTAACACAGCTGTTGATTCAACTGCAGAGTTGAAAGGAACCATACCGTTTTCTAGCACTACCGTCAGCCCATCTATTGCCCCTGCCCCAGAAGACAGCGGGATCAGCAACGATAATCCATCTGGCAATAACACTACTGTGCTAGCCGTCAGTCACAAGTCCAGCGACTCCAATACTGCGCTTTACGTGGTACTAGGTGTCGTTTCAGTAGTGGCCCTGACGAGTGTAGTAACCACCGTTCTGCTAGTGCAAAAACGTAAAGAACCAACTCCTACCGTCTACTTTGCAGCCTCCACCAGGGTTTATAACGGCCAACCCCATTCCGGCCCGCAGCCACAGCAAGCTAGCCACCCAATCTCGCAAACACCGGCCCCACAACCTCACCCAAGTTCACAGTCTTCCATGCAGCACAACCAGGGTGACCAATAACCAAGGCCAATTGTAATCATTCAAAGAGAAAACCAACTACACAGGCAACCAGCCCAAAGCGGGCTACCCCACTGCCCAGAACCGACAAACCTAGGAAGCCTGGCCACCAGCCTGATACGGTTAAGACAGCTCCCCCTAAGCGACACACTCAAGGAGAAGCAGTGAAACGCGCACTCACAACCGCACTAGCTTTTATCACATTAATGGCTGGAGCCATATGCGCGCCTAGTGCTGTCGCTGCAGGTAGCATTACCGCCAAGCTTATCTATATTCTTGAAAAAGACGGCACTGCCTACGAAGCAATATCTCTTAGTAGTACTGACGGCACTATTAATGACTCCAATTGCGACGACATTGATGATTACACTGCTGATTTCAGCCAATCAGGCAGCAAAAGTGAATGCATGTTCTATCAGTACTATGACGAGAACGAATACCTTGCAGCCCTATTAAGAACCCCCAATGGTTCAAAAAATAATATCAATTTTATATTTATACCAAACTCAGTTGCCATGCGCGTTAAAATCGCAGCTGGCCTTGAGATAAATGTCAATGATCTTAACGTCACTAAGACTGTGCTCGCCATCCCAGTAAGGGCAAAAGTCACCACTAAAACACTTTCCCCGGTGGAAAGCAAAGATAATAAATATGCTTACTACACTTGGAACGGGAGCACTACTGAAACCGGCGCGGCTAGCGTAACAGGAACTATGGAACTGGCTGCCTCAGCAGATGGTGCCCCTACGATCAACTCTGGCGTAAGTCCACAAAGCACCCCATCTGCTACCGCCGAGACCACCACGGGCCTGACCAAGCGCTCCGATAAGGCTTCGTCACCTCCCCCAGTTTCAGCTGTTCCTACCGCACTAAGTGTTAAGAAAAGCTCTGAGCAAACTGACAACAGTCTCTTGCTTGCCATAATTGTTGGCGGTCTAGTTGCCACGATTGGGATCATGGCAACTGTTTTGCTTTCCAAGAAACGTAAAAAGCCAGCTAAACCTCAATTTTCTTCCCCTGGTGGACCTAATACTCCACACCACTATCCCAGCTCACCCCATAACGGACAAGCTCCTACAAGTCGAGAGCGGCCGCCATACAGCAGTGGCCCTAATTATCCAGGCAGCTAAATATCGGTACCTAGGCAACAAAATAGTCACTACCAGGGAAGGAAATAACATGCGTCGTAAATTGACAGCTTTAATGGCGCTTTTAATGCTGGCAGGCGCCGGTATGATCACACCTACCGCTACCGCACAGGAATACGAGGGATCATATGTAACCCAGCTTTCTAGCGACGGCACAATCACGGAATTCATTGCCGTTATGGGAGTAACTGAAGAAAGCTGCCAATCCACGAAATACAAGCCTGTTTATGACGCTAAACGTAACGCTTGCTTGCTTGGACTGTCTTTTAAAGGCGAGCGGATCACCAAAGCTTTTACACTTAAGCTGACCTCAAATGGCGGCACCAGCTATTCCTTTGAGTTCAGCACTCTTTCTGTCAGCGACTACGAGGCACTTGCCAGCGATGTGTATCGAGGCGATACCATCAAGATCACCAAGATCACTTTATCTCTACCTGTAGGTAGTGTTATCACCAACGGTAAAGGTAATGCCACAAAATTAGACAACACCGATACTGACGCCTATCGCTGGACCGAATACAGTCCGTTAATGTCAGTAACGGGCACCACCACCCTCGATGCTTCTGTGGCAGGCTACTTGACGGCTAGCACTTCCTCACCCACGCCTACTCCCAGCGCAACAACAGAATCTTCAACCCCCACCCCTGCCACTTCAGCTATGCCCACTCAGAGCACTAGCGCCACAGCTCCGGCTAAGGATTCAGGTTCCAACACTGGCTTGTATGTAGGTATCACCATTGCGGCAGTAGTAATTGCAGCGATCGCAATTGCCGCCGTCGTAATTATTAACAAGAAAAAGCAAGCCGCCACTGCTAACTACGGCCCCTACCCTGGCGTAGTCGCTCCAGGCATGAGTACCCCAATGGTTCCCAGCATGCCAGACACCACCGCTCCTGGAGCATTTAACCCTCCTGCATACCCGGGCGCCAACCAAGCTGCTGGTAGCCAGTACCAGAATGGAACTGGGACACCTCAGCCACCGTATCAGCCTGGCCAAGGCCAGCCACCTTACGGATCAGGCCCAAACTATCCACAGGCGTAAAAAGTTAGGCGCCCCGTGCACTATGCTCTAAAACAATCAACCACCCAAGGAAGGGACATTATGCGTCGCAAACTTACAGCATTAATGGCACTCTTAACACTGGCCGTCGCAGGCGCGATTGCACCCACTGCCGCCGCAGATGAATTGTCCGCTACGTATGGAGCAACTTTAGAGTCAGATGGCACATTCTCAGAATTTGTCGTCGTCAAAAATGTTAGCGCCGACACCTGTAAACCCATTGAAACCTTTAAGCCAACATATGACGAAAAAACAAAGAATTGCATTATTGGATACACAAAACGCCCCAAAGATGTAACTAAATGGGAATCATTAAAGCTAACCGCCCTTGGTGACAATAAGTATTTTTTCAAATTTCAACCTGGCTATTTCCAAGCAATAAAGCTTAGTGTTCAGAAGCTATATTCCAACTACTCCTTAAACTTCACGACTATCAACTTGATCATACCTAAGGGAACCACTTTCTTATCAGGACTAGAGCAGGCAACTCATGTAGATAATGATAACGTTTGGTATAAATGGAATGCAGATAATCCCTATATTTATGTCAAAGGGACCACTATCTTAGATGCTTCGGTAGCACAATACATACCTAAAGGAAACAACCCCTATACCGGCGAGACGTCCAAGCCTTTCCCATCAACCGAATCATCAGACTCTGCAGCAAACAGCAAGTCACCAACCCCTGCAGCAACTACCAACGCGATAGCACTCAACGCTAAATCTAAACCTAACACCAGCCTATATATCGCCACAGCTATTTCCGTATCGATAATCGCGGCAGCAACAATTATTGCCATTGCACTAATGAATAAGAAAAAGCAGGTAGTTGTACAACACTTCCTTAACTCACATCCGAGACCTTTCCTGCCTACGGAGCTTGACTCAGCCTCTGCTGCCTACCTGGATTCCCACCAGCCTCACGCCATGCCACAAGGTGCGCGCGTCAACCAATCTTTGTCAGCTTCTTCTCCTATGAGGAATCAGACACCCTCAGCCACTTCCGGGCCGGGCCATCAAACACTATCAGCCCTAAGCAGTCCTAGAGCATCGACTCCCTCAGAATCCCGTCAGCAGCAACCGTATCAGCCCGGCCAGGGCCAGCCGCCTTACGGATCAGACCCAAACTATCCACAGGCGTAAAAAGTTAGGCGCCCCATGCGCTATGCTCTAAATAATCAATCATCCGAGGAGGGAACATTATGCGTCGCAAACTGACAGCATTAATGGCACTCTTAACACTGGCCGTCACAGGCGCGATTGCACCCACTGCCGCCGCAGAAGAGCTGGAGGCAGAGTATATAGCCGGCATGAAATCAGACGGCACATTCCTAGAGGGAATCTCTGTTTCAGGCGCCACCGCTGAGGATTGTAAGTCTTCAACATATCAGCCACTTTATGATGAAAGCGACGGTACTTGCACGGTTGGTTATCAATATAAGCCAGAAAAACTTTATGGGGCGCTATCGATTCAATTAACTCCGCTGGGAGATAACAAGTACTCCTTTAGGTTCACTGCCCTGTCTTTTTCCTCACTCAAGTCAGAAGCTGAAAGTCTGTTTTCTGGCCGCACACTAAACTTCACAAGCATCAGCATTGCCATGCCTAAAGGTACTACCTTCTCATCCGGGGTAGAAAAGGCAACAAACGATAGTAATGATAAATACGATATTTATAGGTGGGATGATGTAAGCACCTCTATTTATGTCAAGGGGACCACTACCTTAGATGCTTCTGCAGCACAATACATCACGGGGAATAGTGATCCTTCTGAAAGCGAATCACCCACTCCCACACCCACCACTGAGTCAGCCACCCCCAGCGCCACCAGCGAATCGGCTACTCCTAGTGCCACTGCTAACGCATTAGCTAGCAACAAATCAGATTCCAACACTGCCTTGTACATTGGGATCGGCGTTGCTGTAGTGGTACTCGCAGCCAGCGCAATCACTGCAATTGTGCTTGTAAACAAGAAAAAGCAGCCTACTGGCCCCACTTATCCCGGCCCTTACCCGGGGGCTTACCCAGGTGGTCCTGGCGCAGGCTTTGGTTCAACCAGCCCGGGCGCTCCCAGCACTGGCCCAGGCCCTCGGGGCGCAGGTTTTGGCGCACCCCAGGGCGGTTATCCAGGTGGTTACAGGCCCCAGCCCTACTCGGGCCAGCAGCAGCCTTACCAGCCGCCGTCGGCCCCCTCAGCGCCAAGCAACCAGGCCCCTTACAACCCCGGAAACCAGCCGCCGTCGGCTCCTTACGGGCCTGGTAACGGGACCGGCGCAAACCACTAAGGGGAGTTATCCCCCAAGAAAACTCAAGATATTTTTAGCCCTACGACACTAGGATAGAGCTGGGCCCGATCTATATAGAGATCTATAAGACCAGGCCCAGCTTTACTAGCCGCACCTGCGGCATACAGAAGAGGACACACAGATGCGCGCAAGATTGTCAGCATTAACAGGAGTATTGGCACTCATACTTGCCTGCTTACTTGCCCCTGCAGCAACTGCGGCAGACAGTTATGAGGGCTATGCCATCACCATAATGGACAAGAAGGGAAGCATCAACCAGGGCATAATGGTCTACGATGAGACTGGGTCATTGAGTAAATCTGATTGCCAGGCTAGCGGCGACTACCAAGCATACTTTTCGCCCAAATCCTCAGGCTCTACGTGCTTAATTTACAAGACCTACAGTTCTACTTCGCGGCCTCTAGGGGTCACTGTCACCAATAAGACTTCCAGCTCTTACGACTTTAAGTTTAAGGGCTATTCATACGCTCTTAAAAGCATCGTAGAAGGCAAAAGTGGCTTGGATATCAAGCTAGTAGGAACCATGCTCGCGGTCCCCAAGGGCTCGAACGTTACGGCTGATGGAGCTCAAACAGCAGGCACCGCTAGCAGTGATGTCTACGGCTGGGATACAAGCACTTATACTCCTGAAGCTTCAGGTACCGTCAACTTCAACGGTTCTAGCGGTGGCGGCGGCTCCAACGGTGGCGGTGGCTCCAACGGTGGCGGTGGCTCCAACAGTGACGATCTTGGTATCGGCGATCTGAATGGCAACTCCGGCGGCTCTGGCGGTTCTAAGAACTCCACCACTTCCCCCGCCCCCAGCGACTCGCCTACCAGCGATCAGAAGGGTGCCACCCCCGCGCCTAGCGCCACCTCAACTGCGCAGACCTCCAGCAGCTCTAGCTCCAGCTCTGACGACGACGACGACAACACCACGCTTTACATCGTTGCCGCTGTTGTAGCCGTGATTGCGGTTATCGGCGTCATCGCCACCGTGCTAGTGGTCAAGAAGAACGGTAAGAAGAACAACCAGGCTAACTTCGGCCCCTACCCGGGCGCTCCCGGCACCGGCTTTGGCCCTAACGGCCCTGGATTTGGCGGCCCGACTGGCCCCGGTGGCCCTGCTGGCCCCGGCTACGGCCCCAATAACTTTGGTGGTCCTGCTGGCCCCGGTGCCCCCGCTGGTGGCATGGGTACTGGTGGCCCCAACTATGGCGCCCCTAACGGTCCTGTAGGCGGACCCAATGGTCCGGTAAGTGGCCCCAACTACGGCGCTCCCAACGGCCCTGCTGGCGGCCCTAACTATGGTGGCCCTAACGCTCCGGCCGGCAACTCTGCTCCGGTAGCTCCTAGCGCTCCTGCAGCCCCTAGCTACCCGCAAGGCGGTTACCAGGGTGGCCCCGGTGCTGCTCAGGGTGGCCCCGCCCAGAACAACGTGCCTCAGGGTGGCTATCAGTCCCCGAGCCCGTCAGCTCCGTCAGCAGGATACGCGGCAGCTCCCTCAGCTCAGTCCGCTGCGGCCGGCAGCCCCTTTGCTGGCCAGCCCGCAACCCCGGCTCAGCCCGCAACCCCCGCCCAGCCGCTTCCTTCCAGCTCAGCTGGTGACGACGTCGTCCTGCCCCCGCAGGTAACCCCCGCTCAGCCGCAGGATTACGACGCCGCGCCGGCAGCTGGTGGCGACGCTGAGGACTACTACCCCACTATCCGCCTGGGACAAGACGAGGGCCTGGCTCCCACTCGCCAGTACCCGAGTTTCAACCAGAACAACTAAAACCAGGATTCACAGTGAATATGAATGCGCGCGCAGCTGCAGCTAAAAGCCGCAAGCCGCTACGTAAACAAGCGCTGTTAGCACTGTCTGTAGCTGCGGCCGCGTGTCTGTGCGTTCCAAGCGCAGACGCAGCTGCCGCGCATACTTTCACTGATGCCTCAAGTGTCGCAGTTAGCTCAACCCAGTTAGTCTCTAGCCAGCTAGTTTCTAACGGGTTGAGCGAGACTGGGCTATCTACCGGGGAAGCTGGGGTCTCTACCGGGGTAGGTGAACGCGTCGATAATTCAACCGGGCGTTCCAACATTCATGCCCGTCGTGGCGGCGGCAGGGGCCGAGGCAGCAGAAGCCGCTCTTCTCGCAGGCGTTCAAGCTATCGTTCAGGCTATCGCACGCGTTACCACTACTACCATCACCACCACGGATCCCGAAGCTCAAACTCGACCATGACTGATCGCACGGCCATGATCATGTTTGCATTATTGGCAGTGGTGCTCATTTTCGTCTTTGTATTTATCTGGCGCGCTCGCCAAAACGCCTATGCGCAGGACCAATACGCTCCTTACGGCAACGGACCGAGCGGCTATGACCCTAATGGTTATTCGCCTGATGGCAGCTATAACGCGGGTGGATATTCTGCAGGAGGTTACTCTCCCGGAGGCTACTCGGCGGGAGGCTACTCTGACGGAAATTACTCTGCCGGTAACTACGGCCAGACTGGTTACGGACAAACCGGTTACGATCAGGGCGGATACGGTGCTGGTAGCTATGGGCAGAGCAGCTATGGTGGCGGTAACTACGGCACCAGTAACTACGACGCCGGCAGTTACGATGGTCAAAACGGTTACGCCTCTAGTGGCTACGACCAGAGTGGTTACAGTCAAGGTAACTACGGCCAAGATGGCTATAACGCGGGTAGTTACAATGAAAACGGCTACTCACAAAACGGTTACGGCCAAAACAATAACTACAACCAGAATAATGGTTGGCAAAACTATGATCCCAAGGATTATGGTTGGAACACTAAGTAAAGTGTTCTAGCAGGGCTGGCGGAGTATTTGAGACTTAATACCCGCCAGCCCTGCGCCGTTAATAAAATATACTGCACTCACAGTTGTTTGCAGTAACTCAATGAGGATGAGCAATGATGCGTCGTATACTCAATGCGCTAATGGCACTTAGCTTATTAGGCATATGTGCAGTTTTTATGCCAGCCGTATCTGCAGCGGATACGGAGCTAACCGTCGCCTACGTTTACAAGCTGTTCCCTGACGGTTACACCCTAGAAGGTGTGCAGGTGATCGGCTCTGGTGTAACCAAAGAAAACTGCACTAAAACTAACACTGCAAGTCTTTTCCAAGTTGAGTATGGCCAGGAGCAAGACCAGACTTTCTGCACCATCACCCGGGAAATTTTGCCCAGCGACTCGCAAGCAATTAAGTTAACTCCGCTGGGTGACGATAAGTACTCTTTGTCTTTTAAGAGCCTAGATGTGCAGTATCTGGAAACTGCTAAAAAGTATTTCCCAGACTACACGCTTACCACTAAATATGTGAAGCTAAGCCTGCCGCAAGGTTCTAGTCTAGACACCAAAACCTATGACTATGCGCTCTCAATCCTTAACGACACCTTCATCGAATATGACTGGACTATCTCTACCCCGAACGTAGAGGCTTCGGGGAGTGTAAAACTAGACGCTACCACTGCTACCCACTTTCACGTGTATGGGGGTGACTCCCCAGAGCCTCCCCCTAAAGGCGGCTGTGTTACAACTGAGTCTGCTACACCAACACTCACTGCTAACGCGGCGCAGTCTACTTCTTCCACTAAAGACAACATTGCCATGTATGTGTTGATAGCTGTTATTGCGATTGAGATAATTACTGCAGTGTTGTGCGCGGTTCTTATTGCGCGTAAAAACAAGGCAGCCAAGGCGGTTATGCCGTCGCCTGGTTATCCGAATTACCCGCCGCGCGTGTAGCCACTGACGGTTAGGTTGTGCCTGGCTATATGGCCAGGTACAGCCTCTAACTAAATCACTACTACCTCAGGAACAGCCGTGAGCACATTTTTGCCCATATCTGCAGCTAAATTAAATACGCCGCTTCGCAAGCATGCTTTGCTAGCTTTGGCCACTGCTGCAGCCGTGTGCCTGTGTGTTCCTAGCGCCGGTGCCAGCGTTGTACGCACTGCTGTCAGCTCAATTTCAAGCGGCTCAGTAAGCAGTAGCCAGTCAAGTTCTAGCTTAACCACAGCAATTGGCCGCAGCGTGGCTCCGGCACGCCGTGGAGGCAGCAGTGGAGGTTCAAGCAGTCACAGTTCCTCTAGTTCTTCTTCGCGCCGCAGTTCGAGTTCTGGGCGTTCCAGCTCCCGCTCTAGCGGTTCGCGCTCTGGAAGTTCAAGTTCTGGACACTCTAGCTCTAGAAGTTCTTCACGTCGCAGTTCAAAGGGCTCCAGTTCAGGATCTTCTCGCCGTAGTTCAAGTTCTGGGCGTTCTAGTTCACGTTCTAGCAGCTCCCGCTCTGGAAACCCCAGCTCTAGGGGCTCTAACTCCCGCAATTACTCTGGGAACTCCAGCTCGCGTGGATATTCAGGGTCCAACTCTGGCAGCTCCAGTTCCCAGGGGTACTCGGGTAACTCCAGTTCACAAGGCTACTCCGGCAACTCAAATTCACAGGGGTACTCAGGGTCTAACTCTGGTAGCTCCAGCTCACGCGGCTATTCCGATCCTTACTCAAGCAACTCAGGATCTCAGGGTTACTCTGATTCTTATTCAGGTAATTCCAACTCGCAGGGTTATTCAAACTCGCGCTCAGGCAGTTCTAATTACTACAACCGCTACGGCAACAATTACTATAACAACTATTACTATGACGACTACGACGACTACTACAATTACCACCGCTATGACGACAGCGAGGGACTAGGAATCGAATTTTCAAAGCGCACGGCTTTAATCATATTAGCTGTATTAGTAGGTTTAGTAGTATTGGGTACCGTAGCTAAAGGCGTGAGCGAAGCCTTGCCATAATTTTTCGAGCGAAAATATCTACAGATAATTTAAATATGCAATTTCGCAACCACGCTTTGTTACCTTTGGCCACTGCCGCAGCCGTATGCCTGTGCGTTCCCAGCGCCGGCGCCAGCGTTGCGCGCACAGCCGTTAGCTCACGTACCTTAGTAAGTGGCAGCCAATCAACTTCTGTTGTGAGCATAGCTATTGGTCATAACAGGGTCCCCACGCGTGGCCATGGCGGCGGTCACGGCGGTGGGCACAGTGGCGGGCACAGCTCAGGGCACTCCAGATCGGGTTCTTCGCACCACAACTCTGGGCGACGACACTCTAGCTCAGGCCACGTAGGCTCTAGTTACAGCAGCTACTCTGATGACGATGACTACAAAAAAGACAAGAACCTGAAAATCGCACTTTTTATCTTAGCTGGATTATCTTTGTATTCCCTCGTTAGGCAAGTGAAACTGTGGCGGCGGGGATAATTCCCCGATGCCCACCTCTAGAGCAACGGTTATTCTGATTAGGAACTAGTTTTAACTACATCAGCACTACCTCAGGAATAACCGTGAGCGTGTTTTCACCCCTTTCTGCCACTAAATTAAATACGCAACTTCGCAAACATGCTTTACTGGCTTTGGCCACTGCCGCAGCTGTGTGCCTGTGCGTTCCTAGTGCTAGCGCCAGCGTTGCTCGCAGTTCTATTACCCCAATCTCAGGCACCTCAGTGAGCGGCAGCCAGTCGACTTCTGGCGCAGCCACAACGGGGCGTAATGCGGTCCCGGTAGGTCGTGGAGGCAACAGCGGAGGTTCAAGCGGACGCAGTTCCTCTGGCTCTTCTTCGCGCCGTTCAAGTTCCAGCGGTTCTGGCTCTTCCTCGCGCCGTTCAAGTTCTGGGGGCTCTAATTCCAGCGGTTCTGGTTCTTCTTCACGACGTAACTCTTGGTTGGGGCGTTCTAACTCTCGTTCAGGAAGTTCTAATTACTACAACCGCTATTACAACAATTACGACAGCGATCACTCCTACGATGATCCCAACAATGACACCTACGAAGATCCGTCTTACGACGATTCGACCAGCGATAATAGTTACAGTAGCCAGTCTTACGATAATTCCGGCTATAGCCAGGAACAGCAAGACATGGATTCTAGGTTTATACCTCTTGCCGTAATTATAGTCTTCGTTGCAACAGGCATGTTTTTAATTATGATAGCTGGAAATTCGAAAGACTCAGCTCGTAAACCTCAGCCTAGGTTTAATGCATCACCCATGAACTGGCTATCTGGAAGTGACGGCGTTAGCAACTACTACGACATTAGCGACGACGACACCAGCTACGATAGCGATAGCGGCGACTACGACTATAACGATGACAATAGTTACGATAGTGGCAGCGACAGCAGTTGCGACAACGATAATAGCTTCTTTGACTGGTGACATCACCGCCGGCAACTAACACTCGGCTATAGCAGCTATACTGCTGCTATAGCCGACTTTTCTATATTCAACGAGGATACTCATGCGCCGCTTATTTAGTGCACTCATGACCCTAGCGCTACTAGGGGTAACAGCCGCAATAATGCCTCCCACAACCGCATCTGAACACACACGAACCCCAAATTTTAGCTATGTGTTACTAGACGACGGCAGCACTATCGAGACCATAGGGGTCAGTGGAGAGCATGTCACTGAAGATAATTGCGTTCAGAAACATCGCAACTATAAAGCCTTATATTCATCGACTAAAGGATACGGTAGCGACACTGGAGGCATTTGCATAATCCAAGGGCATTTTAAGGCAAACCAATCTGCGGTATTCAAGCTAACCCCTAAGGGTAATAACCTATACTCGGTCCGTCTGGAAAACCCAACTTCGCACTCTCTAGAATTCCTGAAAAAATATTATCCGGATTTTAACCCCTCCGCAGAATGGATGAGGGTAGAGCTACCAGTCAAATCCACCGTTACTTTTGGCTTAACTACCGATAACGGGGCTCCAGGAACTGGATACAACAGAGAAAAAGAAGTCGACAAAGACAGAGTCACCTACCTCATGAAAGCCACTATGCCAGACGGTGTGGTGCAAGGGACTGTAGAGCTAAATAGCGAGGCTGCCAGCTACTTCCCTGGCGCAACCACCTCAAGTCCTGTATCAAGTCCCGCTAAGGCTGACACCATCCAGGATCTAGTAACCGCAGGCATTATTGTCATCATCGCAATTATTTTGGCTGCGGCAACGCTAGTGTTCATCTTGCTCAAACGCAAGACTGCCTCAGCCACTGCTAGCACCACCTCCACAGACTCGCCAGCTAGCCGCTAGAGTGATCCTCCAGACTTTGTGAGCTTACATCCTTGACGTACTCGCGTTATGCTTAAGACAATTAACGCGGTATTAGACGTAATTGGAGATAACTGTGACGCAAGTAGCTAGCTCAACCCGGGCGCTGGTGTGCCCTGGCTTTGTGCTACCTACTCTTCGTTTCGCCGTCCTACCTCTGCTACCCCTCATGGGACGAATGCCGAACGCTCGCTGAGCCACATCTGCGTGCCTTGGCGAGCGTTATCGCATCTGTAATTTTGCGCCTCTGCGCGCCCAGATTTAGAAGGCATTCCCATGAACCACAACCGTCAGCTTCCGCCTGCCCCCGTATCCGGCGCTTGGAAAATCACCGACCCACGTGCTTGTCGTAGCTTCGCTAATGTGGGCGATTTGCGCCTCGAAAATGACTCTATTTTGCCGGCAATTACGCTCGCTTATGAGACTTGGGGCGAGCTTAACGAAGACCGCTCCAATGCCATTTTGATTGAGCATGCCCTCACCGGCGACGCCCATGTTATTGGCGAGACTGAGCCTGGTCAGCCTACTGCCGGCTGGTGGTCGCAGGTGGTGGGCCCGGATTTGGCTATCGACACTAACCGCTACTTTGTGGTTGCCATTAACGTGCTGGGTGGCTGTCAGGGCTCTACCGGCCCGGCTTCTATTGCTCAGGACGGCGCCCCTTACGGCTCGCGTTTCCCGGTGATTTCCACCCGCGATCAGGTGCGCGCAGAGGCTCGCCTGGCGGATCTGTTGGGGATTGAGCGTTGGAACACGGTTGTGGGGGCCTCGCTCGGAGGTCACCGCGCTATCGAGTGGGCCACCATGTATCCGAGGCGTGTGGAACGCCTGGTGATGGTTGCTTCAGGCGCCCAAACTACCGCTGAGCAGGCAGCTTGGGCTCACACTCAGATTCGTGCGGTGCAGCTTGATCCGCACTGGAATGGTGGGGATTATTACGACGACGCCGTCGGCCCGGTAGCGGGGCTGGCACTAGCCCGTCAGATCGCCCACACCACCTACCGTTGTCCCAATGAGCTCGATGAGCGTTTTGGGCGCCTGCCGCAAAACGCTGAGGATCCGCTAACCGGTGGACGCCTGGCGGTGGAGTCTTACCTGGATTATCACGGCGAAAAGCTGGTGCGTCGTTTTGATGCAGGCTCTTATGTGGCCCTGTGTCGCACCATGATCAGCCACAATGTGGGGCGTGAACGCGGCGGGCTGCGTTCTGCGCTGCGCACGGTTACCGCTAAAACGCTGTGTATCGCGGTAGACAGTGACCGTCTTTTCTTCCCCGCCCAGGTCAAGCGCATGGCTGGTCTGATCCCTAACGCCAGCTACGCCCTAATTCACTCTGCTCACGGCCATGACGGCTTCTTGATCGAGTTTGATCAGGTCAACGAGCTGCTCGCAGATTTTTTAGATTCCGGGGCACGTCAGAATCTAAGTTACTGGGCTAGCTAGCTCCCGCTGGCCACGAAAGCCAACGGGAGCTTGCGCCGTCGAGCCCACAACAGAAGGGGCGGCGTAGAGCCTAACCGAGAGGCGGCGTCGGCACTGCGCCGTCAACACTGCGACGTCAGCACTGCGCCGTCGGCACTTAATTACGCGGGCGAGTGAGCTTATCCTGGCCGTAATCGAGCAGCTCACGGGCCACGGAGGGCACATAAACACTCAGGCCCCCGTCACTGACCGGGAAAGTAGCCCAACCTTCCTCATCCACCTGGACAGTGTCTTGCTCGCCAATCATGCACGTCCAGTAGGAGCCAGCGTGTGCCCGGCCTACATACATGCGCTTGGTGCCGGCCCGGCGATCTGAGAACAGCACGGCCACACCAGAAGCAGGGCGGTAGTCGTCACCCTCACGGGTAAAGCCCACCACGTCGGCGTCGTCGAAGTAGTCGTGCTGGGGGCCGTACGCCAAGAAGTGGCGGATATTCATCAAAACCGGCAGCTCAGTAACCGCAGCCAGGTCCCCCGTTTCGGGAGTGCCAAACAGATCGCCCCAGAACACGCAAGGCATCCCCTGTTCACGCAGCAAAATCAGCGCGTAAGCGGAGGGTTTAAACCAAGCCTGTACCGGCGACTCTAGCGACTGGCCCGGCTGAGTGTCATGGTTTTCCACGAAGGTAACCGCGCGCTCAGGATCCGCCGCTACCAAAGTGTCATTAAACAATGCACCCAAATCCACTTCACCATTCGAGCATGATGCATAAAATAGTTTAAAGTGCAAAGGCACATCAAACAGACTTATGTAGGGTACAGTAGCCAGGTATGAACGCAGCACGTTCACATCCCGCGACCAGTACTCCCCTACCGCCGGCAGCGCCTTGCCGGTCCGCTGGCGCAGCTTGGGTAGCCATAGCGCGAAGAAGTCAGCGCCCACGTGCTTAAGCGCATCTAGGCGCAGGCCGTCAATGCCGGTGGTTTGCACATACCAGCGCCCCCAGGTGTCGAGCTCTTCATGCACCTTAGGGTCAGATACGTGCACGTCGCACCCCATTAGGTAGTCGTAGTTACCCAGCTCGTCATCAACGTTCTGGTTCCAGGACTTGCCTTCAAAGAGCCACAGGCCGGTTTGCTGGCGTGCATCATCCCAGTCCACAGCCTTAAAACAGGTGTGATCCCAGATGAAGTCAGAGTATTTGCCATTGCGCCCGGGGAAGGTGAAACGGGTCCATACCTGGATATCTTCAGGCCCGCCAATGATCCGACGCCGGTCATAGGGGTCCACCTGCATGGCTTTTACGTTCTCTAGCTCATCTGCGCCCATGCGGTGGTTGAGTACGATGTCTGCCACCACTGAGATGCCGGCGCTGTGCAGGGCGTCGACGGCGGCCAGGTACTCATCCTTGGTGCCGTACTTGGTGGGGATGGAGCCTTTTTGGTCAAATTCGCCCAGGTCATAGAGGTCATAGACCCCATAACCGACGTCTTCTATGCCGGTGTGTCCTTTATAGGCGGGCGGCAGCCAGGCTGCAGTAACCCCGGAGTCTGCCAGTAGCTGCGCATTGTCAGCTAGCAGGCGCCAGTGACTGGCATCAGCGTTTAAGTCCCAGGCAAAAGCCTGTAACAAGACTGGATTAGCTGCGTCAGGATCTAGTTGATGCATAGGGTGATTTTACCTTTCGCTCTAGTTCAACAGGCTACACTTGCGGCTGTTTTTAGCTAGGCACGTCGGGTTCGGGTAAGGGCAATTGCACTGGTTACTGCCCAGCGCGTGTATCGTTGCTCAGCAACAATGCGTTCTTGGTTGTTAAGCATGCGTAGCTGGTTGTTGAGCATTGCTTGATTCTGATTTTCAATGCGTTGACGATGCATATCGCCTTCATAAACATTGACCACTTCTTGCAGGGTAGAGGCACGATAGTTATCAACTAACTGCCACATGTGGGCCACAGCATTTGCCAGCAAATAGGCTGCCGGGAATTTACCTTGGTAGTTATCCCGATATTCACCTACTAGGGAGTTAATCTCATCTACTACCGCTTTTTCAAGCTCATGAACCTGCTCATTATGGGCTTCGCGAGCGTCAGTGGCCGCATCTTCGCTGGCATTGTGGCGCTTAACTTTTGCATTATGCACCACGAGCATAATGGCAGCGATCAGCGCGGCTACAACCAGGTTGCCAAATAGCCACAGTAGCGTAAGCAGCATATTCATCGTGGGGTTTTTGGACCCGAGGGAAATTAACAAACCCAGCAGCGTCCAGGCCAGCAATAATGGTACCAGGTTTGAAACAATTGTCAGCGAAACAAAGTGTTCTTTTTCGCAAGCTTTCAAACGCGCGTAGTCTTTGCCGCCCTTAATGGAGCCAGCCTGCTTAGCTACCAGGATTCTCCTGGCTGCATGACGAGAAAGCTTGTGTATGCCGAAGTAGAGGCCAATAGTCCAGGGCCCGATCATGACAATCATGTACACAGCTGCCACAAGACTTCCTTTGGCAACCTCAGCGAAAACTACCACAAGGAATACCACAAATACCCACGAAGCACAGCGGGCCGTATTGGCGAAAAATTGGGGTAGCTTCCAGACCTGCCAATAGTCGGCGTAACGATACTGCTCGCGGATAGCTTTGAGGCTCTCGTGTAGCTCGTCGCTACGACGCAAGATATAGGACAAGCGTCCTAACCAGTTTTTAAGCTCCTCGCGCTGAGTTAGCTGTTCAGACTCCCCCATGTCTAAGATTCCTTTCCTATAGTCAACACTTTCACGGTGACTGACGCCATAATCTACCACTGGCAGAGCGGCGTAACCAACCCCTGCCAGCGGTTAGACCTGCGCTCCAGGCGCGGGCCTGAAACAAGACTTAGACGACAGCGTCGGAATCTAAACGCCGTGCGCAACACGAACCTTAACTAAAGCTTTTCTAGCCTTTTTTAGTGGTTCATTATCATGTTTGTTACCAGCACAGTGTTTGCATACTGTTGCTGCGCAAGGATCTGATTTTGGCGATCAAGGATCGCGCGCTGCTGATTGGCCAGCTGCTGCTGACGTGCGTCAGCTTCATAAACGTTGATTGCTTCTTGGAGCGTGGAGGCACGGTGGTTGGTAACTAGCTGCCACATATAGTCAACCACTCCGGGCCTTAAGTAAGCGGCAGGGAAATTACCCAGGTAGGTGTCTGTAAACTCTCCAACTAGAGTGTTAATCTCATCCACCAGCTCTTTTTCGCTGTCATAAACGCGCTGGTTGTGGAGGTTTCTAGCTTCAGCGTCAGCAGTTTCAGCCGCGTTATGTGTCCTAACCTTGTGGTTGTGCAACAGCAACGTTACCACACTAGCTACCGCCCCAACCAGCAGGTTTACAAAAAGCCAGATAGCCAGCATCAGAGTTTCGTTAGCCACGGTGGGCCCATTAGTCGAGGCTCCCGCCATCATCAGCCAGAGCAGCAAGAACGGCACCAGGTGCCCCACCGCCATCGGCAGAACCAAGCGTTCTTTACCGCGAATACGCATCCGCTCTTGTCGCTCTAGAGCTTCAGAGCTTAATTTTTTAACCAATACTCGCTCTGTCACAAAATACGTGAGCTTATATACTCCGTAATAAAGCAAGATTAAAATTATTAGAACAGCAACATTTACAAGCGATTTAGCGGCGCCAGACTGTTTGCTATCAGCTATAAATAGTGGGATTAAAACCACAGCAAAAAGCAGCAATAATGCAAACCCAGAGTATTTAATGGTGTTAGCCAAAAATTGGGCTAACTTCCAAGGCTGCCAATAGTCAGGCTGCTTATACTGTTTTCTGACATGCCCCAATTTTTGGTGCAGATGGTCGCTACTGCGCAGAATATAGGATAACCGCCCCAGCCAGTCCCTTAATTCTTCGCGTTGAGTTGTTTCTACTTGCCCCACGGGCACGCTCCTTCATCATAGCCACACTTTCGCGGCGCTCAATACTCTTCACGGTACTCAGCACCTACAGTGTTTTGGCCGCTTAACACACTTCGCTAACTGGCTTTACTAGAGGCCAGTTTGCGGTAAACCAACTCCAGTCTACTAACACAATCGTTAATGTCATAGTGCGCGCCAATATTTAAGTATTTTTGTGCCTCAGTTTGCCGGCGGTCATTATCGCTAAGCCAGTAGTCGATGGCGCGCGCCAAGGCTTTAGGATCGCGGGCCTTGAAGCGACTGTGGGCATCTAGAGCGAATTGGCTTGTGGCCGTAAGCGGCGAGTGTGCGATTACCGGCACCACCCCGTGGCGTAGCACCTCCAGGCAGGAGAGGCCTTCCACCTCGATGAATGCGGCGTGAATGTAGAGGTCGGCTTGCTCAGCTTGAGTGTCCAACCCGACGGCGTCGAAAAAGTTAAAGCTGGGGGCGTGTTTTAGCATCCCGTCGCGCACTAGGTGACTAGCTGCGCGACGCAAGGATTTTTCTGTGGGCCCGCGACCTGCGAAAACCAACTGGATTTGGGAGGCGTAGCGGCTGTGGCGCATGGCTTTGAGGATGGTGGCTTGGTCTTTTTCGCGCGAGAAACGCCCCACCACCAGCAGCCGGTAAATCTGCTCACCCTCTGGCTGCGCTTCCCCGGGAGTTTGCTTAGTCTCGACTTGCCGCCCGTCTGGCTCACGGTGCTCAGTTTTTGCGCTTACTTCCGGTTTCGACGGCGCCAAGCCCACCCCGTTAGAAATGGTCACTAGCTTGTCCCCCAGCCCCCAGCGCCGCAGGCGCTGATGCACAGAATCTGAAGGGCACTGAACCACCTGCGCCAAAGCGTATATGCGCCGTCGCCAAGATGCCAGCAAAAGCGCATTGAGTGGCCAGACACCGTCTAGGTGAATGGTTGCGGTGATGTTTTCGGGGTGGATGTGGTAGGTAGCCAGCACCGGCTTAGCTGCGCGTTTAGCGGCGTGGGCGGTACGGGCCTGCAAGCCGAAGGGCTCCTCCAGGTGGACGACGTCGGCCCAGGCCACAGCCTGCTTAATCACCTTACGTTTGGGTTTAGCGAAGGCGTAACCCTGGGCTGAGATGATGGCGTCGGCCAGCGGGAAACGCATGGCGGGCAGAGTGAATTCCGGGGTGGTGAAGTTACATGCCTGAGCTTGCTCGGTGGTGCCGGAGCTGAGCACTCGCACGTCATGCCCGCGTTCGCGCAGCAGGGTAATGGTACGCCGTGCAGAGGCGGACAGGCCATTACCACGGGTGTAGAGATTGTTGATAACAAACAGAAGCTTCAGCGGTTCAGTCCGTTCCATGGGCTAAGTGTGACACGCAACCCTTAAAACTAGCCGAGACTTGTAAAACCGTGCTGAACTAGTCCAACACAACTACATTTTTGCCCGGTTTGGCGCGGCTCACCCTGCCTGGCGTGGTTTGTCCCACCCAGCACCGGCCCGCCTTACCCACTTCCCTACCTACGGCCAAGAATTGACTTCAAGCCCAGGTCAAAGCGGTGATAGTGTGCGATTAACGTATTTTTACCGAAAGGAGCAGAGAAAATGAAGCTGTCTGCACGCAACCAGTTCCCCGGCAAGGTTGTTGAGGTCACCGAGGGTGCCGTTAACGGTATCGTCAAGATTGAAATCGCCCCCGGCCTGGTAATTTCCTCTTCCATCACCAACGCCGCCATTGAGGAGCTAGGCCTGAAGGTTGGCGCCGAGGCCGTAGCAGTCATCAAGGCTTCCAACGTGATTGTTGGCGTCGAGGACTGATCTGCGCCGGTTGCTTTACCGCTTTGCGCCTAGTTCCAGGCCTGCACTCGTTAACGACGACGCCGCAGCACCTGGCCTAGGCGCTTACAGCCACCAAAACTGGGTTGAGCCCAACCCAGCGAACCGCTAGCTGGGTGAACACGTCACTGGCTTGCATCGCTTCAGCGTAGTTAGTGGCAACTGCGCGGGTTTTCAGGCAGCCAAGGGCCTGACCCAGTCGGGCGACGTCGTCGTCAGCTAAAGCCACCTGAGAGGTGACAATCCGCCCAAACCGCTTGGCCAGGGCAGTAAAACCGCGACCCCAGTTGAGGCCGCCATTGTCGTAAATCTCGTGGGAAATGCGGCCCGCAATACGGACAGCCTCGCCTTGTAGGCACGGCGCCGGCCCTAAGCTAGGCACAAGCAAATCCCACAGCTGCCGGAACTGGTCTTCAACCTTAAGTGAGCAGTTAATTTCGACTCGCTGCCCTGCCTGCAGGGCTTGGTGCGGCACGGCCTGCTCAACCCCGAAAATTTCGCACAGCTGGGCTAGCGCCTCCACGTTTGCCTCAAAAACTGCCGGGTCTGCGTTGTGCCCATGGGTGATTAGCCGGCAGCGCTGGGCATCCATGCCTCGCAGCGAGTCCTGCTCCTTCCCGCCAGGGCGCGCCCCGTGTGCCAGCAGCACTCGGATCACTTCTAGCAGCTTACGTGCGTCAAATAGACGCCGTCCAGCTAACGCATATTCGGTGAGCGTGTAGTTGCCGTACAGCTCAGAGTTCGCCTGGGCGTGCACATCTGCCCCCAATTTGATCAGCTGCTCTATGTCGGCGCTGGCCAGGTGCGCCACAGCTGCAAACAGCGCTGTGCGATCTGCATAGTCGCGGGCGTTAATGTTGCCGCCGCGCGAAATCAGGAACGGTACCTGCTCGGTGCAACCAGCGCGCACGCGCCAGTAGATGGGGGTGCACTGGTAGCGGTCTAGGCTGTTGATATCCTCGCCGCGCTGCAGGAAAAACTCTGTTATTTCCTGGCTGGCAGGAAAATGCATGAGCTGCGGCCTGTATGCGTCTGTGCGCAAATATACCCCCACCTGGCAGTTTTTGACAGCCCGCGCCACCGCCTCAACATCGCCCGAGGCGATGATCTGCTCAATGTCTTCCGGCAGGGTTTTCCGCATCTGCGCGCCCACATTCGCTCCTTCTTTGGCTGCTTGGCTCAGTTTAGCGCGGCCTTGTTTTTCTTCCCGACGACGCCGCGAACGCTGCTAGGGTTGAAGGTCTACAGCGGCCTAAGCGCCAGGACATTCTATCTAGCAAAGGAATGAATCATGCTGGTAGTTACCACCCCAACCGTTGAGGGTATGCCGGTTAAGCAGTACATCGGGATGGTTTCTGGCGAGACCATTGCGGGCGTGAACATGTTTAAGGATTTTGCCGCTGGCCTGTCCAACATGTTTGGTGGCCGGGCAAGCAGCTACGAAAACGAAATCGCCAACGCCTCACGCACCGCAGTTAACGAGATGTGCACCCGGGCCCAATCCATGGGCGCGAACGCCGTCGTCGGCGTGCACGTAGATTACTTCACGGCAGGGGCAGACAACGCCATGCTGGCCGCAATCGCAACCGGCACCGCCGTCGTCCTATAAAAACTCTACGTAACTGCCGCCAAGCAGCCCCCGCCAATCACGGCAGACTCAACTTTGCAGGCAAAGCAGACGCGAGCAAAGCAGTTCCATGAGCAAAAACAGATCTGTGGAAAAGCAAGCTACCTGGCTAGCCGGACTGATAGCATACAAATATGTGGGCTGTATTACCTATCATCCTGGCGCTAGCTGGGCTAGCCGCTCTCCTCTATTTTGGGATGGGAAGCTACAAGGCCATCATGTGGTGGCTGCTGCTTTCGCCTGACTACTTGCTGTTCTTGGGCCTCACCTGGGTTTACACCCTTGATTACCTGTCTTGGCAGGGCATGGCCAAGCTTGGACAGTACGCCTGGACGATTGACGCGATGCTGCTGGTAGGGGTTGTCTATTTCATCCTCAACTCGGTTTTGTATGGCAAATCCACCCGCCTGTACAAGATTGTCAGCGCCCTGGTGATCTTGGCGTGCAGCCTGTACATCATGCTGGTGCCGGTTACGGACTTCGTTGAGGGAATCGGCCCCAAGCCGGCCAATAACCTTTCAACCAGCCAGATGGTTTACATCGGTATCGCCGTAGTTATCGCCGCAGTCACTTGGTTCATGCGCCAGTCCACCATGGCTAAGCTTGACCTAACCTTGCAGGACAAAGCGGCTTCCTAGGCCCTGCAGGCTGACCCCTGGTCAAAATATAAGAACTTTTATTAACGCTTATTGTCAGTTCAGCTAAGCTGATAGGATAAAATCATGTTTGGGTTAATTCTTCTGTGTTTATCGCTAACTGCATTTTTCCTGTTTCTGCGCTTTGTGATCTGGTATCACCTAACCGTTGCATTCTGGATCCTGTTCTCTCCTGACTACCTAGTTATCGTTGGTGGAGCTGGTGCCTTCGTTGGTGACCACACCGGGTGGCTAACCTCTTCACTGGGCGGCAAGATTGCTTGGGCAATTATTGCAATGATGGCTGTTTGGGCTGTCTACTTCACCTTCAACTCAGTTTTGTATGAAGCATCCAAGCGCATATACAGGATTGTTAGCTTCTTGCTTATTGTCGGCTGCAGCTTGTACATCATGCTTAGCCTGGTTTTGCGCCTTATGGAAAAGGTCGGCCCACAGCTGGCCAACGATTCTGTAACCAACCACATGGTCTATGTATGTATCGCCGTTGTTATCGCCGTGGTTGCCTGGCTCAGGCGCCAAGCCATCATGTCTGAGTTAGACGAGGATGACAAGATGAAACTTGGGGGCCGCCGGCGCTCTAAAGCCGAGTAGGTTTAGTCCCTCTAAAACAGGCAGACCAGGACGCCGTCTCCACGAGCTGGGGGCGGCGCCGTCGTGTCTAGACGTAACCGACGCCGTCGCCCCCATTTGCCCGAAAAGTACCTAGCGCAGGCAGGTGTGCCGGTCGATTGAGCGAGTCGCCCACACCGCCATGACCAGCGCAAACAGCGGGATTAGCACGTAGGCACCCAGCCCAAAGACCGTGGGGGCAGCGCCCGTGTCGAGTGTGGCCTGGTAGGAAGACCACATAATTTCGCTGCTCAGGCGCCCAGAGAAGGTCATAGACAGCGGCAGGAAGAACGTGCCCACCCCGCTGAGTACCTGATTGACCAGGTAAACCCCCACAAAACCAATAAGTGGCGCCGCGAAACCCATGTGGTTAAAGCGCCCCTGGGCCCCAATAGTCATAACCGCACAGCATTGCACCGCCCAGCAGAAGCAGGAAAACAACTGGGCCGCCACCAAAGCCAGCAGCACCGACGTAGAGAAAGGCGCTAGCGCGCTGCGAATCGGGGTTGTGTACTGCGACAGGCTAAGCCCCTGTGTCCAGGCAGATGTGGCGACCATGGCCACCAACCCACCCACCATGAAAGGCAAAGCGGCCAGGCAGGCCAGGGCCATGCGGGTAATTTTTGCCCAGAAAATCTGTGCGCCACTGGCAGGCAGGCTCATGGTGAAGTAGCCGCGCTGGCCGTAGAGGGTTTTCCAGTAGTCAACCAGCCCCATAATCGCCACCACCAGGGGCATCGCGATACAAAGCGCATAGGCCAGTATCTCAGTGCTGGTGCTCAGGCTAGGAATATCCAGGGCCCGCACGCCGATCGAGACAGCCACCACCGTCGCCAGGGCGGCCAGGATGCGCACGTCGCTGCGGACGTGGGCGCGGATTTCGTATGTCAGCAGTTGCTTGTACATCAGCGGTACTCCTTTCGGAAAATGGCGTCGAGGCTATCTGCGTGGGCGGCGCGCAGGTCATCGGCGTCGCCCTGGAGCAGAATGCGGCCTTCCTTCACAAACAGGGCGTAGTCAACGAAATGTTCAATGTCTGAGATCAGGTGGGTGGAGACGATTAGCAGCGACTGGGGGTCAAATTCACGCAGGATACCTTCCAGGATCACGTCGCGCGTGGCCGGATCGACGCCGCTGATGGGTTCATCTAGCAAAAACACGCGGGCGCGGCGCGACATAACCAGGCTGATCTGCAGCTTCTCCCCCATGCCCTTGCTCATTTCGCTAAGCGGGCGATTGGTGGGCAGGTCGAAGAAATCCACCATAGAGGCGGCTTTTTCGGCGTCAAAGTCCGCAAAGAAACGGTTGTAGACGCTGATGGCCTGCTTGGCGTCCCAGGCGGGGTTGAGGAAGTTCGCGTCGGGCAGGTAGGAGACGATCTTTTTGGTTGCTACCCCGGGGGCGTGGCCGTCAATGGCGACGACGCCACTGTAGTCGGCTAGGACGCCGGCCAGGATTTTTAGCAGAGTGGTTTTGCCGCAGCCGTTTGGGCCCATTAAACCCACGATGTGTCCGGCGGGCAGATCCAGGCTGAAATCACGCAGGGCTGTGGTGGTGCGGTAGCGCTTGGTCAGGTTTTCCACATGGACTAAAGCGTTTGGGGGTGTGTGGCCGGGGCTTGCTGCTGCGGTGCTGGAGCTTGCGGGTGCGGCACCCGTGATTGCGGCTTGGGCACCCACCGTCGACGCTGGACTGGGCCCCGCTTGAGGCGAGCTGGCCCCTGGCGCGGTGGAGGGAGGTTTTGCGGTCATTTTTGTCTCTCCTGGACTTAAGTGTCCGCGTCCCAACGCTCATCTATGAGGCTGTGGGCCTGTTCCCGTTCCACGCCAAGTGCGCGGCAGGCGCTGATGTAGGCGTCTGCTGCGGCTTGTGCGTTGGCTTTACGTAGGGCGTGCAGGGCGACGTCGTCAGTGGCGACGAAGCGGCCGGCGGTCCGTTTGGGGACGGTGAGGCCTTCCTCATCGAGGGCGGCGAGGGCACGCTGAACGGTGTTGGGGTTGGTGGAGGCCTCGATGGCGAGGTCACGGACTGAAGGAATCTTTTGGCCGGGTTTCCACGTGCCGTCAGTGATGCGGGCGCGGAAGATCTCAGCCAATTGGATCCAGATGGGGCGGGTGTCATCGATGCGCATCGATGCGTCCCTCCTGTCTTACTGTATTAATACACTAATACAGTAAGACTGACATTCAACTGTGTCAACCCCTTAATACAGTTGGTCGGTTTGGCCTGCTGTCGGCAGCCTTAAGACTGCGCCTAGCACCTCCACCAAACCTCATAAAAATACGCACAAGCAGCAAAAGGCCCGAAATCTTACGACTCCGGGCCTCAGCTATCGATGGCTCGCCACTTTAGCGATGTGTCTCATTCTCCATCAGAGCGCTGCTCATTATTTTTAGAAAACCCGCCCTGTCCAAACACTGCAGCAAGCGCAACCAGATCTATAGTGCCAAGTACGCCAGCGATCCAAGGCTCGTTAGCGTATATTGCATAGCAGACAACTAGCAGCGAAGCGAGAACTGCAGCGAGCCCATAATTCTGACCTCTCCGCGCAAACTCCCTTGGTATCTCATAAGGTGCGCGAGTCGTGTAGGACTCATCTGCGATAGTAGTCTCAAGAGCCTTCACATAGAGCTCATAAATTTCCGGAGCCTGCCGCTTTAAAACTGCAAGCGCATCAGCATCCGGTAGAGTAACCCCCGTGTACAGGTGATTCTCTTGAATTAGAGCGAAAACCTGCTGAGCTACCTGGTGGGTAACGTCGGAATCGGGACCTTCTGGATTGTACGAGCGCCCGCCGCCATCAACTGCTTGGGAGTGTGCCGAGTTTTTCTCGGCATCTGAACGCGCATCGCTCGATAACTGCGTTCCCCGGTTAGGTCGAAGATTGAGCGGGCGCCTGTCAGAAGCAGCGTCTGACGACGACGCCGAACCTGTCTGGTCGCCACGAGCATCTCCTTTCTGAGCGCGTTTCTTCATACAACCATGATATATGGGTTAGTTGATTAAAAGTACAGCATTCACTCATAGAACACACTTCATACGACCACTACCATTACCAGCTCTTCACAATTGGGACATAGTCAAAGCTTGCAAGCACCAGTTCCAAGAAGTGCTTAAGTGGTGTAACAACTAAGGTTACAAAGCTTAAGAACGCAGTCGCGTAGGTGTTCGAGGCAGCCAATGACAGCTTTGGCAGGCCCATCGGAGACATGGAGAGGGCCTAAAGGACGATATCTGCTACACCTTCAACGCGAAGCCCTCGCAACCTTACAGCTCCAGGCCTCAGCCCACCCCTCCATGGCTTGCGGTTTTAGTAACTTCCTCCTAATTTTCTGGCAAATAACTCCTTATGCTTCTTAAAAGAACTGAAGCTCCTAAACAGCCGCACAAGCAAGATCACAACAATAATGCCAACAGGGCCAGCCAACCAGAATGCCTTAACGTATACATCATAAACAAAAAGCAGCAGAAAAACGATAAGAGCAATAAGGTTAAACCAGATTTCCCTCCGCTCAACCTTCACTATAACTTCTTCCGCCAGTTGCCATTTAGTCCTCTCAAGGAACCCACTTGCTAGCTCACGAGGTACGCGATTTACTTCAGCCTCATTTACGACATCAGGCCCAAGAACCTTCGCATAGAGTTTATAAAGTTGTGGAGCTTCTTGCTTTAAAACTGCAAGTGCCTCAGTATCTGACAGAGTAGTCTTTCCGCAAAAACGAATCTTTTGAATAAAAGCAGAAATATTTTCAATTAGCTGAACGACATTATCATCATAAGGAGGTTCTAGAGCGTCTAAGTAGTCACTATCCTCAAGTATCCTAGTGAGCATAGCGTTTTTCTTAGCATCTGAGCGTGTATCGCTTGACATCTGCTCGCCCTGGCTAGATTGAAGATCGAGCGGATGCCCACTATAAGCAGACTTTAACAGTGACTCGGAAATCGCTAATCCATCTGCGCTTTTCCTCGTCCACTCATTTTCTTTACGACAAGACATTTGACGCAAGCACCCCTATCACCATCATAAATGTGGTTACCGAAAGCCGTTGTAACCGTATATGTAATCCTACACCCTACTCTTTAGGCAAGCACGCCATTTAACGCCGCACATTTGGCAAGGCATGCTTAAGGAAAACACCCGTCACGATAGACAACCTGACTTAACAATATTACTCAGTAATACATTTTGATATAGTCAAGTAAATAACTGATATTACGGCTATAGCGAACACTGCGTTCTACAGTCAAGTTCTACAGTTGAGGCTATGTGGATTCTTGCCGCTTGCCTTTCCGCCCTTTTTGCATCGACAAGCTTTCGCTTAGCGCAGCCCCGCCGGGTCAACTAGGGACAGGGCACGCGGAGCACGTGAGACCTGCACGCTTTGACCCCAGGTGAGGGTGAGGCGGTCGGATTCTATGCCGTCACCAAAGAGCACCAGGGATTCGCTGCCCACCACCAGGCTCAGTTCCTCCCCCTCCCCCAAGATGCCTTCGGTGCAGTTGGTGCCAGTATGGGGTGAGGGCCAGGCTTCACGCACAAACCACGCCAGGGAGTGCGAGGTAGGCGCGGGCAGATCCCCCATGTGCCGCCCGCGTTTTAGGGAGGCGCCCCAGCCCGTGGCGCCGGTCCCGGTAGAAACAACGACGCCGGAGGAAGACTGCCGCTCTGCGCGGGAGCCCAAGGTGAGCTCGTAGCGGGCACTTTGGTGGCTTGGGTGCCCAATAAACACCTCATTGAGGGCGGTGAGCGTACGCGAGTCGTCAGCAGCCGCGCGCACCATGGTCAGATGGTCAACACGCAGGTCAGAGCCCGTTTCCAGGCGATGCAGCGCCCCCACCCCCTGCTCGGGCGTGCAGCGCACGAGCACGCCCGCATTGGCTTGGGGCACGGAATTAACCCCCACCACTACCTGGTCGCCCACGTATTTGGCCACGTTAGCCACCAGGCCGTCCGGGCCAACCACAACAATTACGTCCTCGGGCGCAAACAGGAAGCGAGACAGTGAGTCGCGTTCGACGTCGGCACTAGCCCAGCCGTCTGGGATCCCCGCCCGCACCCGCGCCAGGGCCGCTAGGTGGCACTCGTGCGCGCGCTCCACCTCCTCAAGGCTGCGCCCGCGTGAGCGCAGTACAAACTCAACCTGGCCGCGCGTGGAGTAGCGGTCCATGAGCTCGTCATATTCGGTGGGGCGGCGCACAATCACCGCGCGGCGTCGCATTACTTGCCTGCCTTGGCTGAGCCGGTGAAGGCCGACACCAGGTCGCTGAGCACGTCAGCGGTGATGGTGATGTTGCCGAAGGAAGGCATGTGACCTGCCAGCTCCTTAAGTGCCAGGGCGCGCGCCACCTCAGGCCCGGCCTCGGCGACGGCCTGGATGTAGGCCGCGTCATTGGCGGTTCGAGCGCGCCCGGCGGTGTTCCAGTCGGTCTCGAAGGCCTTGGCTTTTTCTACGATGCGGCGCGATTCTGCCTCGACGGCGATCGCGTCAGCGGCGGCTTTCTCTTCAGCTTCGCGCCTGGCGTTGTGGCCTTCCTGGTCAACCAGGTCGGCGCGCTTGCGGGCCAGGTCAAGCTTGGATTGCATCTCGTTTTCGGAAATTTGGGATTCACGCTCGACGGCGAGGGCGCGGCGCTCGTAGAGGGCACGGTCGGCCTCGGCACGCAGCTGTTCAAGCAGTGGGGCGCGCAGGGAGGATTCAACCCCTTCATCGGGTCGCAGGGACAGCAATCGCACGTCAACAATGCCCACGCCGGTGGCCTGCAGCTGCTCGTTTGCGGCAAAAGCCTGGGTCAGGAGCCCACTAACTCGCTCCAGGGAGCCGGAGATTGCTTCAGACAGGGCCATTGCGCCGATGGTTGAGGCCAGGGCAGAGTGGGCGATGCGGGTGACGGTTTCATCGATTTGCCACAGGCCCTGCGCGTCTTTCTTTGCTTCACGCGGGTAGAGACCAAAGTCGTAGTGCGCGGCGGCAGCCTCGGCGTTCTCGATGCAGTAGGTGACGGCCACCTGGGCGTTTACGTTCTGCTGGTCGCTGGAGGCTACCTGCACCAGGAAGCTGTGGGCGCGGTTAGCGGTGGGCACTTCCGCCAGCGCGCAGCGGCCTTTGCGCAGCCAGAAGGATTGGCCAACCCCGGAGCGGATGGTTTGTCCGGCGCTGATCTGGACGACGTGGTCGCCAGCGCCGCCCTGGTAGCGGATGAAGAAGGGGTGGTTGTGAAGGGTTCCCATGATGACTCCTTAGGTAGTTCCCATTTGTTTGTGTCACTATGACGATAAACCCCTTCAGGCTTTAATGTCAACTTGACGCAAATAGGTTAGGCTAGAGCCATGATTGAACCTGTCACCTTCCCGATCGCCGTCGACGTCGTCGCCCTGACAGTCATTGACCACACGCTTCACGCCCTCGTGGTGCGCCGAGGCATCGAACCTTTCCGTGACCGCCTGGCCCTACCTGGCGGTTTTCTACGCAGCGGCGAGCAGACAGATCAGGCCGCCGCACGCGAACTTGAGGAGGAAACTGGCGTTACTCCCCCCGGCCACCTTGAGCAGCTGCGCACTTACGGCCCCCTTGGGCGTGACCCGCGCGGCCCGGTTCTTTCTGTGGCCTACCTGCTCTTGGCCCCTTCTTTCTCCCCCACTCATGCGGGGGGCGACGCCGCCGGGGCGCTGTGGCAGCCCGTTGAGGCCCTGCTTGGTCCCGACTCTCCCCTAGCTTTCGATCACGCCGCTATTTTGGCCGACGGCGTCGAGCGCGCCCGCTCTAAGATCGAATACTCGCCCCTGGCCACCTCTTTTTGCGGGCCGCAGTTTACGATCACCCAGCTGCGCACCACCTATGAGGCTATTTGGGGCTCTGCCTTGGATCCGCGTAATTTCCATCGAAAAGCCACAAAAACGGCGTCGTTCATTGAGCCCACTGGAGACAGCGTGCGCGAAGGGGCCGGGCGCCCGGCCGCCCTCTACCGCCTAGTCCCAGGAGTTGATGCGACCGCTTTTGTCTTAGATCCGCCCCTGCGCCGGCCACCCGCCCAGGCCTAGGCGAAACCTGCAGCCGGCCTGGGCTCAGGCAACGCCAGCCGCCCCGATAGACGAAGCCAGCATCCAACCGAACCAAGACAACGCCAGCCGCGCTCGGGAGCCCATGCCTAGACACTGACAGGCGCTAGCGCGCCTAGTCCGCGAGCGCGTCAGCTGCGGCCTCGATCTGCTCGCGCGCCGGGCAGGCAGCTGGTCCCACTAGGGTCGTGGAAAGAGCGCCTGCACAGTTAGCCAGTAAAAGTGCTCGCTCTAGGGGGATTGTCTGCGCCAAAGCCGCTGCCAACACGCCAGAGTGGGCGTCACCTGCGCCGTTAGTGTCGATAACCGCAACACGCGGCGTCGGAATGTAAGTCACATCTGCGGCATTTGCACTAGCCGCCGGCCTGGCGAAATAGGCGCCCTCAGCCCCGGCACGCACCACAACGGGGCATCCCAGCAAGCTGGCCACCAAACTGGCCACCGAGCCGGCCTCGCGCGCCTGGCAGTGCCCCTGGCTCTGTCCCTGCTCCTGCCCCTGGCCACACAGCTGCCCCTGCCCCTGGCTCTGCTCCCCGTCCTGCCCTTGCTTCTGGCAGTGCCCCTGGCCCTGCCCTCGGCTCAGCTCCTGGCCCTGCTCCAAGCCGCGCTCTGCGCTTTGGTTAATGATCTGCTGAGCTTCCCTATGGTTCATCGAGACAATTACGTCACGCGCAGGTAGGCCCTGTGGGATGCCAATAACAGGCGAGACATCCAAAATGACCTGCACGCCCTCAGGTAGGGCCTCCAGCGCCGCCTGCGCTGCCTGACGGTTAGCCGAGTGGTCCATAAGGTAGCCGTCAATATAAAGCACATCCCCCGGGCGCATCGTCGCGGTGAAATCCGCCCAAGCGTTTGCTGGCGCCCTCGTCTCAGCGCCCCGCGTGGAGATAAAGGTGCGCTCACCGGATTGGTCAGTGAACGCAATACAAAAACCGTTATCGATACCGTCAATGTGGGGCCCGGCGTCCGTAATTTCCGCGCGTTGCAGGGCCTGCTGGATGAGTAAAGAGTAGGGACCGTGGCCAATCGGGCTGAGCGAGACGGCCTGGGCTCCCATACGCCGCGCGGCCACCAGCGCGTTAAAGCCCCCACCCACGTGCATTCCTTCATCGCTGGCCCATACGTCTCCGCCAGGGGCCGGTAGTGCCTCGCCACGCACAGCCAGGTCTACAAGGATCTGGCCCATCAGCACCACGCGGCCCGCCGGGGCGTCTTTTTGTGGGGACGCGGCTGGGGTTTTGGCGAGCGCGGGTTTTTCTGGGTTGGGCGACGTCGTAGCTGCTGCGGGGGCCCAGCCGCCGCCCTCCCTATCACGCAGAGCCAGCAAATCTGTAGCGACGCTAGGCAGATCAAGCTGCGAAACCTGCTCCACCTGGGCCAGGCCGTAAGCGTCAAAAACCTCAACCCCCAAGCTTGCACCCAAAATTGCGCCCGCTATCGCACCAATTGTGTCAGTGTCACCGCCCAAATTGGCGGCCTCCAGCAGGGCGCGCGGGGAAGGATCGCGTGCCAGCAGCGCGAAAGCCATGGGGATTGCCTGCGCTGCGGCCACAGCCGTGCCGATCTGCTCAGCCAGCCGCTCTAGGGACGACGACGGCTGGGCAGCCAGTTTTAATGCCCGCTGCGTGGCTGCCACAACATCCGGCTCTGGGCTCCAGGCGCCGCGCTCAGGTAGTGAGCGCACAAAAGCCACAGCCTTCCACAGCAGGTCTGTCACATCCGCCGCGCCGGCGTCGATCCCGAGTGACACGGCGGCTGCCACTAGCGCCGCTGACTGAAAGCCCTGACGGGTGGCGTGCGTGACCTGGCATGAGGACCATACGGCGTCGGCGAAAAGCTGCCGGTTCGACGTCGACGCAGCAATCCCGATCGGTGTCACCCGCATTGCCGCCCCATTAGTGGTGCCCTCACCGCCCACGCGCAACGGGTTCTCGCCTGCGCGTACACGCTCAAGTGCCGCCTTCGTGGAGGGCCCCAGCAGATCCAGCGAGCCACGCTCAATCATGGAATCTTCCCAAGCCAGCAGGGCGTGGGAGAACTCGCTCGCATCTAAGTTCAGCCCAGAGCCGTGGCCTTTAAGCAGCAGGGAAGCGATCAATAATGCTTGCTCGGTGTCGTCAGTGACCGACCCGGCCGCCATACCCGGCGCATAGGGTTGGCTTTTATCCCCATCCACCAGGCCCGTGACATGGCCGTAAACCGTTTGAATCTGCTGTGGAGACATTGCTTGCGTTGGCATACCCAGCGCATCGCCCAGCGCTAACCCAGCCAACGCGCCATATGCGCGCGAAAAACGAGGATCCATGAGCTTTTCCTCCCTATGCAGGCCGTGAGCACATCCAATATAGGCGGCCAATATCGAGTCAGAAAAGAAAGCTCCTTTAAAACTGCCCCACTTCACCTTTTTAAGACAAAAGCCCTATAGACTGAGGCGGTAGGGATTCTTAGACAAACGCACCTTTTAGTGCGTTTATCGCGGCAATCATGGCGGCAAGCAACGCCAACCCTGACGGCAAGCAACACCGTGCGCCGTCGGCCACCTACTCAGATCAAAGAAAGAGCCTCCCATGAGCGACACCAGCAAGCAGTCCGAGCAGAACGAAAACACTGAAGCGGACACCGCCCCCAACACTCCTTTGCACACCTCCCATGGCGTAACCACCATCGACGAGAACGTCATCGCCAAGATCGCCGGCATGGCCACGCGCGAGGTGCCCGGCGTCTACAGCATGGGTAACGCCATGCGCCGCGCCTTCACCGCCATGACCGAGCGCATCCCCACCGCCCAGACCAACGTCACCGGCGGCATTAACGTACAGAAGGGCGAAACCCAGACCTCCATTGAGGTCACCGTGGTGGTTGACTACGGCGCCCCCATCATTGAGGTCACCGAGGCGATCCGTAACAACATCATTGAGCAGATCGAGACCAGCACCGGTCTGGAAGTAGTTGAGGTCAACATTCACGTCACCGACGTGCACCTGCCCGGCGACGAATCTGAGACTAACAACCTCAAGTAATTTACGCCTTGATCTGAGGAGATCTCATGAAGACAACGCACCTGTCCCTCCTAATAGGCCTATTCCTTGGAACCATTTTGGCTTTTGGCTCCTTCGCTGACTTTGTGCTGGTGTCACTGTGTGGCCTGGTCGGGTTGGGGGTGGGCCTGTACCTGGAGGGCCGGGTCGATGTCCGCAGCTTCCTTGAGCGGCTAAGGAAGTGACGATGGCGCCCCTCGCCTCACCTGCAGCCGTCCAGTCCTCAGGCCTCCAGCCCACAACCAGGCAGGCCGGGCAGCCGGGCACCGCCCAAGCCGCTGGCACCGACGCGGGCACCGCCCAGCGCGGCACCACCACCATTCCAGCTAAAGTCGTGGCTAAAATTGCCGCCGAAGCCGCCTATGAAACCGGCAATGTTGGCTCCAACGCCGGCGGGGTTTTAGGCATCGGTGCCCGCCGCAACTTTTCCTCCCGCCCCGAAGCCCAATGTGAGCTCTACGGGCAGGTAGCCGTCTTACACATGAACCTAGGCCTGGTTTTTCCCACGCCACTGGCAGACACAATCGAGGCCGTGCGCGCACATGTACGCAGCCGGGTGGAGCACCTGACCGGGCTTAGCGTCGGCAAGATCAATATTGAGATCTCCTGGCTTAACCCCGCCGGCCCAGGCAGGAAGAACCTGAAATGAGAAAAGTTCCAAAACTCATTCGCCGCCCCTCACGCAGCGGCTCCAGCGTGGTTCTAGCCCTGTTGCTGCTTGCCGGCGGAAGCCTGGGGGCTTGGCTGACCGGCCAGCGGCTCATCACCGGCTACTGGCCACGCCGCACCCTACACGCGCTTGAAGCCATCAAATCCACTTCGCTTAGCTCCACTGCGGCGCTTATTGCCGCCGGGGTTGTGGCGGCCTGCGGCCTAATCATGATTATTGCGGCGCTATGGCCCGGGCGGCCTGAGCGGGTCGAAATTCTCCCCGACGACATTCCTGGCCAGACCGCAGTTAGACGCCGTGACCTGGCCAAACTGGTGAGGCTACAGGTTGAGCAGCTGGGTGGCGCTAACTCCGTTTCGGCCACTGCCCGCCGCTCGCGGGTTAACGTCGTCGTCCACAGCGTCCTAGATGAGCTAGAGCCCGTGCAGCAGGCCGCCCAAAAGCAGACTGACCAGGCCCTACAAATGCTCGCCCCGGTGGGCATTAAAGGCAGCCGCGTGCGCGTCAAGCACGCGAGCTAAGGAGGCACGATTATGCGTTCAGTTTCCACCCCGCTAAACCGGTGCGTCCTGGCTATCTGTGGCTTTGTTTTGGTGGTCGCCTCCGCTTGGCTGCTAGCTTCGGGCCTGGGTTTGGCTCGTTTTTGGCCCGACGCCGCCCCCTACCTAGCTTCTAAGCAGGGGCGGGTGGGCGCCGTCGCCAGTCAAGCAAACTGGCTTTTACCCGTGCTTGCGCTGGCCTCCGTGCTTGCCATCATTGGTGGCCTGGCGCTGCTTCTCATGCAGGTGCCGCGCCGGGTGGCGGCCTCACCTATGCGCCTGAGTGACTCTGAGGGGCTTTTGCTAACCACCTTGGATCCAGAAGTTTTATCGCAGGCCCTATCTGAGCGGGCGCAGGGCGTGCCCGGGGTGGAGCGCTGCACGGTGTGGGTTAGCGGTACCTTGAGTCACCTGCAGATTCAGGCTGATGCCAGTGTGTCTCAAGAGTGCGAGATTGACTGGACGGTGTCTACGCTACGCAGCCGTCTTCAGCAGGATGTGAGCATCTCGCTGGGCTATGAACCTAAGCAAATTGACCTCTTGGTGCGTCTAGAGCGCCCCACCAGCTCTAAGGTTTTGCGCACCACTTCGGGCCAAGGCTCCCCCAAGCCCGCTAAAGACACCGACGCCGCCTAAGGGCCGCCGCCGCCGCAAGCCCAAGGCCAGCGCCACAACAAGGCCGGGCCGCGCTCAATGCGCGACCCGGCCACTGCCTCGTCAGATTGAGACCTTTTAGGCGACTTCCACCGTCAAGAGGGGCACGATTCCACTCAACGTATCGCCTAGCGCGTCTTCGGCACGATCAAGCTCGTAACGCATCTGCAGGTTCATCCAGAATCCCGGGGTCGTACCGAAGTAGCGAGAGAGACGCATTGCGGTGTCCGCCGTGATTCCCCGCTTCCCATGAACAATTTCATTGATACGGCGGG
>ERZ773234.43-NODE-43-length-38975-cov-6.318525_pt1 | contig 38975 bp, 33 predicted proteins | sample MGYA00580523_ERZ773234 | MGnify/ENA primary metagenome ERZ773234 (study PRJEB29015, sample SAMEA2738167) | human oral metagenome | biome: human oral; feature: human-associated habitat; material: saliva | place: China | collected 2262 ...
CAAGTACTAAATACGAGTTCTCTTACGTAACACTTATTGCCTAAAAATATTTTACGGTAACAACCAACGAAGGTTGTTTTTTTTTTATCACGTGCTTATTATAGTGTATTTTTTTTTTGATGTCAAGATGTAAACGCAAAAAGTTTTTTTGCAAAAAATAAAATCCTAAGAAAATGCTAAAAGACAAGGGTTTTAGGAGGTTGTTAGTTTATAACAAAAATCTAAACCTAATGAATCAATCAGTAAAACTTGTCACACGATAGAAAAAGGGTTATAATAAAATCGACAAGAAAAAAAGAAGTGTGATGTTATACCGAAGAAAAACGAAAATAAAGTGAGTTTTGTATTTTTACTCAAGTATTTGAATTTTTATTCACTGTACATTGTGGTGGTGATACAAGTGAATAAAAGTGGTGGTGGTGGTAGACAAAATAAAATGTAAAATGCAGTTAACTTCACTTTTTCTGAAAACAATTAGCAAGGAGGTGTTATCAACTGAATCAAAAAAAGCAAAATAAAAAATCTCTTTCTGTATTTTTATCAGTAGCTGCGATTTCTCTGGGATTGTTGCAGTTTGGTGGTAGTTCTGTGTACGCTATAGGACCTAGTCCTGCCTTCGATCAGAGCACACAAACAGATCAATCTAGAAGAGATACCATCGTTCGTTCTGTTTCCAAACAACTTGATGGTTATCTTGCTTCTACAGGTACAGTCTATAAGGGTACGGAGATTTCTAAGAGATTACACAAGAATTATCAAAATGTTGGATATCCATCTGTGAACAAGGGGAACAAGGAAGGGATGGATGAAGACGGCAAGGTTGATGTGCGTTCAATCAAAAAGCCAATAACTGAACCAAGTAAAATAGAACTTGCAGAGAAGGTTCGTTACTATCAGTTCAATTTCACCAACGGACTAAGTTATCAGAAGATAGACCCCGCTCAAAAGGGAGTGCAGGAACTCAAGGAGAAAAACAAACTTAATTACTTCGACTACGTTTCTTTGATTGATTCTATCAAGGATAATCCGTCTTATTCTACAGCGGTCAAGGAGAAGAAGTTAACAGAAGTTGAAAACGATTTGAAGGCATCTATCGACCAGTTGTATTACGGAACAAACGATGGATCTTTAAGAGCAATGAACTCCGTCAAAAATGTTTCGATACCATTTAATTACGGAAAGTACAGTTATTTGCAATTACTGGCAGCTTATCGAAAAGATGATGCTATTAACGCCACTTTGAGTTATTACTCCGAAATAATTGATACGTTGAATACGATTCGTTTGTATTCTGCCGGAGTACGTCAAGGGAAAGATGTTAAAATAAATACTGCTGTTTTAGCAAACAACTTGAACACTAAGTATAACAAGGTTCAAGAAAAACTGATAGAACCTGTAGCAAAAGTTGTAAATCGTAACTTCCAAGAACAAGAAGATCTTAAGGCTGGAGAAAGCTTCCAGAAAGAAAATCTTAGAAATGAATTTGGAATTAAGGAGGGTGAGTAGTAGTGAAGAAATTTTGGGCAATTGTTATAACGATTGTTTCTGTATTAAGTATTACAGGATTAGCTATTTACACACCTCACTTAATCGAGCAACAACAGATTCGTGATAGTCAAGTAGCCAAGTATTCTCCTAAAAATTATTACGGTTGGGCGGTAGCTTACAATGCCTTGCAGGAGGCTAATGATACCGCTTACTCTACGTATCCAAAGAAAAAGACAGAAGAATACGAACGAGCTATTCAAAGAAATTATCCAAAGAAATACTTACCTGACCTTATACAAGAGTTTGGCATTGTAGTTCAAAAGGATTATTCTAGTAATTACATTTTCCTTGAACGAAAAGGAGATTTAGCAAATTACTCATCTGAAATGATGACAGTGATGAAGAAAGCTCAGAATAGCTACTCAGATTCTGAAAAAGTCCCTAACGCTAACGATGCTAACGTTAGAGTAGCTTTAGAAAAGTACGCTGTTCTGTTTGAAAAATTGAATACAGCGATTGAAGATTTGGATCTTAACCAAGCTCAAACCGGAGCACTTGGTGCTTATATTCAGAAAAATGTTGGAGAAAAGGCATTTTCTGATCCTATTGCATACGGGCAAGTCGCTCAGGATTATCTAAAAGCTAATTTGGATAGATACAAAAATACTTTTGCAAACCGAACAGATGATGGTGGGTTAACAAAAGATCAAATTGAAGAAGTCGAAACTATAATGTGGATCAATAAATAACTTAAAAAGGTTACAAAGTAGAAACTGTAACCTTTTTTGTTAAATTCCTATATTATCGAATATTTATTCATTTTGTTTTTATATTATTAAAACACTAGAATTTTAGTGATAAAAACTTTTTGGTGAGGTTATAAAATAGTTGGTAAAAAAGAATATTAGTAATAAAGAAAAATTAATTGCATCTTACAACGATAATTCTGTTGGTCACTTAGAACCACTTAAACATATTTTTAAGAAACCATCAATGTATCTTGGGGATATTAGCAATCCACAGCATACTTTGGAAGAAGCATTGATGAATTCAATAGATGAAGCTGAAATTGGTGTAGCAGAGAACATTGTAATAACATTTCATTCAGATGGGAGTTATTCTGTTCAGGATGATGGACGAGGACTTCCTCAAGAGTATTCAGAGAAATTCAAGATGCCGACTATGCGTGCTATGTTCCTGTCACCCAATACAGGAAAAGCCTTTGCTGAAAATAATAACAGTTCAGGAACTTCTCAACACGGAATCGGAATGAAGGCTGTGGTAGCAACATCCGAATGGCTAGAATTAACATCTTACCGATTAGATAAGGTTGTAAAGGATCGTTACGAACTTGTAGGTGACGAACCAGGTGTTCCTAAAATCTCTCTAACAAAAAGTGGAAATTTACCATCACAAAAACGTAATCCTCGAGAACCTGAACACGGAACAATTGTTAGATGGAAACCAAGCTTGAGGGTTTTTGATAGTGATAAGATAAATAAAAAGAACATTGAAGAACTTGCACACAACTTGGTTTATCTTAACCCAGGGTTAAAGATAAAAGTTGTAGATGAAATACGTGGAACATCGAAAGAGTTTGTTGAGATTGGTGGAATTTCTAGTTTAGTTGAGGTTTTAGCTAAAAAGAATGAGTCAAAGCTTATAACACCGATTTATACATTTAAGGGTATATATATTTCAGAGCAAAAGAAGGGGAGAGATTTAGATTCTACAGAGATAAAAGCTGATGTTAGTTTTGCCTGGACCGATTCTAATTCTAGGGATGAGTTATTGTTCACAAATAACGTGCCCAACCCTCAAGGGGGAACCCCTATACTAGGAGCTAATCGTGGTCTTGTAAAACTAATAAATAAATACTCTAAGGATTTAGGATTATCAAAAGATCAACTAGAAAGTCGAGACATCCTTCCAGGTGTTGTGATGGTTTTATCAGTTAAGCATCCACACCCAAATTTTGATGGACAGGCTAAAAAAGAAATTACATCGTCAGATGCTTCCCCAGCTTTAGACTCTATCGTCTTTAATGATTCTCAAGTTGTGCTAGAGCGTCAAATTGATGGTGTACGAGAAGTTGTTAAATTAGCAATCAAACGTGCTAACGATAGAAAAAGGTCTCAAGAAGAAAATTTCACTCTTGACAAGAAGTCCTCTAAACTTGGAATCAAGAAACTTAGTGATTGTCGAAAAAAGGGGTACGGAAAAGGTTCTGAGCTGATGATCGTTGAGGGGGATTCTGCTGGTGGTTCTATTAAAGCCCTAAGAGATACTGATTTTCAGGCAATGATTGCTATTCGTGGTAAAATACGAAATGTTTTGAAGACAACAACGTCGAAAGTGATGGATAATGCAGAAGTAGCTGCTATTTTTAGAAGTCTCAATACCGGGATAAACAGTCGCTTTGATATAAAAAAATTAAATTACGACAGAATAATAATCGCAACTGACCAAGACCCAGATGGATCACACATCTCTTGTCTAATTCTGACACTTCTTTTGAGATTTACACCAGACTTGATTCGTGAGGGACACGTTTATCGTGTTTTAACTCCTTTGTTTATAAATCATCTAAAAAATGGAAAAACAAGGTATTGTTATTCCAATGATGAACAAAATGAATTTTTAAATAAAAATGGAAAAAGTGTTATTCTTGTTCAACGAAATAAGGGACTTGGTGAACTGCAAGAAGATGAAGTTGAAAAATTAATCTTAGATGTTGATGTACGCAGACTTGTACAGTTCCAGATGGATGATGTAAACGAAGAAGACTGTTACGACATTGTTGAAAAAATGATGGGACGAGAAACTGATGAAAGACAAGCGTTGTTCTTTGACCCCAATTTATATAAATAAAAATAGAAGTTTATACTTCTGTTTTTTTTATTTGTAAAATGTGCTACAATAGATGAGAAAATAAAAAAATAAAGGAGAGTTCTGTATTGCTATACATTGTAACTGAAGATAAAAATATTCTTAAAAAAACTGCACCGTTTATCGAGGAGTTATCGATTGCTTACGCTAGAAGCACAAAAGAATTGATTGACTACCGAATCGTTTCCAATAGTGATTCAATTCTTGTTGCCAATAACGAAAAAGTAAATAAGATGCTGACTCGTCGTTTTCCTACAGGAGTTCAATTTTTAACTTTAACAAACGACTCTGTTGGTGAGGATTTGAGTCCTGCCCTTTTATTCGTTAAAGTTTTAGGACACCCACGTTATGGTGCTTATTTAGACCGTCAGGACGAAATTATTAAACCTTCTACCTTGGTGAAGGATGAAAATGTTGTCATCGATTCTTCTGTTAAATCAGAATCTGAATCAATTTCTTTATTAACATCAGAATCTGAACTTTCTTCTTCTGAATCTGTATCAGCTTCGACATCACAAAGTCTATCTGAAGTTGAACAAGTAGAGGAAAAACCAGTAATTAAAGAACCGGTTATTACAACAGAAGAAGTTTACGAAGAAATTGATCTTAAACCTAGAAGAAAACATATTGTTGATCACGATGTAGAAGGTGAATTTGAGCAATTTGTTAGTAAAGGTAAACCTGGCAAAGGTAAGATCAAGTTCTTAGTAACCTACGAAGATGGAAAAGAGGTAGGTAGAAAACGTGTCGGACGTGTTGAGGTGCTTGTGCAACCTGAACCAGATAAATATATTGTTTCTGAAGAAACAGACAGAAAGACACCAAAAAACCTGAAAGTTTTTAGTAAAAACGAATCTAAACCAAATCCAAACAAGGATAATTCTGTAGAAAATTCTAAAAATCGAATTAATAACCGAAACAACAAGCCATCTAAAGCCAAGACTTCTTCAAAATCTGATAAAAAGGAATCAGCTAACGAAAATGTCCCAGCTGAACCAGCAAAAGTTAGTAAGCTAGGAAGTTCTTTGACTGAAAGCTCTAATAACAAAGAAAAGACTTTTTCAATCAAAAAGAAATCTGTACTCAGCGACAACTTAGCTCCGATTGACGATGTGAAGTTTGTTGATGATCCGGCTTCTAAAGGCGATTCCGAACCACAATTTCAGTTTGTAGATTCTCTATCAGACTCTACGGAAGAACCAAAGTTTGCTGATGTTGATGCACCAGTGTTTGCCGATAATATTGAGAGTGAACGTTCAAATCCTTTCAATAAAGTTCCAGCAGGTTTTGCTAAAATCGCTGGTGATGTTTAGGGGGTGATTTCTTGTCCGAACAAGAACAAGAACGAAAAGTATTTGAATCAATTCCCTTTTGGTTGATTGAAAAGAATGAACCTCGAAAAGATTCGTACTTTTTTAAACTAAAAATTAAAGACGTAGTTGTAATTAATTTTGATATTCCTGGAGTAATTGAGTCTGGTCAAAAAGCTGCCATTGTTGATGTTGATGGTGGTCAAGGAATAATTCCAAATTCTGAATTTTCAGTATCAGCCTCTTTAAATACAAGAATAATCGGAAAGACCAGAAATGGTTACTTAAAAGAAATCGTGAACATTGAGTACGAGGATGGTAGTACTGAGAAGCTTGCCGTTTTTAGTACTAAAGATTACGAAAAGGAATTTCGTAAAGGTCGACTAGATAAACTTCAAGCTAAAGGATCTGTAGTTGCAGAGGTTATTGGTTTCACTGATTACTCAGTGATCCTTCTCTGGAACAATATCAGATTAGAACTTTTTAATAATGGATTATTTGGTCGTCACAAAAATCTATCCGCAGAGATGTTTCTTTCGTTAGGAAGTAAAGTTCCTGTGAAGTTGAAAAAGATTGCCAAAAATGGTAAATTAATTCAGGTAGAAGCTATCAATAAATTAGATGATCCTGTTTATACAAATGAAATTGATCAGACTTTAATTGAGGACGGTCAAGAAATGACTGGTATCGTTGTGGAGCGAGATCAAAATAACATTTCTGTACAGGTTGGTCGCAATAGCGGAGCTAGTGGTGGTAAAAAGGGTAAAATCATTATTCGTTGCTTCCACCCACATCCAGCTATTGATTCTCAAGTCTTTGAGGACCAGGTAGTAAGGGTTAAGATTACAGAGGCAAAAGTTAAAAAATCTGGTAATGTTGCTTTGCGAGGAATCATTTCCAGTGTATATCCACATTACATTGATGATGCTGTAGTTCAATTCAGAAGTGAGTTAGATTCTACATTACTGCAATTAGAGGAAGAGGAGGAGTAAGTTGGCTTTAAAAACAAAAGAAATTGGATTAAATTATTTCGACATCAAGGATACACTACATCAGGTATTTAAGCATCCAAAATTCTCTTTTTCAAGAGTAGCGAACGTGGACATTGCTCGAAAAATGCAAGACGGTGAAATTTCTGACCAGATTCTAGAAATTATTAAATTTATTTACGATGTTCATTTTGCTACACAGGATCAAATTTCTAGAGCAGTTGGTCTTAACGTTGACGAAGAGATTCTTAGCGAGCTTACAAGACTCAACTTCTTGAATTATTTTGTGTTGAGTGACTTTCCTGAAGATAAGTTAGTGGACAATCCAGAAGATTTGAGAATTTATGTTCTTGACTTTGCAGGAATTTACGTTTTGAATTATTCTGGCGTAGATACATTATCTTGGAGATTCCCAGATTATTTCAAATCATCTAAAGTTGTTAAGAACTGTTTGGTACAAGCTGAAGTGGTAATTGCTTTTAGGAATTTGAAAAAACTAAGAATTAGAGATTACAAGGAATCTCCAGAATTCCGCTTAGGTAAGGTTGAGGCTTCTACAGATTTCAGTTTTTCTCTTGAACAATCTGAGAATATTGGTGCAAAACCACTAAATATTGTTGGGTTCGTTGCTGAAAATGGGCGTGAAGATCTTAGATTATCCGAAAGATTACGAGATATTAATGTGATCTTTAAGGAAACTAAGGCTGGGTTGAAGTATTACCCGTTAGGAGAGGAAAATCTTCCTATTCTACTAGTAATTGCTGAAACATCAACAGATACCGGTCACCTAAAACGTGTTGCAAATGTTATCGGTCGTTGCAGCGATTTTGCTGGGGCTGAATGTTTAATCGTTGGTTACGATGAATTGGTAGCAAAAGGTTTTTCTGAATCAAATATCTATTCTATCAATACCACCTTAGATCAAACAACTCAAATCAAAAATGTTAATATTGGTCGAATCAAAAATTCAACTTTGGTTTAAAAACTAATAATATAAAAAGATGATTTATATCATCTTTTTTCTTTTATAGTTTTAGTAGAATAGAAGTTACAATAAGAATGTATATAAAATCAAAATCGGAGGAAAAACAAAAACGTGGCTAAAATTAAGGAACGTGGGAATGATAGTTTCAATATATTGGTGTTGCATCCAAACAACTTTAAACTTTTAGTTGGGAAAGACTATATTAAAGAAATTGGGAACACCACCTTACTTTTCGATGATTATACCGGGCTTTGGAATTTGGTTAACTCTAATTATCACTGTGTATCATCTCCAGATCATTCTAGATTAGGTAAACATTGGTATTTATTTAGAACTAAAAAGACAATCTTTGGTAATAGAAAAGCAACCCCAAAACCCGCTGTTAATGTTATTGAGCTAGCAACTGATCAAATTTTTAGTGTTATTCAGACTCTTGAAAAAGAAGATTGGAGTTTTTTCGAGTTATATAACTATCTACAACCAAGATTAAATCTTCCAGAATATAGACTTCCTGATAACAAAAAAGGAGATGGTTAAATGACCGAAAATAATACAGAAAAAGAAAAGAAAAATACTGGAACAGTTGAAGACGAAAAGAGCTCTCTTGATCAGTTAAAGGATAAGAGTGTAAAGTTTCTAAAAACAACAAAGGGGAAAGTGGTTGCTGGAATAAGTGTTGCAGGTTTAGTGTTAAGTGGTGTGTTCTGGTACTCTCATTACGAAAACACCAAGCCTGTTGGAAACGGAGATCAAGTAGTAACAACTCAGAGTGCCAAAAATAAAAAGAATGTTGTTGGTAGAGATGTTAGAGCAAAAAATGTACTAGCAACTCAGGCAGATGGTACAAAATCGAACGATAGAGGATTTAAGTATTTATTTGAAAGTCCAATTGCTGTATCGACTTCTGCCTTTAAGGGGAGAGATAAAAAGCCGGAGTTTAATGGTTCAACAAATTTTATCACTAATCTTGTAACGCTCCTTACGACCAAGGACAAGGGAGACGTGAACTCAGCGGCAGCACTTTACGCACGAAATGCGTCAAACTACAAATTCACTACTGATGACAATCTTATTGCAGTAGGAATTGGTAAGGATGCGACATTATTCTACGATTACTTATCTAAAACAGATAAAATCTCAACTTCTGGTAAACTAGAGCTAGAGAGAAACTTTGCTCGAAAGTTTAAAAACCGTATCGGAACTCCATTCTCAGGAGTAGCCATTGCGAGCAACCTATCTGTCTACGGATTGGAGGCATTAGTTATCGACGATTCGTCAACAGCAATCATTTCGAACGTTAAGTACACAGGTTCGAAACAGTTTAAAAATTACGAAGATGCCTTACAAAAATCAACTAAAATTACAATTGATGGCACAAACAAAAACGCAACATTAGATGCCTGGAACCAATTTAAAGACACTAACTCTGTTTACGAGGTTTATCTAAAGGGATTGGATGATGACCGAGATGTTGTTGGTGTTGTGATCGAAGATCAACAAGGAAGATTGACTTTGTACGGATTATATTACAGAGTGAATTACTCAGAGGATCAGAGAGTTCGTTTGGTTCGACAAATGCGTCAATCCGGCGTGGATACCAATACTGGTACAGTTGATGATATTAATTGGGACATTTTCAGATCCTATACTTAGGTAAAATTAATAAAAAATATAAAGGGGGCTTTTTTGAATAACAGAATTGATTTGTATAATGATGCAAAAAGTGTTTTGGTGTTGATCCGGGACAGAAAGATTACAGCTTATAGGGTGTCAAAAGAAACTGGAGTGAAAGAATATTCTCTTAATCGAGTTGCAGAAGGAACTTCTGATTTGAAGAACATTTCTTTCGATACTGCTCTTGGATTGTTACAGTTTAAAAAAAATCATCCTGAATTATTTGAAGAAGATAACTAAGTTTGATATAATGTTTATAGATTTTATTATTTGGGGGCTGCTAGGATTTACAGTTGCAGCTCTTTACTCGTTGTTACGTGCTTTATTTGTAACGTACAAAAAGGAAACTAAAACAAATATCATTTTTAATCGTTTGTCTCTGGGAACTGCTTTGGGACTCATCTTGTACTCTGTGTTGTTCTATAGTGTCGGTACACCAACCGAACAGTACATTAGATTGATAGTTTGCTCGTCCTTTATAGTGTTCCAGTGCTTAGTTTTCTTAACATCAGGTAGGATCGAACGAATGGGGCTGTGGAGTTACTTTGAGAATTTTGTGGTTACATTGATAATCACGTCAGCCCTGGTAGTTCTTGTTATTGCAAAATCTAAAATGATTATTTAAAATAGGGGGAATTGAGAACTTTGATTAAAAGTAAAATAAAAAAAGCGACGTCTGATGAAAGCTTGATTTTGGGAGTATGTGCATCAATAGCAAAGACCTTTAACATTGATGTAACTCTGGTTCGTATTTTGGTTGGAGTTATGTTCGTTTTTTGGACAGTTCAGACAATTGTCTGCTACTTCTTGATGGCAGTTTTTCTTACATTTGGAGAAAAATTATTTGGTCCTGGAATTTTTGAAGAAGATAGCGATTCAGGAGCTGAAGTTGTTTCAGAGAAGGAAAAAATCGATCCAAACAAAGTAAAGGAAGCTGAGGAAGCTGTTGTTGTTGAACCGAGCACCGGCGTTGACGAAGAACAGCCCTTAGAAGAAGATAAAAAGTTTGATAAAAATATTGACAACGAATAAAAAGTTTGATATACTTAAGTAGTAGATAAAACAACTACATTATTTTAAGAAATTTTAAAGAATTCGAGGAATTATTAAATGGCAAAAAAATCAACATTTGAATCATTGCAAAATTGTGGAGCAGCTTTCACTTCTAAACGTGGTCAAGAATTTAACGCAGAATTGTCTGCGTTCTTGGCGGGAGAAACTAAGGTTTCGGCTGCTGGTGGATCTTACGTGGTACGAAATTTCGTGAATCTTTCTAACTCTGTTGAAAAGATCAACGATGCACTTGGTACTGATTTTGTGGAAGACGAAGAGTATGGTACTGTTCCAGCGAACTTGATTCTGTTCACAAATACAAAAGAAGAAGCTGAGGCTTTGCAAGCTAAAATGGTTAAGGGTGCTCGAGTTGTATCCTCAGTTACTGTTGGTACTCACGAGTACGAAGATAAGATCTATATCGATATTCGTGTAAACTCTCCGTACATCTCTGAACCTAAAGATAATGGTGGGGCACCTGCGGCATCACGAGCTAGCAAACCAGCGTCAAAGTCTGACGAAAGTCCGTTTGGGAATTCAAACCCAATGGACATCGCAGATGATGACTTGCCATTCTAATTTAATTAATTTGTAAAAGGGATAGTCATTTTATTTGACTGTCTCTTTTTGTTTGTTTTAATTGTTGCTAGATTTAGCTTACAATAGGTTGAGTATTGAATTTTAACGGAGGTTTTTTAATTTGGAATATTTAACTGAAGAACAGTTTAGAAGAAGACATCGTCAGACAGATGATACAAGAGAATCAACAAAACAAGAAGAACCAACTGTTGAATCTTGGAATGATTTTTTCAATGGTGTGTTTCGTGGGGAACAATTTCCAAAAATTGTGAAGTCTAGAGTTTATGTAAAACGACATTTACCAGCTGCACATCCAGATAACCTTCTTGGTGTGGAAATGTCCTTTCCGTTTCAATTTGGATTTGAGTGCAAGGGAGAACGTTGGTTTGGGGTTTTATTTAGTCTAGGAAAGGATCAACTTGATTGGCAATTTTTGCTGTTTAAACCAGACGTTGAAACCTATATTTATTATTTGGCAGGATTGGTCGAGCTCAGACAACTTTATTACACTACTGATGAATTTTACGAATATAGACCTGATGTTTTGGAAGGAGAAGGAATCAAGCTCTCTCCGGCTGATTTACAACCAGAAATGTTGCCAGCAGAGGGAACGTTTTATAATCCAAATATTGTTTTTGATAAAAATGATTTCTTCTTCGGACGTAACAGTGCTGAAGTTGATGAAATAATGGAGTTTGCTAAACGTGGTGAGTTTTATTAATAAAGGGGGTCGTTGTGACTGATATTAAATCAAGTATTAACAAAGTAACTACGTCTTCTAACGATAGTAATAAGTTGAAAACTTTAAATAAATTCGGTAAGGATTTAACAAAAAAATATAGGGAAAGTGACGATTTTCCTCCTATTCTTGAACGTGAAAGTGAAACTAGAGATTTGCTGTCTATTTTGGTTCAAAAATTCAAGAACAATGCTATTTTAGTTGGTGAAGCCGGTACCGGTAAGACTGCAATTGTTGAAGGGCTTGCTCAGGCTCTAGCCATCGGAAACGTTCCTGATGCAATCAAAGGATTCTCGTTGTGGGAATTAGATCTTCCTAAACTATCAAATAAAGATGAAAGCGATGGTGGATATCGATTTAGAATTCAAAACATTGTCCAGGAAGTTGTTGAAGCTGGAAACATCATCTTGTTCGTGGACGAAACTCACTCCATCTTAGATAAAAAAAGCGATCTAGATGTTGGAGATTTGCTAAAACCATCCTTGGCTCGTGGGGAGCTACGAATGATTGGATCAACAACTGATATCGAGTTCCACACTTACATTGAACAAGACAAAGCACTTGTTCGTCGTTTTCAACGAGTAACAGTGCAAGAGCTTGGAAGGGATTCCGTTGTTCGTATTTTGAAATCAAGAAAGCGTAGTTTGGAAGTGTTTCACGGTGTTACAGTTAGCAGTGGTGCGATCGAAGCTGCTGTTGACTTAGGGCTTCGTTATTTGCCAAGCCGTCGTAACCCGGACAAGTCTATTGATATTTTGGACAAGGCTTGTGCGATGACAAGATTGGAAATTGACTCAATGCCAAAGGAGTTAACAATCTTACAAGGGGAGATTTTTGTTCTTGAAAAAGATTTAGAGCTCGAAGCTGATCCTATTAAAAAGAATGATATTGAACAAGAGTTAGCACTCAAGAAGCCTATTTTTGAAGAGCAGGTTGCTGTTTGGAAAGAACAAAAGGAGATGTTGGAGTGGATTCGAGGAATTCGTTCTAATTTAATGACTGTTGAAAATTCTTTGGCTGTCGAAGAAAGCAAAAAGGAACGAGCTGATGCGAAAAAAATTTCTCAACTTTCAGAGGCTCAAGTTTCGTTAGAATCTGACCTTGAAAAATATAAAAGTATATACTATCATCAGTCCAATCTGATGATTCGTGATGATGTTAACGTTGGTCAGGTTCAAAAAACTATTGAAGCTACAACCGGGATTCCTGTGTCTGAAATTGGTCGTAGTGAAATTGAACGTCTTAGACGATTAGATGGTCAACTTTCTCAACGTGTTATCGGACAACCTCAAGCGATCAAGGCGGTTACTTATTCAATTAAAAGATCTCGCCTTGGTATCTCGAGTCCTAAACAGCCAATTGGTACGTTTATCTTCTTGGGTCCGTCTGGAGTTGGAAAGTCTTTGAAAAATTCAGAGCTAATTCCTACGCCTGATCGAGGAATGGTTGCTCTTGAACGTATTTCAGTTGGAGATAAAGTATTTAATAAGGATGGAAAACCAGTAGAAGTAATTGGAGTTTTTCCACAAGGAAAACGTAGATTTTATTCTGTGAATCTTGAGGATGGTCGAAAATTATCAGCAGATTCCGAACACCTTTTTAGTTTTGTTAAAGACAGAAAAAAAATTACAGAGTTTGAAACTAGAACTGTTTCAGAAATTAAAACTGAGCTTGAGGGTGATGAAGAAGTTGAAATTTTTATCCCCAACAATAAGGCAGTTGAATTCGAAAACAATCGTCTAAGTGATCTCGAGTCCTTGTACTTTGCTGTCGGCAGAAGAACGACTCGAGTAACTTCAGCTTTGAAGACAACATCTTTAAAACAGCGTCAAGATATCTTGCGTGGAGCCTTTGACATTTACGGATCTATCGAAGGTCAACGTGTGGTTTTCCAAGCACCACTAAAAGATGAACTTGTTTCTGATATAAAAGAAATTTTGTTGTCTACAGGTGTAGGTTACATCAACATCGACGACTATTCTTTTGAAGTTAAATACTCTGATAGAGATGAAGTATTTAACCTGTTCGGAACAAAGGAGAAACGTGATCTTGTGTACGTCAAGATACCAAGAACATCTCCTTATAAAGATCAACTAGACTTTGTTAAGGTGGTTTCGGTAACAGAAGAACCTTCCGTTGAAGAAGCTACTTGTATCTTAGTTGATGACGATGAACATCTTTTCTTAGCTAGTAGAGAGTACGTTGTAACTCACAACACAGAATTGGTTAAAGCATTAGCGGAAACTATGTTTGGAGATGAAACCGCAATGAAACGATTTGACTGTGGTGAGTTCAAGTCAAAGAAATCCGTCTCTCGATTAATTGGAGCACCTCCTGGTGAGGGGGATGATTTGGATTCCGGTGGTGAAATGACCGAATATGTTAAGAAGAATCCTTACTCTGTTTTGCTTTTTGACGAAGCAGAAAAGGCGGATCCGGCAATTTGGGACGTTCTTCTGTCAGTGTTCGACGACGGAGAAGTTGCTGACTCTCGAGGAGAGGTTGTTAACTTTAGAAATACGATTATTATTCTAACATCTAATATTGCTGCATTTGATGTTTTACGTGGTCAGGATAAGGTTACCGGCGAGTTGCCAGAGAATGTAATGAATAACATCCACGCAAAGTTGAAGAATGCAGATCCAGAACGTGGTGGTAAGGGCTTCAGACCAGAATTCGTAAACCGTATCAGTAACATTGTTATATTCTTCAAGCTAATGAGACCACAACTCGAAACTATCGCTAACTTGAAGTTGCGTGGTTTGAAAAGACGCTTGAAAGAATCTCGTAATATCAGTTTAGTTTTCTCTAAAAAAACATTTGAGGTGTACAAGGATGGTCCTGGAATGAAACCAGAACTTGATGTTGCCTATTTACTATCAAGTGCGTGGATGCTAAGTGAGCAAGATCTGGATCTTGGTGGACGACCAATTGATAGATTGATTGCAAAAGAAATCGAAAATCGATTGACAGATCTTCTTTTAGATGAAGAAGTTCCGGATGGAAGTTTTATTTACATTCAGGCAGGGTACGGAAGCGGAATGAAGGTTCGTAAAGACCAAGATGGAATAACTAGACCGGTATCCCCACAAATCATTATTTCTGTAATCAGTGAAGCAGAATATCAACAACTAATCGTGGACGATCCTGTAGAACATCTGTTTGATAAAAAGCCAAAAAACTCTAGTGAAATTGTAAAAGAAATTATTTCTGAAAAAAAATAAAAAAACTGTTGACATAGAAAAAGAAATAAGTTATACTATATTTGTAGTGATAAAACTACGATGTTTCATTTAACACTTCGACCTTGACGTTTTGTTGAGGTCAAAATGGAGACGTAGCCAAGTCTGGTTAAAGGCGGCAGACTGTAAATCTGTTCTTGTTTAAGTTCGTAGGTTCGAATCCTACCGTCTCCATCAATTACAGTAGAAATGATGCTGTAATTTAGTTTTGCGAGGATGGCGAAATTGGCAGACGCACAGGACTTAAAATCCTGCGAACTTTGGTTCGTGCGGGTTCGACTCCCGCTCTTCGTATAAAACATTTTGAGGATGTAGCCAAGTCCGGTCAAAGGCAGTAGACTGCAAATCTACTCTTGAAAAAGTTCGTGGGTTCAAATCCCACTATCCTCTTAAACTTTTTTTAATTTAACTATTTACAGGTTAATAAAAAAGAGTTATAATAAGTTTATCCTTGCGATGGGTGCTTAAGTGGGGTTTTATAAGCTCCATTTCTGGTTAAGTTTGTTCTAAGCCAAAACGAACTCTAGGTAACCTACCAAATGGTAACAAAGGTTGCTATCCGTGCTCAGCGGATGATAGAAGATAGGCTTCTGTGTGAGCCGAAGGTGAGAATCCCAAAAATAAAACCACTGTAAAGCCAAGACACTCGGAACCTTATCGAGATTGGTTAACCGAGGTTGTGGACACAAAAATTGTTACGATATTGGCAGTATCGTAATTCTGATGAGGTTTAGCTCAGCTGGTAGAGCGTCTGCCTTACAAGCAGAGGGTCATCGGTTCAAATCCGGTAACCTCAATTTTTATAAAATAACCTATTGACATTTTATAAAAGAAATAGTAACATATAATAAAGTGGAAGATTACCCAAGTCTGGTTTAAGGGAACGGTCTTGAAAACCGTCAGGTCGTGTAAAAAGCGGTGCGTGGGTTCGAATCCCACATCTTCCTTTTTGGGGTTTTAGCTCAGTTGGTAGAGCAGTTGCTTTGCAAGCAAAAGGTCACGGGTTCGATTCCTGTAAGCTCCATTCATAGTGTTTTACCTCTATAGCAACATAGTTCAGTGGTAGAACAACCAGCTCATTCCTGGGATGTCGAGGGTTCGATTCCTTCTGTTGCTATTAGAGATTGGACCTTTAGCTCAACAGGTCAGAGCATTCGGCTCATAACCGAACGGTTGTAGGTTCGATCCCTACAAGGTCCATTATTTCATTAATACCCTATAGCCAAACTGGTAAGGCACTAGACTTTGAATCTAGTAACTGTTGGTTCGAATCCAGCTAGGGTAGTTAGCAACATTGTTTGTTTTGAAGGGAGCTGTAATCGATGACAATGGAACAGTTCGCTGACCACGTTATCTCAGTGGCTCAGAAAAACAAGAAATCTATCAACAATCTGCAATTACAAAAGATTTTATATTTTGTTCTTAAGGATGCGAGAGACAAACGGTTGTTGTCTCGTAAAAGCCTTGTAGATTTGTACGATGAACCTTTCCTTGTTTGGGCTTACGGTCCGAACGTTAAAACGCAGTACAATAGGTTTAGATGTTTTGGTTCTGCTCCAATAATTGGTAGTGACTTCAAACAATCTCCAGAACTTTCAGTACTTAATTCGACAATAGTTAAGTACTTGGATTACAAATTATTTGATCTTTTAGACGAAAGTTTTAAGGTGGAATTCTACAAGAAAAACGTTGAAAAAGTTAAAGGTTTTAGAAGTGATGTAGAATACAGGTTAGAAGATCTTTAATTGATTGTCAAAGCAAAGACATTAAAACTCGGTGGACGGTAATACACTTTGTACTTAGATTGTCGCAATCACGATAATCGATAATGATCATTTTCCGGTCAAGTTGACCGGAGCCTTATCGGGACGTAGCTCAGCTTGGTAGAGCACTTGGTTTGGGACCAAGGGGTCGTAGGTTCGAATCCTGTCTTCCCGATAGAAGATGATGAAGGGGACTCATCTTCTTTTGATGGACGTTAGCTCAGTTGGTAGAGCATCTGACTGTTAATCAGAGGGTCGCTGGTTCGAGACCGGCACGTTCAGTTTCTTTGACTGATATTGTTAAAGGAGAAATCGTTAACTACTGAATCGAATTCAAGCGATTTGGTATTCTCTGAAATTGTTTCAGTCGAAGGTGTTTTCAAAAATGATAACGTGATTAACTTCACGATCTGCGGGGGTAGTTCAATGGTAGAACTTCAGGCTTCCAACCTGACGGTGCGAGTTCGATTCTCGTTCCTCGCTTAAAAATTTTAAAAAAGTTTGTTTTTCTTGTTGACAAAAAAGAAAAAATGACTTATAATAAGAATATAGTGATGGAGAGGTACTCAAGCGGCTCAAGAGGGCAGGTTGCTACCTTGCTAGATCGTGTAAAAGCGGTGCGTGGGTTCAAATCCCACCCTCTCCTTTCCCTTTTCTTGTTAAGGGAATTTGTAACTTTAGCTTTATGTTTAGCATATTTCTTGTCCCTGTAATTATTACAGGGGACCTCTTAAACCGGGATGGAGCAGTTGGTAGCTTGCTGGACTCATTCTCCAGAGGCCGAGGGTTCGAGTCCCTCTCCCGGAATTGTAGCTTCGGCTACATCTATAATATCGAAGAGCATAATTCCGGAGGTCATCCGGTGCTTCCCTTTAGTCGTTAAATCCTTGAGTTGCGTGGTTGGGATACCGATTACGTTACTTATCCGGTGTGGTGTGGTGTGAAAGCTACGAGGTAGACTAAAATGGCAATGCGGTGTGAATGATAAGGTAGACAGCGGGACGTGACGAGAAGTTCTAGTAACGGATTTATCTAAAACTAGACGCAACAGTGAACAGAGGGTGAGATCTCTGGAACCAAAGTTGTATCTCAAGACAAGTCATCGTAGTTGACGTGCCGGTGACGGTACTATAAGTCCTTCTGTCTCCATTTGCTAAATCTACGGGCTTTACTGATATCGTAAATCATTGGGGTATTTATGTGGTGATAGCAGATGGTGAGGGAGGCCAACCCCTCTCGCCCTTGACGTGGTCAGGTCAACCAGAGTCGCTCTCTGGAGCCATTCCTGATTAGGCGGTGACTGAGTATCGGCAGCACTAAGTGGAGTAGGAAAAACATCCCGATATTATTTTAGGTCTTATTGTGTAATGGTTATCATATCTGACTGTCTATCAGAGGATTCGGGTTCGATTCCCGATAAGACCGTATTAGGGGGGGTTCGCCAAGTGGTTAAGGCACTAGCTTTTCACGCTAGTATCGCAGGGTTCGATTCCCGCACTCCCTATACTTAGACCCGTCCCTTCTATTCCTTCTTTGGTTCGGGGCTAAGTTCTTGCAGCAATAGTTTTAGTGGCAAAACTCTGGTCTCCAAAACCAGTGTCGGAGGTTCGAATCCTTCTTGCTGTGTTGCCCCATTTCTTTCCTTCTTTTGGGGCATTTCGGTTCTTAGCTCAAAGGTAGAGCATTTCCGGAGGGTTGTCGGTGCGAGTCCGACAGTAATTGAATGTTGTGAGTCTTTCTTTACGTCATCGTGGAACACCCAACCACGCTAAATAACAGGTGATGTCTGGAAATATTGGAATTTCCAGGATTTGACGCAAAATGTTACAACTTCAATTGCTTAGTTCAATTTAGTAGAACACTCTAGAACGGTTATCGGTTCGAATCCGATAGTTCCGGTCGTCCCCACCCATTCTATCCTTCTTTTGGGTGGGGCGTTTTGCGGATGTGGCGAAATTTGGCAGACGCACCAGATTTAGGATCTGGCGTAGTAATACGTGGAGGTTCGAGTCCTCTCATCCGTATATTTAGACTCTGTAGCTCAGCTGGTAGAGCAGCGGACTTTTAATCCGTGGGTCACAGGTTCAAATCCTGTCAGGGTCATTAAATGCGAACCTTGTTCGTCAAGGAGGCGTTGTGCTTGCAAGCCTTGGCAGAGTAATCTGCCAATAGCCGGATTAGCTCAGTTGGTAGAGCACCTGATTTGTAATCAGGCGGTCGTAGGTTCGAGTCCTATTTCCGGCATATCCAGTTTGAAAGGATTTATATTTGATGACAAGAGCAAAAATTATTATTTTATCTTTAGTTGTATCGTTTGTAGTTACTGTACCAATTGCAGCTTTGTTGTCGTTTCTTTGTGCAGAATCCACATCTTTGTTTATTGCTCTATATTTTCTTTCTTATATTTTTTTCTTTTGTGCAACTAAGAAAGCTTTTGAATTTGATAAGAATTGATGCTATATTTTTGTCCTGTAGTTAAGTTTGGTTATAATTCACGACTGATAATCGTGCGTCGCTGGTTCAAGTCCAGCCGGGACAATAATTTATTGACTGTTGATCTAATGGAAATGATACGTGACTACGAATCACGTGATATAGGTTCGATTCCTATACGGTCAATTTTTGGCGATGTAATGCAAACTGGCAGAGCAGCTAGACTGTGAATCTAGTGATATTCGGTTCAAGTCCGGAACATCGCCCTAATTGTTATATTTGGTCGTTTAGCTCAGATGGTAGAGCAGCAGGTTGAAGCCCTGTGTGTCGCTGGTTCGATCCCGGCAGCGACCATTACTTGAAACACATCAAATAGATGTGTTTTTTTTAATTTTACTAAAATTGGGTTACAATAGATTGTAAAGAAAAATAAGGAGGTTTAACACTTTGTCTGAACAAATAACAGATCCTAAATCTAAAAATGAAACTTACAAAAGGGATACTGAAAAAATAGATTCAAATTCGTACGATAGTGATGCTAAAAATCACTCAACGAAACACCTATCCAGACTAAAACGGTCTAAGGCATCTGTGCCAGATGTTAAAGAGCTAACTGCCAACGGAACTGAAAAGGTAAAAAAGGGTTTTACAGCTTTTCAAAAAATCATTGCCTTGATCGGTTCTTGCTTGTCTGTTATCGTTGCAATTTTTACAATTAACAATAACTTAAATAACAACAAGAAAGTAGAATCAACTCCCAAGTCGTCGTCCTCTGTGGTTCGAGTAATAGAAAGGTCTTCTGCACCTGTTTCTGGTGGGCACCAATCATCAACACAGTCCTCATCTTCTACTCAACCATCTAGTTCAACACCTACGCATCAAAGCTCAAACACATCTCAAAGTTCAGCTCAGTCAACAACTCCAAGAGAGAGGGAAGTAGTACGAGAAGTTATTCGGGAGGTTCCAGCGTCTTCAACTGTTGCTGGTGCCGGTTCCCAAAATAATAGTTCAGCAGCTACAGGAAAGGATGACAACGCATCAACTGAAACAAATACAGCTTCAGAAACAACATCATCCTCTAACAATTCCAGTGCTGAACAATAATTACTAAACTTATTTCAGTAGAGGATTTAAACTGTGAATTTTGAGAATAAAGTAACAAATGTGTACGAGGGTGTGAACGGCGAAGTTCTCGACTCTCGAGAATTAGGTGATATCTTAGACAAGATCGGTCAGGAAATTCAAGATGAATTTTTCCCTAAATTAAAAACAAAGTTGGCTAAAAAGAACTTCAGAACAGAAGAAGGACTTGAGCGAGCTATTGTTGAAGGGATCAACGATGCGTTCGATGAGCTTTCCACAGAAACTGATATTTCTATTATTAGAAAAAAAGGGAAAGATAAAATTTATCGATCTGCATTTTATTATATTAATGAGCCACTTATTTATAGCGTTGTGCGAAAATTTGATAATTTATCGTTAGGAGAAGAGGAACGTGTTAGTGCAGCCCAGAAGGGGTTCGTTACTGCAATGAACTTGTTCGACCCAGATAGAGGTTTTCAGTTCTCGACCTTTGCTTATCGATTGATGTTTAATGAAATCATTGCCTTAGATAAAGAAAGGAAGAAACAATCAACGATAAAATACAACCCACGAGATGTCTTGGCTCCATCTGACCTGAAAGTTGTTAGACTGGAAAAGGCTGTTGGACATCGAATCGTTAGGATTAATAAAGAAGTTCAAACTCTGTATAATGTTACTATTGTGAGAGACGGTGAAGAGTCAGAATATACCTACAATTATTTGTATCGATTGAACCCAAAAGTCAAGGTCGGGGCGGCACTTAACCAAGGCGAGTTGATCGGAACACTTGACGGAGCAGAGGTTGACCTGGAATCCGTTGAAGGTCATATCCACGGAGAACGTAGTGGAGAGACAATTTTCCTTAATCCAATGGATAGCAAGAGTGAGGGTTACAGAAGACCTGACCGAGAGTCTGGTCGTGAAACAATTGTTAAAGTTTTAAAAGAGTGCATTGCTTCTCTGTCAGCTCCGGAAATAATGATTGTAGAAAAAAGACTTCTACCTTTACGTCAGGATCGGACAACTTTAAAGGATTTATCCTCTGAACTTGGGATTTCTCAGCAAGATGTTAAAAAATTACAAGAACGTGTCCTGTTAAAATTAAGGGAAAAGCTTGAAGAAAAGGGGATCGAAGCGAAAGATGTTGAAATCTTTGAGTAATGTAATGTAATGACTGTAAATTGTTTTGACTTTTAATAAAAAACAATCTATAATAGATGTAAAGAAAATAAAAAATGGAGGTGCTTTTTATTGGCACAAAAGAAATTTATTGGTAAAGCAAGTTCTGTACTAGCAATGGCTGTTACTTTGGCTCCACTTGCTGGAGGTGTTTTAGTTAATCCTGCTATCGCTCACGCAGAAGATGCACCAAAGCCAGCGGTTGTTGCTAAGAATGTTGCAGAAGTATCCGCAAAAGCAACTATCGATGATAGCGTTGCAAAAGGAAATTCTGGAAATGTTTTTGCTCAAAGCTACAACTTAAACATTACAGTTCCTGATAATGTAAAATCTGGTTCTACTGTAGCAATTAAAGTTGAAAACCTTCCTCTTTTGTTCGGTTCAGGAAATATTAATTCTGCTGATGTAAAAGTTGACAACACAGTTATCGGTAAGATCACCCTTACTAAATCTGTAAACCAACGTAACCAACAAATTGATACTAAAACTTCTTTAGAACAAAAGAAAGGTGAAAACATCACTGCTGGTGGTGGATCCTACGAATACGAACTAGTATTCAACGATAAAGCTGAAGGATTTAAGAAGAAAGATATCAGCTTTAAATCAGAATCTGCTGGTAACGTGTTCACTGCTGTATCCAAAGATACAACTGTAAAGGCTAAAATTTCTGTTAATAACAAAGAAGTTGCTAGCAAAGATGTAACTATCAAACCTAGTCCTGTTCAAGATTCTAAGGTTAAAAACTCAACAGTTGATCTTTCAACAAATACTCAACTTACTAACGGATCTGACGGAAACATCAAGTACTTCTTGGGTCTAGGTGTTCGTCCAATGGACACTGATTATGGAGTTGGTTCTAAGATTACAGTGAACCTACCTCGTGACTCAATGATGAAATTTAATCAAGAGTCTGGTGACTCCAAAGAAATCTCTGTCATCCCTGCGTTTACTTCTGATAGTTTCGCAAACTCTTCAAATGTTTACTTAGCTGACGTAAGTCCAGTTAAAGTTAAAGTTTCTGAAGTAAAAGATGACAAGTTGGTTCTTGAGGTTACTGAAGGAACAATGAAACGAGTTAACTATTACGTAATTAACTCAGAAAATACTCCAGTTTCATTCCGCTTGACAGACAAAGCCGCTGGAAAACTTGCAGCAGATGGTAAGAGCTTTGGTCCTGAAACTATCACTTCATCTCTAACAACTAAAGATGGTAAGTCCAACGCAACAGACGTTAACACTTCATCTATCCGTGTTAATGGTGCGTCAATGACAGCAAAGGGTGTTCAAGAACTTATCAACAAACCTAGCGTAAAACCAGGTGAGAAGAAAGAGTACACAACTCGCTGGATCTACCGTGAAGGTGATAAAGAAACTGAACTCAAGAAGAGCTTTACCGGAGATCGAATCCAAGATCCTGACAAGTTCAGTGGTTACGTTCTTGATAAAACAGAACAAGATGGAAATAAGACCACTTACGTCTACAACAAAACAAAAACACTCACAAGCCGTTGGGTAGAGGAAGGTAAGGAAAATAACGATCCTAAAGATGACCTTAAGACAATGGTTAGTGGTGAGAAGACCGAGCCTGCTGGAACCATTTCAGGATTTGAATTTGTTCGTACTGATACAGATAAAGACGGTAACGTAAAACACATCTTCAGAAAAACTTCAAAAGAAGATTCTAAGAAAGTTAAAACTGAGTATCTTGAAGAAGTAACGGACAAGGACAAAGACGGTAAAGATAAAGTTTCTTACAAGGAGCTCAAACCAGCAATCATCGGTGACAAGACCGAACCAGCCGACAAGTACAAGTTCGATGGATTGACTTTCGTTCGTACTGACAAAGACAACGAAGGTAACGTAAAACACATCTTTAAGCGTGATGCAGCTAAAACACCTGACAGCAAGAAAGCTGTTCAAACAGGTGCTAACGCCGGCAAAGTTGTCCTTCCAATTCTCTTTAGTGGTGTAGGTGTTGCCGCTGTGGTTGGAGCTGTTTATCTTAAGAACAAAAAAGAAAAAAACAACGACAATAAATAATCGTTAATATAAATAAAAAGACTGAACTGTAACTGATTCAGTCTTTTTTTATTTATTCATTTAATTCCAGTTATATAAAAAGATTTATTTGTGATATTTTGTTATAATGGTATTGTAGTTGAAAAAATAGTACTTTTGATAAAACAGTAAAATAAGAATAGATATATTTTTAAGGAGGCGAGCCTATTGTCACAACAACCAACAGGATTAGGTTATTTTATTGCTGAAAAAAGTTCAGCAATGAGAGATTTCCAATCCGTGTACAACAAAATTAAGAATCAACTTCCGTACCAACTAGACTTTGGTAAGTTTCACGGACACGTAGTTGAGTTTCCCAAACCCCAAGAGATGAACCCTGATTGGGCTGGATTTAACTTAGATAATCTCCCGATGATTCCTACTGAGTGGAACTACAAGCCAATTCCAAATATCAATCTTAAGACAATGAAGGTAGATGCTCCGGTAGATAAGCTTTACCTGGAAGTAAAAGCTGCCCTAGAGTCCGGGAAGTACGACTTCGTTGTTTGTGGTACCGACCCAGAGCGTGAAGGTAATCTAATCTTCGATGCTTTTATTTCGACATTGAGTCCCAACATCCAAGCAATGAAGAAGTTCCGTTTCTGGAATAATGGGATGAGTGATTCTGAAATTGAAAAAGCTTTCAAGAATTTGTTGTCTTACTCTGATAAAATCGGGAAAAACACCGGTACTGTTCAAGAGTTATCAGATGCTGCACTGTTGCGAGCAAAAACGGATTGGCTTATCGGAATGAACGGTAGTCAGGCTGTTTCAATAAAAGCTGGATTCCCAGTTAATATTGGTCGAGTACTCGATCCAGTTGAAAACTTAATCGTTCAACGAGAGCTGCAAATTAGAAACTTCAAACCAGAACAATTTTTCACGGTGAAACAAACTTTTTCTCAAAATGGAAAGGAATTTTCTGCTGTTTTAGTTGGAGAAGATAACCAGCCTCTTCGTTTTAAAACAGAACTAGAAGCCCAAAAAGTTCTCAACTTGGTTTCTCAAGTCGGAACATCGAGTGTTACATCAGTAGTTGCAAAGGAAGAACGTGAAAAGCCTTATCAATTTTACTCTACCGGATCTATCCAGGGTGCAGCGTCTGATTTATACGGATATTCTCAGGACAAGACTGATGCTATTTTGCAGAGTTTGTACCTAACTAAAAAAATCTCTACTTATCCTAGAACTGATACGATGTTTATCACTGATGAAATGGCAACCAAAGATCTGCCTGGCGTTATTGATACAGCATTACAGGTTCCACAACTTTCAAATATTGCTCGTCCGTCGGATGAAGTAATTAAAAGCTTATCAAAAAACAAAAGATATGTGGATGATTCTAAGGTGGGAGGGCACGGAGCTCTTCAACCTCTCGGAGGTGTTCGTGTTAACTTTGGAGCTTTAACCGAGGAAGAGAAAAATGTATTTTACTTAATTTCTAGAAGCCAGTTGCTTCCATTTTTAGGTGATGTTGTTACAAACAAAACATCTGTAATGATTTCAGTTGGTGATTATTTATTTAGAGCCAACGGTTCCGTCCTTGTTGATCCTGGATTTTCCGAATATGTTCCTGAAAAGAAATTTAAGGGTACACCTCTTCCTGAGATTGTAGAAGGAGCAGCAGATGTTCTGGCTGGAGAAGTTAAAGAAGGGTGGACTACACCACCAAAACGATACAAAGTTTCTGAATTCACGACAATATTAGAAAATATTCATCGATTAGTTACAGATGACGAGCAAAAACTAGCAATGAAACAAGCAGAAGGTCTCGGTCGTCCATCTACTCGCTCAGAAATTATCAAGAAATTGATCGACCACTCCCGTATCGGTCTCGGAAAAGATAAACGTTACTTTGCTACTGATTTCGGTATTGAGGTGAACAGCAAGTTGGCTGGAAATGATATTTTATCTCCAGAACTTACAGCAAGATTAGAAACTATGTTACAAAACGTTGAGAAAGGAACTCTATCAGTTTCAGATTATTATTCTTATGTTTTGGAGTTCACAAATAATTTCTTGAGCAACTTGAAACGAAAAGAATTTACTTTCGAAAATATTCCTGATTATGCCAAGAAAAATCAACCAATCTGTATCATTGCAAAAACCGGAACTGAAGTTCGTAAAGGAAAAGATTCCTATTTCGACTCTGATTTCGTTGAATGGATGACTGAGAGAGAAGAGGCTGAAAAGGAAGGATCACCAGTACCTGAATTTAGAGGATTCTTTTTGCGAAAAAGTTGGGATAATGATTCCTTCAAAATGACAGGAACTTTTTCTGACAAGGACGTTGTGGCTCTTGCCCAAGGCAAGACAATCGAAAAAGAGTTCTTTTGGAAAAAGTTTGATCAAAAGAGCACAAAAGAGATTTTCCTGAATGATAAACTTCAAGTCGCCTTTGTCCCTTCAAAAAACAAGCAAAGTGTAGAGGAATTTTTGGTTAACGGGGAAACTGTTTTTCTTGTATCTGGTCAGAAAGGTGATCGGAAGTATAGCTTTTACCAGATTGGCGGACGTCAGAATGGTTGGCAAATCTGGTCACAAGTTTTTGGTAAGGAAATTACCAAGGATGACTTGTATGCACTTTTGAATAAAGAGGAAATTTGGAAGGAAGGGTTAATCTTTAATAACGGGAAAACCGGAGATGCTTTCATCTACGTTGACTTTAACGAGAAAAAACTAAAACTAAGATTCCCTGAGCGTAAGGGTAGTTCTGGCGAACGATTGTTTGACTCAGATGGAACGGTCGTAGATAAATTTATCAGTAAAACAGGAACACCATTTTTCAAAATTAATAATAATGTTTTTGTGTACGGAGAAATGTTTGGTCACAAAATGTCCGAAGATGATGTGATAACTCTTGCAGTTAACAAGGAGTTGTTCGTGGAAGACTTTGTCTCTAAGAAAACTGGTGAAAATTATTCTGGATTTTTAAAAGTTGTCGGGGAAGAAGTAAAACTTTTCTTTGAATAATCAAAACAAGGGTACATTTTGTGCTCTTGTTTTCTGTTATAATTTAAGAAATTAAAATGCTGGATTTATTTCAGTAGAAAGAAGGAATTTTATAATGGTTAAACAATTAAGCGAAACAAAAGATGGATTGTTGCAGTTGATGGAAAAAGCTCTTAAGAAAGATCTCGTTATCTTGACAGAAGAGATGCTAGAAGGTTACGTTGATGGAACTCCAAGGAATTTTTATAGAACTTATTATTCGTTCTTAGAGAATAAGTTTTATTTCAGTCAAGCTGACTTGCTATATCTTTTTATAAAAGGGCTTCAGCAGGAATTCAAAAAGAAATCCTTTAACAGAGATGTTTTTGAATTGTTATTTTTAGATATTGGTTTGGTTTACAACTACCCTTTTTATCAAGATGACAGGGAAGTAATTAATCCGGAATCTTTAATAAATGACAAGGATGCTATTGCTGAAATAAAAGCAGCGATTAAAGCTAAAATATTTGGTTTAAAGCTAAACGAAGTTGACTTTCCTCACCTCAAAGAAATAAACTTTTTACCAGAATCCCAATATCTTTCAACTCTAAACAACGCAGTAGATGGAAGTCTTTGCGAGCTTGACCTACATCAAAGATTTAAGTCTTTCGGGTCTCCAGTTAAGGTTCTGAGTGTTATAACAACTATCCAAAAAAGTGAAAATTTTGACTTTTTCTTAAAAGAAAAGGATCCAGACTCAATCGTTCTAGCTATTAAAATCCTTAAGCAGCTTACTTTAGATGGTGGTGAACAGACACCACTTGTTGCAGAAAAGAATCGATACTCCTTATTTGGTTATAAGAAAGGATTTAACTTAGATAGTGAATTTTCTGAATTTCTTTCAAAGATTCCCGAAAATTATCTTAGAAAATTTCTTTCTGACATTCCAATGCAGTATTTTTCGCCAAAATGTATTGTTATTATTTTAAATTGTTTGGGTGAAGACTACTTTTCAGATTCTTCTTGGGAAACGTATTCAGATTATATCCTTAGAAAGCGTGATCTATCTTCATTTATCAACTCCTTTGATTTAAAATGGGATGATGGTTATCTAGATTCGTTCGACTTTCTCAAACTAGTTTTGAGTAAAACGAAAGACATTACTTTTTCAGTAAAAGATACGGATTTGTTCTTTAAGTACGAATCCGGAACTTTACCTTTATTCTTTGATGATGTAGTTGCTGCTGAATCTGAAGGATTATTGACCTTGGATATCGTAGAAACACCAGTTGATCCAGAGGATCCTAACACATTAAAGGGACGAGTAGTTCTTGTTTCTAACAAAGGAGATAATTTTCAGTTCCTCTGTGAACGTCTGGAAATTATCAGCATTTTCCAGGATTATTATTCTGATGGTTCTTTTTTGAAGGAATTGTCCGAGCTTTATTCTGCTTACATTGATGCAAGACTTAAATTTGATAAGATTTTTTAGAAAAATGATATTCTATTTTAACTGGCAGTCTTCGGTTACTGTCAGTTTTTCTGTTATAATTTCAGAAAATAAAAAGAACTGTTATTATAACAGTAGAAAGAAGGACTATTTAATGGTAAAAACTGTAGAAAAAAATGAACGCAATGGAATCGATACGATAATTTGTGACGCTTTGTCAGATGATTGGTTTTTTCTTCCCAGAAAAGAAATGGGGGCAGATAGTGACAGAACTGTTAGTGGATGGTACAAAATCTACTACTCAATACTTGAAAACAAAGTATACGTCGCTAATTTTAGAACATTTAATGTCTTTTTTGACCGACTGCTGAGTCAATACAAGAACCACTTGCACGGCAAACGAAGTTACGTGAAAGACCTTTTGTTCGTGGATCTTAAAGTTCAGTTTAATTTTTGGCAAACTTATATCCAAAATGAATCTGAGGTAGAAGATATTCTTAAAAGAGATGATGTTAAAGAAGAATTATCTGCAATTGTAAAAGCAAACTTTCAAGCTCTAGACTACAAAAGCCTATCTCTTCCAGCTTTAGAACGGGAACGAATGGAAATCGACAACTCATTTGCTTGGGACAGTCAGAAGCTTGAACGGATGTTACAACGTTCTTACTATCAATTTGGGGATCCGATTAACGCTCTTTCTATCTTACTAAGTTTTAAGGGTAAAAGAACGATTGAATTTTATTCAAAAAGAAAAAGTTTTATTGCAATAACTTATTTGATGAATAACATCTTAAAACCAAACATCTGTGCTGGAATGGAGCTGGGGACTTTAAAAAGTTTTGATAAAGAAACATCTGTCAAAACTCGAAATTTTATTTATTTTGATTCTAATTTTGAGGAAGATCTGAAAAAAATTCCTCAAAATTATTTGAAAAATCTGTTAGATTCAGTTCCTCTAAGCCAATTATCCCCTAAAAAAATTGCAGTAATTGTTAAGCTATTTGGTGAGGACTTTTTTGGTAAAGATGCCTGGGAAAACTACGGAAAGCAGTTTTTCTCAATCGGACTAAAGGCGTCAAGAGTTGATTTTTCAGATAAAAGGTTTGATCTAGAAGAAACGGATAATCTTTATCTAAATCGAGAACAATTTGTTGATCTTGTTTTGAGAAAGTCAGGTGTTGATTCTGTTTACGTTTCAACCTTCAGTATCTTGTGCGATTCAGATAGCATTTTAAAAGTTATTCCCTATATTATTGATTGTGAAAAATCTGGTAGATTTAAAGAAATCAATGTTACCTCTGAAGAAGTCGATGTTAAGTATCCAATTGAGAATTTTGAGCATAGACTTAAGGTTTTGAATCTTTTTGATGCTTATAGCGGAGCAGAATCCGTTTTGTATCTCGAGGATTATTTGGGTGATTCACAAATTAAGAAATTTCTTCCGTTTATTAAGAAGTTGAAAGAATCTGTTGATTTGTACAATGAACTTAATTAACTTAATAACTAACAAAAAAAGAGATTTTACATCTCTTTTTTATTTGATTAAATTGAAAAATTTTATTTATCGTCATTTTTAACAAAAAACTCAATTTTTTCCAATCTACATTGTTCTTGGCGTTCACTAAGCTGACCGAGCCCGTTCTTTAGGCGATACCCGCTGAGTTCCTTGATGATCCTATTATCTAAATACTTTTTCAGATCCTTAAGAAATTTATCTCGATCTTTGGGCTCTAAATATAGATAACCTTCGTTAGAATTAGGGATTTTTTTTGATAGTGAGCTACCACTAAGTTTCTTATCTTTAAAACGTCTAATCCTGATTAGTAGGTCTTCCTTGAAAAATTTAGGTCTCCCGGACATTCCCAGTGCGACAACGTAAATCTCTTGATGAGTTAAGGGGGAAATCTTTTGATCAACAATAAGTTTGATGCTACTTTTACCCTCGTCACAAGTGTGATAAAAGTAAAGTATTGGCAAACTAAAGTTCACACCCCACAACAAAGTACTAGAATCTGTAATAAAATCCTTCAGAGTATAAATACCGTTTGAAATTTTATTTTTGATTGTTTGATAACGGGTTGAATAAGTGTAAAATTCTACTTTAGAAGTTGTAACATCCTCAATTTGATTCAGTATCTCCTCTACATCCTCAATTCCCAAACCACCTTGTGATTTAAAATCATCAATGATTTTATTGTACCAATTATTTAATTTCTTAGCGTTAGACCCTGAACAGATTTTCGTTGCATCTTTTACCATTAAATAAATCCTTCTTTCTGTAAATATTAAATATTTTTCTAAATTATAGAATTTTCAGTTGACATCCCTGTTGCTAGATGTTACAATATACTTATCTTAAAACAAGAGAGGATTTTTACGATGAAAAATACTTACAAATATCTAAAAGAGAAAAAAGTTGATGGTAAGAAAAAACTCCGTCACGTTCGAGTGATGGGCAACAATACGTGGATCGAAGAAGACGTCTTCGAAGCCGCTGTTCGTAACGGACAGGTATTCTTCAAGGTTAACAAACCTTACACAGAAAAAGATCTTGCGAACGACAAGTTTTAATTTATAAGGGTTGGTGATCAAATTTATTTGTCCCAACCTTTTTGCTATTTTACATCTGTAAAGATTGTAATATTTTACTATAATTTTAAAAATCAAAATAAACTAAAAAGAAGGAGGTGTCACCGATGATTGACACAATTAATAATCAAGCAGAACAGAAGGGAGTAATTGTTTTAACGGGTATTTCCGGATCTGGAAAAACAACGCTTTCTAAGGCTTTTGGAGTAGAACATACAATTGTCTCTTACACCAGTAGGGATCCACGTCCTGGAGAAATTGAAGGAGAAGATTACTACTTTCTGAATCAAGAAGAGGCTATCGAGGCATCAAAGACGTCCTTTGAACGAGCACAATTCGATGGTAATTATTACGGTATTACCTTCGATGAAATTGAAAAGAAGACGAACAACTATCAAGATTTGGCGATTCTTGTAGCCAACTCTGAGTTCTATTCTGGTGTGCGTTCTTTTAGAGGAAAACTCTACTTCGAGGGCGTTCTAATCTACCCAGTTATTCTGAACGTTCCAGAAGACGTTGCCGTAGAACGAATCAAAGCTCGTGGTGGTTCTGAAGATGAGATTACATCACGAACAACTAAAATTTTACAGGAAAAAGAACAGGTCGAAACTGTTCGTGATTTGTTCGATATTCCGGAATTTACTGTTGATACAAACAAAGAGATTCCTGAAAATCAATCTCGTTTTTTGGAATTTCTAAAAGAAACTTATAATCTGGATGTTTAAAAATAAAAAGCACTAAGCTTATAATAAGCCGGTGCTTTTTTATTTATTTCAAAAGTTTTTCTTTGATTTTCTCAACTTGTTTTTCGACCGGATCGAAAGCTGACAGAATCAAAAACTCACACGGGAAATTTAGGGTCAGTGACAAAAATCCTTCACGAACTTGGTGGTGGTACTCGATTGGTTTTGAGTCAATTGCGTCCAACTCTCGACCACTAGATGTTAGTCTATCTTGGATTTGTCGAGGATCTCCGTCAATGATCACACACAAGTCTGGGATGGTGAAGTTTTCATCTTCTTCGATATTGATATTTAAAATATCATTTCGAGAAAGTTCTTCGTCAATCATTTGATAGACAAGATTAGAAATAATCGAGCGATCAAAAAAGACAACGTTTCCTTTATCAATTTCAGGAATCACAACCTGATTGTTAAGCTCAGAACGAGACACCGCCATCATCTTTGTTTGCTCAATTTCATCTAAGTCAAGTTTTCCATCTCTCCAATCTTGGATACGATTATTGACAGACGAACCTTCCCAGGGTTCTTTGACAAAAATGGCATCTTTAAACTCTTCCTTTAAAGAGTTAATCAAGGTGGATTTTCCTACACCTTCCCCGCCTTCAATAGCGATTCTTTTGATTTTTTTATCTTTCATTATTTTAGCCTTTCCTTCTTTTTTCTGAAATAAATACAGATAAGAATGTTTCTTAAATTATAAAAGGAGAGATAAAATCTCTCTCCTAAAAACTAAGATATGAGCACGACTCGACAACTTTGCTAAAGTCCCGCTCTTGTTTAAGAATACAAGCTTGACGTTTAAGAGCCTCTGCTGGAATAGCAACAGCCATTTCATCTTCTGATAGAATTCCAGACTTGAATTCAGTTTCTTGGTATAAGAATTTATCAGATTTCGCATCGTACTTAACAATGAGCGTCTTTTTGCGACCAGGAAGATCTAGTGCAGTTCGATCCAACTTAACGCCGAACTCGATCCACTGATGAAGTTTGTCGTTATCGTCGACAAAACCTCCCGGTTGCACGTGAGTCACGATGTGATGTCCGTGTTCCATTTGCTTATTAGCTAGAGCAATAAGTTTTTCTGTTGGAGCAGATAAAAGAACTGGCAACATCTTGTTGAACGAAATTGCATTGACTCGAACGTCAGGCATTGCTCGGTGAGCACCTACAAGTTTAACACCCAACCAGCGACCAAGATCCTCGTTTTTGTGTGAGGTTCCAGCGATCCAGTTTTTGAAAAGTGGAAGAGTATCAATACTGTTTGCTAGAAGCTCGTCCTTCGAGTCACCAAAGGTTGTTTCAGCAATAGGACCGTACACACGAGCTACGTCGAAACCACGAGCGTTAAACTGATCATCTCCAATGTTGTGTCCTACCAAAATAGCACCGTTACTGAATTGTCGAAAATCTTCAAGCACATCTCGTTGAGGTCGAGCCTCTGAAACCATTTCGTTGGTGATTCCTGTCAAATTAATCACCACATCAGGAATTTCGATTCCTGGATTTGTTAAGCTGTTAAACTCGTAAGGGTTCTCAGAGAAATCTTGAGTTCCATCTTCGGCAACTTCGTTTCCGAGATATTCTCCTCCAACAATAAGAGAAGCTGCAATATCTGTGATACCTCCAGCACCGGAAGCAAACTCTTCAATTGTGTGGAGACCGGTGGTTTCTAAGTCAAAGACCGAGTAACGAGATTTCCCGCCGTTGAGAACTTGGTTTTTTTTATCAAGTTCTTGAAGTCGTTGACACCATTCTGCAACCTTAACCATTGATAGTGGGTTATAACGAAAATAACCCGGCTCTTCTGAAATACCATCGAACAAACGTTCGACATCAGAAAACCATCGTGTTAAAGCTGCATCTAAAATAGTATTGTTTTTCATTTTTAAATCCTTCTTTCTGTGACAATTTTTTGTCACTATTTATTTCTGTAATTATAAAAGGACAAGCTAAATAAAGCTTGTCCTAAATTACCAAAATATTTTATTTAGAAACTTTAAAACCAAAGAAGAATGCTGCTAGAGTAGTCATAAAAGCAATGAACCCGATCCCAAAAGCAATGTTGATGAAAAATTGTGCGTAATTTTTCGCTTCTTTGTTTAGTTGAGCAGCATTTCCAGCCATCTTAGCTCTAGATATTCTGCTAGAGCTAACACTAGCACCGATGATCGTTAGAACTATTGCAATAAACCACAACAGCCCGGACGCCCACGCCGTAAAGGTAGTAATTGTTTTCCAAAATTCTTCTTTATTACTGAAGTGCTTTGTGTTTAGCTTGACATCACCATCGTCTGCAAAGGCAATTTGTGATGGTAGCAAGGCGATAGTGTACGCTGTAGATTTTAGATAAAGTTTTATCTTGTCCTTATCAAAATTTTGTAAGTTCAAATTTTACATTTTCCTCCAACTTAATTTTTTAGGTATGTGTTATTTTCCATCATAGATTCAAGTTCTGAATACATTGACAGATCAATTTTCTGATCATCGCTAGTTATTCGTTTTCCGAGCTCCTGTTGAGCCTTGTCAAACTTCATCCACGTATTCAAGGCAGATTCTTTAATCTGGAAGTTCCCGATGATTAAATCATTCGACACGTTAAAGACACTTCTTAGATACGTTCCATCTTCCATTTTAAAATAATTAACTCTCGCTTTATTTGCTCCAGAAATTGGCTCTAACTTATACAAAGAGCTTTCAGGATCAGAAATATCTGCATCGGTTCCAATTTCGTAAACGGCAAAGGCTTCAAAGTTCTTAGAATTTTTATTGATAGCCTCAATCATTTCTGATTCTGATGGATAATACGCACTGGCAAGTGCAGCGATTCGTCCCTTAACTGTTTGACTAGCTTTTTGTGGGTCACTAGCAGCCTCTTGATTTCTTTGGTAAGCGGTAACGCCACACAGCACGACAAATGCTACCGCAATCAGTGACAATGATGCAATTAATATCTTTTTTGTCAGCGGATTCATTTTGTTGATATCTGCTAGACTTTGAGGTTTTTTCTTTGTGTCATTTTTTTTGTCCACTCTTTTTACTTACCCCCTTGATTCTTCCTTTTTTATTTAGTAATTCCTTTTGTCCGATTCGATACTTAAATTCCCTTCTGGAGTGATCCCTTGAAGTTATTGCAAACACCTCACCGTTTCTTCCTAAACTGTATAAATTATTGAAAAGTTCTGTTTTTGAGTTGAAGTTGTTAACGTCCAAAATAAAAATATTTGGCTGTCCCAAGACCTTGTCCCCAATAAGGCTCAAATCCTTGTAAAGAGATTCAATATCATTAGTTGCAATAACAAGTCGTATATCTCTACCAAACTTTTCTCGGTAAAATGTTGTGTTTCTGTGATAGAATTCAATTCTATGTAAAACAGACATTTCGCCATTTAAGTAAAAATCTAAAAAATACTCTTGTAGGGAACCGGAGAATTTAATAACCTGCCCCTTCTCATCCAACTTTCTAGCAAAATAATTGTAAAAGTCGCCGTGTAAGACTTGGTTAAGCTGATATCCGTAAGAGAGAGACCAACCTTCATCTGTTAAGTATTTCAGGACACGACTTTCACTTTTGTTTTTGTTAAGGATTGTGGGTAATAACGAACCAAAAATATAATCCATTATTTGGCTTTGATGTTTGATAACTATTTCAAAATTATCTGTAACTTGATCAAGAAAAGTATCGATTATAGTTTGACGAACAAGAGCTACACGTTTCTCAATATTCTTTTTTGAGATTATATTGTCGACATCAAAAATCACCAATATTTTTCGAGATTTATTTTTAAATTCGTTGGAGAATACAAAACTTCGGTAGTGCTCCCATTTTTCAATTAATTGGGCACGACTTTCAGTTGCCATATCGACCTCTAAAAAGATGTCGTGATCAAGAATCGTAATCATCCCATCTGGTCTAATTCCGTGATATTGAGATAAGAATTTTTCGTCGTAATAATTCCAAGGCAAACCAATTTTTCGAGCCTCTTCAGCGAATTCCAACATTATCTGATTTAGGTGTACTTGGTGATTTATTAATCTTGGTTTCATTGCAAGATCAGCAGCCGTATAATATCCTCTTTTTGCCTGCTTTGTATCTAAATCTAAAACTTCTCTCGGAATATCCCGAGTGTAACGAACAATTTCAATTCCTTTGTTGGTTATTTGAAGAGCTTCCTTTCCTGGTAAGTAAGTCGAAACTGTAACCAATCCATTTTCAGTCAATCGTTTTCTAACAACAGTCCGCTTTCTTTTGTTTCCTGGAGTATCGTTCGGTATTTTGTAAATATAGTCAAAGATTTGCTCAACATCCATCGCTCTATACAAATAGAGATGAGATAAGGTTATAAGATCTACCTCTTTAAGTTTTTCAGATAATTCTAGTAAACTTTTTTTCACTTGTGCCCCCCTATTAAATATTCTTACTTAACTTATTTTACCTTAGTTTGAAAATTAGAAAATTTTGTAGTTGTTTTTTTAGACAATACCTTATATTAAAATAACTTAAAATAAGTTTGAAATATAAAAACACAAGTGGAGGTGTTGATTTCTTTGTTAGATAGACTTAAAGATCAGGTTTACTCAGTATTTTCAGCGTTGACTGGTCTTGTATTTTTATTCATCTACTTTTTATATTCACACGCCTATAACTCTGCAACGAATCAGATGTTGGATACTTCTGATTTCAAGGTGGCACCAATTTGGGGTGTGTTTGTGTTAGCCTCTTATATTTTGTATAAAATTGCAAAAAGAGATAAAATTGGGTGGATAAAAAGAATTAATTATTGGTTCAACCCGTACTTTTTTGGACTCTTTCTTGTTTTCTTAATAGCTAATTTATTTCCACAGGTTCTTGGCATTGGTTATTTCTTGGCATTTATACCAGTTCTTTTAAAAGCTGGGATTGTTACAAGAATGTTAAACAAACCTTTTTACGAGTACGTATCAGGTTCAAAAGTAAATGAAGACAACATCACTGAAATAAAAGCAGAACCTGGGGATTTTGTTATTGGTGAAATTTTTAAAAGAAATATCAACGAAGATGGTGAGACTCCTGACGGTGAAGACGATTACATTCCTTCTGGTAAGAAAGCTGTCGTTCCCTTAAGAGATAGATTTGTACACATCTTGGCGTTAGGGGTTACTGGTTCTGGTAAAACATCCCAGTCCTTGCTCCCAATGTTTAACAGAGATTTTACTAGTGACAACTTCAAATTTGCCAAAGTAAATGTGGTACAAATGGGACAGATTGTGTTGGAGCCGAAGGGGGACTTCGCAAAAGCAACTTGGGCTATTGGTAAAATCAAAGAAACAGAAAAGAAAACCAATTACATTTCCTTTTTGTTGGGTGTTGAAGAAAATTTAGTTGAAAAGATTCAGGAGCTTTCTCAAAAGAGACAAGAGTACATCAAGCGTATTAACGGAAGTGATCTAAGTAGAGCAGAAGAAAAAGAATTTGAAAAATTAGAATCTGTTTTACAAGATAAAGTTGGTTTCCGGAAACTTGATAATAAAAAACAAGTTTCGACTTATCAACGCTTTGAGGAACTTCGAAACAAAAAATTTGGTGAGACCTTAACGATTGATGAACTTAATCACAGAGATTTGATAGATCAATCAATTCGCAATCTTTTGATTGTTAAAGAAGAGTTACCAAATTACATTTCTTTTGACTTCCAGTATTTAAACTCCCTAACACCGTTTGCTCTCTTCCGATACGCATCACTTTTAACAGCAATCATTTCAAATCCTGCCGATTACCACATTTCGTGGGAAAGTTTAAAGAAACAGGATCCACAACAACAACGTGATCTGGTAATGTTGTTTGATCCGTCTGCTCACTCTTCCTTACGATTTAATCCATTGTACGGACCTGAAGAAACCGCCGTTGCTACAGTAAAAGAAACTTTGATTGCCTTTATGAGTGACTCATCTTCATTCTTCAAAAACAGTGCTGAAACTCTCTTACAAAATGCAATTAAAGCTGCAAAACGTGTGTACGGGAATGATGCAACTTTACTACACATCAACGATCTGTTAAACAACAACAACGGTCGTGGTGATGAAATCCTCAAACAGTTAGGAATGGTCAACACTACGGCTGAAAAAGCAACAGAAAATAAAGATATTCAGTCTTGGTTTGAAACTGATTATTACGGAAGTCTAAAGGGGTTGAGGACCGGTGGTAAAACTTACGAACATACATCTGGTATCCGATCCATTCTTGCAAACTTGCTAGACTCTAAGCGTATCAGACAAGTTCTTTGTCCACCCCCTGGAGTTGGTACAGATCTAGATTTCGATGAAATCTTACGTACAGGTGACAAGGTGTCAATTTCTACTTCAACTGGATTATCTGACAGTATTGGTAGAATGTTAGGTTCATTTATAATGCTGCAACTTCAAACCGCAATTTTCCGCAGACCCGGAGATGAAAATACTCGAGTTCCCGTCATTCTGTACATTGATGAGTTTCAAGATTACGCTAACCCAGAATTTGAAGCCGTGTTGACAAAAGGTCGTTCCTTCGTTGTTTCTGCAACTATGGCGACTCAAACGCTCGGTATCGTTGGAGATAAAGCCGGAGATGGTTTGGTTCAAAACTTACAATCAAACGCTCGTAACGTTATCGTGTATCCTGGTGCAAGTGAAACCGATGCAGATTACTTTGTTAAACGTTTTGGAACTAAAGAAGAGTTTAAGGTTAAACGCTCAGTTTCTAACGAGGTGGCTAGATACAAGATTGATGAGATCAAACAACAGATGGGTATTGATTCTGTTCAAAGGGAATCAATTTCTGAAGATGTTAAAGACGTTGATAGATTCACCAAAGCCCAGATAATGTTCGGACCAAACCACAGAACTCGTGGTATTGGTAGTAACGATGCCTTCGGTTACATCTATTACTTGATTATCATCAAAAACTCACCACAACCACCATCTGTTGCAAAAATCCAATACATTCCTAGAGATCTTAAGGATAAAAGTGATGAACTTGTGGCAGCTTACGACCAAAATAATCGAATTCGTCCAAACGAAGATGATGTGGTTGTAGATTCTGAAAGCAAGGTTGATCCTTTTGCAAACGAACAGACCTATAAGGAAGAAAGTGCTTCAAACTTAACGTTAGGTACAACGAAGGAAAGTGATCCAAACGTTCTAGCGAGAGACTTCTCTGGAAATACAACTGATATAACCGTAGATGGTAATTCAGATTTTAAAGTTCCAGATAACTTTGGAGATATTGACTTCAACTCTGACATTCCTGAAATACCGGATTTAGGTTCAATAGAACTTCCTTCGTCAACGGACGTAAACAAAGATGATTTCGCAGATTTTGATATCAAATTCTGATTTATTTTAGTGAGGGGTGATTAATTGACTACAGTAAAAACATCAGACCACAAACTTAAACAGTTAAAGAAAAGTTTAGATTCTTCTATAAAAAAAGATGAAGACTTGGCAGTTGCTCAAATTACAACAGAAGTCGAAACTTTACTGTCTAAAAAATTCGAACTTCCTTACGTAAAGGTTGCTAGAGCAACTTTTCTCGAAAATGCTGTTAAGTTTGTAAAAAGAACTTATAGGGATAAGGTCACAGCAGATCAACTTATTCTTTTAGTGACATCTGACAAAGATAATTATCTTAAGATTATTAAAAAGTTTAAGCGTCGAAATAATTTAAAGAAACTTGATAATGCAAAAGTTCTATCCTTTTTTGAGTCGGATAACTTTAAATTGTCCCCAGCTCAAAGGACCCTATTTCTTTCTCAAGAATTAATGCTTGAATTGTTTGAGTCGCTAA
>ERZ773234.44-NODE-44-length-38457-cov-7.268502_pt1 | contig 38457 bp, 22 predicted proteins | sample MGYA00580523_ERZ773234 | MGnify/ENA primary metagenome ERZ773234 (study PRJEB29015, sample SAMEA2738167) | human oral metagenome | biome: human oral; feature: human-associated habitat; material: saliva | place: China | collected 2262 ...
ACAGGTCAATCCGTGAAAATCCGCGATTCCGGACACACTTTTTGACCCTTAACCCTTGAATTTGAGAGGAGAACAAAATGGAACAGTATCCGACTAAGGATCTAACGATTGATCCGCAGGTAGCTGAGGAAGCGATTAGGCGTTTAGCGCCTGGGGCTGTGCGTAAGGTTGGTGTGGACCGGTTGCGCACAGTACTCCAGATTTTAGATGAATACTCTGATTGCAAGGTTGATGATGAAGAGCTGTACTTGTTGTTAGATTTCTTTGATTGGGAATTTACGGGTACTCAAGAACACCTTTATGATTACAGGCGGCCTTGGCAAGATCAGATTGACTGGGATCTTGTAAAGGCAATGTTGGAGGAACAGGTTCCTGAAGCTTTAGAAAAGCTTGGTTTCGACAGGCTTCGCACGGTTACCCGCATGATTAAAGAATATGGTGAAGGTAACCTAACTCTTGATGAACTGACTCGACTTGTGATCAATTACGATTTTGGTCTGACTGATATACCTGCAACGCTTGTGGGGGATGTTGGTTCTAGCCCAGATGAGGGAGAAGTTGGATGGGAGCTACGCAGAGCTTTTTCTAATAAACAACTGTCTTATGATGACTATGACCACATTTATTGGGCTCAAAGGGCTTGAATCTCGTAAATATGTCAACCGTAAAGGTGTTGCGGCGGGGAAATGGTGGTGGGGGACTTTCTAAAGAGAGTCCCCCACCGTGTTTAGATGCAATCCTGCTGATGATCGTTTGTGCTAAGCAGGCTGGTATTAGTTTACCCAGGGCACCATACCGGCATTTTCTACAGAACTAATTACCGTTATATCTAGTGGTCCCTCTGGGCCAATCTTAATTTTCCAATCACCCTTATCCCAAATTAGAGTAAAGGTACTTTGACTCAAGATATATGGGTACTTAGGGATACGTATAGCTAAACGCACAACAACATTATTTTCATCAATCACCTGAATACTGTAGCCAACACTTTGTACAGTTGTGGGATTTTCAGACGAATCTTTACCCTCGGCTAGCAGGCGTTTTTGATCATCATCTTCATAGGTAGTTGCTTTAACTAAATCAATTAATCTACGACCACCACCCGCCAATGCCTGAAAATTAGTGGCCGCTAGAATTGCGCCTTCACTGCTATGGGCGTAGCAGGTGGGCACATCACCATCAGCCCGCTTAGCCGGACCGGTCAGGTTGTTGTAGTAGTAGGAGGTGCTATCAACAAACAGGCTGCTGCGCATGGCTGGCATGTTTACCTGACTCGTAGGCTTAAGTTCAGACCCGGCCAGGCCGCACACTGAACCCCAGGTGTTTACTTTCCCGTTGTTGCCTGAGGCCTGACTGCCGGCAGTTGAAGAAGTACTTCCAGAACTAGCGTCGCTGCGCCCTGCCTGGTTAGATCCTGCTTGAGTAGACCCTGTCTGGTTAGGTCCCGCCTGGCTAGAACCACTAGTGCCGGGAGTTGCGACCCCAGAAGCAGCCTTAACGGCGTCATCGTCGGTTAAAGCCCAAACTAAAGCTCCAACCAACACCAAAATAACTACCAGTGCACCAACCAGGGCCAAGCGCAGTTTTTTGTTCTTCCATGCCTTATCACCAGTTAAAAAGCGCTTCAAGAATAGCTACAGCAACTTAAAGACAAACGCTGTCAATGAACGGCGTAGCATTCACCAGCTACCAAGCGCTTTTCCATGTCGAGGATGTAGGCGCGCAAACACCACCCGTGAGCTGCGTACTCAGGGGTGGTGGCAGTGTTGCGCACCACTTACGAAAAGCAACTTAATGCCAAACATAAGTTATATGCAAGGCCTTATTACATTTACATGCAGGCAAGGCCAAGTTGGGTCATTGCGCCGGGCTGCGTCGGCTTGCGCCAGACCGCGCCGGGTTGCGCCGGGTTACACCAGGTTGTGCTGGGCTGGACCAGACCACGCCGGGTTGTGCCGGGCTGCGTCGGCTTGCGCCGGGCTGCATAGGTTGAACTGAGTGGAACTGGGGGCCTGGCACTATAGCCAAGCCCCCAGTAGGGTGGGAAGCCGCGCGAATAGGATCTAGTCGGAGTCCTCGCTGTCCGTGTCGGTCAGCTTCTTGCGCCTGGCGATCCACTCTTCCATGAAGGTGGGGTTAGGCTTGGTGGAAGTGTAAGCCTCGCCGTCCTGTACACCTGCCTTCTTGTTGATCTCCTGCAGCTGCTCGGTTAGGGCGCGAACATTGTTCATCCGCTTGGGGGCAACAAAGTTAAACGGCTGCACCAGCTGCTTGTGTGAGCGGCTCAAAACCTGGTCAAAAGCGTGAACCACCGGGTGGCCGTTGATAACCCCGGCGCGTACCTGCTCATTGTGGTCAACCTGCAAGGTGAAAGGCTGGGTCTGGCCATAGCGGGTGGCCAGCGTCGCCGCAGCGCTCAAGTTAGGTAGCCGGCTCAAAGAACCGCCCGGCCACACCCCCAAACGCTCATCAACCTCCGGGGCGTCACGAACCGAGGTCCTAAACGCAATCACTGAGGAGGCGTTACCGCGCAAAGCCTCAAGCAAGCTCATAGACAGCTGCCCCATGTGCTGGTGTAGCAGCGTCAAAGCAATCCCAAACTTGCGTCCCTCCGCCAGCATCTGGCTAAGCAGGGATTCTTGAAAAAGGTGGGCTTCATCAACCACCACATGGAAAGGCAGGTAATCATCTTGGCGGTTAGGTACCGCCAAGGCCAGCTTAGCCAGCCACAACATGCCCAGCATTTGTGCGGCGAAGCGACCAATCTTGGGTGAGGCCAAGTTCACCAACACAATCTTGTTGGAGGCCATAGCCTCGTTTAAATCCAGCGCGTCGGCACCAGTTTCCAGGGCGGCGCGCAAAGCCTGCGAGCTTACCATGCGATCAAACTTAGAGCTCGCCCAGGCGATAAGCTCCGCGTAGTCGGAGGAGCGGTTAGTGACAATCTCAGTCATAACGCTGCGCGTCAGCTCTGGGCTGATGTTTGAGACGGCCCTGGCCAGATTCTCCAGAGCCTTCTTATCTAGCAGCAGCTCGGGGATAAGGGTAAGCGGCAAGTCAGGGCCATAGATGTGGTTTAGCAGCTCGGCTAGCTGGCGGATAATCCGCTCAAAACGCGGGCCCACAATACCCTGCCTGGTTGGGTCAAAAGTGAGATACATTATCTCAACGACTTTGCTACATGCCATATCAAAGTCGCCGCAGTGAAACAGGTTGATAGGTACTGGGTGCTTCAGGTCTGCGTAGTCAATAAACAGGCAGCGTTCCAAAGCCTCGGCGGGCAGTTCATCCGCGATACGCCGCACCAGCTGCCCGTGCGGGTCTAGCACAATGCCCCCACGCCCCTGGGCCACCAGTGAATGCACCATGGCAGCAGCCAGAGTGGACTTGCCTGCACCCGAAGCGCCCACAACCTGCACGTGCTGCAAGGCGCCTTCTGAGTTCAGGTAGACGTCGGCGGGGCTCCCGGTAGTGGTGGTGGCCGTGCCCAGGCGCATCCCGCCCGCTTCCTCACGTACCTGCGTGTGGTCAGCTAGGGGCACGACGGCGGGGTCCTGCTCCACTGCAGGCAGGCCGATGATCCTGGCTTGCGTATCTGCTGCAGGTAGGCGCGCAAATACCTTAACTAGCCCCTCCGGTTGGGCTGCTCCCGCAAGTGCTTCCTGGCTGCACCATAGTTTTTCAGCTTCGGCGCGGTTAGTGATTTGTTCGTAGCGGATGCCTACTGCCCAGCTGCATAGTGCGATCCATAGCCGGGAGGGGAATCCTTGGGAGCCGTTTGCGCCCATAAAAACCCTTAGGCGCATGGGGGTGCCCAGGTAATTGCCGACGTCGCTGCCCGCCATTAGCTTTTCGGTGCTGGTGAAGGCCTCTTCAGCCATCTCGCATTCAATTTCCTCGGCCTTACCTAGCCGCACACGTAGGTGGCCACCCACTTCATTGAGGGTTTCCATAAGCATTTGCGAGTTTGAGCTGCGAGGCAAGGGCCAGGTGGGCTTACGCCGCCCGGGCAGCATAACCTCAGGCTTGGTGGGGCTGAGGATGTCTTCAACGTTTTCTAGGTGACCAGGTAGTGCGCCGAAAACCTCATACACCTGATCTGGGCAGGCAGGTTGATAGACCTCGATAGGTTCCCACACTTGGGCGCCGCGACAGGCCCACTCTAGGTCGCGGTCGAAACTGTCGTTAACCCCCACTGCTTCCAATATGACATTGACGCTTCCGTCGCTCTTACCGCTCCAATCGATGCAGATGCTAGCGTCTTGGGGCTGGGTCTTTAGTAGCTCCAGTAGGCGATTGGTACTTACTAGTGACGCCTCTTCTGAATTTAGCTTGCGCCACAGCTGGCGTAGTCGCCACGCCTTTTTTACCTTATGATGGCGCGACTCGCTAACAGGCTGATTTCCTGAACTTAGAGATTCTGCTCCCTTATTCATGTTCGCTCCAGACGGTAGAGACACTTGCGGTACTTGTTTACAGCTACATCTATGCCAAGTAGGGTTTGGGGGGCTGAAAATATGGGGGTAAAGAGGTAATATCTACTGGATTTCCCGAACGAAATCAGGATTTATTTAAGATATCCCTACCCATATTCCAGGCACAGCTAATAAGTGCGTGCCTTATAGCAGTCTTGGCGCTCTAAATAATTAGTCAACCAAAGGTGGTAGCCGCTTGTTCCGAGCCTGCAATCGCACCAGATGCTCCAAGGTGGAGCCATAAATTTTGTGCGGCTTCTACGAAAGTCATGCGCCTTGTCGAATAGGATACAAAACCGCCTGGACGCATATAGGTCTGATCACTGTGAGCGTAATGGTAAATTAGTGTGCATAGTTATACCTAATACGGGAGTGTTTTCTGTAAATAATGAGGATCAAGTAAACCGCAGCTAAAGCAGTTAACCACAGGGATAAATAAGCTTTGAAAAACGTGGAAAATTATGCGCGCGCAGACTTATGTTTACCTAAGTAAATGTCGTATGTGATATGACCACATGGGGTGTGAACTAAAAACGAAATACCAGGTAAATGGCGGTGCGCAAGCAAGCCTGCGGCCCCAAGGCATTAGCCTTGGGGCCGCGTTGGTTAGCGTTTACTAATTTCTATGGTGCGCGCCGCTTTGGGAGTCGGCGCCGGCTTAGCCAGGGGCACGTAAAGCGCGCAGGCCTACGCGCCGCTTTTGAGGCGCGCCGCGTGCGCTATTCGCCCAGGAAGGTGCGGCGCTGTGGGTCGGCCAGGTAGCGCTGAGCTAGCTCTAGACGCTGTCTGGCGCTAGGGGCTAGTGGTGAAGGTAGATCATCAACCTCAAACCAACCCATATCCACTGATTCATCATCATTGATATGGGCTCCGGCTGCTGCCTCGGCACTGACTGCATGGGCAATGAAGCACAGATTCATGTAGCTGGCCTGATCCCCGTTGGGGTAGGTGACCAGGTCAGAAGCATCAATCAAAAACACTTCATCAACTTCGATCTCCAGAGCAGCCTCCTCCAGCGCCTCGCGCTTAAGCGCGGCCACCGGCTGCTCACCCGGGTCAGGGATGCCACGGATCTCAGCCCACAAACCATTGTCTGCACGCTGGCCCAGCAGCACCCTGCCGGCGTCGTCGAAAATAACCGCGCACACGCCCGGCAGCCACAGGGGACGGTGGCCCACGCTGGAACGTAACTCAGTAATGAAATTGGGAACTGGCATTTATAAACCTCTAGCGGGGACGGCTCATAGCCACCTTGGCAGCAGCTACAGCTAGTGAATCATCCAAGTCGGCCGGGTGCCAGGTCTGGCCTGCGTGTTCAACCGCGCGGGCCAGCAGCCAATCAGCTAGGCGAGGGTTTTTAGGCAGCACACTGCCGTGCAGATAAGTGCCGATCACGTTATGGGCGCGTGCGCCCTCAGTGCCGTCAGTGCCGTTATTACCCCACTCGCCACTTACGCGTCCCAGCGGGCGCGCCTGGCTACCCAAAGTGGTCAGACCTGAATGGTTTTCGTAGCCCACCACCTTGCCGAAGTCATCAGTTTCAACAGTAAGATTGCCGATCAAGCGCTTAGGCCCACCCACGGTATGTGCGTCAAGCACGTCAATGCCCGGGATAACCTCCCCGCCCACAGTGCGGAACTCATGCCCAAACAGCTGATACAACCCGCAGATCACCAGCATGGGCACGCCGTCACTGGCCCAGGCGCGCAGCTGCGGGGCCACCTTTTGCAGGTCGTCCTGGATACGCTCTTGCGCTGAATCCTGGCCGCCGCCGCCAACCAAAATATCTACCTGCTCGGGCAGCTGATCTCCGGGGTTGTGTGAAAGTAGCTCCACCTCATAGCCGTGCCAGCCCAAACGCTTGGTTAGGGTCAGGGTGTTGCCGCGATCGCCATAAATACTCATGTCGCGCGGGTAGAGCTGCAAAACTTTAATGGCGCTCATAGGACCTCCTCCACGTCGGTGTAACTTGCCAGCAGGGAACGCAGTTCCAACATGGCGGTATAGGTGCTCAAAATGCGGATAGGTCGGTGCTGCTCGTGTGAAAGCTTGACCAGCTGGGCTAGGGCCTGGCTGAGGTCTGCTTCAACCTTGCCGACGGCGACGTCGTCGTAGCTCAGTCGCAGCGCCATGTCCGTGGCCCGCACGCCGGTAACGATACTCACGCCCGCCTGCTTGAGGGGGGTGAAGTCCACGTCCCACAGCCAGGACATGTCGCGTCCGTCAGCGTACTGGTCGTTGATGGCGATCATGATCAGCGGGGGCTGCTGGGAGCGTACGGCGGCAGCGCTAAGTAGGCTCATGCGGAAGCCGGCCGGGTTTTTGACCAGGCCCAGCTCAACTTCTTGGCCGTCAATGCTCAGTAGCTCGCCACGCCCGAAAGCGGCGGTGACCTTAGCGGCGCTGGCAGCCAGGGCCTGCTCATCGGTGCGCTCGCCCAGTAGTTCTTTCACTAGGCCCATGGCGGCGGTGGCGTTGAGGATGTTGTGGGCGCCAGGAATGGCAAAGTCCACTTCATGACGGTGTCCGGCCAGGTCGATTACCGCGTGGCGGGCACTCATTTCTTCCAGTGTGGCCACGATTTCTAGCGGCTGAGCAGGCTTTTCGGCTGGCTTGGCCGGGCTGTCAGCGGCGACGGCGTCAGGCTCGCCTTGACCTGGCTCCTTGACGCTGTCTAGGGGCGCCTCAGTGGCTGGCTCAGTCTCGGTGGTCGGCTCGGCCTTAGTGTCCGCTTTGGCCTCGGCGTCCTTTTTGGGCTGGCCTAGAGTGCAGCCGTCGAGAGAGTCGTGCAGTTCGTCGTCGGAAAGAAAAACGCTACGCAGCTGGGGGCTGACCGCAAAGCCTCGCACATCAGCACGCAGGTCGGCACGGAAACTGGGGGCGGCCAGACGCGGGTCGTCAGCGTTCAGCACTACCGTGCCAGTGGTGGCGCGGGCAACCTTGTGTAGCAGGGAGGCGGTGTAGTCAATCTCCCCAAAGCGGTCTAGCTGGTCGCGCATGACGTTTAGCAGCAGGGCGGCGCGCGGCTTGACGGTGCGCACGAAATGGGTGGCGTGGGCTTCGTCCAGCTCCAGTACGGCGACGTCGGCGTCAAGGCGGCCATTTAACGGCATGGCCCCCAGCAGGGCGGCAACTACACCACGAGTGAAGTTTGAGCCGGTGGGGTTGGTAAACACCTTCAGGCCCTGGCCGCGCAGTAACTCAACCACCATGCGTGTAGTGGTGGTTTTGCCGTTAGTGCCGCTAACCAGCACCACCCCATAGGGCAGGGGAGCCAAGGCGCGAGCCATAAAATGCGGGTCTGCCTTCTCCATAACTAGGCCGGGGAAGGCACTACCACCGCTGCCACGCAGACGGGAGGCCGCCCGGGCACCATGCCCGAGCGCGAGGGTCAAAGTATTGCGAGACGCAAAAGTCATAGCCCAAATATAAAACGTCAGGGGAGCTGCCTGCTGGCAACTCCCCTGCGATAAGCGCGACTTTAGATCACTTGAGGTTCTTGAGTGCGTCGGCAGCCTTGTCGGTTAGGCCCTCAGCGGTCTCGATGGCAGAGTCGAACTTGCCACCGGCGGTGCCCTTAGCCTTGTCGGCTAGGTCGTGGGCGGTCTCAGCAACCTGGTCGGCGTCTACGTTCTTGGCGGCCTCCTTAGCCTTGTCGGCTAGTTCTTCGGCCTGCTTGGCGAAATCTGCGATACCCATGCGTTTCTCCTTACGTATAGGGAACTATCAGCAGCGAGTCTAGCCCTTAGTCCCAAATAGCCACACATCGAAGATAAGTGATTGGCGTCACCCAAGAAAAATAAACTTGAGTGGAATAGACTCAAGTCTGTGGAAGTTGTACTCACCGGAACGTGACGCCGTCGGTTCCACCAGCTCATACAGCTAAAAGTGAGACTGACCGCGTTGCTATAACTACTTAAATTCAAGGAGAACCGTGGACACCAACTACACAACCAAATCCCAAGAAGCCATATCGGGGGCTGTGCAAGCCGCCGCAGCTGCTGGCAACCCCCAGGTGGAGGCGCTCCACCTACTTGGTGAGCTACTAAGCCAAGAGGGCGGCGTCGCCGTCGGGCTACTAAACGCACTAAGCCCGCAGACCCTAAAAAACGTAGGGACCGCCACCCGCACCGCACTCACCTCCCTGCCATCCTCGGCAGGCAGCTCCGTAGTAGAGCCCAACCCCTCACGTGGCTTCCTAGCCGCCCTGGAAAAGGCCGACAAACTCGCCAAAGAACTAACTGACGAGTACATCTCTACCGAGCACATACTGATCGCCATCGCTGAAGGCGACGACGCCGCTGCCCGCGCCCTGCGTGACGCCGGCGCCACCGCCCAAGCCCTACGCGAAATCCTGCCCACCGTGCGTGGCGGACAGCGGGTAACCAGCGCCAACCCTGAAGGCACCTTCGAAGCCCTGAAGAAATACGGCACTGACCTGACCGAGGCCGCCCGCGCCGGCAAACTAGACCCGGTAATCGGCCGCGACAGCGAAATCCGCCGCGTGGTGCAGGTGCTATCGCGCCGCACCAAGAACAACCCGGTGCTAATCGGTGAACCCGGCGTAGGTAAAACCGCCGTGGTAGAAGGCCTAGCCCAGCGTATTGTGGCCGGTGACGTGCCCGAATCGCTGCGCAACAAGCGCCTAATCTCCCTGGACCTATCCTCCATGGTGGCCGGGGCCAAGTACCGTGGCGAGTTCGAAGAGCGCCTCAAGGCCGTGCTCAACGAGATCAAGAACTCTGACGGCGAGGTAGTCACCTTCATCGATGAGCTACACACCATGGTGGGCGCAGGCGGTGGCTCCGAAGGGGCCATGGACGCCGGCAACATGCTCAAGCCCATGCTGGCGCGCGGTGAACTACGCATGGTGGGTGCCACCACGCTGGACGAATACCGCGAAAACATTGAGAAAGACCCAGCTCTAGAGCGCCGCTTCCAGCAGGTTTATGTGGGTGAGCCCTCCGTGGCTGACACCGTGGCTATCTTGCGTGGTATCGCCCCCAAGTACGAGGCACACCACCATGTGACCATCTCCGACGGCGCCCTGGTGGCTGCCGCCAGCCTGTCAGACCGCTACATCACCGGCCGCCAACTGCCCGACAAGGCCATTGACCTGGTTGATGAGGCTGCTTCCCGCCTGCGCATGGAGCTGGACTCCTCCCCGGTGGAAATTGACGAGCTGCGCCGTCGCGTAGACCGCCTAAAGATGGAAGAAGCCTACCTGGCTGATTCCAGCGCCAAGGAAGATGAGGCCGACGCCGGCGCGGCAGAGCGCCTGGCTGCCTTGCGTGCCCGCCTGGCTGACCTAAACGAAGAACTCAGCGCCCTAAACGCCCGCTGGGAAGCCCAGAAGGCTGGTCACAACCGCATTGGTGAGCTGCGCGCCCAGCTAGATGAGCTGCGTACCCGCGCCGAACTGGCTGAGCGTGAAGGTGACTTTGAGGCTGCCGGACGTATCCGCTACGGCGAAATGCCCAGCTTGCAGCGTCAAATCGCTGAGGCTGAAGCCAGTGAGCAAAACCAGTCTGACGCTGGCGAGCCGATGATCGCTGAGAAGGTTGGCCCTGAGGAGATCGCGGAGGTTATCTCTTCTTGGACCGGCATTCCGGTAGGTAAGCTGATGCAGGGCGAAAGCGAAAAGCTGCTGCACATGGAAGAGCAGGTAGGATCGCGCCTAATCGGCCAGAAGGACGCGGTTGCGGCTGTAGCCGACGCTGTGCGCCGCTCGCGCGCCGGGGTTTCTGACCCTGACCGCCCCACCGGTTCCTTCATGTTCCTAGGCCCCACCGGTGTAGGTAAGACCGAGCTGGCCAAGGCCCTGGCTGAGTTCCTCTTCGATGACGAGCACGCCATTGTGCGTATCGACATGAGCGAATACTCCGAGAAGCACTCGGTTTCGCGCCTAGTGGGTGCCCCTCCCGGGTACGTAGGCTACGAAGAGGGCGGTCAGCTTACCGAGGCGGTGCGTCGTCGCCCCTACTCTGTGGTGCTGCTAGATGAGGTGGAAAAGGCCCACCCTGAGGTCTTTGACATCTTGCTGCAGGTGCTCGACGACGGTCGCCTAACTGACGGCCAGGGACGCACGGTGGACTTCCGTAACGTCATCTTGATCCTGACCTCCAACCTGGGTAGCCAGTTCCTGGTAGACCCGGCGCTGAGCCAGGAGGAAAAGCGTGAGAACGTTATGGCTACGGTGCGCGCCGCCTTCAAGCCTGAGTTCCTCAACCGCCTTGACGATGTGCTGATCTTTAATGCGCTGAGCAAGGATGAGTTGGGCCAGATTGTGGGCTTGCAGCTAAGCAAGATGAGCAAGCGTCTGTCTGACCGCCGCATCAGCCTGGATGTTACCGACGCCGCCCGCACTTGGCTGGCTGACGAGGGCTACGACCCGGCTTACGGGGCTCGCCCGCTGCGTCGCCTGGTGCAGCGTGAGATTGGTGACCGCTTGGCTCGCCTGATCTTGGCCGGCCAGGTTGCTGACGGCCAGCAGGTTACGGTTGACGTTGCCGACGACGGTCTGACGCTAATTCCCGGTGCGGCTGTGGTCGGTTCGGCTGCTAGCGCCGCCAGTGCGGAGTGACCTGCGCTTTTAACTAATTCGACGGTGCTGGGTGGGTTTAGACCCGCTCAGCACCGTTTTTAGTTAATTGGCCCACATATAAAGTGATTTGCGACTACTTGTAACTTGCTGGCCTGCAGAAACACTTTTGGCCTAAAAGAAAGTGCAAAAAATGAGGTTTAGGTACTGGAATTACTAGTAAAAACCAAGGTAATCTATCGCCGCACCGCCGCTACTGCGAGTGTTCCGTTATAGCTAGCTCATCACCCTGGCTATAGTGCGTGTTGCTCACTGGCGGCGGTGTTCCCATGCACAGGCGGCAATGAAGCTGTGGTACATGGACTACCCCAAACTTTTCGGTTTGTGTGCAAAACAGTCTTTACAATAAACGAACAAATGCGCGCAGTAGGCGCTAGTTAAATTATCAGCTCAAACCAGATTTGTAACTGTTTGGTTGCAACTTATGCTGTTCGGTTCTGCTTAGACTTGACGCTTTTTGTTGCAAAAGGACAAAATTGAGTCAACCACGTCTAGGCAAAGGAGCCCTACACGATGAAGGTAAGACACCTCCACCGACGGTCCCTAGCATTGCTAGGGGTTGTCGCCCTATCCCTTCCAGGGGCAGCTGCTGGCGCAGTGACCCCGGAAACTTCTGGTGTCATTAGTGCTCCGGAGACCATTAGCGCCGGTAACTTGACCGCGACCGTATCCAACGCCTTCCCCCAGGTACTTGGCTACACCTTCGCGGGCAATAAAGTTGGCGGCCGCACCCAGGTCCTCGATTCAGTACTGATTGACAATCAGGCTTACACCGTCAAGTCGGTGCAGGCAGTTAAAGAATCCAACACCAAGGTGGCCTACACGGTTGACTTCAATGACACTGACGTCACCATGAAGGCCGAAATTGAAGTAAAGGAGATTACTTCAAAGGCCCAGGGCACAACTGGTGCCAAGCGTCCCACCCTAACCTTCCGTATCACTGAGCTCACCGGTGGTGCCCACACCGTCGAGATTCCCGGCCATGGCCTGGTATCGGTTAGCGCTAAGGACGGCGGCGCTTACGCTGCCGGTATCACCCTGGTTTCGCGTGGCGCTAGTGCTAAGAACAAATACGCTGGCGTGGCTGACACTATTGAGTCTCTAAGCGAGTCCACCCCGGTCAGCGACGCTGACGCCCCCAGCACCTACCTGATGGTTAACACCTCTAAGGTGGCCGTGGGTATGGAAACCAACGCCACCTATGACCGCCCCACCGGCTGGGAAGCTGACGATGGTTCGCGCTGGAAGCGCCGGGTAGTTGACCAAGATGGTTCCAAGACCTTGCTGGCCTCCAACGGACAGTGGACCTACCGCTCAGCTGCGGCAACCGACGCCGTCGGCGATGAAGAGCGCCCCTACACCACTTTGGTGTTCACCGGTGACGCCAACTCCTCGGGCACGGTGAACTGGCAGGACGCCGCCGTCGCCTATGCGGACATCACCCCCTGGGTGGCCGGTGCAGCTGACAACCACAAGTGGGTAGTAACCCATATTCCCTTTGACTTCGGCTCGGCCGCCACGCACCCCTTCTTGCAGGTGGCCGACGACGTAAAGCGCGTCAACCTGGCCACCGACGGCCTAGGTCAGCGCGTGATGCTTAAGGGCTACGCCTCTGAAGGCCACGACTCTGGACACATGGACTATGCGGGCAACATCAACACCCGCGCCGGTGGTGACAAGGACTTTGCCACCCTGTTTAACACCACCGCCAACTCCAACGCGATTTACGGCGTCCACGTCAACACCACTGAGGCCTACCCCGAAGCCAACTCTTTCGGTTCCCTGCCCTTCACCGGCGGGCGCGGCTGGAACTGGCTAAACCAGTCCTACTACGTTGATCAGCGCGCTGATCTAGGTAGCGGCACGGTAATTAAGCGTTTCCAAGACCTGCGTAACCAGTTCCCGCTGGCTACCTACCCCAACTTCCGCTGGATCTACATTGACGTTTACTACGGTTCGGGCTGGCAAGCTGAGCGCCTGGGCCGCGAGCTAAACAAGATGGGCTGGGAGATGGGTTCAGAGTGGGCTGACCGCTTTGAGCGCTACTCCACCTGGTCACACTGGTCCAATGATGAAAACTATGGCGGCGCCACCAACAAGGGTTTGAACTCTGATGTGATCCGCTTTGTGGACAACTCCAACAAGGACAACTGGAACCCCAACGTAGTTTTGGGCTACCCCCAGATTGTGGAGTTTGAGGGCTGGACTGGCCACCAAGACCAGAGTGCCTTCTACCGCAACATTTGGGCTAACAACCTGCCGGTTAAGTTCCTGCAGAACTCGCGCATTATGCGTCAGGAAAGCGCTAAGGGTGAAAACGGCAAGACCGTCTACACCTACACCTTCGCTAACGGCACCGTGGCCTCGGGTGCTACGGCAGTCACCAACCAGACTCCGGCCACCCAGGTTGCCGGGGCCATCAAGGCTGACATGTCCGCTAGCCGCCAGTTTGTTTACGACGGCGCCACCGTGCTTAAGGGCGACAGCTACCTGCTGCCCTGGATCGACAATGGCGCTAAGGGTGGCGCGCCGCGTCTGTACTACTACAACCCCGCTGGCACCGCCACCACCTGGACCCTAACCAAGTCCTACCAGAACGTGGGCTCTTTGAGCGTCTACCGCCTCACCGACAAGGGCCGCGTAAAGGTAACTGACGTGAAGGTAGAGGGCGGCAAGGTAACCATCCCTGAGTCCGTATACGAGACCGTGCCGGCCGCTGAACGTGACCACACCGCCTTCGTACTGGCTCCCGCCAAGGCCCCCGCAGCCGCCGCCACCCCCAAGTGGGGCGCCGGAACTGTGTTTGTGGACCCCGGCTTTAACTCCGGTAGCTTCAAGGACTACCAGACCACCGGCCAGGTAACCGCCCCTCACGACGCTCACGGCGACCCGATCGCCCAGCTGGGTAAGGGCAACTCCTCCATTAGCCAGGAAATGACCCTAAACGCCGGCACCTACCAGGGCAGTGCCTGGGTGCAGGTTAAGGACGGCAAGACCCGCCAGGTTAGCGTGTCTGCTTCAGGTGAAGGCGTCACCAGCGCCGCCAGCCAGCAGCGCAACGATGACCTAGGCGCCACCCGCGACAAGCCGGTCACCATTGCTTTTGAGGACTTTGAAAATGTCCCCGAAGGCTGGGGACCCTTCGTTAAGGGCGACGCCGGCGAAATCACCGACCCGCGTACGGTACTGGCCTCCCTCAACGGCCCCTACACTCAAAAGGGCGGCACCCTACCGGACGGTTCTAAGAAGGCCACCGACGACGCCGTCGCCGGACACTGGTCCCTAAAGAGCCACGAAGAAAACGGGGGACTGGTCTACCGCACCGTACCCCAGACCGTAAACTTCAAGGCCGGACATCGCTACCGCATTTCGTATGACTACGAAAACGCGCTCAGCGGCTCCTACTACTGGGTTACCGCCTATGACGCCCAGGGCGCCAACGGACTAAACGCTAACTACCTGTACTCCACGGTGATGCCGGTGGCCACCAGCCCCACTCACTATGTACAGGAACTTAACGTGGGTGGCTGCGGCTCCTACTGGGTGGGTCTGTACAACACCCAGGGCGGCCAGGACGGCAACGACTTTACGCTTGACAACTTCCGCGTAGAGGACCTGGGCACCACCACGGATATGCCCGCGTGCGCTGCTGCCTCCATTGACACCAATGAGACGGCTATTGAAGGCTCCACCTTCCACATGACCACCTCCCTGGTGAACAATGAGCCCAGCGAAATCACCGATGTGACCAGCAAGCTGACCCTGCCTAGCGGCTGGAGCGCCACTGCTGACACCCCGGCCACCACCGCCAAGCTAGCCAAGGGCGCCACCTTCACTACCACCTGGAGCGTCAAGGTTCCTCAGGGTGCGGGCGGCTCCACCGCTAACGTGGTACACACGGCCACCTACAAGATCGCTGGTAGCGCCCGCAGCGCTAGTGGTGACACTAACGTGGCGGTTTTGGGCTCGGTTAAACCTGACGCTGTCAACTACCTCTCTGACCTGCCTTTCAGCCCCAAGTACAACTCCAACGGTTGGGGTCCGGTTGAGCGTGACAGTGAGGTTGGCGAAAACCAAAAGGGTGATGGCGGCCCAATCGTGATGGGCGGCAAGCAGTACACCAAGGGTCTAGGTACCCACTCTCCTGCCGATGTGGGCTTCGAGCTCAGCGGCAAGTGCAAGGCTTTCAAGGCCACCGTGGGTGTGCAAGATGGCCAGAGCGGCTCGGTTACCTTCCGTGTGGTAGGCACCACCGACGGCACTAACTGGGTTGATGTGGTACCGCAGACCGGCGTGATCACCGGTAGCAACACTCCTCAGGAGGTTTCCGGCGACGTCACCGGCATGAAGCTGATTCGCTTGATTGTGGGCGACGGCGGCAACGGTAACGGCAATGACCACGCTAACTGGGCTGACGCTCGCGTTCTGTGTGGTAACGCCACCGACGGCGATACTCCCGCCCCGGCACCTGGCAACCCGGTTAAGGACTACAGCGGCGACCAGCAGCTGGTATCCGCCCCGGCTGCTTACGCCAGCAACCCGGCCTCCAACATGTTTGATGGCAACGCTTCCACCTTCTACGACAAGGACTGGCAGCACCCGGTAGCGCACCCCAGCGACATTGACCTGGCCCTGTACCAGGGCGATGACCCCACCGCCGCCTCTGCGGTAAGCGTGGCTGGTCTGAAGATCAATAGCCGCGTTGACCAGGCCAACGGGCGTCCCGAACGCTACGAGGTCTATGTGGGTCAGGATGCTGCCAACATCAACCAGAAGGTAGCTGAAGGCACTTTGCAAAACACCGGCCAGGTGCAGCAGATTGTCTTTAACAGCCCGGTTAAGGCCAAGCTGATTCGCCTGCGCGTGCTGTCTAACTACAAGACCAAGGCTGACCAGCCCGATTACCTGCTCTCTATCGCTGAACTAGGGGTCCTGGTTCCCGATGGTGACGCAAGTGGTAACGCGGCCGGCCAGAGCCAGGCCAGTGCCCAGGGCCAGGCCAGCGCCCAGGGCCAGGCCAGCGCCCAGGGCCAGGCCAGTGCTCAACCTCAGGGTGGCGCTAAGGCTGCAGCTGAGGGTAAGGCCAGCTCCACAGACAAGGCTGCCGCTGGGGCTGCCAAGTCCGAGCCGGAGATTACCGTAAACACCAACGCTGAAGGCCTGGTGGGCCAGAACTACCTGGATGTTAAGACTGTCAATGACACCAACCCAGTTAAGAACCCCTCCACGGTTATTAACCACACTTGGGCTCTGAACTGGATGGCTGCTGACCAGAAGCACACTACTAACGCTTCTGCCAGCTATTTCCAGCGCGTTCCGGTCACCTTCAATGTGGCTAAGGATGGCACCAAGGTTAAGTTCACGGTTGCTGCCGGCGACGGCGACGGCCTGGTGCAGGTAGACAACCTGCGCATGGTCAAGATCGTGCGTCCCACCAGCAATGACCTGATCGGTGTGGACTGCCTGGCCACTCCCACTCCCGAGGTGTGCACCACCAAGCGAGCTAACGACCGCATTGGGGTAACCACGGCAGTAAGCGCTGAGACTGTGACGCCCACTCCGACGCCGCAGCCCACCGCTCCGGTTTCGCCTACTGTGGCTCCCACTCAGGAACCTACCGCCAGCCCTGAGCCGACTGTGGCTCCCACTGGCTCCCCGGCTCCTACGGCTCAGCCCAGCCCGGCACCTACCGGTAGCGCTGTCCCCACGGTAGCTCCCACCGGCTCCCCGGTACCTACCGGTAGCGCGGCTCCCACTGGTAGTGCGGCTCCCACGGCTCAGCCCAGCCGTTCGGCCAGCTCCGCCCCGCTTCCGGGTCGCCCCGGTAAGCCTGGTAAGCCCAGCCATGGCGCAGCCCCGGCTAAGCCGGAAAAGCCCGGCGGTTTGGCCCGTACCGGTGTGGCCAGCGGAATGTTGGCTCTAAGTGCCCTGGCATTGGGCGGTGGCGGCATGTTGCTGCGCCGCAAGCGTCAGGACTGACAGGATCTATAACTGAATATCGACACAATTGAATACACAACTCAATAGGGGTGCCTGATTTCCCTCTCAAAACTAGGCGCCCCACCCAGCCGGGGGCCGTTTAACAAATGCGTTAGCGGTCCCCGGCGGTTTGTGATGGCCCCCGGTGGTTTCGTTAGCGTCCCTGGTGGTTGCACTAGTGGTCCCTGGCGGTTGTGCTAGTGGGCCTCGCGCTTTGCTGTGGAGCTGCGCGTTTGTGAGGACTAAAAAGAGTCGCTACACTTAGCGGGTAATGATAATCAATATCAACTAGAAAGACTGCCATGTTTGCGTGGTTGCAGGCCGCCGGGCCTTCTTCAGTTCCCACCCAGGGCGCTACCAACTCTTCCCCCTCTGTTATGCGTGTAGCTGCTGGTCGCGGGCGTTTTTCTGACTCCACCCCGCAGCGTCTTAATGACCCCTGGTTGCGGCGCATGGCCGCGCTGACCACTGTGGCGCTGTGCGGTTTCATGACGCCGCTAGCGGGCGCTTCTGTCGCCAGCCCCTCTGGCGCTCATGTTGGCGCTGCACATGCTGCCCGGGTTTCTGGCACCGCTGCGCAGGGTGCCGCTGCCCACAGCTCCGTTTCCCGTCCCGCTGCTAGCTTGGCCAGTAATGATGGCCAGTCCAAGCCGGTAAACCTTGAGGGTGGGGACTTAAGCATTTTCGACGCCGTCGCCACTGTCAATGGGGAAGTGGACTTGCAGCTAAAGGATGGCGCCACCGGAACTAGCCACAACCCGGCCCAAACCACTTTGAAGATCCCGGCCTCCACCTGGCAAAACATTTCTGACGACTATCCGGGCAGTCCGGGTGGCTATTTCGTCAGCCAAGGCACTCAGGCTAACTCGCCGCTACAGCCAGCTAGTGCCGCCCCCAAGGGACGGCTGGGTTGGGACACCAGCCAGCTGGCCCAGGCAGGATTTAGCGCCGCCCACTTTGAAGTCAGCTACAGCGGCCCTGAGGGTGCTAGCGTGTCCCTGTTTGGCTTGGATGACAACGGTCAACTGGCCTCCTCGCTGCTGGTTGATGGCAACTACGAGCTAAACCCGCTTGGCTCAGAAATTGCCCCGCAACAGCTGACCGCCGCCTACCCCAACTGGGTGTTTTCTGCTGCCGGCGTCTACCAGCTGCAGGTACGGGTGCTGGCTCAGCGCAGTGATGGCACGGTAATTGCTAGCCCGGTGCGTAGCTATCGGGTTGAGGTAGGCGACGTCGCCGCTCAGGCCACCCCCACCCCGGCGCCTACCCCGCAAAACCCTGATACCCAAAAGCCGGGTGCCCAGCCCACAGCGGCCCCCAGTGCAGTGCCCTCGGCCGCTCCCAGTGCGGTTCCGCAGCCGGTGGTCACCCCCTCGGCCCAGCCCAGCACTGCCCCCAGTGCTCAGCCTGGTGTTAGCGCCGCCCCCAGTGCTCCGGCCAGCCCGGTGGCTAGCCCCAAGCCGAGCGCCGGCAAGCCGGCCACCAGCCCCTCGCCGCGCTCAGCCATTGGCGGCGAGGTAAAGGCTAAGCCGAGCGCAGCTAACCCCGCTGGCAAGCAGCTTTTGGCCAGCTCGCGCAGCGCTAAGTCAGCTCAGGCCCCGCGTGCCGCAGCTCAGGGCCGGTCTGCCAGTCAGGCTCGCGCCGCCGTCGGGCAAAGCCGATCTGCCGTAACCACCCGGGCCGGCGCGCAAAGCTTTGTATCCCAGGCTCGCCCCGCCCAGAGTTTTGTGGCCCAGGCTCGCTCTGTCAGCCAGGGGGCAGCCGCCCAGACCAGTGCCCAAAAGGCTAAGGCTCAAAGCGCCGCTGCGGTGAAGGAAAACCCGGCTTCTTCGGCGGTTAGCGCCACTGCCACGCTGACTTTCGTGGTGGGACCTGACGCCAACGGCAACGCCAATGAAGGACACTTTGACTTAGGTCCGCGCATTGTGGACGGTAAGCTCAAGCTGCAGGTGAAAGATGACCGCTCTCAGCCGGCCAGCTGGGTTGACCCGTCAACTTTGACCTTCTCGCTGGGAGACAAGGCCACTCTTAAAGCTCCCGACGCGCTTAACTTTGTGGCCACCCCGGGCCAGGATGTGTGGATGATTTCCTCCAGCCAAAGCGCGGGTGTGCCCTGGCTGGGTATGAACTCTCAGGCTGAAGAGATTGTCAGCAAAACCAGCGGCGAGGTTACCTTCACCCTGGTGAGTGTGGAGGGGCCCGGTAAGGTCTCAGTATTTACCTCCGGCGGCCTGGGTGGGGGTGTGGGTGAGCACCTGCTGCAAGAAGAGGGCAGCTCCTACACCCTGCCGGCTAACACTCACGCCCACCAGAACTGGGTGTTTACCGCCCCGGGCACCTACAAGCTGACCATTTCCGCCCAGGTCACCCCCAAGCAGGGTGAGCAGATCAGTGGTGAAGATGGTGGCTCTGGCGACGGCGCAGCGGCCAGTTCCGGTGCCGGCTCCAGTGAAGGTGGCAGCGCCAGTGGAGCAGCTGGTTCTGCGGCCTCAGGCTCTGCCAAGGCTGGTCAGGCGGCCGGCGCTAGCGGCGGTAAGTCTTTGGCTAAAACCGGTGCGGTTAGCGGCGCCTTGAATGTTGCTGGTGGTCTGATGTTGCTGGCGGTTGCGGTGCTGGTGGCACGCAGGCGGATGGCATGGGCCTAGTTAAGTCTGTAATTCAGGCTGCACTAGTTTTAACGTTAGTGGCGGGCTGCGCCGGTGTCGGCGTAGATCCCGCCCGCGACGGCCAGTTGCGGGTGGTCACCACCACCGGCATTCTGGCCGATCTAGTGCGTAATGTGGCGGGAAGCCGAGCTACGGTCTCCCAGCTAGTTCCCGACGGCGCCGATCCGCACTCCTATGAGCCCTCACTGCGGGCTATTCGGGATGTGGCCTATGCGGATTTGGCTTTTAGTAACTACCTGTTGCTGGAGCAGCATTCGATTATTCGCGCCTTGGATGCCAACCTGCCCGCTAGTGCCCAGTCAGTGTCTATCGCCGAGGAGGCCGCCAAGCAGGGGGCCACGATTTTGCCGCTGGTTGAGGATCGGGCTTTGGATACCCTGTGGCTGGGGATGCGCGTGTCTGGTGACGGTAAACGTTATGGTGCTAACCGGGCCAGTGAGGTTGATTTGCAGGTGGTTTCGGTGCAGGGCCCGGGCCAAGCCAGCTCCTACCTAACCACCACTTTTGGCACCCCGGAGCTGGGGTTTTCCAGCCATGACGGGTTTGACGCGGCCAGCGACTATAAACATGACACTGTCAGCTTGCCGGCTGACGCTCACCAGCATATGAGTTGGGCTTTCACTAAGCCGGGAGTGTATCGGGTGCAGTTTAAGGCCCGCCTGCGCCCGGTTAAGGGTAAAAACGTGGAGTTTAAAACCGCCACGTTTACTTTCGCGGTGGGGGTCGACGCCGCCGCTGTAGCTAAGCGTGAAGGTCGGGTGGTTTTGGGTCCGGGCCACGGCGATGTGAGCGTGGATCTAGAAGCTGGCCGCATCACGCTGGTGGCCGACAAGCAGGCTAGCGGCCAGGCTTGGCCGTCAGCCGCTAAAACCGCGAGCGCCAACTCAGCTAGTGCCGCGCCCAGCCCTGGTGGCTCTGCCAGCCCGACCAGTAGCGCCCCTAGCCCGACCCCCAGCGACGGCGCCAGTGCACCCAGCCAGAGCGACGTCGTCGTAGCTGGGGCGGCCCACGTACCAGGCCACGTAGCCCTAGACCCGCAGCGGGTAGTGGTGGATGTGCCCACGCGTACCCTAGCCCAAGTGCCTCAAGGCTACGGCTTTGTGGGCCGTGCGGGCACGCAAGCCTACATCCTGCCCCAGGCGGTGCTGGGCAAACACGTGCATGGGGAAATTGACCCGCACCTGTGGCATGACGTGCACAACGCGGCCGCCTATGTGAAGGTAATCTGCGCCAAACTCAAGCAGGTTGACCCGGCCGGGGCGAGTGTCTATGAGGCTAACGCCGCCCGCTACCTAAACCAGCTGGCCCAGCTAGACACCCAGGTTAAAAGCACTCTGGACACTATTAGTGAAGCTAACCGCCAACTGGTAACCACCAATGACGCCTACGCTTACCTGGCTAACGCCTATGGGCTTAAAGTGGCTGGTTTCGTGGCTCCCAACCCGGCTAGTGAGCCCTCCTTGGCTGATCGGCGTAAACTCGCCGCCACCATTAAGGACCTACATATTAAAGCGGTGTTTTTAGAGCCAAATCTGGCCCGCACTCGCTCCACCTTGAAAGTGGTGGCCAGTGAAGCCGGGGTGAAAGTATGCCCGCTTTACGGCGACACCCTGGATAACCAGGCCCCCACCTATCAGGCGATGATGCGTTTTAATGCCAACTCCCTGGCTCGCTGCCTAGGTGGCAGGCCTATCGCAAACCAAGCGGCGTCGTCGGCAAAAACCCCGGGCAGTGCTAATGCTAAGGGGGTGCCCACTAGCGGCGCTACCGGCGCAGCCACCTCCCCTGGTGCCTCAGCCACCCCCAGTGCTGACCCGGCCCTAGAGCAAAACGTGGCCGCAAACGAGCCCATCTCACAAACCCCAGCGGTAATCGAAGCTGGACACGTAGACCTAGGCCCGCGCCTAATCGGCGGCAAACTAACCGTGTCCTTGCGGGATGATTCAGCAGCCTCACCCGTATGGCGCGACCCCAACAAAACCGTGCTGCGTGTACGCGATGGCGCCCTAATCCAAGTGCCGCAAGGCGAAGACTACAAATTCCTAGCCGACTCCAAGCGCGTCTATGTGCTACCCCAAACCCAAAAAACCCAGCTGGTTTGGCTGGGGTGGAATACCCAAGACCCAGCCGTAACCAAGCTGATCCAAGGCGGGGTAAACATGCGCATCGAGCAGGTTAAGGGCCCTGGCCGCAGCTGGCTGATTTTGCAAGAAGGCACCTTCGGTAAACCCAAAGTGCTGGCCGACTCTGCCGCCAGCGCCCAAGACATCTGGGTGGACACCAACACCCACGTGCACGCCAACTGGATTTTCTCCAAACCTGGCATTTACCTGGTCAAAGTCTCCTTCAAAGCTACCGGTGTGGACGGTAAAACCTACCAGGCCACCACCACCTTGCGCTTTGCGGTAGGCGACGCCACCAGCACCACCAATGCGCTAAAAGCACAGCCATCAGGAAAGTGACCATGCTAGAAGTAAACCAACTCAGCGTGCAGCTGGGCGGCCGCAGCGTGCTACAAGAGGTCAACTTGAAGCTAGACCAAGGCCAGTTCATGGGGCTGATCGGCCCCAATGGGGCCGGCAAAACCACGCTGCTGCGGGCCATCCTAGGGCTCGTGCCCAGCACCGGCACTATCACCTGGCAAGGCCAGCGCATTGACCGGCGTGGCATTGGGTATGTGCCTCAGCGTCACGCTTTCGCCTGGGATTTTCCCATTAACGTGTGTCAGGTGGTGTTAAGCGGGCTCACCGGCAGGCTTGGCTGGCTGCGTCGGCCCCGCCCGGAGCACCTAGAGGCTGCCGACTGTGCCCTAGAGCAGGTAAGCATGAGTGATTTGCGCTCGCGGCCGGTGGAGCAGCTTTCGGGTGGGCAGCGTCAGCGGGTGCTGGTGGCTCGGGCGTTGGCGTTAAAGCCGCAGTTGCTGCTGTTGGATGAGCCTTTTACGGGCTTGGATATGCCCACCCAGGAGCTGTTGACGGATCTGTTTAAAGAGCTGAGCCAGGCGGGTGTGGCCGTGCTTATGTCCACCCATGATCTGGTGGCGGCCCAGGCGCAGTGCGAGTATTTGTGTCTGCTTAACCGCACCGATTTGGCTTGCGCCCCGCCTAGCCAGCTTAAAGACAAAGACCTGTGGATGCGTACTTTCCAAGTGCGCGCCGATAACCCGCTGCTGCAAGCCCTAGGGATGAGTTAAGTTGTTAACCCCAATTGATTTTCTAAATGACCTGCTAAACCCGCAGCTGGCCTTCCTACCCAGGGCGTTGCTGATTGCTATCACTAGTGCCCTGGTTTGCGGAGTGGTGGGGGCTCACGTGGTGTTGCGTGGGATGGCTTTTATTGGCGACGCCGTCGCTCACTCTGTGTTTCCCGGCCTGGCGGTGGCCTTCGTTAGCGGCACTAACCTGGTGCTTGGGGGCGCGGTAGCCGGTATTCTGACGGCGGTAACCGTGGCGCTACTAGCCCAAAACCGCAGGCTTAAAGAAGACTCCATCATTGGGGTGCTGTTTGTGGGGGCATTTGCTTTAGGGGTGGTAATTATTTCGCGCGCCCCAGGCTATAGCGGCTCGCTGCAACAGTTCCTATTCGGCTCTATTACCGGCGTGCCGGCGCGTGAAGTGCCGGTGGCGCTGATCGGGGCAGCAGTGGTGATTGGGCTGATCGTGGCCCTAAATAAAGAGATTGTGGCGGTAAGCCTGGACCGTGAAACTGCCCGCGCGGCAGGGCTGCCGGTGTTGGCTTTAGATATTGCCCTGTATGTGTGCGTGAGCTTGGCGGTGGTGATTTCCGTGCAGACTATCGGCAATATTTTGGTGTTGGCGCTGCTGGTAATCCCGGCGGCCACAGCCCGCTTACTGACTGACCGCTTACTGACCATGATGATTATGGGCCCTCTGCTAGGGGCATTAGGGAGCCTGCTGGGAGTGTATTTGAGCTGGTCAGCTGATTTGCCCACGGGCGCCACGATTGTGTTGGTGCTGGGCGTAATGTTTGCCCTGGCCTGGCTGTTAGCCCCCGGTCACGGCCTGCTCTACAAAACTGCCGCAGCCAGGCGGCGCGCGGCAGCCTGAGGCCCAGCTGCGCTCGCGGGGGCTTGCGCCCCTACAAAACCGCCGCAGCTAGGCGGCAGGCGTTATCCACCCAGCGGCGGTGACGCGGCTCGCGCGCCCATTCCTGGCTGGTTAGCTCGTGGCTCAGGGAGCGATATTTGGCGTCATTAGCGCGCAGCTTGTCGTCAAGATCGCCCCCGAAACACAGCAGCATCAGCTCATAGTTGAGCATGAATGAGCGCGAATCCATATTGGAGGAGCCAATCACTCCCACTTCGTTATCCACGGTCATGTATTTGGCGTGCAAAACCGTGGGGGAGGGGTAGAGAAAGATACGCACCCCGGCATCCAGTAGCGCCGCATAGTAGGAGCGTTGGGCGTGACGCACCAGGAAATTGTCTCCGCTGGCCCCCACAAACAGCTGCACATCCACGCCCCGGTAGGCTGCCGAAGTCATGGCGGCCAGCAGCGACTCGTCGGGCACAAAATATGGGCTGGTGATAGTTACCCGCCGGCGTGCATTGTGGATCAGGGAAGTGAACATGCGCAGGTTTGGTTCAGTGGAGTAGCCCGGCCCTGAAGGGACGATCTGCATGGCGTTTACGACGCCGTCGGCCAAGTCTTTTTCCCACGCCGCCGAGGTATTAGCCAGCTCTGTAGCAAGTGCGCTCAGACCAGCGGTTTCTACCTGGGAGATATCCTCATCGCTTACGGCTTGGGAGCGGGCACCAACGAAAATTTTGCCGGTTTCGGCGTACCAGTCCATGGCGAATACACCCCCAAGCTCAGCCACGATAGCCCCGCCTAGCTGCACGGATAGGTCTTTCCACTCGCGTCCAGGGCCGCGCAGGTTGGTTTCGTAGAAGGGGTCAATGAGGTTGTGGGAGCCAACAAAGCCGACGCCGTCGTCGATTACCGCTAGCTTGCGGTGGTTACGCAGGTCTGGGCGCCCGCGCTGATCAGGCTTAAAACCTAGGGGCATCATCAGGTGCCAGTGGTAGCCGGCGGAGTTTAGCCGCTTCAGCAGCTTTTTCCAGGCTTTGTAGCGGCGTGAACCCAGGTGGTCTAGCAGCAGCGCCACCCGCACCCCGCGTTTATGGGCGCGCTCCAAGGCCGCAAAAAGCGGTTCAGTGATGGGATCATCATGGACTATGTAAAACTCAATATTTACGCTGTGCTGGGCTGCGTCAATGGCCTGCACCAGGGCCGCAATGAAGCTGCGGGTGTCGTCATAGATGCCCTGGACTGTGCCCGGCATACAGGGCATTCCGGTTAGGTGGCGGTTCATGCGCACAATCCCCAACAGGCGCTCATCAGCTTTTATACCTGGAGGCACGTCTGGGAGGTTGGCGCTTAGAGCGGAGACAATGCTGGTTAGCTCGCTTTGACGGCGGTAGCGTTTGCCCTGAATACGGGCACTTCCCAGCAGTAGATACATGGGTAGGCCCACCAGGGGCAGGAACAAGATGAGCAGCAGCCAGGCCGATGACGAGGCAGGGCGCCGATTTTCAGGCACCACCCCCATAGCCCCAATCTTAATGATGTACTCAATCACCACCCAGATTTCGGCGGCCATCTGCATATAACTCATTTAACAATTGTACTTGAGCCTGCTAAAGCAGCCTGTGGTCCAAGACTGGGTGCCAGCCGCGCCAGCTGCGCGAAGGATAAGCCGTGAGGTGCTGTAGACACTGTCAGCTGACGTAAGTAAACGTGTCAGGCGCGGGCGGCGTCGTCGGCAGAGCGGCAAAGTGGCAAAGCGGTAAAGTGGCAAAGCGACAGAGTGGCAGCTAACGCAATAGCGGGCGGCAGCTAGTGGGGGGAGCCGAACCAGACCTTCCAAAAACCGTAGAAGTTCAAGTTACCCCAGCTGGAGCAGTCATCCCCATCATTCTTAGCGGCCTCATTGGGCTGGTAGGGAGTGTAGTTATAGAGCGCGGCGGTGGCGGTGTTAGCTGGGGTGATGATGGAAGAACCGCAGCTAGCCTGGGGATTGTAGGCGATACGCACGGGTTTGCGGGCCTGCACCCGGTAGCTGGCGGGGTTAAGGCGGTATTTTTGCAGCTGGGCGGCGGCCTGATAGAGCTGGCTGACAAAGCCACGGTAGCGACTGTCGCAAGTCTGACCATCAGGGCAGCCATAGCCGGCAGCCCATTCATAGCGTGACGCAGTCAGTTTCTCGCCTGAAGCGGTCAGCAGCCCCTGCTCTTTTTGCAGCAGCACCAACAAAACCCGGGGGTTAATGTTGCAAGCCACCGAAACGCGGTAAATAACCTCACCAGCAGTTAGATTCTTGGCGGGATTCATCCCCAACGGGCAGGCCGTTGTGGGGTCAAAGCCTTTAGTGTCAAAGCGGGCCTTGCTGATGCAAGTAGTGCCGTCGGCGCTATTAACGCAGCCAGCATTGACTTTGTTAATGAAGTTATCGATGTCTTCGGCGTTCATATTGGGAGCGCCATAAAGCTTATTGTCAGAGATGATATTTGCGGCGTTAAAACCACTGTAATCAGGGGTTACCTTAACCGGGCCGGCCGGGGTGGGGCCATCATCAATCTGTGCGGGGGCGGTGAACTTAGGCAGGATCAGTGCCCCAGCTAGGGCAGATAGGGTCAGTAACGCAAAAATTGAGACCAGCCGGTAACGCGAAATAAACCGCTCGGCACTGGCACTAGAGATGGCACGCTTGCCCTTGCCTCTAGTTGCGCTGCCGGCGGAGGTTACCGTTTTGGCTTTAGAATTAGGTTTAGGTTCTGACACTAAGGGTTATTTTTCCACGAAATGGACAGTTAATGCATCTTGATCAGGTTTATGCTTTAGGCCGCGACCTGATGGACGCCAACGGTTTGCAAGGTTGGAGCCTGGGGTGGGATCGTGCCCGGCGTCGAGCTGGACAGTGTAACCACACAAACCGCTGTATCACTCTCTCACGTTACTTAATGCAACTCTATGACTTGCCTCGCGTGCGTGACACAATTTTGCATGAAGTAGCCCATGCCCTGGTTGGTCCAAGCCACGGTCACGATGAAGTTTGGCGCCGCAAAGCCCTGGAGCTGGGTTGCTCAGCGCAGCGTCTGGTAGATAGACGCGCACCTAAAGTCCCCGGCGACTGGGTGGGCACCTGCCCGGCTGGTCACCAGGTTGAACGTATGCGCCGCCCTAGCCGCGTACTGGCCTGTGGGGTGTGCGCAAACAGTTTCTCCCTGGCCAACCTGCTGCGCTGGACCTATAAAGGCACGCCTATGGAACCAAGCCAGATTGGTGGCCCCTACCTGCGCTCTTACAACCAAGCCACGCTTTATCTTTCATAGATGATTCATAGGTTACGCTAACCACCACCATAAAAGCCCCTTTTAAAGTTTTAACCAGCAAGGCTGATACAGATCAGCAAAGCAACTGGCCCACTAAGCCGCCGGCAGGTAGCCCCGGGGTAAGTCTTGGCAGTACTCACTGGCTAAGCCCCGGTGACACCCACCGGCTAAGCCTCAGTGACGTCCACCGGCTAAGCCCCGGCGGGCGGGCCACGGAAAACTTTTAAGGGAGGAAACCATGAAGCTCATGAAAAGGGGCATCGCATTCGCAGCGGCGATGGCGATGGCGTCCATGCCGTTAGCAGGCGCCTTCGTGGGAGCCTCAACTGCTATGGCTGCGGAGGTGAATAAGGGCGCCTGACTGGTGTTGAACACTCGATAATCTCTCTCCTTGTGAATAACTGACCCCCGGATTGGCTTTTTTGGGTTTCGCCAATACGGGGGCCAGTTGCATTTACAGACAAATACAGCAGGCAGGCAAAAATGCATACATGCATTTACAGGCAAACACAGGCAAAATCATCCCTTACCTATAAAAAATACATGGGGTTTTATAGGGAAGGGATGAAATGTCAGTATTTGTGTGCGCCGGCGTGGGCAAGGGGCCGGCAGCACGCAAAAAGGTGACGACGGCGCCCAGTCAGCGCGCCAGCCCATCTGGATGCTGGCCCCAGCCAGAAACCCCAGGCCTAAAGCCCAGCCAGAGGTCTAGGGTGCAAGCCGGCATAACTGGCGGGTAGTGGCATCCAACCAGCGCGCCAGCCCATCTGGATGCTGGCCCTGGTCAGCCAGGCCTAGGCGGCAGTCCTGGCCGAAGGTGCAGACTGCAAGACCCGGTCAAAGGCGTGATCCTTGGTCCGGATAGACCGCCGGCGCGGAAGTGGACAGTCGTCTAGAGCGCCGGGGCGGAGGCCAGCAGCCGGCTGATGCGCTTGGCTGAAACCTTGTGCGCCGTCCCCAACTGCTGGGCAAACAGGCTCACGCGCAGCTCCCACACCATATTTTGGGCCTGGCGCAGCACCGCCGCGCGGGCGGGATTAGCCGGCAACCCCTTAGCGTGCTCGACGGCGTCGCTCACCTGCCCCTCAATCTCACGCACCTGGTAGGCCAGAGCTGCATCCTGGCTGGGCGAGGCCGCCGCCTTCTCCAAGCGATAAGCCAAAGACTTAAGGTAGCGCCCATAGTGGGCCAGCTGTGCCGGATCGGCGTCGGCGATAAAGCGCGGCGCAATCAAGGCAGCAGCCTGCTCGCGAATTTCCTGCAAAGTGTCGAGCAAAGCCAGCGAAGTATTACGCCCCACTGCCTTATCCAACTGGCCCTTAGCCTCCAAAGCGGCCTCTACCTGGGCGGCGATGATCTCCACCTGGTCTTCCAGGCGGTCGCGCAGCCAAGATGCAAAGAGCTCAAAATCTTTGCGGTCGCGCAGCTGGGCCAGGTCATGGCCGGTTTCGCGGCTCCACTGCTGGGCTAGCAGGCGCCCGGCAGCCAAGCACAAATCAGACACCAGGGTGTCAGTGGATTTGTAGGGCGCAGACACCATGAATAGAGAGCGCTTAGCGTTCCAACGGCTGGTCACCCGCGCAGTTTCGAGCGGGGTGCGCGCCAAGGCCAACGCCAAAACTCCCTCAGCGTGCTGAGCTAGCTGAGAATTAACATCTGCTAATATCTTTAAATCAGCTTTAAATGCTTTAGATGTTGGTTGTGCAACTAAAGTGGGGTAACCGCGAACTAATAGCCCCGCCCGCCCGGCAGATTCTATTTGTTGCGGAATTACGCCTTGGGGAACTTCAGGCCAATCAACTAAATTAGTTTGCTCCTTTAATGGGCTAGTTAATGACTGTGAAGTAATAGTTGCAAAAGTATTTGCGGCAGATTTATTGGCGCGGGTGCCGTTATGGGCGCCGTTATGGGCGCCTGCGCTCCCGTTTGCGCCGGCGGCCCCATGGACCCCGTTATGGCTCTCGTGGGCCCCGTTTTTGCGCTTAGATTTCGCCGATTTCTTGGACCGGGCCTCATCCATGGCCGCCGCCAGGGCGCCACGTACCGCCGAGCGCACCGCCGCCTCGCTTTGTTTGGCCAGCTGCCGCTGCAAAACGATCAGGTTGCGCCCGCGCCCTAGCTTGTTGCCGCGCGCGTCCAGCACGCTAAAGCCCATGCGCAGGTGTTCCGGCAGGTTTTCTTGCGCCTGGTCCCAGTCCTCGTCGGTAATTTCTACCTGGCGTAGCTGCTGTGCGGCCTGGGTGAAGGCCTGCTGGAAACTCACCGGGATCGGTTCGACGCCGCTGGGGTTACTGCCGACGCCGGGGGTGCCATTGCCGCCGCCGGGGTTACTGCCGCCGGGGGTATCGACCGCAGCGCCGGAGTTACTGCCGACGCCGCCGGGCTGGCTTGCTGTCGCGACGCCGTCGCTAGCCTCTCCCGCAGCCTGCGGGTAAAGCTGGCAGATTAGCTCCCAAATGCGCGCGCCGGTGTCGGGGGCCGGAACCAGCTGGCGACGCACCCGTTTAGGCAAGGCGCGAATAGTGGCCACACACAGCTGCGGGCGCATCCCGGGCACAAGCCAATCAAATCCCTCTGGGCGCAGGCGAGTGAGCACCTCAATGGGCACCTGCACGCTGACGCCGTCGTCGAGCCTGCCCGGCTCAAAAACGTACGTAAGCGCCAAGGTCAGGTCACCCTGATGCCAAGCGTCAGGGTAGCCGTCAAGGTTTTCACCCTCGGGAAGCAGCAGCTCACGGGTGAAATCCAGCAGTTTAGGGGTGTCTTGACGCTGATACTTCCACCAGTTGTCGAAAGCCGCCGCGCTGGTGATTTTCTCCGGCAGGCGCTCATCGTAGAAGTCAAAAAGAGCCTGGTCATCAGCCAAAATACCGTGGGTGCGTTGACGGCGCTCCACCTCGGCAGTGTCTTCAAGTAGCTCACGGTTGCGCTCAACAAAAGCGTGGCGGGCGTGCCAGCCCCCCTCCACCAGCCCGGAGCGAATGAACATTTCCCGCGCAGCCTGCCGGGCGGCGTCGGTACCCACACTGGCTAGCGTGACCGGGCGGTCAGCCACCAAAGTCAGCCCGTAAAGCAGCACCCGCTGATGCACCATGGCCGCGCCCTTCTTGGTGGACCAGTAAGGCTCGCCGTAAGTGACCTTGACCAGGTGTTTAGCGGCCTGCTCCACCCATTGAGGCTGGATGCGGGCCACGGTGCGGGCAAATAAGCGACTGGTTTCCACCAGCTCAGCGGCCATCACCCAGTCGTACTGTTTGCGGCGCAGCCCGCTACCAGGCCAAATAGTGAAGTGGGTGGCGCGCGCCCCGGCATATTCGCGCCGGCGCTCATCATAGTTACCCAGGTTGGAAAGCAGCCCCACCAGCAGCGATTGGTGGATTGCGTCGGCGTCGGGGGTGTCTGCGCTTTGCCCCAGGGCCACGACGGCGTCGGCTACGTCCGCATTAGCCATGCCGGCCGCGTGGGAGCCGGGAACTAGGCGGTCACTAGCGGCGCGAATGGAGGCGCGGGTGGGTAGCTCAATGTTTTGGGCGTTAATGCCTAGCGGCCGCGCCAACTGGGCCAGCTGATTGTAGACGTCGCGCCATTCACGAATACGCAGGTAGTGCAGGTATTCGTGGCGGCACATGCGCCTAAACGCAGAGCCGGACAGGTCACGTGACTGGGTGCGCAGGTAGCGCCAGAAGTTGAGGTAGGTGAGAAAATCGCTGGTGGGATCCGCTAAACGCCGATGCATGGCGTCTGCGGCTTCCTGCGCGTCAAGCGGGCGTTCACGCACATCTTGGATTGAAAGCGCGGAGACAATCACCATCACTTCGCTGGCGCAGCCGCGTTTATTGGCTTCTAGTAACATGCGCCCCAGGCGCGGGTCGATGGGTAGACGCGCCAGTTGGTGGCCGATCGCGGTCAGGCGCGGCTCGTGCATGGATTTAGAGTTTGCGCTGATAGCGCCGATTTCGGTTAGTAGCGCCACGCCGTCGGCAATAGCGCGCCGGTCTGGCGGGTCAATGAAGGGAAAATCTGCCACATTACCTAGGCGCAGCGCTGCCATCTGCAAAATTACGCTGGCTAGGGAGGTGCGTAGAATTTCGGGTTCCGTGTATGGCTCGCGCCCCTCATAGTCGGTTTGCGAGTACAGGCGGATTGCCACGCCGTCGGCCACGCGCCCGCAGCGGCCGCTACGCTGGTTTGCGCTGGCTTGGCTGATGGGTTCAATGGGTAGGCGCTGCACCTTGGTTTTGTTGGAATAACGCGAAATACGCGCCACGCCCGGGTCAATCACGTACCTGATTGAGGGCACGGTTAGCGAAGTTTCAGCCACGTTGGTGGCTAGAACAATGCGTCGCAGACGGTGTTTTTCAAATACGCGATGCTGGGCTGCGGCGCTTAGGCGCGAATATAGGGGGATGATTTCAACGCTGCCGGGCAGGCGGGCGCTGGACTCGTTGGCGGCGTAGCGTGGGCCTAGGTGGTCGATAAGTGCGGCTTCGGTATCGCGAATGTCGCGTTCTCCTGCCAGGAACACCAAGATGTCACCGGGGCCTAGGGCCATTAGTTCGTCGACGGCGTCGAGGATGCCCGTGACCTGGTCGCGCGGCTCGTCGGTGCTTGCGCTGGCAGCTGCTGAGTTTGTTTGGTTGCTATCTGGTTCTGGCTCGACGCCGTCAAGGGGGCGATAGCGGATTTCTACCGGATAGGTGCGCCCGGATACCTCAATAATTGGGGCAGGGCGGCCTTCAACCCCAAAGTGGGCGGCGAAACGCTCAGAGTCGATGGTGGCCGAGGTGATGATGACCTTCAAATCTGGACGCTGAGGCAGTAGCCGCGCTAAATAACCCAAAATAAAGTCAATATTTAGGCTGCGCTCGTGTGCCTCGTCAATAATTAGAGTGTCATAGCGGCGCAATAGCGGGTCGTTTTGAATTTCGGCCAGCAAAATACCGTCGGTCATTAATTTGATAAGCGTATGTTCACTAACTTCATCAGTGAAACGAACCTGATAACCGACTATTGATTCTTTAGAAACTTTAGTGCCCAGCTCTTGGGCGATGCGTTCAGCTACTGAGCGCGCTGCGATACGCCGGGGCTGGGTGTGTCCAATCATGGCGTTGACGCCGCGACCTAAATCTAAACAGATTTTAGGGATCTGGGTGGTTTTACCGGAGCCGGTTTCACCTGCGACGATAACCACCTGGTTAGCCAAAATGGCGGCTGCGATCTCCTCCTGGCGGGCTGAGACTGGAAGCTGCGCTGGGTAGGTGATGGTGGGCACGGAAGCTGCGCGTTGGCTTAGCTGTGCGGGGGTGAAGGGGCGCAGCGCCGCCTGGTTTTTGTGTTGGCGCCGTCCGTGATTGCGCCGGTGACTGGCAGGACGACGGCGTGGTGCTGCGGCTGAGTTAGTTGCGTCTGGTTGGCTGGGCTGACTGAAGTGTTCGTTCATTACCCCTGCATTGTCTCGCACTTTGACCCATCTGTGGAACCAGCTCACCGCGTAAGATAAGCACAGCCTAGTGAACTAATTAATTGTACCTATAAATGTAAATTGTCGATTAAATATTGCAAAACTGCTGGATTCTAGTTGCGGGCTTGGGGGGGCGGCGGTACGCTGTATTTACTCCAATGACGAGTGATGCAGCGCTGATCCACTGCATGTTCCCAGACCTAGCCTTGCCAGGCCTATCCGCTCATTAACGTGAGCAACGCCCTTAACTGGGTTCCCTATATGCGATGAACTTTAATCAAGGAAGATGAAATGAAGTATCTGAGGATCATTGCAGCTCTAATATTAGTTTGCGGTTTAGCCTCGTGTGGGAGTGGCGAAAAAGCTTCGTCAACTGCTCCTAATGATAAGGTAGCCAAAGTCTCTGCTGACGGTTTAACGCGTTCCGACATGTCTAAATGGCGGCTTCCCACAGATCCATATAGAGAGGCTGACACGATTCTAATTTCGCGTGCTCGAACCGCCTATTTTAGGTATTGCATGAAGTCCAAAGGATACACTTATCAAGGAAGGCCAGAACCGCCAGAAGGGCAGGCCGAGCGATACGTAAATAGTGCTGGTAGACGCCTATTTGATGAGAAGATTGCAAGCGAAGTTGGCTACCACATGGGTATCGTCCCTGGCTGGAATGTCTACCAATACAGCTACGATACTATTGAAAAGTATAAAACTGATCCCGGTTACCGGGACGCTAAAAATTCATGTTTTAATAAACTAATGGATCAGTATCCAGTATTGAAGTCTTATGAGGAAAAATCTGAGACTGGAAATGCTCTTTTGGCATCAATTGGTGGCGCTGAGCAGGGGCTTGGGGATCCTAAAGTTAAAAAACTTGCTGCCACTTGGAAGCAATGCATGAAACCACTGGGCCTTAGTGATCTACCCGATAATCCAATGTTAATGCCAGGACCGCAGCTCAGTCAGAAAATTGGCTTAAATTCAGGTGCTGATGCGCCCCAATCTGCTATCGCGGCGTCACCCGGAACCGTGTCAGAGTATGAGCGAAAAATCGCGGTTGCAGATGCAAAGTGCCGGATCAGCTCCGGCTGGCAGCAGGCATACTACGACGCTGACTGGAACAGCGCCGATGCTTATGTCAAAAAGAATCAGAAAGAATTATCTGCCTGGCTGGGACAAATCAAGCAGGTCGAAGCCACTTGCCGTGAGATTGTGAAGAAATACTCGTAATTATTTGTGGTCAAAGGGGATGGCTGTGAGCGCTAAACGATCCCAAGTTAAACGCTGGTTACTTGTAGTTTTAGTTGTGTTTATGGCGGTGGCGCTAGTGGGTGCAGGCTGGTTGCTGGCAAGCTACACCCAATCGCCAGCGCAGCGCGCAGCTGCCGCTGCACCTCCAACTTCAGCTCCTGTAACTGTAGAAGTTGAGCAAGGAGACCTGACAGATCAAATCACTGCCACAGGTGTTATTACCGGGGCGCAGGATTCAGCCGTTAACTTGCCTGCTACTAGCGCCGATTCGGTTGTTACCGCTGTAAACGTAAAAGCCGGTCAGCAACTTGAAAACACGCAGGTGGTGGCCTGGATTAACGATCGCCCTCTGATTGCCTATCAGGGTAGTTTTCCCGCCTACCGTGATTTGTATGAAGGTGATTCTGGTGCGGATGTGTCACAGCTGCAACGCGCCCTGGTTGCATCGGGCTACCAGCTAGCAATAACTGGAACCCTAGACGCTGACACAATCACTGCACTAAAACATCTATACGGGCAAACCAAAGACGAATTAGCTACTACCGATACTCATCAAAACGAGTCAGACAACGCGGGTGCTAATCAAGGCGCTGGAAACTCAAACGAGGCAGGCGCATCCGAAAAACCGCAGCAAGCCAAAAAGAAGGTAGTTATAGCGAAAACTGAGATGCTGTTTGTTGCGCAGCTTCCAGCCGTTGTTACCTCACTACCTAAAGTTGGCGATAGTTTAAATGGAGACAAACCCTCTCAGTTAGGCCTATCTACAGGTGAATTTTCTGTAACCGCTGAAGTGCCGGCTGGTGTGGGCTCGGTATTGAAAACTGGCAGCGTGGCTAGCGCGGTTTATGGCTCTCAGCAGCTAAACTTAACTCTCAAAACTGCTGCGCCTAAGAAAGACGAAAAAAGCCAAGCTGAAGCAACCACTTATGCACTAACCTTTAGCGTTAAAAAGGGAAAACTTCCAAGCGATGCACGCGGTAAATCAGTGGTGTTAACTGTAGATCGACAAGCACCAATCAAAAATGCTTTACTGATTCCTCAACGCGCAATGGCGCTAGATGCTAATGGTAACGCAAATGTGCTCAAACGCCAGGCGTCCGGTTTTGTTATGGTTAAAGTAGAGCAGCTTGGGTGCGTATCTGGGCAATGCGCCATTAAATCTGACCAGCTTAAAGTTGGCGATAGTGTGCGAGTGGATCGCAAATGACGATACTAGAATTATCGCAGGTTTCTAAAACCTATAATCCGGGTGCTCCTGGTGAGGTTAAAGCACTAAAAACCGCCTCACTGCTGATTGAGCAGGGTGATTTTGTGTCTATAACCGGCCCTTCTGGGGCTGGTAAATCAACCTTGCTGAATGTTCTGGCGTTACTTGACCCTCCCACTAAAGGCAAATACTTTATTGATGATCTAGACGCAACCAAGTTAAGTGATTCCCAACTAGCAGCATTACGGGCACACACATTCTCTTTTGTGTTTCAAGCATTTCACTTAATTGATGAGCGAACTGTAACTGAAAACGTGGCTTTAGGGTTGATGTACAGCGGAGATGCGGCTGGCTCTGGTGAGGAAACCGTGCAAATCACGGATACGCAGCGTATTGAACAAGCCTTAAACTTTGTGGGGCTCACACATAAGCAACACGCTAAAGCAGTGCAGCTTTCTGGTGGTGAAAGGCAAAGAGTAGCAATTGCCAGGGCTATCGTGGCCGCTAACCCGGTGCTAGTTGCTGATGAACCCACCGGTAACCTCGACTCAGCCAATTCGCGTTCAGTGATGCGTGTACTAGATAAACTCAACCAAAGCGGCACTACCGTCATAGTTGTCACTCATGATCCAAAAGTTGCAGCTCACGCTAAAACCCGCATCGAAGTGCACGACGGCGTCGTCACCGTTCCCGAGAGTGAAAGTTCAAAGCCTCTAAAACCAGCTAAAACCAGCCATGCAGCGCAAGCTAAAAACCCTGAAACCAGCAGCAAAAAAACTAGCCTAAGAGCCATACTCGCGGATGCAGGGCGCACAATTACCGCTAAACCAGCTGCCAGTGGCGCGCTAATTGCCGGCGTATTACTGGCGGTAGCGTTAGCGTTAGCCACGGTAGGTATTTCTGAAGCTGCCCGCGCCCAGGTGTCGCAGCTATTTGATGCGGCCCGCAACCAGCGTGTAGCCGTCTCGGTGCCAGAACCTAAACAATTAACTAAAGATGGAAGCGTTAAACAAGCCAGCACCACTACACTAATGCGCCTGAAACGCATTCCCGGAGTGGAACGCGCACAAATCTACTCAAACCATGGCAATCAAAACATTTCACTAACTAGCGACACTAAAGGTCAAAACTTTGATGTATTAGGAGCAACCGATCCTAGTGTGCCCGGACTGGAAATCGAAGGCAAAGAATCCGCCAAAACCAGTGGCATAAAACTTGGCCCAGGCCAGGTGCTAGTAGGTCGCGGTATCGCAAATAACCTAGAGTTAGGCCCAGTTGACGCCAGCCCAGTAGTGTGGATCGCCAATAAAGCCTACGTAGTGGTGGGAGTTATAAGCGACTCGGGTTTAGACGCCAGCATCATGAACGCCGTGGTGATGCGTGAAACAGACGCCGTTGCTGTGGGGGCAACCAATGCCGTCACCGCCGAAATACGTACGCGCCCCGGCGCCGCCCAGCTGGTGGCGCAGCAAGCACCCATCGCCCTAGATCCTTACACCGGCGAAAACGCCCACGTGGATGCGCCTGAAGACCCTAAAACCATGCGTCAAAGCGTGGAATCTAATGTGCGCACAATGCTGGTGACATTAACCGCCGTCTCATTATTAGCTGCCGTGCTAATGCTCACTAACTCCACGGCGACGGCGGTATCGCGGCGCGCTGGAGAATTTGGTTTGCGCCGGGCAATGGGGGCTAGGCGCTGGCAAATCGCCGCATTAGTCACCGCTGAATCGGCGATAGTTGGCTTAATCGGCGGAGTCATTGGCACCTTTACAGCGGTGGTAGTCATTATCTCCACAGTGCTAGTGCGCCACTGGCAGCCAGTGCTTGACCTGCGGCTTTTACCTGTAGGAATCATTGGCGGCATGGTAGTTGGCTTAGTGGGTTGTTTACTGGCAGTGCGCCGCGCCGCAGGCGTTTCACCTGCAGATGCTTTACGCCAATAACTAGCAATGCCAAAACATCCAAAACCAGGTTTCCCCTCAAACCGTCAGCCCCCTTGACACTGACAAGCTTGACACTTACAAGCCAGGCTAATTTCGGGTAACCAAACGTTGCAATGACGCCAAAAAAATGAAACATTGAATCAATGACTTCCGCACCCCAAACCCCTGAAACTGGCGCTGCGCCGTCGCGAACCCAAATTAAACACTGGCGCCGCCACCTAGCTGAAGAACGCGCAGAAGGGAAAGTCTACCGGGACCTGGCCATTCGCCGCGAAGGCGAAGAACGCGAAATTCTCCTAGGCCTAGCGGAAGCCGAAGCCCGCCACGAACGCTACTGGTATGAGCTGCTAGGCCCCCACGCCCACCCAGCCCCCAGGCAAACCCTACGCGGCGCCATCATGCCCCTACTGGCGCGACTATTTGGCTCAGTGTTCGTGCTGGCCCTAGCTCAACGCTCCGAACAACGCAACGACTATGAGATCGACGCCGACGCCTCCAGCGCCATGGCCGCAGACGAACGCATCCACTCCGAAGTTGTGCGCTCCCTGGCCGCCCGTCACCGCCAACGCCTCTCGGGCACACTACGCCCAGCTATTTTCGGCGTTAACGACGGCCTAGTATCCAACCTGTCCCTAGTGCTAGGCGTGGGCGCCACCGGTATCAGCACCCACGCGATCCTACTAACCGGCCTAACCGGCCTGCTAGCAGGGGCTTTAAGCATGGCGGCAGGCGAGTTCATCTCGGTGCGCTCCCAAATCGAGCTACTAGAAGCCTCCACCCCAGACCCCGGCACGGGAGAGGTTGTGCCCGCGCTAGACGTCAACGCCAACGAACTCGCCCTGATCTATCGCGCCCGAGGCGAAGATGAACACGAAGCCGTCGCACACGCCAAACTAGTACTCAGCGCCGCAAACATTGACCCACGCAGCGCCCGCCAAATCTCCCACATTGGCGACGAAGCCCCCAACTATGAAGAAATCGGTACCGCCAAGCGGGCAGCACTATCCTCATTCGTGCTGTTCTCAGTCGGCGCCATCATTCCCTGCCTGCCCTACCTGGTTGGGCTCAGCGGAATGGTTGCTGTAGCCGCCTCAGCCCTGCTGGTAGGGGCCGCGCTGTGCCTAACCGGTGGCGCCGTCGGCGTGCTATCAGGCAAAGCGCCCCTACCCAGCGCAATGCGACAGCTAGCTATCGGCTATGGGGCGGCCACCGTAACCTACCTGCTGGGCCTGGCTTTCGGCACCTCCGCGAGTTAACCGGTAGCCTGAAGATGATGCACGAACTACTTGAACCCAACGCCCTACCTGCCGTTTTCCGGTTCATCGACCTATCCGGGGTGATCCTAAACGGGATCCTAGGAGGGCTCATTGCCCGCCAAAAAAACTTCGACATAGTAGGTTTCGTGGTGCTGGCGCTAATGACGGCCACCGCCGGCGGTATCCTGCGCGACCTCATGATCCAAAACGGCCCGCCCTTCGCCCTGACCGACCCCTACTACATTTGGATGGCGTGTCTGGGCG
>ERZ773234.51-NODE-51-length-36557-cov-14.706838_pt1 | contig 36557 bp, 53 predicted proteins | sample MGYA00580523_ERZ773234 | MGnify/ENA primary metagenome ERZ773234 (study PRJEB29015, sample SAMEA2738167) | human oral metagenome | biome: human oral; feature: human-associated habitat; material: saliva | place: China | collected 2262 ...
GGGTGGTTCTGTGGGGGTGGTGGTTTTTCCTCGGAAAAGGGTGAGTATGCCGGGCATGGTGTTTGTTCCTTTCGTGTTTGGGTTTGGGGGTGCCCCGCCCGGCTAACCACCGGGCGGGGGTTGGTTGGTTAGGGGTTAGGCCGCGTCGTGCTTTGCGACGATATCCCAGGTATCGGGGTATGCCTCGAAGTCTGCCAGGGTCTCGAAGTTGTTGTTTTCCCAGATTTCGGTTGCCGCGGCTTCCAGAACCTCGGTAGAGATTTCGCCGTGTGCCGCGGTGGTGAGGGATTCGAGGATTTCGTGTTGTGCCAGCATTGCTAGGCTCCTTTCGGTTTGGGTTGTAAGGTTTCGGTGGTTCCTTTGTTTTCCTTACATTTATAGTATAAACCTATGGAGATGTGCAATGCAAGCCAAAACCCAAGAAATTTTAGAAAATTTTTCGGCTAAATATCCTCAGTCTCCACCACTTCATAGCTCCAGACTTCACGCGCCGATTCGCCGCTACCCGTCTTCTTAATCGCCTGGCTAGCCTTATAATTCAGGTCGTGCAGACCGATAATAGAGTGGAGCGCCGCACCCAGCTTTTCGCGCCGGTCGCCGGGCTTGTCGTAATCAAACTCGATATTAAATGTCATGGTGTAGCGGTAGCTCGTGAGCTTGATGACCTGTCGAGTCATGCGCATTTTATGCCGCCTTTCCGGTGGTGTTCAGGGGCTCAATGACTTTAGCCAACTGACTAAAATCATTCTGGATACTCAGGGCGCGGGCGCGAATCTGATAGGGCACATCAAGGCTGGATACTACGCGGTTCAGCTGCTCGATGCCGCCGGTAGCGTCGAAGTCGATACTAACCGGGGTAACCGGCGCGGGCGCGGGGGTTTCTTCTACAGGGGTAGAGAGAAGACCGGCGCGCTTAGCCTCTACAGGATTCATAACGGCATCAAACCCGATGGCCACATCTATCGGTGAGGTGTTAATAGAGTAGAACCAGGCGCAAATGTCCTTATATTCCTCGCCTTGATGCCTCAGAAACCAAGCCATATCAAACGCGCGGGTAAACACCATCTTTCGCGCCTGCATGGTTCCGTTGATTTCCGCTGGAATGGTGGTGTACGGCGTATCCAGCTTGCAATTACGCACGTAATCGCGGTATTTTCCTTCACTCACACCGGCGATTTTGCACGCGGCGACAAGCGAGATGTAGCACCTATATTCACCGCCCACGGGTGCGCTATACAGCACGGCGTTAGTTTTGCGCCCGTCTGCAAACTCGACGGTGATACGGTGCATGTTATGCCCGGTGCCCCGGCGGGCCTTGGAGTCGATAATCTGCATGGTTTAGTGTTCCTCTCGGTTGGTTCGCACGGGGCGCGGGTTGGTCTCGAAAATAGCCACGATTCCCACGCCTAGCCAGTACATGCCTAGCGTGATAAGCGAGCTAATGACATTCACGCTGCCGCTGGTGATGAGCGCGGCGAGAAAAAAGCCGGTGGGTACGGTTGCGAGCGCGGCGGCGACGATGGTTAGGGGTCGCCCGGTGATGGGGTCTTTCATGTGTCGATTCCTTCGATGGGGGGGGTGTTGGGGTCTTGGTTGAGGCGGCGGCGGCGCGCCTGCAAGAATTTACGAACGCCTTCTAGGTTGTTTAGGTCGTTCGGTTTCATGCGTTCATTGCGGCGTTCTAGCCATTTTTCGCGGCGCTTCATGCGTTCGCGGCAACGGTAGCATTTGGGGTCTGGCTGATCCATGAGCGAACCGCAAATGTAGCAATGGGTCGCCGCCCATTCTTTGTTTTTGCGCTTACGCTCTAGCTCTGCGCCCTTCTCTTCCTTTTTGCGGCGTACGCGGGCGCGTTTTAGTTCGCGCTGTTTGCACCGGCGGCAATTGACTAGATCGGGTTTGTTCCAGAGCGCCCCGCATTGGGAGCATGATTCTGTTTTGTATTGGTTAGTCATTGGCCTATTCCTTTCGGTTTGGGTGTTTTGTAGGCTCCCTTTGCCTTACATTTATAGTGTAAACCTTATGGGGAGTGGAAAGCAAGCCAGAATCAAAGATTTTTCAAAAAAAATTTTCCCGCGCCGGGTACGCCAAACCCCCGGCGATTATTCACCGGGGGTTAGCGTGTTAGGTGCTAGAACGGGGTCGCCCCGTTATCGTATCCACACCAACCACTCGAAGCATTAGCGGCGGCTTGGTAACCGGCGGGCGGCGCGGCGGCGGGCTGTGCGTATCCGCCCTACATAGGCTGCGCCTGTGCGTATCCCTGCTGCTGAACCGGGGCGGCGGTGTTCGCCGGGTACTGTGCAACCGGGTTAGTCTGAACCTGAGCGGGCGCCCCGGTACCATTCGGAGCTGATACCACGTCGATACTATGCGCCATAACATCCAGGCTATACCCCTTGGTTCCGTCGTCCTTATCCCAGGTACACAATTCCTCGGAGCCGGTCACTACCACGCGCGCGCCCTTTACCAGGCGCGCGGCCATATAGTCCACGCCCTTAAAGGTGCTTACACGTCGCCACGTGGTGTTTACGGTTTCCCATTCCCCGGCCGCGTTCTGCTTGGATCGCGAATCTGCCACGGTGAAAGTCAGGTACGGGGTGCCATTCTGCGTTTCGCGGCGCTCTGCGTCTGCGCCAATATGTCCTAGTACGGTTACGGTCGAAGACATGTTCTAACCCTTCTTTGCCTTGATCTTCTCGTCATCAAACACAATTACTAGCCGCGCGCTCGCGCTATGGCCAATGGTCGCAAAGCTGACATGTTCGATGCGGTTACAGTCAGTAATGATATGCGAGATATAGCGGGGGTTGTACTCGTCTCCTAGCACGTCCTTAAAAAACTTGTCACGCCCAACATTCAGCACGCCGCGCGAATCGGCTAGAGATGCTGCGCGGAGGGCGAGGCGCTTTACGAAGCCGCGCCAGCGGATATGCGAGTAATCGTAATCGTTAATGTAGTGTGTACGGGTTGCGTTTAGGGTCATCTTTATGCCTCTTCCTTCTTGTTTGCTTCCAGTTCCATTAGCTTTAGCTTGAGTTCCAGGGTGCGGTTTTCCGCTTCCATACGCTCGGTCTTAGCGCGTTCCACGTCCAGAGCGAGCGCGGCGCGGGTCTTCATGGCCTCCAGCCGTTCAGGGCGGCACTCCTCTACGCTTGAATCAACGAAGTTCGCCAACTCATGAATTGCCGTTTTACGCCACATTGCTACCTCGTGCTGCACCCACGGGCTAGACGGGGAGTTAGAGCCGCGTGATGCTTTCTTTGCGGCGGCGATTCGGTCGGCCGCTACAACCGCGTATTGGCTAGTCTTTCCTGACTTGAGTACAGCCCACGCTACGGCATACTTGATTTTGCCGCGCTGTCCCTCGGGGGCCGGGGCGATGAGACGCGGGGCGCCGTCTCGCCATTCGTACCGGTCATTCTCGAAGATTTCTTCATGGTGGACGGTCTCGACGTTGCCCGCGCGGTAGATTAGTTCAAGCTCACCGCGCCAGCCCATGATAACGTTGGCCTGCATCCCCTGTTTCGATGCAAAGGGGAGCACGTACACCATGTCACGGTTGAGCGGCAAACCCAGCGCGGCGACACGGGTTAGCGTGCCTGCAAATGCTGGAAAATTGTTTTTGGCGTACTGGACAAGCTGCGGAGTCTTGCTAACCTCCAGAATTGCGCCCCTGATCCATGCTTCGGAGTCTTCACGCATGAATAGCGGTAACGCGCCGGTAATCGCGTTCTTGATGGGGTCTACAAAATCGTTCTTGACTTGTAGCGCGGTGCCTGTGAATTGCTGAATTTCAGTGCTCACGGTGTAGGTTCCTTTCGGTGGTGGTGATGCCGGGCGGCGGTGGGTATTCGGAAGTTTTCCGCCGCCCGGCGGGTCTATCGGTGTTTCTGTGCGGTGCTAGTTCTTGCGGGCGTATGCGTCGCCGTAATTCTCGTCTACCCATGCGGTGAACAGGGCCTTGAGGGTCTTAGCTGAACCTTCGTTACGGGTGATGCGGTCGCTCTTGTGGCCGTACATGCCCAGGATATGCGGGCGGTAGGCAACCCAGCCGCCGCCGTAGCTTTCCGGGCACTTCTCGATTACGGCGTGTTCTTCGTCGCCTCGGTCGATGGTGTAGAGGGTATCGTCAATCTTGTTGAGCTGGAAGCCTTTGTAGCGGTAAGTGGTGCTCATGATTCGTTTTCCTTTTCGGTTTGGGTTTCTGTAGGCTATCTGCCTTACATTTATAGTGTAAACCTTATGGGGTGTGCAACGCAAGCGAGAATTAAAGAAAATACAGTGAAACATGTCACTCGCTTTCTTCCTTGAATCCAAAAGCGATACCCATACACCCCGCCAGGAAATAGAGGCAAAGGCTAAAGCCGCTGACTACAATAAGCGGTTCACCCTCATTCACGCCGTGGACTCGGAAGCATTCAGAGGTAACCCAGCCAGCAAAAATAGTCCAGATCGGGATAATCACAGCCGGGAATAAATGCGCTTCCGCACGGCTTTCAGCCGGTGAGCTTATAACGCGGCGGGTGTAGTAGAAAGCTGCGCCTAGCGTGAGAGTCGTTACGGCAACAATCATAACTAGCGGGTGTACGGTCAAAATTAGCCAATGATAAAACCCGGTGTATGAAATTTTGTTAATCCAGTCAATCATCACACACCCCTAGACCATAGTCACCCACGGGCGGCTAAACCCCTTGGGGGTCTTACGCTGTGAACGCCGCCGCTACCGTGCGGTTCGCATAATCAACGCCAGCGCTCGCGTTCCCCATAACGGCGGTTAGCTCATTCTTGACGATATCCTCAGCACGCGCGGCCAATCGCTTTAGGCGCTTAGCGCGGCGGGTACGGTAGACCAGATCATCACTCAACATCACAGCTTCACCGTTGCACTCAGGGAAATAATACCTAAGCACCTCATAGGTCGAGAACGCGCCCGGCTCTTCCTTGTAATCGGGTGTGCGTCCGGTGCGTACCGCGTCCATAAAATCGGTCGCCGCGTCTGCCAGCTCGTAAATGTCATCACGGTTCCACTCGACGCGATAGGTAGCGAATCGTAGCCCGGCGTGTAGCACGGCAAAAATCACGGTTCGCACGCCTGTACATTTCATCTGCCAAAGCGCCTGTAGTCGGTAGTGCTCGGGGATTTCGTCGGTACCCTCTTCACCCCATTCGGAGGCGACGCGCGCGGTCTTGATTTCCAGTAGCGCGGTGACCTCACCCGTCGCTTTATCGACTAGGATACGGTCGGGAGTGGCGGCAAAGTCTTCACTATCGCGCGATACCCACCATACGGGAGTGTTGCGCTTCTTGCACTCACGGACTTCTACGCCGGGGTTGTGCAGCTGATACCAGCCAGCTACGGCGGGTTCCAGTAGGTTACCGGCTTCCAATACCGCCGGGTTAATCGGGTCTGCCTCGTAGCGGCCGGTCATCTCAGCATGTAACGCAAACTTGGAAGTCCACGGGGATTTACAGACGATAGATGCCACCTTGGAGGCGGTAATCTTGCGCTTCCATTCGTCGGAGCCGGGGGCGGGCGCGGGGGTCGCGCGGCGCATGAGAGTGTTAATTTTCACGGCGGGTATCCTTCTTTTCGAGCTTGAGCATGTCGATTTCAAAGCCACAGCAAACGACGATTACAGACAAGAGCACGTTTGAGATGTGCGCCGCTTCTAGCTTGTCTGCCATGATAGCCGTGAAAAAAACGGTGAGCTGTAGAGCTGCTATGAGTGTGTACCCGGTGGTGCGTGGGTAGCGGGTGATGAGGTTCTTCATCATGTCCTTCTTTCGGTGGTGTGTGCCCCGCCCGGTGAGGGGCGGGGCGTAGGTTGCCGTTTACCGGCGGGGTTAGAAGTTCTTCAAGACTTCACGTTCAAGGTCACGGAGGATAGCGGCGTTAGCCTTGTGGCTATCCGGTGCTCGGTCTTCGATGGCACGGATCACGTTAGCAAGGTCTAGGTAGTTAATTGCATCCTCGGTCTTCCATGCGGTGACTAGCGCGCCCTTGCTAGGGGTGGGCGTGGTGCTCCAAAGCTGCGCCGCGCCGCTGTGTGCTCGTAGTGCCTGTCGGAGTTCCTGAATCCACTTGCCCGGGCGCTTAGGATTTGCAAGCTTCATAGCGCTCTTGTGGTCAATCATGACGTAATGGGTGCCTGCGATGTAATCGGGGCATACCAGAAGCTTTACGTTGGTTGTGTCGCCGCCAAGGTCTGCGGTGAGGTAGCGGTCATTTGCGGGGTTTGCGGTGAGGTTGAACATCTCAGTGTTCCTTTCGGTTTGGGTGTTTTGTAGGGCTTCCTTTGCCTTACATTTATACTATAAACCTTTCGAGATGCCCAGCGCAACCCGAAACCTAACCCTTTTGCAGTGATTTAAACCACGCCGGGGCGGGCGCGGGTGTACGCTCACCCGGTATCGGTACCAGCTCCTTGTGAGTAAGCCCATTGGCCGCCGCTACCTCGACGGGTAGCGAGTCCACCGCCGCGTTATGCGCCTCGACCAGCTCATTAAATTTCATAGCGTCTTCACGGTCTGACACGTCCAGCTCGCGCGTGCGCTTCTCGAAAGACTGGCACCGGGCGATAGCGGCGTTTACGTTCTTACGAACGGTTTCCCACGCCTCGACAATATGCCCGGGCTGTAGCTGCTGAACCTGAACGCGGCGGTAGATTTCGCGAAAAATCATAGGCGCGAACTTGGGGGGAATGTCGGCTAGAACCATTTCCCAAGCGTCGAACTCATCAAATTCACGATCAGGGAGGCGGCTATCAACCTTTGCCGCCTGTGCGTAGAACGTTGCGCATTCTTGCTTGTTCATGTCGCCGCCCCTTAGATGTAGCCAGGCTCGATAGCCAGGGGTGCGGCGGGCGCGGGGTGGGTAACGCCGGTAAGCGCGGGCGCGTTATTCACCACGGCGGCGGCCTGCATAGACTGCACAAGGCGCGCGGTCTTCTTCTGCCACGGGGTAGGTTCTACCGGGGCGATGTCGCCCGCCTCATTCATCCAGCCGCCCGCGTTTAGCCACGAAGCCGGGTAGGGGATATACGTTTTACCCTTAGCGGCGGTAGCGGCGGCGAAACGGCGGGCGCCTTCGATAATGTCGCGCGGGTCTGCGCCGTTCTTCACTGCCTTCTCGAATGCGCGGCGCGCCTTCAACGGCTCCATTTTGCGCGGGTACGCGTGCTTGTAGAATTCGTCGAAATCTTCATCAAGCGCGGCGGTGGTGGTAGTGCTGCGCTTCTTGGTCTTCTTGACAGGGGAGGCGGGGATTAGCTCGGTCTGTACCGGCGCGGGCGCGGGGGTTTCTTCTACAGGGGTTACAAGCGCTTCCATGCGCTCGCTATCGTCAAGCTCTTCTACGGTGGTGGTGATATTGGACCCGGGGGTGTAGGGGTCGCCCGCCTCATAGGTGCTGCTCCAGCGGCGGCGGCGGTGTGCGGAGCGCATAGCCTCGATCTGGAGAGTGTAAATGTTGGAGGCGCCAACGCGGGCGGCGCGGGTAATGAAACCCAGGGCTTCAAGGTCTTTCAGGGCGGCGCGGACAGTGTTTTCACTGTGTCCGGTCATGTCTTGGAGTGTCTGAATGGACGGGTAGCACGCATTGGAAGCCTTGCCGGTGCAGAATGCCAGTGCCTTTAGCGTGGAGATAGTGGAAGCCTTGAGGTGTTCACCAGCCGGGGAGTGGGTAACATACCCGGCGGCGAGGATAGCGTTAATGCTCATTTTCTGAACTCCTTTTTAAGTTTTTGTGAAATAGTTCTTTCATGATAGCACCGGGGGGGGGTAGCTCGCAATCTCACATGCCGCGCCCCGCGCGCGTCTTCAATTTAGAATACCTCTATTTAAATAACCTCAATTTAGAATACTTCTATTTAGGGTGTCTATTTTGGTAGGGGTAGGGGTACCAAACCGGAAACCCCTACCCCTACCAGACTAGACAGCCCTACCTCTACCAAATCAGAGAGTATTTATTTTGGGAGTGGTACCAAATCAAAAAGGGGGGGGGTAACCACCTATTTTTAGGCAAAAAAATTACCCGTCCAACCGCTAGGCTGAACGGGTAATCCTATTCCCAAAAACCAAAAGGAAGATTAAAACATCTTCGTTTCGATACTATCCACTATAGCATACCCGCCTAGATATGCCCACCTTTTCAAGAGTGGCAACAGTCACAGTGTCTAGTGTTGCATCTGCCCCATATCTAGGTTTATAGTATAAATGTCGAAAGGAAAACCAGCCGATGCACTACAAAACCTTCATCCCCGGCGTACCCGCCCCACAAGGCTCTAAACGCACTTACGGAAAGCGCGTCATTGAGGATAATCCACGAACTAAGCCGTGGCGCGAGACCATGCGAAAGCACCACCTCAAGACCAGCGAGGCGGTCGGAGCGCCGCTAATCGTCGGAGCCTTCCAAGCCTCGCTACGATTCGTATTCACAGAACCGAAAAGCGGCGCGCTCTACCAAGGCACGCTAGACCCGATACACGCCGTAAAACCCGATATCGACAAGCTCACCCGCGCGGTCATGGACTCCTTGACCAGCGGCGGCATTATCGAAGATGACGCGCGATGCAACAAGCTAGAAGCCGTCAAGGAATACGGCGAAAACCCGGGCGTACACATCCACCTCACCCAAATCTACAACGAAAGGAAGCGCTAATCATGCCCCGTCTTCACCACGAAACCATCAACAACAAGCCCGTGACCTTCTACGTCGAAGATGACGGCGTAATCTGGATCCGCGCGTTTGCACTGCTCCAAGCGGCGGGCATCAAGGCACCCGGTGCAGCCCTAAACTCCTACCTGGCAAACCACCCGGGCACCGGCGAAAAGTTCAACTACCCGCCGAACGCCGTAGGCGACGCGGGCATCAAGATTACTAGCGCCGCGTGGCATTTCACCTACGCGGAGGCTCTGGAATTTCTCAAGGTATCCCGTGCGCCGGGGCGTATCAAGGCGCGTAAGGCGGTAGATAGCACCGTAAAGATGCTCACCGCCGCGTACCTGGCACCCGCCCCGGTAAAGCCCGCTAAGGCAAAGCCCACGCCGGTCAAGACTGATACCCCGTACACGGCGACGATTGACCGGCTCACCGCGATTCTTACCGATACCACCAACCCGGCATGGCTACAGCTCAAGGCGCTAAACGCCCGCACCCTAATTCTTGAACTTGAGAAGGAAGGCATCTAATGGTTCACGACCCGATCAACCCGAAGCACTACAGCAAGATTCAGGGGCTAGAGCTTGAACCGCTCATCATGGAAGCGCCCTATTTCCTCGGAGCGGCCATTAAATATGTTTGGCGATGCAAGAAAAAGGGCGGAGCGGAAGACATTCGCAAAGCCCGCCGATGCCTTGAGCTTCACCTAGAGGGCGCGCCCGTCCCGTCGCCCGGAGCACTCGAAGCCGCCGATAAATTCCTAGACAAGGCGCGGCGCGCCCCTCGGAGCCTGCAAATTACCGCGCTTATCAAGCTCCTGTATTTCGGGTACCATCTGGACAGGGCGGACAAGCTGCCCGTGTTGTTGGAAACTCTGGACACGCTCGAAAAGGCGCTAGAACGGGGGGCGTACTAATGGCGCTAGACATCGAAGAACGCGGCTATGAGTACGCCGGGGCGGTAGCCGCCCGGTACCCGGGCTTCACCGCCTCGGAATGGGTAACCAATTATGAGACGGAGGCCGGGGCGCAATACCGCGTAATTGCAACCCGATTTACCGGCGAAAACGTGGAGTTCCTGTGTCGAACCAGGTACCCGCGCTACCGGGCGGCCTACGATGGATTCACCCCGTACACATTCGTTGTACAGCACGGCGTGAAAGACTTCACCTAGCCCTGGCATAGAAAAATACCCCCTAGAACCAACCACGAAACTAGGGGGTGTTTCACTGCCCATCACACCATGACATGTTAGGGCCGCATCCACCGATATTCTCTCAACATCCCAACTACGGAACAATTGATAAGGAACACCGATATTATAGCACGCTACACGCCGGGGCGCTCGCTATCGCCGGTAACCGGCGCGTCCTGCTGCTTATCGCCCGGCGCGGGCACATGCACGTAAGCCATGATAAGCGACAGGCCAGCCAGAATAGCGGGAACAATCACCGCCGCCTGCTCCTGAGTCACGATGCCGTAGACGATGCCCACGGGGATAAGCGCGGTAACAAAGGCATAAATAGCCTTACGCTGAGTCTCGTTCATGAATGAACCTCCAAAAATAGAACGAACGTTTTACTGAACCTGTGCCAGGCACTTACCGACTTCTTCACCGGCGGCCTTAGCTTCTTCCAGCTTCTTCATAAGCTCATCCCAAGCGGCGCGCTTCTCGTCCACCTCAGCATGAGACAGCGGAGCGGGCGCATTATCAATGCCCGCCTCAATCTCATTCACACGCTGGATCAGGTGATCCAGCTGATCGTAATAACGACCCGGGCACGCGGTGTTGTAATAATCCTTGTGGCCGGTAATGTAGAAGCTCTTGCCGTAGTATGTCTCGATATCCGCAATGACATGTGCCAGGGTCTCGAAGTCCTCATCAGACATCTCAGGGCGGCACTCAATGCCAATAGAACGGGCGTTCGCATTCCAATCGCCCGCGTGCCACGCGATATCCTTCAACTCGACCAGCTGCGCACACTTACCAGCTTCAACAACATAATGGGCACTAGTACCCGGGCCATTCTGGAAGAAGCGGCACACGTCATCAAACTTCTGACCATCAACGCCCCAGTGATGAATGACGATAGTGTCAATATCGTCAATGGTACGGTTCGCCGCCGTGAAAGACGTGGCGTTCCAGTGGGTAATGTCCACGTAATTACTCATGGGTATTCTCCTTCTTGTTCTGTGCAGAAAATAGAGCGTTCACTCGCTTATTGAGGTCATGAATCTCTTCCGTGCTCTGATTATGGCGTTCGCGAAAATCCGTATGCTCCTTCTTGGATTCCCGAACGTCGCCCGTAAGGGTTTCTAGGGAGTCTCGGATTTGCTCGACAATCTTTAGCGCCTGCGTCGAATTATCGCGTGCTTCCTGAGAGCTTTTAATTGCGACATCTAAATCATGGCGTAGGTTCGTAGAATGAGTGTTCTTGACCTCTTCCTTAACCTCGCTTTGCTGATTCGATAGCGCTTCAAGTCGTGCAAGAATAATAGCATCTTGCGCCCGGCGCTCTGCCGCCTCTTTCTTCTTGGTCGCTTGCAGCTCCTTTAGCCACTTAGCACCATAGGCGGCGGCGGTAGCGGTTCCAGCCTGTAGCACCATCCAGAAATTGCTACTGACTTGTGCCCAAAAATCAGGCGGCATAGGTGTTTCTTTCTGTAGAATGAATATTCTTTTTCATAATACACCCACCCTAGACAGGGGCTAAGCCGGTTCGCCCGGTAGCTCGGCCGGCCAATCCTCAGACGTAATCCACGTGAGAATAGGGAACCGCAAATAGACGTTAGCTACATCCTGTTTCTGGCCGTTACGGAAGCCACGAAAAGACAGGCGGTTGCCGTCCGACGGATTCGACATAATCAGCATCCCCACCGACTCGCCGTCATCAGTCATCACGGGCGCAACGACGGGGGTTAGCGCACGGAATCCCGGGAGAATGTTAATCGCGAGGCGGGCACGATAACCCAGATCACCGAACGGACTACCGTTAGGTGCGCGCGAGTTCGACGGCTTAATAGTAGCCGTATCCCAAGAACCGCCGCGAACCGTGACAGAAACAAGGTTATCTACACGGCGGAAAAACACGGAACCGCTCGCGAGGTTAGGCGAATCAACACGCCGCCACCCGGTATCTCGCACGGTAGCGGTGCCACCGCCGCCGCCCGCCGCGCTCGCCACCTTCTGAATGTGCGCAAGAGCGGAGCCGGTAAACTCACCCGCCGCGTTCAGGGTCGGGATACGAAAATTAGACATGCTTTGCCTCCAATTCCTTAATCTTTGCCTCCAAGGCAGATAGGCGCTGCTCAAACGGCAACGTGCCACCAATCCAAGCCTTCACGCGGTTCTCCACCCACTGAGAGGGCGGCTTATCGTAGGGGTTTTCTTCCGGTTCGTCCTCAGAGCCGCCCCCCACCTTGAATGTGCGGTCGGTAACGTAAAGATGCCCGATACCCAGGCTATCGGCCTTAGCGAACACAGCGTCAATATTCTCAGGGGTCGCACCGTGAATCACATGCCAGAAACGCCACGACGGGAAACCCTTATAGTGCTCAGGGTGAATCCACTGAGTGCCAGGGTCTAGATATTTCGCCGCGTTCGATTCATAGGACAGAACCACGTCACACGCGGCCATCATAGAAGCCGGCGTATTAGAACCAGGATTGATAATAATCAAACAATCATTACCAAGCTCACGCTTTAGCCGATTATAAAGCCTTACGTAAGCTTCAATGATTTTATTCTGCAAATCCATTTCAATCCACGGGTTAGTTTCATCAAGAAAAATATTAACCGGAATATTCGGATAATCATTCTTAACCGCCCGTGCGGACTCGATAATAAAATCTTCCGTAAAAGGCATAATAGCCGACAAATCAACGTTTAGATTCGTCGCGATCTTATCCCTGTAAGAAACAGGCATACCCTCGAACATAGCGCCGTGTCGCGTCTTAATATAGAACGACACGCGCCGGGCACCAGCGCTAAGAGCCATAGAACCCTGCGTCGCAAAATCAACATCCGGGCGCTTAGAAAGCCAATCACCACTAGACCTATTCAGAATGACAATACCCAAAGTGTTGCCAAATTCAAGGAATTTAGCCCACTTAGAATTAGCGCCATTATAAAAGTCAGGCCAGGCATAAGTTACCGGGGAATAATAATGTTCGCCCGGTTTAAACCCGAAGTTCTTTTCTCGGGTTTCAAATCGTGCCGTCTGCCTAGCTACCTCAGCTTCAACGCCCGCCCTAGTGACCAGCTCATAGGTTGTCATTCATTGCACCACCCGCCGGTTCGGGCGTAACAATCTCCAAGATCGCGCCGTTCTCCTTGAGCGTGAACGTGGGTACCGGCTGTAGCGCACCTTCCAGCGCGGGGTTTACCCAGATAGTCGGTACGCCGTGCATGGTAGCAGGCGGGCGGGTAGTGCTGCGCACGATAGCCACGCCTAGAGCCTTAGCGACTGTCTCAGTGGTGACACCACCACCGGCGGCGGCGGTAATCATCTCCTGAATTTCAGCTTTCAGTGTGGACGGGGCGCGCCCATCCTCTAGCAAGCCACGGATTTCAGCCTGTGCCATGATTTAGCCTTCCTTTCCAATCACCCAGGAACCATCATTGCCGGCGGCGACAGATAGGCCGCGCGCTTCGTATCGACCATCACCAACGGCGACGATAGACGCGCCCGCCGGAACCTCAAGAGTCCACAAACCATCATTAGATGAGATAACGCGAACGCCGCCGCTCGGGTCTTCCACCATCTCGCCGGTAGCGCCTGCCCTAATCTCGAACTCGAACGCACGGGCTGGAATACCCGCGCCGGTCACCGGATCATACAGGCGCGGGGTTGCCGTGTACCGCGCCGGGTGCTTAGGGTCGGAAACAAGCAACCTCACGCCGGGGGTCTCGGAGGCGTAAGCCTTCTCGGAACCGTAGAGCTGCCCATCTTCACGCACCCAGCCGATAACCGGCGCGGGGCTGTGAATGATTCCGCTATCGGTCACCCAATCAGACGGCACAAATTCCACGGTACCTACGGGCGTGTGCCCATCCTGAAATGTTGCGAACTTAGCCACCACGCGGCCATACTGCAACGCCATTTATGCCCCCTTCACGGTTTCCTGATTTACTTCAATAATAACGTTCTTACCCATGCTACCCGCCTTTAGCGCGGTAGGCTGTGCAATAGCGGTGTTACCACGGGCGATAATGTCATGTCCCCATGACTCGAAGAAATAGCCGTAGCGTGCGCCGGTCTTCTCGCCGTATTCGGACTGTGCAATGTTGCCAGTCATGACTAGCCCCCATGCCCAGTTTGCGACGAAAAAATCAGCTGCGCTATTGGGTGCCTTACCGGACGTATCCCACCATGAGCTCGACGCGGCGCGGCAACCGACAATCTGATTAGCGGTACCAACCAGGGCGAAACCGTGGCCGCCGTTTTCCTGCGCCGTACACGCGGTGAAAATGTTGCGTCCACCGTGGACATAGAAGCCCGCGCCGTTCTTGATAGGGGCGTGCGGGTGCTCTGCATTGGTGCCCTTGGTATCCCAGATGGAACCCTTAGCACCCTCTACGCCGCTACTGCTGCGGCGGTTGTACCAAGACTTGCACGCGGTAAACGTAGTATTAGTCGTATAGCACTCGATACCGGCGAACCCCTCGCCGCTAATATTCGCGCCGCTAACGTCCACAGCGTCTAGGATATTGTCGCCCGCGCCGGTCTCACGCTTGCCGTCCACCTTAGCGCGTGTGTGCTCCAGCGACTTACCCACGCACACACCAAATTCACGGGTACGACGAACACGCACGTTGCGCACCTGGCACGCTTGGTCATCAAGACCAAACAGAGCGACGCCATAGGCCATATCCCAGATAATGACGTTCTCGATGCGGTGCGCCCCGTCCGGTTCATGCGGATTCACCCCTAGCTCAGTGTGAAAAACAATGCCGCCCACGTTAGCGGGAATATTGCTAGTGTGCTCACGGAGCGGATACTCAGACTTGATAAACAGGTCGCTAACACCCATTAGAATATTTCCGGTGCCACGGCGCGGCTCGTCATAATTGCCCGCGTGAATAACGGCGGTCTTCACCGGAACCGGCACAGCGGTATCAACAAACAGAGTGGTGGACTCACGGCCCGCGCCCTGCAAATGCACGCTACCCAGCAACTCAATAAACGGATAGCTCACCTTATAAGTGCCAGCCGGTAGATGCACGGTACCGCCGCCGCGCTCTGCCGCCTGCTGGACAGCGCGGTTAATCGCCGCCGTAGAATCCACCGAACCGGTCGGATCTGCATTAAATTCAGTGACCGCGTTCAGGGACGCACTACGATTCTCCACCGGCGCGCTCGTACCGCGCGCCTGCGCCTGCGCCACATAATCCGCAAACGCGGTAGCGTCCAGCTTAGACGCGGCGGCGGTAGCGGCGGCCTCTGCTGCTACACGCTCGACGTGCTTTAGTGCGTCGCCTTCCAGCTCGTTATTCTCGTCCAGCGTCACTAGGACAATATCGCCATATCGTGCCATATTACGCGATCACTCCTCGCTCTAGGTCTTGCTCGTTTACTCGGATAGCCCCGGCGGGCGGCGCGGCGGGCGGCGCTATCAAATCCGCTAGGGTAGAATCGCCCTTCACCGTGATTAGCACGTCCCGAATCTTTCCCACCTGCCCGCTATCCGCATTATCAATCTTGAACCGTGCCGTGTAATCCCCCGGCGGTAGGTCAATTGAGAAGAACCCGCTAGAGTCTAGCGGTGCCTCAAAGTCGCCAACCAGAATGTTTACGCGGTCGCCGCGCGCGCCTAGAACCACGTCTGCCAGGGGGGAGAAAATCACGCGCCCCCGGTACGGCTTACCGCCGGGCGTGCTGAACCGCGCCGTAATCTTAGCCATAATGCACCATCACCAATCAATGATATTTGACTTGTCCGCAACCCACGACACCGCCGGGATATGCAATTCACCGCCGCGCTCGAACGGGATAGGGGTACTGTTATTTGCTCGCACATGAATTTCACCCGTGCGGAACTGAATACGACAGATCAACGGGAAAACACCCGATGCCCTAGTGTTCCAGAACGCCGGGAAAATAGTTTCACGGTACGTCTTGGTACGGAGCGGTTCAGGAATGAGCACGCCCAGGTTAGACATTTCCCAGCCCACCGTGTAATCGAACGCTTCACGGCGCAAGATACCGGAGAACTGGCAATAGAAGCCCTCGGTAATAGGCGTGGTAATAATACCCGCGTTATTCGGCGAAATAGGTGCCAGAGACCAACCAGGCATACCCAGAACAGGGGTCTGACGTGCACCAATAACGCGCGCCCACACATCACCGGAACCACCAACAGCGGAACGGCGATAAAGCGAACGTTCGCTATTCACGTAGGCCATAGTTCCAAAAGGCTGCGTTTTCGCGTCCGGTAGACCGGCCACTTCCTGAACCGTGATCGTAGGGGCAATGCTCGGCTTCTTCATCTTCACCGTCGCCTGTGAAAGAAGCTCATTCGGGCGGCGCGTAATCTCAGCAAGCACCACATATTTACGTCCACCGGAATACGTGATAGGTGCCTTAAATAGCTCCAGCTTGACCGGCTCGGTTGCCTGTCGGAGCGGGTCTAGCACGATAGCCAAAATATAGGTGGTGGTGGTGGTGACCGGCGGGCACGGGAGCGTAACACGCCCGTAAACGCGGTGATAATATCCCCCAACCGTAGCATGAACAAAGCTCGCTTGGGAGGGCGGCTCGACCGACACCGTATTAGATGCATTGTCCAGGATTACGCGGTAATCGCCGGTGCCCTCGTCAATGGTGCCATTACCGAAAGCCGTAGTAACACTACTCCACTGCTCACCCGTTAGTGGCTTATTAACTACGGGGAAAGATTCTTCTACGGTGCGCACGCCCGTAATGATGCGTTCATCTGCCATGTTTTCGCCCTCCTTCTTAGACGGTTGCCAGCTGCGCAATTTCACGGCGCAACCGCTCGATACGTTCCTGTGAGAGCGTCAGATCAAGCGCACCGGCGGTTAGCTCGACGGTACGCGTATTCTCGCTCCACATAATTTTAGCCTCTACGACGCGCGAATCATAAGGCGTGACATTCGGTGCCACGTCAAGCGTGATAGTGTCTCCAACATCAAAAGCTACACCAAATTTTCGGGTATCTGATTCCTGTACGGTCACCTTCATGATGCGCTCTGAGATGCCCTTGTCCAGCTCTTCGTTAGCGGTCTTATCTAGCGCGCCCGCGTCGTCGGTATCGCGTCGGTCTTTAAATATCTCGATGCGTCGCCGCCACGAATCCAGACGCTGCCTAGCGTCTAGCCGTCGGTCTACGCCCTCGCCCTGCCCACCGACGATAACGGTGGTCACGGACGGGGCGCGGTCGGTCATTTCCCAGCCGATAACCTCACCCGAAACCCAGGAAAGATGGACGCGGCGGGATAGATTACGTGTCGGGATCGTGTCAAATGTTAGAGCGCCCGGTGAAAACCGAACGTTCATTCGCAAACCGGCGGCGGTCGCCATAGGCTCCACCACATCCAGCAAGTTTTTTAGGCGCGTGTCCACGGAGGCATCACCACCGCGCCCCTGAGACGGCGCAACCGCAAACCCAGGGATACGGCGGGACTCCAGAGCCTCGACACCAAGATTTTTAGCGACAAGATTCTTAATGACCGTCTCAGCCGCGCCGCGTTCCTGCCAGCGGGCGGCCTGCTGCTGAGTCTCCTCATGCGCCGGGTCGGGATACGTGAGGCGGTCACCCAGGAACGCCAGCTCAGATGTACACGTCACCTCGACCTCAAGATTATTATCTTTTGCGGTACGGAAGAATTGTGTAATTACACCGGACACCTTAAAATCGCCGTCCTGCACGACAAGCCCCCAGCCCTCGCGTAGACGGGTCGCCTGCTGCGCTGACTCAGCGGAGACATTCACTATGAATGTGTCGGGGCGATTCCACCGGCGCATCATCTCGACCTTGGACGCGATGAGGAACCCGCGCGGGCGGTAATTCTCATCCCTCATCAAAACCTGAACAGACATTCGGTTTAGATTCCCTTCACGTAGCGGGGCTTATAAATCAGGGCAATTTCTGAACGCGCGTCCATACCGGAGCCGGTCACCTTGATAGTGTGTCGCCCGGTACCTAGACGGAATAGCGTAGAATCCGTGGTCAGTCTATCCCAGAGATTACCCGAACGGTCATTCTGCGAATACATAGCAAACACTGTAGTGTCTACCGTGATAGTCTCGCCCGGCGCAATGCTGCCCGTGATGCTAAAAGATTCGCCCGTCTCAACGTTGGTAACCCTTACGTCGGTTACCGCGCCGGTAATCTGCCAGATAGGGGCTGAATCCACGTCGCCGCTAATCGTAATCTCACGGCTTCCGTTCACCACGGACGGCGACAGAATCACGGGGAAAAACTTGTGTGTCTTCACCATTTCGCCGCCGCTAATAAACGGCTTGTAGTCGCCTCGCACATTCCAGCTGAGCATTTGGTCAGATTCCCAGAAATACGGATCATGAGCAATTAGGGTTAGCCCTACCTTATAGTGCCAGCCCCTAAAGTCATTGCCAAAAGTTCCACCTAGTCCGCTCTTGTACACGACGTTAATAAAGCGGGGTGCCTGCCCCGGGCGGCGAACCTCCAATACCGAAGATTCACCAACCCGGGGATTCATAGCCGCTACAAGCGCATCCCAGTTAGCCAGACATTCCGCCTGTGACTCACCCCAAATCATGAGCGGAATAAACAGCTCACGCTCTTTCAAACGGAGCGAACGCACATAAGAGCCGCCGCCGTCGTTCCGCTGCACCGTTCGCCATTCAGGTTCAGGAATGCCGAAGCCGTCCAGCCCTTCAAGCGCCGTAAACGCGGTGGTAGCAACAGATGAGAAGTTGAACACCTCACCATCCAGACCGCCCGCGTGCAAGTACAGCGTAGGGGCGGGTTTGCTCAGGTTAGGCATTCAGTAGCTCCTCTCGACGCTTGCGCTTCATGATTTCCTCTGCCACGTCCACGGCATCCAAGCCGTAGACGTTGCCGATAGTGATACCGGCGTTAGTCGTGCTCGACGCGGTATTATTCGCAATAGAATACATGGCCTTCCACTGGCTATCAGTGAGCACATAATCAGGGGTAGCGCGGCGATGGTCAATCACCTGTACACCCTTATTGATTTTACCGCCTCGGTCATAAAGAGAAGGAACGATCGCGTTTTTAAACGCCGTGCTTCCATTCACTAGACCGCCGCCGCTGTAGCCGTGGCCATGACCGATAACACCCAGCTGCCCACCGAAACCGTAACGCGCGGTCGCGTAACGCATACCAGCCACAAGGTTAGCCAGCGGATCCAAACGGTTATTGGGTAGCGACGGGTCACGGAACGCGGCGAACGTCGCACCGATAACCTGAACCAGACCCATAGCCAAATCGCCGGTAATCGTGTTGATATCGATATACCCACTCTGTGTAACGTTCGGGTCGCCGTTAGATTCACTCTGAATCTGCGAAAGCCACGCATTGACATAAGCGTCGGTAGCGGGTAGACCAGCGATGCCCAGCGCCTGAACAACCGTGTCACGCCAACGCATGACACCGCCACCGGACGGCGCTACAGCGTGCGCGCTTGCCGCGTCCCTGCCGTGCTCATCCTTGCCCTTGAGCTTCTCAACAACCCAGTTTTTAGCGCCGTCGAGAATCGCATCACCGCCGCCTCGCATCACGTCGCCAGCGTAACCGGGGAACAGCCCAGCGATACCGGCGATGAGGTTTTTAGCCGGGGTGATAGCCACGTCCAGCACCTTACCCGCCGCCGTGCCTGCCAGCTCACGAACAGCATTTACACCAGCATTTACAACATTTACACCAGTGTTAATTACATTGGAAATCATGCCGCCAATATCGAAGCCGGGCACGCTGTTATCACGCACACCGAACGGCGCGGCGAACGACTCAGCAACACGCGGAGCACCAGCACCAACCAGAGCGGCCGCCGGTAGCTCACCGGTACGGTTCAGATGATCCAGAACGCCGGGATTCTCGCGCTCGAAACGCTGCCGCGCTTCCTTGCGGATAACGAACTCGTCGCGGTGGACGATACCCGCCGGTTCGTACTTGCCGCCGCGTCCAGTGTAACCACCGGTTGCCCATCCCGACAGGTTAATCTCAGGAATTTTGCCAATGTTGAACGTGCCTGCAAGGTTATTAAAGTTGCGGATAAATCCATCATTAACGACGGTCTGCAAAACCCATTTAACCGGCTTCTTCACAACATCAACAATGCCATTCCAGAAACGACCGATAGCGTCCACCGCGTTACGGAAAGCGTCGGGAATAGTACGGGTAACGAAATTAGTAAGCGCGTCAAATACGGGCTTAATGCCGTTTTCCCAAACACCACGAATAACCGACTGAATACCATCCCATACGGGGCGTACCACGTTATCAAGCAACCAGCGGAAAGCGGACGAAATAGCGTCAATAGTCGCCTTGATAGCGGGGAAAATAACGCCGTTGAAATAGTCAGTAAACGCCCTGATGACATTCTGAATCGAATCCCAGACAGGCTTAACAACATTATCGTACAGCCAACGGAATACAGAGCCGATAGCGTAGGTAACCGACTTAATGAGCGGTTGCACAACGCCGCTGTACCACTGAACGACAATATCAATACCACGGCGAATGTTTTCCCACACCGGGGAAACAACGTTATTCCACAGCCAATTAAAAATGTCGCCAATAATATTAGATGCAGTCTGGAATAGCGGCGCTACGGTGTTATTGAACCACTGCACCACGCCGTCAATAATGCCCTTAATGCCATTCCAGACGGGGGTTACGACGTTATCACGGAGCCAATTAAAGATATTACCCAGAATATCAATAACGGTTTTCACGGCGGGAACAAGAGTGTTATTAAACCAGTCCAGGAAACCGGAAATAATATCCTTAATTCCATTCCAGACAGGAATAATAATATTCTCGTACAGCCACTTGAAAATAGGTGCTAGAACATTCTCAACGACAGCCTTCAAACCGTCGAAAATGGTAAGGATAACAGCAATAACGACCGCGATAACGGTTTTAATAGCCGTCCAGACCGGCTGTACAACGTTATTGTAAAGCCACTCAAAAACAGCACCGACAGCCTTAACGCCCGCATCAAACGCCGGAACAAACGAAGTGTTCCACCACTCAACAACGCCTTCAATTGCGCCCTTTACGCCCTCGAACACCGGCTTAACAACATTCTCATACAACCAGTTGAAAACGTCGCCAACAATTTTTACGCCTTCATTAAAAGCGGGCACAAAAGAGGTATTCCACCAATCAATTACGCCCTTAATTGCCTCGACAATCCATTCAAACGCGGGCTTTACCGCATTTTCATACAGCCAAACAAAAACGTCGCCGATAACCTTAATAGAATTGTCTACAAAATCCTTAAACCAACCGATTTTGTTATACGCCAAAATCAGGCCGCCGACAATCAAGCCAATAACGACCAAAATAACGTTAGTCTTGCTAAATGCCGCCGATGCCTTGTTTAGCGCCTCCTGCGCAATCTTTACCAGGGTAATAGTTTTCTGATAAGTGCTCCATGCGGTAAACGCTGCCGTAATACCGGCGGCAAAAGGTGCCCACAAACCGACATTTTCGATAAGCCACTTACCGATATCGCGGATAGCGCCGCCGATCTGATTAAAAACACTGACCGGTTCGCCGTAATCCTGAAAACCATAAATGCCCTTGAAAAAGTCAATAAATGCAGTACCGACGGTATCCAGCACAGGCATAACATGGTCACGGAATAGCGGAATAATGCCATTCTGGAAAGCATTTTTAATCGTTTCCCAGACATTACGCGCGACAAAAGCCGCGCCCTCCATAAACCCAGGAAAACCCGCGCTCGTGATGTCACCGTCGAACTTTTCCCACGCGGCACCGAACGCACGGAAGCCGCCCGCTACCTCATCCAGTACCGGGCTAAGAGCCTTGCCGAACACGTCCATAATTTTAACGACGACAGGAAGAATAGCACCACCAATTTTAGTGCTCATGTCCTCCAGGCGCGCGTTAGCCACCTGCATTTTATGTGCGAAAGTATCCGACTCTTTCGCAAAGTTTCCTTGAGCGTCCTTAGACTGCTCGAACAACAGCGCCTGCGTAATCAGCTGCTTCTGCTGAGTGGTGAAAGCACCGCCCGTCTTGGTAATGCCCATTTCGAGACCTTTAGCGGTGAGCGCGGCATCATTTAGGCTAATGCCGTAGCGCTCGATAGGATCCATTTCACCGCGAAGAGCGGAGCTGATTGCATCAATTGCGTCTTTCGTAGTGCCGCCGTACAGGGACGCGAGGTCAGCACCAAGACCGATAAGGGAATTGGTCTTATCGCCTAGCTCATCAATGCTCGTACCGCCGTTCTTCAAGCTTGCACCAAGCACGGAAGCTAGCTCATTATAAGCGTTCTCAGAGATGCCGACAGTATCCGACGCGGCGGCGGCATACGCGTGCATCTTATCGGCGCTCTGTTTGAACACTGCGTCCACAGCACCTACAGACTGCTCAAGGTCGCCCGCCTTAAAAAGAGCGTCCTTACCGGCGTTGAAAATCCCCACGCCCGCAAAGAGACCACCGGCGGCGGCAATCGTACCCGTGAAAGCGCTCTTAAACTTTCCGCTGCTCTCACGTCCCGCGTGCTCAGCCTGCGCCGCTACACCGCTAAACGCTTCCTGCATATTCTTGTCTACGGTACCGCGTAGACCGCTAAACGACTTAGAAAACGCGTTACGGAAACCGGCGAACCGCCCGGTTGCCTTCTCGGTCGCACCACCCAGCGCGCCGGTCGCCGCTTCTGCTTCCTTGAGGTTCGCTTTAGCCGCCTGCAAAGCCTGAGCGTGCGCCGTAGTCTGAGAGACCGCGGAACGCGAAATAGAGGTGTACTTCTCACGGGCACTCACAAGGCGCTGTTCAGCACCAATCTGCCCACTAGTCGCCGTCGAAACACTCGCACGCGCGCTATGAACCGCCGCCTCAGCACGCGCGATAGCATCCGCACTACCACCGTTAGCACGAAGAGCGCTAAGACGGCTTTCAGCTGCACCCAGGCGCGCGTTAGCCGCCTCGGTCTTAGACATGGCCGCGCTAACGCTTTCCTGCGCCTGCTTAATCGTGGACGCGGCGGCCGCGCGCTTTCGCGCCATAACATCCGCACTCTGCGCTAGGGCACGGTCTGCACTCTCAACCTTCGCGCGTAGACCCTCAACATCAATGTTCTTTGTCTGCTCGAAGCCCTTAGCCATGCCGTCGCCAATCTCACGACCGGCGCGGGCACCGATAGAGCCTACACCGCTAAGAGCCTTTGATACCTGCTTAGAAAGGGTGGAAGTCTCCACCGCAAGAGTCAAATAGCTAGTCGCTAGCTCGATTGCTGCCAAGACTTCCACCCTCCATAGATGAAATACGCTATTTAATTCCCAGAATTAAAAAGCTTATTGTATTCTTCGATAGTCATTACGTCGCCCGTAATGACTTCCTCATTATCCTTAATGTCGCCGGGGCGCGGGCGGCGCGTCCATTTATCGACCTGTTTTTGGTCAAATGTGCGTTGTGCGTTGCCCATGCTCAAAAGGTCAAAAATATTCACAAGCTCGCCATAATACGGCAAACCCCACACCCAGTCGTCGGGATCCTGCGCAATATGCAGTGGGGAGCCGGGCGGCGCGGTTTTAATAGCCGCGTGAATATTAGCCCAATTATTTTTACCCGTGCGTTTCCCGTCCCAATTCAAACCAAGTTCAAGAAGCCGGGCGCGTACCTCGTCTTCATGCTCTTTAAATGAATTGAGACAGGCTATTACTTTCCCAGTTCGCCGCTATTCCATTCCTCGAAGAAAGTTTCAATCTCCTCAGAATCCAGCGACTTAATAGCGTCAATATCCTCAGTCGGTACGCCTACTTCTTCAAGCCAGCGGTAAAGCGCGTTAAAATCGCCGGTGCGCAAATCGAGTGCGTAAGTCTGCGGGATCTGTCGCATGGAGGGGAGCTTAAACTCACCCTCGAAGATAGAAGATTCAAAAGTGTTATAGGTGTACTGCTTCTCGTACTTGCGGACGCGCTTCTTTGCCTTGAGTGCGTTACGTGCTGCGCGAGAAGCGGCGGGGGTCTTAGTTGCCATGTTCGATTTTCTCCAATCTCGGTTATGTCTGATTTTCAAAAAAAGGGTATCCCCGCGCCCGCCCCGAAAATCAGAACAAAAAAAGGGCGGGCGGGGAAAAATTAGGGGCTATTAGCCTACGCCAGGGACGGCGGCAACAGGGCTAGCCGGGGTAGTCTCCACAAATTCCCAGTAGCATACGCCGTCCTTATCTGCCAGAGCCTCGATAGTAACCTCAAAGCCGGTAATCTCCTTATGCGACAGGTTCACATCACCGGAAACGGTAATCTGACCCTTAGGCACAACATAACGCTTACGACCGCCGGTAGAAGCATCCTTAGTCTCGATAATGTAGACCTTTTCCGGTGCAATATCTGAGGTGTGCTTAATTGCAATAAAGCCGCTCTTCTGCTGAACCTGATTATCGCCAAAAACAGTCTTCAAAACGTCCACGTCGAGAGTGGAAAGAAGAGTACCGGTAATAGTTGCCGAATAGTCAGAACGGATAGTGCGGATAGTAACGCCGCCCCAAACCTTAATCTTATCGTCGCTTGCATCATGCGAAAGCTTGAGACCGTCCTCAGTCACATAACCCAGCTCCTTAAAAGCCGCGTTCAGAACGGAAGTCGGATCAGTAGGGGTAGCGGTGCCAATAGGCGCAAACTTAATGCCGCCGGTGACATTTACCGGCTTAGCAACATAGGTAGCGTCAAGAGCCATAATTTAATCTCCAAACATTTAAACACTAAATTTTAGTGCTAATAGTATTTTCGGATTTTACCGCAATTTCCACGGTAAAAGTATATGCCGGTACGCGGGGCGAATCGGACGGATTATAAGCCGGTGAATCGACATTATGCGGATCAAAAATAACCGGCGCATTAGTGAAAACCCACAAACAAAAAAGCTCATGAATTTTTTCCGCTAAATCGTACGCCGCGCCAGGTTCAGGGTGCCTAACATCCACGGTCACGCGGCCATGTCGGAGGTTCAGCTCTTGCCGGTTGCCGCCGCCGTCCCGAATCAGAACTAGCGGGGTAGAGCCGTCCCAGCCGGGCGGCTCCTCATCACGAGCGATAGCCGCGCTAAGATTCAGACCTGAGAAATAGGCGTAGCACGCGGTCACCGGCGAATCAACGCGCCAGATTTTAGCGTCCAGCATCAATAGCCCTCATGAGTGAATTATGTTTCCGGTTGTGCGCTGCCGCGCGTCCGGTCGCCATGACAGATACAGCGCCGCGCGGGTCTTCCAGCTCCAAAATGGTTACCTTGTAGCCCATTGCTTCACCACCGGCGGCGGCTGCAATGCGCCGCGCCCGCTTCTCAAGGTCACGGATAACCGCCGGGTCTTTACGAAGCGCACGGAGCGCCTTCTCATTGAAAACAAGCTTGTCGCGTGTCATGCTTCAACTCGCCTAACCTTACATTCCGTGTGAAAGACCGCCCCGGTGAAAATGTTCTTGATGGGAGGTGCCACACCGATAACCTCAAAGAATGAGCCTTCGATTTCCACCCGGTCACGGGCGCTAACCAGTGTGCCAGGCTCCAGATAGAGCACGTGCTCCAATACGTCCGGTGTGCCAGCCTTGCCAGCCGGTGACTCCTCGGAAACGGTCGGAGCGTCCATAAACGCCGTGATGGTTTCGCGTGTCTCGGTCACCGTCTGGAAGCCGCGCGCGTCCTTACCGGAGCGGCGGCGAATCAGCACCGCCGGGGTGCTGTACCGTGCAAGTGAAAGCATGGCTAAATCACCTGATCCAGTCGGTAGGGCGCGAGCGCCGCGCGTTCAGTCTGCAACAGATAGCCGCCGGTAGACTCACCATCACGGGAGCCATAGGCCACATACTGTGTACCCGCGCGCTGTGAAACGACGTTGCCCGCGTCCATCTCCAAACGCTGCCGAACCGACTTAATGACAGACTGCACAGCCGGGACGTAATCCCAGCCATGCCGCGCGGTCACAACAACCGCACCCGGCTTCTTAGGGGTAACCACGCCCGGCGGGAGCTGTACCCAACCATCCGTTGAAAACGAATAGCCGTTCACCTGCACGCCGTCCACAAAAACAGAATGGACGTTCTCGACATGGTTACTCGGAAGATGGAAGCGGTTACCGCCCGTACCGTCCAGCCTAAACGTCTCCTCAAGCGAGGGGGAAACATGCCAGCCACAATAGCCGCGTACCATTTCCCCGGCGACTTCATCAAGATTCACCGGAACATTAGTGTTAGCAAGCGACGGATAGCGCATATTTCCCCCTCTCAAAAGGAATGACCGTTTTACTTCAAGGTGAGCTTACCGAACGCCTTCGGCTGCTTGACTGCCAGCAACAGGCGTTCCTCAGCGAGGACACGGAAGCGGTTGTACAGGAAGTCATCATTAACATTGTTCGAGACCTCGACACGTACGCCGCCCTTACGGTAGACGGTAGCGCCCTTAGAGCTACCGACTAGAACGGTCTTAGGCGGTACAGCCTTAGACACGTAAATAGGCACACCGAACGCGTTCAGGTCTGCAACAAACGGGCCGTTACCATACGGAGCGTACGCGGGGCCACCAAACAGATACTGACCGTTAGAGTCGGTCGCCAGGCGAATACCGGCGATATCCTCGGGATTCACGATAACCGCATCAACCGACATACCGGAAGCAGCTTCAATCTTGGTCTTAAGCTTGTACATGCTTTCGAGAACGTCCTTAGCGGCGGCGGTCGCTACAGCCTCGGAGAAAATGCCCGGGGTAGCGAGAATACCGGTCAGGTCATTACCGGTGCCAGTACCGGAAACAATCTGCTCTTCTTCTGCCTTCTTAAGCTCGTCCAGAAGCTGCTCATTGATGAGCGATGACAGGAAGCCTGCATCTTCTGCCATTTCGTCGGACTGTGCAACCCAGCCCGCGATCTTGCGGAGCGGGAGGGTCTTAGTCTCAAACGCCGGGGCGGTAGCGCCGGGCTTCTTGCCGTTCTCACCGACAACGCCGGGGCGGCCGCTCGAAGAAGTCCACTCGTTAGCGACAAAATAGGTGAGCGAGTTACCGGAAATGGTGCCGCTCGACAGCCACGAAGCGACGGAGAACGGGAGCGCGTACGGCTTGACGACGTTCTTATCAACGTCAGTAAGCGCAACGGTCAGACCGTTACCGGTAACCGCGTTTGCGGTGGTGGTCGGGTCGCCCGGTGCCTTAGAGCTGTAGAACTCGCCTCGGGTGTGCTGAACCTGCGCACCCAGAGCCGACAGGGTACCGGACTTCATGAACGCGGCGGCAACCTGCTCACCCAGCGAACCAGTAGCGGCGGGAGTCTCAACCTCTGCCGCCTTCACGGACTCGCGCGCGGTGCCCATGCTCTTAAACAGAGTGTTCGCCTCCTCGATAGAATCAGCCTTAGCCTTCAGCTCGACAGCCTCAGACTTGAGAGCGTTCAGCTCCTCTACGTCGATATCCTCGCCGCGCTTCTCGGCATCCAGGATAGCCGCGCCCTTCTCCTGCACCTCAGCCAGGCGCTCGTGAATAGTCTTAGACATACCCACTCCTTTACTTCTTGAAAATGTTCTCGAAATATTCGCGCTCTTCATCTGAGAGCGTGCGCGACTTGACCGGCGCGGGGGTCTGCTCCTTGACCGTTTCCAGTTCCTCAGAGTCACCCACCGTATCCAGCTCCTCACCGCTACTATCAGAGTTTGCGGAATCAATAATATTACGAAGAATCTCTACGGCTTCTTCCAGCTGCTCGATAGCGCCGGGGGTAGAAATAGAAACCGAACCGTCGTTCTTCATTGCCGATTTTACCATGTCGATACTTGTAGCGGTGTTCGCGCCAATCTGCACTACGGAGACTTCAAAAATATTCAGTTCGCGAAGCTCATTCACGCCGCCGAACCTCGCGCCCTTCTCAGGGATAAAATGCGAGTCCAGCACCTCATAGGCGAACGACATTTGATTCACAGCGCCCGCCTTCAACGCGCGATACGCGGCGGCAGCCTTCGGGTTATCCAGGTCAAGGCTTACACGAACCTTGAGACCGTGCTCATCTTCCACCGCGCTAAGCGTCTTTCCTAGGATAAATTCCGGGTCGTCCATGCGGTGAGACCAATAGCACGGGATACCTGCGCCGTCGTTCGGGAACGACTTAGCCAGCGACTTAGTGAAAGCGCCGGGCATCACCTTGTCACCGTAGCTATCGACGTTGCCGAAAACGGAGGCGTAGCCTTCAAAAATGCCGCTGCCGTCTTCGGTTTCATGGAAGCCTGCTGCGTCCTTAAACTGAATGGTCATTCGTTTTCTCCTCAAATGCAGTAATCATGTCCACGAACGCCCCGCCCTGCATCTTAGCGAGCGCGTCGGTAATGCCCTTTGCGAATTCTGCGTTGCCGTCCAGGTCATCCGCAAGTTCACGGGTGAGCCTATCCCACGGCATATCATCAATTCCTCGCGCGGTCTTGATGCGGTCGCACCGCTCTAGGAATTTTAGAATGACCGTTCGGTTTTTGCCGCCGCCCTGAAAAGCGGTGCCGCCGTCCTGTGGGCTTGTCTGCCCACCAACCACAACATTTAGCGGGGTGATAAGCTCGTCAGCACCGGGCATATCCAGCGGAGGCAAATTCATTAGCGCGCGGGACTCGTTGCGAGTCATCCACGCGCCGCCGGTCGCCGTGGACATGATAGCTGCCTGCGTCTCGAAGTCGCCGCGTAGCATGCCCTCGGTATTGAACTCAACGAAAAATTCCGTGTTATCAATTCCCAGCAAGGGAAGAACAAACGCGTTGATTCGGTCTTCGATAAAACGGATACGCGCGCCTAGCGTGTTCTTGAACAACATGCGGTTACGCTCTTTCAAGCTGCCGTATGTCTCGGTTGAGTCTGCACCAATCATGCCCGGCGGGATCTGATAAACCTGTGCCACCGTCTGCAAACCCAGGCGCACCGAATCTGCCCATTCCTCATCTGCGCTCTTAAAGGAATTGCTCTTAATTTCGATGCCGTCTTCAAGAAGCGGCGTAGAACCGGCACGCGCGCCGGTATCCGACGTAAAGTCTTCCCACATGGAGTAGAAGCGGCGGCGTGCCGTGTTATCCCAATCCGGCGCGTTTACCGGACGGGAAAGGTACGTACCGACGCGGCCATGATTACGCCAAAACTGGACACGGTACCGGCGCGAATGGTAATTCTCTTCAAGCACCAAACGAAGCGAGTCCACCGGGGACGACGGGGACGTTAGCCCGGGACTCCAGCCGTTGAAAGCCACGCAATTATCAGGGGAGATTTTCAGCTCTTCACTACCGCCGGGCACCTTCACGGAGTAGTAATCCACCGTCGAGAAGTCCGCAAAAACCGGGGATACCCAGCCCGCCGGGAACGGGTGAATCTCGGTAGAACCATCTTCACCCGGCGCAAAAAACCAATACGCACGGTTATACAACGCCATATCAGCAACCAAGCTATAGATCAGCTCGTACCCGGTCATGTATCGGTTCGGATTCACCGACAAGCGGGCATGTGCCAGCGACTCGGTTTCACGCGAGCGCGAACCATCACCGCCGCGCTTAAAACTGTGAATCGACAGCTGCGCAATATTGGAAGCGAGAAAGTCGATAGCGGTACGGAGATGCGGCTGATACCGGTACATTGATTCATAACTCGCGTTTTGCGGCGACACATTATCGGAGCCGCCGCCGCCGTTCACGAAAATATCAACCGGTCGCCCGTCCCAGGCCGCCGCTGTACGCGGGGTACGCGAGCGGAAAGCATCAACGATAATATGACCGATATTACTAATACCAGGCGCTACCACCATTTACCCCCTTCATCTTCTTCTTGCTTATACCACATTTCAGCCTCATTATACGCGCTTTCTTTTTTCGCCCCTGCAACCGTGTTCAGCAAACCCCATAGGGCGAACGCGGCGGCACACGCCGGGGCAATGTCCACCGGGGATTTTTCGCGATTGAACAAAAATGCGTCGCCGGTCGATTTGGTGCGAATCTCTGAGAGCGCGCCTATTAGGGTTTCCTGCTCAATCCAGCTAACGTTTTTCTCCATCACCCGGTCATAGAACAAGCCGTAGGCATTGGGTAGGTCGCCGCCCTCGCACCGAACAACAGGTGTACCCGCCTGTTCAATGAACGGGATTAGAGAAGATGCAGCACACCCGCGCCCCTGCATAATCACAGCGGCGGGCTTGAACGCAAGCCCATTAGCCAAAAAATCAGGCACCCATTCCGTGAACGCGCGTTGAGTTACGAACTCGACGTGTGGTGTTCCATCATCACGGAAACCCGCAATGCTTAGGCTCGTCATCTTGCGGTCACGCGAAACGTCCACCGAAAGATACACCGGGCTATCCGGTGCGATCATAGATTCAGGGTCTAGGCACGCTTCCAATTCCTCGGAGCTGAACAGCGAGTCCGCCGTGACGTTCACCCATTGGCAAAGATTCTCAGTCCTGAATTTGTGCTCGGGTAGACCCGCGCCGGGGTCACCGACTAGCGCGGCCTTCGATGCGAGCGTGTCGCCCGTAATCGCGTTCGGGTAACCCAGCGACGGGTTAGCCTGGCACCACCCGGCGGTATCCCAAATGTCGCAATCATCCGGGGCGCTCCACTCGAACAACCCCAGCGAGGCATCAACCGGCTTGTAATCTTCACCGCGTTTCTCTACCCCCGCCCGCGCCTCTATCTCTTCAAGAGCTTTAGAGCGTAGCGAGCGCAATACCTCGCTTTTAGCTTCACCCGCGTTCGATACGGCGATTACCTGGCTAGACCAAATCGCGTTAGTCGTATTGGTCATAGCTGCCCATGCGCTCCAGTCCTTTTGTTGACGCAACTCATCAAAGGCTAGATCAGTTACCGACAGACCGCGCCCGCCGTCATCTGATGCCGCCTCGCACTTCCACCGCGCGCCGTTATCAAGCTTGAAAAACTTATTACCGTTCACATTGGACTTCTGCGTTAGCCGCTCGTGCATATCCGACAGGGAAACGGTGCGGTGCGCCGCGTCTAGAATCTCCTCAGCAAGAGAGAGCTTATGAGCTGTGCCCAGAATTAGCGGGGCTTCCAGACCGGGGCGTTGCTTCCACATGAACATACGCCAGAGCAACCGGGCGCTAAGAATAAACGATTTTCCGTTCTGTCGAGACACAAGAAGCACCACAGTTTCAAAGCGGAGCTTAGGGTAATCGTCGCCCGTAGTATAGGCGGGGTCTAGCTCCAGCGAATGCAACAGAAACCACTTCTGCCACGGGTGCAACTGCAACCCTAAGTCACGCTCTGCAAACTGAATAGCTTCAAACCCGAACGTGGTTAGCGGGGTAAGCTCACGGAGCGGCCGCGTCCACAAACGCGGCACCGCCTTACCCTTGAGCTTGGAATAATCGCTACTCATCCGCACCTTCAATTTCTGCCATGATACGGGCGACTAGCGCGGGGTCTTCTTTACCGCGCTGCTCGATAAGCTCATCTAGTCGGTCGGTCTCGGTCGCCTGCGCCTGCATATCCTTACGCGAATACGGGGCGCAACCCAGCGAGTCTAGCGCCTTGTTGAGGTTCGGGCCTGCAATGTTCAGGGTCTTCAACAGTAAATCAAAGTCGCCGCCGTCGCTATTGTACAAATCGTAGGCTTCATCCAGCGCGGCGGCATACTTCAACGCGAGCGCACATTTAGCCGAATCTGCGTTCTTGATGATGCCGTCGTTCACGGCGGCGGTAATAGACTCCTGCACGGTCTTCACCATGCCGATACGCCAAATATTCATAAAGACCTCTAAATGTTATAATCGCGCGCGCGATGCCCGGTAAATTCCAGCGGGGGGGAGATTGACACTGCGCCCAGGTTTGGGTGTCGAAGGTGTGTTCTATTTTTTTACCGCCCCCCCCCGTATGTGTGTTCTATTGGGGGTTTCCGGTGTTCGGTTTTATTCTACCTTACCCAGGCGCGGGTGTTCGGGTTGTTTTTGGGGGTCTTGCGGTTGTTACCCTTTGCCCTATTGCATCCTGCGTGCGTTGCCCTGAAATTAGCGGTGTCTAGCTCTAGCTCTTTGTGGGTTGCTACGGCGAATAGGTGGTCTAGCTCGAAAGCATCCATGTTCACAGATCCCCATTCGTCGTTGTGGGGGATTGAGTAATCTATAGGGTGACCGCACTCATTACACGGTAGGTTGTGCGTGGCCGCGTAGCGTTTGAACTTCTGCTGCGCGGCGCGGTACCTTGAATCTCGTTTGTTGGTCATGGCCTCACTTCTTGGGTAAGGGTTAGCCCCGGCTCCTACGTTATCGGTCGCCGGGGCTATGGAATATCCTGTGTGGGTTTCGTGGTTCTAGGATCCACTCGAAACAACGCCGTAATCATTCTGTGAATGTTACGTGTCTATTGTACCGTATGCTATCCGTTTTCCTCTGATAACTGGCTAAGGATTTCTGCCATGTAGTACGCGCCTGCTGTGCTCGTGTTTGCTGTGATGGTTATGTAGGTTATGACTTCGGGTGTTCCGTCGTTCTTGGTTAGGGTGTCGGTTTTGGTGGTGACGTTGAGGGTGCCGGGGGCGGCGGGGAAAGCTGAGATGAACGCTTTGTGTAGTTCTTTGGCGGGGTCGGTTTTCCCGGCGCGTTCGGCGCGGCGCATTGCTGCGTTTAGTCGTTCGCGTAGTTCGGTCATGCTAATCATGGGTCGGCTTCTTCTTTCGTGCGCCTGCTTCCTCGGTTGCGAGTCGCCCGGTTGCTATGAGCTGTGCGATGCGTGGCAACGCCTTTAGATTCATGGTCAGGATTACGGCGGGTTCCCCTAGCTCATTGTCTATCGCGCGGGAAAAATCTAGGGCAAAATCTTTACCGTATTCACATTCTGATTTTTTATGCGCCGAGCGCCGTATGGTTGCTACCGATTCTACGGCTACGTTTTTCACAATATTGTTCATGGTGTGCCTTTCGGGTTAGGCGGGGCGGCGGTGGTGTTTCCGTCGCCCCGCGTGGTGGTTGGGGTGGTTAGGCGGTGCGTTCCATGAGGATACCGCCTAGGGCTGATACTTCATTAGGGAAATAGTAGCTAATCGCGCGGGCGTTCGCGGCCTTATGTTCTACGCCTTCTACCTCTTCCGGGTTGGTTCCATAGAAGTCAAAGTTAGGGTATTCATCCCAGCCGGGCGCGGTAGTAATAATCTTCGTGTACCCGCCGCCGGTGCCGCCGCCGTCGCCGGTGTACTGCTCGACACAATGAATACGTGTTGCGCGGTATTCCTTTCCCTGTAGCTTGATATCCAGATCTGAACAATCACATTCCGCACTGAGGAACGCAAGAGCGACATTGTGTAGAGTTGGCTCCAGGTCGTTATCTTCCAGATACCGGTTAATCCTCGATACGTCGGTTTCCCATGCGTCGGTATCGGTCACGACGTTCACGCGGGCGTTCAGTGCGTCGCCGTCGAGTGGTGCAGCGTTTAGGATTCGGGTTAGCGCTCGTACTTTCCCCGCGTCTAGGGTGATGGTCACTTCCTCAGTGTGTGCGGTGGTTAGGGTCTTGAGGTTTCCCAGCAATGCGTTGTATAGGCTGTTGTGTCGGTTGAAAGCCTCGGTTAGCTTTAGCGTGGTGTCGGTCATTAGTCATCTCCTTCTTAGATGCGTTCGAGAATGAAGCCGCCTAGCGGGGCTTTGCCGCCGGGTTCCAGCGCGTGCATGATGCGCCACTTGCCGTTACCGATAATCACGCCTTCCAGATCTTCGATGTGGATTACGTCTTTTTCTGAGGTGATGGTTACGGTTTCTTCGGGGGTTTTCAGGTTGAGGTATGCGGGCTTACGGTTGCCGCCGGGGTAGACGTGGGAGGGGCTATCGGATTTTGACCAGACCTTAGTTACGGCGTATTCACGGCGGGTACCTGCCACAACGTCCAGTAGTAGCGGCCTGTCGTTCGGCACGTCGTAGAGGTACCCGGCGGCAATATTCTCTAGCGTTGCGTCGTACCCGTTGCCGCTCAAGTAGTCTACAAGCGCTTCCCGCTCTGCTTCGTTTGCGGTGGTGTCCAGGTCAAGGCTCACGATTGCCTGCAAGTGGTCGCCGTTTACCGGGGCGGCGTTGAGAATCTTGATGAGTGCGCTAAACATTGCTGGACTCATCCATAGACCATAACCTACGGTGGTGTGAATGGTCTTCGTTTCCCCGGTCTTTGCGGAGCTTACCCGGGTGCTTTCGGTATCGGTTTCTAGCTGGATTCCGTGCAAGGCGGGGTGTCGGTCGAACGCGGTGTTAATATCCACGTATTCGCCGGGGGTGATTTCGTGGAAAATCTTAGGGGCCTTGTTGGTCATTATCGGGTTCCTTTCCAGTGGTTACGGGTGCGGGGTTGGGGCTTGTGGTGAGCGGCGGTTAGGCGTTCCTTGAGCTTGGCGTGTTCTTCGATTTCCCAGAGATGAGCACAGAGCGCACGGGCGGGCTGTTCGTAGATGTCGCCTGCGTCTACGGCTTCTTCTAGGGTGGTTCGGAGTGCGTCAAGCTGCACGTAGAGTTTATCGCGCGTGTATTCGGTCATTGGGTGCCTTACTGTTCGGGATTAGGTTGTTTAGGGCGGGTACCCGCCCGGCAACCTTTCCGGTATAGACGGGTTGCCGGGTAGCGGCGGGTTTCTGTGGTGCCCTGGCACGGTACCGGCGGCGGCTGTAGCACGCCCTGCATGATGCCGTGTACTCGGAGGCCGGGCATCCACAGCGAGCGCAAACGGGGTTAGTCATTAGCGGGGTTCCTCGTCGTTGAAATTCCAGTAATTAAAAATCCTGGCTTCACATACTAGGCATAGTCCTGTGGCTTCGTTAGCGGGCTTGCCGCAGCTTTCACACACCGCGCTAGTCATTGGTGCTACCGTTTAGCTGTTCGTTGAGCTGTTCCGTGGGGAGTACCACAAGGTGCATAGTGCCTTGTTTCTGTCGTTCGCCCTCGGGTAGGGCTTCAAGAGCTGCCATGTAAGCGGCTTCTACGATGGTAGGGGTAGCGGTATCAAGCTTGAAATTGTGGGTCTTAGCGGGGTATTCGCGTGAGGTGGTTTCCACGTATCCAGCTTCGCCGTATTCGTCTTCCTCAGTTGTCACAACCCAGTATGCGGAGAGGTCGGGATCTGGCATTTCCTCGTCTTCGTACAGGAACTTGAGGGGTTCGCCGCCTGCTAGGGGCGGTTCGGGTTCGGGGTCTAGTACGCCTTTAAGATAAACATATGCGTCATACTGCCCGTGGTACTTCCTGATGCCTCGGTATTCGACAAGGTATGTTACGTCGCCGATGTTGCCGGCGGGGATAATCTGCCCGGTGAACGGGGATTTGATGGCCCACACAGCGCGGTATTTGCGGATCTCGAATAGCTTGTGTCGCGTCTTCTTGCTCATGGTGTTGTTCCTTTCCGTTAGGGTTTCCAGTCATCCCGCGTCATGCAGTCGAAACATTCGGAGGTGTAATCCTCCGTCGGTTCACCGCACCGTTCGCAAATGGTGCCTAGCACAATGCTGCATTCCTTTCAGTAGTGGTTATGCCTCGCCTGCCCAGCCGTACAGGTTCATGCCTGCAACGCCCAGGTGTGCAATGTCGCCGGTCTTCTGCGCGGCTAGAATGGCTTTCAATGCGCCGTATTGGTGTTTGCTCTTAAAGCCGCCTTCCTTGTTGATGTTGTCCACCAGCATCCCCAGGTATTCCAGCTTTTCCGCTTGATGAGCGGTCGGCTTCTTAATGCGCATTGCCGGGTGTACAGCTTTAGCGGTGTCGATAGCCCATAGTGCCTCTGTGATGGTTTGCTTGCGGTGTGCTTTCCATGTTGCCCCGGCTTTCCAGGTGGACATGAAAGCTGCTCGTATGAGTTGGTCGGGTAGTGCGGGGTGAATGATGTCCCGGCGCGGGTAGTCGTAGTTATCGGTATATTTCCCGTAGATGCTCATAATGTCAATTCCTGCGAACACTTCGCGTTCGTAGCGTTTCATTGGTCGGTTCCTTAGATGTTGTGTGTCAGGTGGAGAAGCAATAGCATTCCGATGTAGCCAAAGAGCGCAATAATAACGCCACAGAACAACATGATCGGAGAGATTTCAAATCCCGGTTCTTCCTCGGCCGGTTTGGGTTGCTTGGTCATGGGTCTGTGCCTCTCTGCTAGAGATTTCTGATAGCGTCGTTGATGCGTTGCCGGGTGAGCCTAGACATTTCGGCATGATGACTATTCTCCATCTGCCAGGCGATTTCTTTCTCACGCTCATTGTCCAGCCATTCCATAAGGCGGTTAGCTATATCCTTCGGGTGGTTGTACTCAATAATCACCTTGTCGATGGTGTTGTTATATACGGGCACCCAGTACCCACAGTGAATAGGGTTGCCGTGCCTGTCCCATCCGAAAAGGTTGTTATGACCGCCTACAAAGCGGTGCCCATGCTCTTTGATGTCGTAATCCTTGCTGAGCACGAACTCGCGGGAGTTTGCGCCGTACATCTCGCTTGTCGGAAAGGCTGCACGTTCGGGGTGGTAAATCTCCACAAAGTGGATACCTTTACCGTAATCGTAACTGTGGGTCGGTAGGTTGCCGTGCTTGAACCAGTCGGCTAACCACTCATCATAGAGCGTCTTCTGAAAGTCGATGATGTTTTCATTTTTTGGGGTTACGGGTTCTACCTCGGAGCCGGTTACGGGTACCAGTTCGCCGGTGGTAACGGGTGGTTCTGTGGGGGTGGTGGTTTTTCCTCGGAAAAGGGTGAGTATGCCGGGC
>ERZ773234.58-NODE-58-length-35172-cov-29.520375_pt1 | contig 35172 bp, 34 predicted proteins | sample MGYA00580523_ERZ773234 | MGnify/ENA primary metagenome ERZ773234 (study PRJEB29015, sample SAMEA2738167) | human oral metagenome | biome: human oral; feature: human-associated habitat; material: saliva | place: China | collected 2262 ...
TTACGAGCGCGGTTCTCTGTACTCTTCACTGAATATGATGGGTACCCCCACGAGGTTGCTGCAGGCTTCACGTCTTACCGTGGTCTTCGGCCCGCTGGTGCTCATCAGCGTAATCTCTGCGCTGCTGGGTCTGCCGCTGACCGCTTTGATTGCGGCGCAGGGTCTTCCCGGTGAGGTTCTGGCGAAGATGTTCGGTCTGACCTTCGGCGCTATTGCGCTGGGTCTGGCGCTGGTCTATGCGGGCCTGCTGGCGACCATTCCGTTTATGCGTCAGGTGACCCATAAGCCGGTGTCCGCTCTCTAGGCTGTTCGGCTTCTGCCCTCCCGTTGCGTCCGTTCTGGATGTGGCGGGAGGGTTTCATTATGCCTACTGACGCATTGCGTGCTTTTGTGCTGCGTGGTTTTGTGCCCTCACCCGGTGTGCGCCCTGCATGTTTTCTCAGGCGCCGGGCTGGCGCTTCCTTCACCGATGGCCCTGTGAGAGACTGGCATTATGTTTGAACACACCGTACCCTCCGATTGGTTCCCCCGCTGCGCAATCTTCGACTGCGACGGCATCCTCCTCGATTCTGAGACCGTGTGGAACCGGGTTCAGCGCGAGCTTTTCGCCCGCTGGGGCGTTCCCTTCACCGAGGAGGTGGAGGAGCGCCTCACCGGCCTCTCCGCCGCGGATGTTGCCGAGCAGCTCGCCCGCCTCTCCTATGAGGCCCGACAGGGCGATGCGGCCGATGCCGCAGCCTACTTCGAGCACCACGCGCAGGTCACCCGGGATCTGCTCACCACCGAGCGGCAGATTATCTCCGCCGGAGTGGAACTCATCGACGGTGCGCAGGAGTTCCTGGGCTTTTTGAGCGAGCACATACCCGTGGCCGTAGCCTCCAATTCCACCTCGGGTATCCTCACCGTCAAGATGGAGAACTACGGCTACGCTCCCCTGGTACGCACCTGGGTCAGCAGCGAGGACGTTCCCGCGGGCAAGCCGGCACCCGATATGTACCTGGAGGCGGCGCGCCGCCTCGGCTTTGAAGGTCGTGAAGCCCTCGCCTTCGAGGACTCCCCCGCGGGCGCACAGGCGGCACGCGAGGCCGGCACCAAGGTCATGATTTACGTTCCCGCCGGTACCGACCCCGCGAAGGCCCCCGAGGGCTACGGGCGCTTTGACTCCTTCCGCGACCCGCAGCTCTGGGAGGCGGCACGCACCTGGATCGCCAAGCTTGAGGCGGCGCAGCAGTCTGAGGCAGCTCAATAGTCTGAGGCAGCGCAGAACTAAGCACGTACCGCAGACGCCTCACCGCGCCACCGCCTCACCTGATAGGCAGCATCAAGAAAGACCCCCGGCCCGCTCGTCAAGAGCAGGCCGGGGGTCTTCTATGCCTTATCAGCCGTGCATTTAGCGGCACGAGCCTATCGGCGCATAACCTTCTTGGCCAGTGCATTACCGATGAACTGAACCAGCTGGACCAGGATGATAATAATCGCCACAACGGCCCAGGTGATCTCGTCATTGAAGCGCTGGTAGCCGTCCACGATCGCGATCTTACCCAGGCCACCGGCGCCCACGTAACCGGCCATTGCAGACATATCCACCACGCCGATGACGAGGAAGGTGTAGCCCAGGATCAGCGGGCCGAGCGCCTCGGGAATCATCACGGTGAACAGGATGGTCAGCTTCGAGGCACCCATAGCGCGGGCCGCCTCAATCACGCCGGGGTCGATGGAGACCATGTTCTGCTCCACGATGCGGGCGATAGCGAACGCAGCGCCGAAGCTCATCGCGAAGACCGCCGCGTTCACGCCCAGGCGGGTACCCACCACGGCGCTGGTCAGCGGGCCCAGGGCCGCAATCAGAATGATGAACGGAATCGGGCGAATGATGTTCACCAGAATGTTCAGGACCGTGTACACAAAGCGGTTCTGGAAGATATTACCGGCGCGGGTGGTGTACAGCAGGGCACCCACAATCAGGCCGACCAGACCGGCGCAGAGCATGGTGATGGACACCATGTAGAAGGTGTCGCCGATAGCCGGAATAAGCTTCTCGGGCAGGAACTCGCCCCAGTCGGTCTTCGAAGCGGCCAGCGGAAGAGTAGTAGCAAACATTTAGCGCACCTCCTGCACGCGGGCAACGGTCTTCAGTTCGGCAACGGCGGCATCAATACTGGTGATTTCGCCGAGGAGTTCCAGGGTGAGGGTACCGTAGGCCTTGCCCTGCAGGGTCTCGATACCGCCGCCCACGATGTTGAAACGGACGTTGCGGGCGCCCAGGTAGGACAGCACCTTGCCGAGCTCCTGATTGCCCTCCACGATTTCGACGTTGACCAGGTAGCCACGGTGCGATGCGCGCAGCTCCTCCGCCTCCTGGCCGGTGGGGGCCAGCTTGACGGTGGTCGCCACGAAGAGCTTCGCCACATCGGTCTGCGGGTTAGAGAAGACGTCGTAGACGGTTCCTTCTTCCACCACGCGGCCGGACTCCATGACCGCCACGCGGTCGGCGATGCTGGCCACGACATCCATCTCGTGGGTGATGACCACGACGGTGATACCCAGGTCGCGGTTCACGCGCTTGAGAAGGGCGAGCACCTCCTGGGTGGTTTCGGGATCCAGGGCGCTGGTGGCCTCGTCAGCCAGCAGCAGCGAGGGGTTGGTCGCAAGCGCACGGGCGATGCCCACACGCTGCTTCTGACCACCCGAAAGCTGGTTCGGGTAGTGGCCGGCGCGGTCGCTCAGACCCACGAATTCCAGCAACTCCAGGGCGCGTTCGCGGCGCTTGGCCTTGGGCCAACCGGCCACCTTGAGGGGGAACTCAACGTTACCGAGCACGGTGCGGGAATTCATGAGGTTGAACTGTTGGAAAATCATGCCGATGTTCGTGCGGGCCTCGCGCAGTTCGGAGTCGCGCTTGCCGGAGATTTCGAAATCGTCCACAATCAGCGTGCCGCTCGTGGTCTTTTCCAGGCCGTTGATGAGTCGCACCAGGGTGGACTTACCGGCACCGGAGTAGCCGATAATCGCGAAGATTTCACCGCGGTTGATGGTGAGGGAGACGTTGTCCACGGCGGGGACAGCCTTGGGGCCGTTACCGAAGACCTTGGACACGCCGTCCAGAATCACCATGGGCTGGGGGAGGCCTTCTACGACCTCTTCTAGCTGTTCACTCATAGTATTTGTATCCGTTAAATGTCGTGGTTGGGACGCCGAGGGACTTGGCGCCGGTACGTAAAGGACGGTAAGCCCTTCTAACCCGCATCGGGTGCCCGGGCTTACCGCCTTACGTGTGCCTACGAGAGGCGTGTTGTCAGGAGATTACTTCTTGGCGCGCAGCTTGGCCTCTTCGTTGGCCAGGGACTGACGCAGCTCGTCGGTGCTCACGTTGACCTCAACGGCGGTGCCGCGGGTCTCTTCCTGAACAGCATCCATGACGGGCTTGGTGTGGAAGATTTCAACGATCTTCTTGTAGGTCTCGTCGTCAGCCTTGTCCTTCTGGGCGACGAAGAGGTTCACGTACTTGATTGCCGAGGGGTCGCTCTTGGGGTCGTCCTGAGCCAGTGCGTCCGCGGGCTTCAGGCCTGCGTCCTTGAGGAAGTCGTTGTTGACGACTGCGCCGTCAGCGGACTCCATGCCAACCACGGTCTGGGTTGCGTCGACGGGGGTGACCTTCACCTTGGAGTTAGCGGTGTCAACATCGTCGATGGTGGGGGCGTCTACGTCAGCGTTCTTGAAGGTGACCAGACCGTTGGTCTTCAGCAGCTTCAGCGCGCGTGCCTCGTTCACGGTGTCGTTCGGGATCACAATCTCGCCACCCTGGGGGATGTCGGCCAGCTTGGTGTGCTTCTTGGAGAACAGAGCCATCGGGTAGATGACGGTCGGGCCCACGATCTGCAGGTCCTTGTTGGCGCTGACGTTGTAGTTCGACAGGTACGCGATGTGCTGGAAGCGGTTCATATCGATGTCACCGGCGTCCAATGCGGGGTTCGGCTCGGTGTAAGCGCTGAACTCCTTGAACTCAATGTCGATACCCTGCTTCTTGGCTTCTTCCTTCAGGGTCTTGTTGAACTTCTCAGAGCCAACCACACCGATGGTGACCTTCTTGGAATTCGAGGTGGAACCGCAAGCGGCCATGCTGAAAATCATGGGGACGACTGCAAGAGCAGCGGCAAACTTCTTCACGGCTATGAATCTTTCTGTTGAATGATGACGTGCTTCACCGGGTACGGGCATAGAGCGCCGACAAGCCGATGCGAATGATGATGGGACAATTACAGCACGCACAGGGGCGGCGGTGGAAGTTAAGGGTCAATCATGAGACACAGAACGTCAAGCTCGTCATATTTCGTCATATTTCGTCACACGATGATTATTTGCCAATTCCGCTCCCCCACCAGCCGTCCGTCTGCGTCAACGCAAAGCGCCGGCCCGGGCTTAAAACCCGAGTCGGCGCTTATCGTACCCGCCTGTTACGGGCGGGCGGCAAACCAACCGACGCTACTGCTCAAAATCGCCCGAGGCAATCAGCTGCTCCCGTACCTTACGGCGCAGCACCTTGCCGAGCATCGAACGCGGCAGGTCGTCCACGACCACGATGCGGCGCGGCACCTTATAGCGGGTCACCTTCGAGTAGCAGTGTTCGCGCAGAGTATGCTCCTGCACCACTCGGCCCGGAGCGGCAACCACAGCGGCAACGACCATCTCGCCGCCGCCGGGCAGCGGAATACCGACCACCGCCGCATCCGCAACCGTATCGTGCTGCTTGAGGGCGACCTCCACCTCGGTCGGGGAGACGTTGAAGCCACCGGTGATAATGACCTCCTTGATGCGGTCCACAATCTGGATGAAGTAGTCCGTATCCAGGCGCACAATATCACCCGTGCGCAACCAGCCGTCGGGGGTGATGGTCTTCGCGGTCTCGTCTTCACGCTTCCAATACCCCATGAAGCGCTGGGGACCGCTGACCCACAGCTCACCCTCCTCGCCGAGAGGCACATCCGCACCCGTCTCCGGATCCACCACGCGAATATCAGTCGAGGGGAAGGGCACACCAATCGAGCCGGCGCGGCGGGTGTCGTTCAGCGGGTTGCAGGAGACCAGCGGGGCGCACTCGGTCAGGCCGTAGCCTTCCACCATGAAACCGCCGGAGGCTTCCTCCCACTCGGCCACCAGTTCGGGCGGCAGGTTCATCGCGCCCGACACCGCGTAGCGGATACCCTCCAGGGATACGCCGCGCTTCTTCGCCTCATCCATCAGGCGGCGGTACACCGGCGGAACCGCAGGAAGAATCGTCGGGCGGGTCTTCTTCATCGCCTTCAAAATCAGGTCCATGTCCACGGTCGGGAACAGCACCAGGCGGGCACGGCACAGCGACGCAATCGTCACGCCCAGGGTCATGCCGTACGCGTGGAAGAGCGGCAGGACCGAGTAAATCACCTCGTCATCGCCCGGGTTAATCCACGCCTCACCCATGCGGCCGTTCGACTCCAGGTTGCGGTGCGTGAGCATCACGCCCTTGGGCAGACCCGTCGTGCCGGAGGTGTACTGCAGCAGCGCAATATCATGCGCCGTCGGGCGGCGATGCGCGGGATCAATGCGCTCGCTCTTGAGCAGCTGCGACCACGGCACCGTGCCCGGGGCCGGGCCCGTCAGCTTCTCACGCGAGGCACGCGCGCTCTTGACGGGCAGCTTCAGCGCGGTGCGCATGAGGCGCGGCATCGCCGAAATCAGGTTCACCGAATAAATGTGGGTGGGGCGGATATCGGCCGGCATCTCGGTCACGTGCGAAGCAATCTTGTCCCACACAATCGCGACCTTCGCGCCGTGATCCTCAAACATGTGGCGCAGCTCGGCCCCCGTGTACAGCGGGTTATGCTCCACCACAATCGCGCCCAGGCGCAAAATCGCATAGAACGCCGCAATATGCTGAGGGCAGTTCGGCAAAATCAGCGCCACACGGTCACCCGCCTGCACACCCGCAACGCGCAGACCCTCTGCAGCACGCTCAATCTGGTCCCCCAGCTCAGCGTAGGTCGTGGTCGCGCCAAAGAACTCCAGGGCGACCTTCTGCGGGACGCTACGCACCGCCTCATCGATAAGGTGGCTCAGCGAGGTCTCGGGCAGCTCAATATCGCGGGCAGTCCACGAAGAATAATTCTTCAACCAGGGGCGATGCGCCAGGGGGTTCTCACCGGATTCGGTAGCGGGTGCGCCGAATACCGCGGCGCGCGCGGGGGCTGCGTCCCCCGTGTTTGTGTTCTTCTGAGCCTCAGTCATGATTTCGATTGTGCCCGCCGACGGCCCCTCGGCTCAACTTCCAGCGCCCTTCCAGGCCATCTTCACGGCAGGCTCCCAGCTAAGGGAGCCCGGCGCGGCCAGTTTCACGACACTCCCCCGGGTGCGCTCGGCGCAACTCTGGGATACTTAAACCATGAGTAAGCGACAGCAAGACATAACCGACGAGCAGTTCAAGCAGCTCCTTCGCGAAATTTCCAAGCGCTTCGCCATCGCCGGAGGAGTCGTCATTCTCATCGGTCTAGCCATCATCGCCCTAGTCTACCTTCTGGGAGGAGCCCACTAATGCACACCCCGCAGCGCCCCAACGGCGACATCTTCAACCGCATGGTCTCCGGCGCCGCCTACATGCCCGACGCCGAATGTGCGGCACAGACTAAGCGCATCCACGCTGCAACCGTCCTCGCCGAAGAACACTACGCACGCGGCGAGCACGCCCAGGCAATGCACGTCTACCGTGAACACCTCGGCCACCTGGGCGAGCACTCCCACATCCGCCCCGGCGCGCGCTTCGACTACGGCGTGAACACCTACATTGGTGACGGCTCCTTCTTCAACTTCGGCTGCGTATTCCTGGACGTCTGCCCGATCCGAATCGGCTCCACCGTGCTCGTCGGTAACAACGTGCAGTTCCTCACCCCCACCCACCCGCTCAACCCCGTCGACCGCGCCGCATACTGGGAAGGCGGCAAGCCCATCACCGTTGAAGACAACGTCTGGATCGGTGGCGGCGCCATCATCCTGGGCGGCGTGACCATCGGCAAGAACTCCGTCATCGGTGCGGGTACCGTCGTCACCAAGGACGTACCCGCAAACTCCGTCGTGGTCGGCAACCCCGGACGCGTGGTTCGCACCCTCAACGAGAACGAACGACCCGCGCACCCTCACCCCTACTCCTCCGAATCCCTTGAAGAGGCTCGGACCTTCCAGTCCGAGCACAGCGAGTAGGCTAAGACCCGCTCGGTCCGCGAGCCACCGCACACACCGGGTCGCCAGACGATCCCCGAACCCCGTTATCGGAAGCCATGAATACACAACACAACCAGCAGCCGGAGTCCCGCCCGGCGGCCAGCCAGCAGGCAAAGGGCAACGACAATTCCGCGCCCAGCGAGCAGGATCTGTGGGACGCGGCCTTCTCCTCCGACGACCCCACGGTCGTGCTGACCGCCGAGGACCTGCAGCAGGCCGCCTCGCGCCGCGCCGAGTCGCGAACCACCGACGGGGAGGCGACCCGCGCCTTCCCCAGCCCCATCCCGGCTCCCAGTCCGCAGGATGACGCGGACGCCTCGGACGGCGGGGAAAGCGCCTTCGACTGGCTCAACACCCCCGGCTCGGGTAGCTCGGGTGGCGGCGCATCCGCGGGTTCCGCGCCCGCGCAGAGCGCCGCATCTGTCCCGAGCGTGTCCGAACACCGCGGCGCGCAGACCGCCAACGACCACGGAACGGCACCCAGCTTTAGCCCGCAGAACACCGCACCGCGCGCGCCGGAACAGCCCACCCAGCACGGGGGCTTCGCCCTCCCAGCGAGCCAACCCGCTCAGCCCATCCTCCAGCCCGGCGAACCGGTGCTCACCGCCGCCACCGCCCTGCAGATGCAGAAGGAACGATACTCCCGCATGCACGTACTCCCGGGCCTGCTCGGCTGGCTTGTGGCCATCACCCTCATGGACGGCGGCCGCTGGGGCATCGGCGCCTGGCTCACCTCTACCGGGCAGGAGCAGTCCCTCGAGTACCACGCCGTCATCGGACGACTACTCTCCGGGGAATCCTCCGTAGTTCCCGTGGCGGTCGCCCTGAGCGTCCTCATCTTTGGTGCCTACCTAGTCGGCGGATACGCCGCCGGACGCATGGCTCGATTCGCCGGCTCCAAGCAGGGCATTGCGGTGTGGCTGTGGCACCTCATGGGCCTGATTGTGGCTTCGCTGGCCACCTACCTGGCCCCGCAGATTTTCCCGAACGGCACCGCCGCGTTCTCCATGCAACGACTCATGAACGGGGATACCTCCAACGGCCTGCTGGCGATCATGCTCATCCTGGCGCTCAGCTTCCTGGGAGCCCTTATAGGCGGCGCCTGCGGGCAGATATACCACCGCCGCGTGGATAAGTACCCGAGCACCCGGGTGGAGCGCGAGGACGACTAGCCTCCGAAGCACCGGACACCGCACCGATGCCGATACAAAACGCGAAGACCTCCGGCGCACGCTATGTGCGCCGGAGGTCTTCGCGTTGAACGGCCCTTCGGAGCCGTTTAGGTTATTTGCCTAGTGATCCAGCAGCAAGGCCGGTTCCTCCAGGATGGCCGCCACATCGGCCATGAAGCGAGCCGAGAGGTCGCCGTCCACCACGCGGTGATCGAACGAACCACCCAGGGTCGTCACCCAGCGAGGAATCACTTCGCCGTCAACCACCCACGGCTTCTGCTTGATGGTACCGAAGGCCACAATCGCAACCTCACCCGGGTTGATGATCGGGGTACCGGTATCAATGCCCAGCGAACCGATATTCGTAATGGTCAGGGTGCCGTTCGCCATCTCTGCCGGCTGGGTCTTGCCCTCACGAGCGCGAGTGGTCAGGTTGTTCAGGGCAATCGCAAGCTCACGCAGGGAAAGCTCCTGGGCATCCTTAATGTTCGGGACCATCAGGCCGCGCGGGGTGGCGGCCGCAATACCCAGATTCATGTAGTGCTTAATCTGAATCTCGCTATCGGTCCAGGTTGCGTTGACCTGCGGGTTGCGCTCGGCGGCCCAAATCACCGCGGCGGCCAGAACCAGCAGCGGGGTGACCTTCACACCCTCAAAGTGGCGGGACTTCTTCAGGCGCTTGACGAACTCCATAGTGCGGGATGCATCTACGTCCACAAAAATCGACACGTGCGGGGCGCTGAAGGCCGAAGCGACCATGGCCTTCGCGGTAGCCTTGCGCACGCCGCGCACCGGGATGCGCTCGATGCGATCGCCCGGGGTGGTCGCACCCTGCCAGAAGGGCTGGCGGGCACCGCTGTGCTTCACGTCCTTGAGGTGGGCAACGTAGTTCATGAGGTCCTGCTTGGTCACCTGGCCGCGGGCGCCGGTGGCGGTCACGTGGGCCAGGTCGACGCCGAGTTCCTTAGCGGCCAAACGCACCGGAGGAGCCGCCAGGGTCGGGCGGTACGGAACCTGCTCCGGCGGCAGGGCCTGCGCAGAAGCCGAGTCCTGCGCGGGTGCCGGGGTCTGGGCTGCGATGGGCTCGTGGGCCAGACGCTGAACCATCGAGTTTAGGGGGCTGTTCTCCACAAAGCGAGAGGCTCGCTCGGCCAGCTCGCTGAGCAGGCCCTGGTTGCGGTTCACCGGGTCGGATGGGGTGTGCGCCACCGGTGCCTGAACTGCCGGCGCCGCGGGTGCAACGGGGGCGGCAGGTGCGGGCTGGGCCGCGGAAGCCGGTCGCTTACGCGCGCGGCGCTTAACGGCGTCTGCCTTGGGGCCGGAGCCGACCAGCGCGGTGCCGGATTCGGTCTCCTGCTGGGGTGCCGCGGGAGCGGCCGGGGCCGCGCCGTCGCCACCGGAGATGCGGATGATGGGGGTACCCACCTCGACGGTCTCGCCCTCGGCGACCATCAATTCCTCGACGATGCCGGCGTAGGGCGAGGGCAGTTCGACGACGCTCTTGGCGGTCTCAATCTCGACCAGCACATCGTTGATGGCGACCTCGGTGCCGGTTGCGACCTTCCAGCTGAGAATTTCAGCCTCGGTCAGGCCTTCACCCACGTCGGGAAGCGAAAAAATCTGGGACATATTTACCTCTCACTAGGGCATATACCCTACATGGAATATTATGGGCGGTCCTACCCGCCGCGAGCGTGCCGTCGGTTTCGAGCCGGCGACACACCTCAGAACGAAGCGTCAAGAAGCGGGGTGCACATACCAACCCCGAAACCGCGCCTAGTAATCGAAAGCGCGATCAACCGCCTCCAGGATGCGGTCAATATCTGGCACGTACTCCTCCTCCACGCGGGAAACCGGGTACGGCATGTAGTAGCCACCCACGCGGATCACCGGGGCCTGCAGGCTGTAGAAGCAACGCTCCGTAATCGCGGCCGCCAGCTCACCACCCATGCCACCGAAGGTGGGGGCCTCGTGGGCAATAATCAGTCGACCGGTCTTCGCCACCGAGGCGGCCACGGTCGGTACATCCAGCGGAGAAATCGAGCGCAGGTCAATCACCTCGATCGAGCGGCCGTCCTCAACCGCGGCCTCCGCAGCTGCCAGGGCCACCGGCACCAGCGGACCGTACGCAACAATCGTGGCATCGGTACCCTCGCGCACGACCTTGGCGCTAAACGGGTCGAAGGAGGTGTCGTTCAGGTCCACGTCCCCCTTGAGCCAGTAGCGGCGCTTGGGCTCAAAGATAATGACCGGATCCGGGCACTCAATCGCCTTGCGGGTCATCCAGTAGGCCTCGTGCGGGCTCGAGGGAGTCACGATGCGCAGGCCGGCGGTGTGGGCGAACAGCGCCTCGGGCGACTCGGAGTGGTGCTCCACCGAGCCAATCACGCCGCCGTAGGGAATACGAATCGTCACCGGCACGATGTACTGCTTATCGGTGCGGTTGTGAATCTTCGCAAGCTGGCTCGTGATTTGATTGAAGGCGGGGAAAACGAAGCCGTCGAACTGAATCTCGGGAACGGGGCGGTACCCGCGCAGCGCCATGCCGATGGAGGTGCCGATAATGCCGGACTCCCCCAGCGGGCTATCCATGACGCGGCGGTTGCCGAAGCGGGCCTGCAAGCCCTCGGTCACGCGGTACACGCCGCCAAGCTTGCCGATATCCTCACCGAGCAGAACCACGGTGCGGTCAGCCTCGAGGGCATCCTCCAGGCCGCGAGTAATGGCCTTGGCGAGGGTCAAACGCTCAATGTTTTCGCTCATCTTTACTCCTCTTCAAAGCCTGCGTTGTAGGTACGGTAGAATTCGCGGTCGTCCTCAACCTGCTGGTGTTCCTGGGCGTAGACGCGGTCGAAGAAGTGCTCAAAGTCGGCCACCTCGGCGGAAAGCACGGCGTCGCGCACGCCGGAGGCGACCTTCTGGGCGGACTCGGCAACCTCCTCGAAGAAGGCATCGTCGGCGTAGCCCTGCTCGCGCAGGTACTTCTCGAGGCGAATCATGGGGTCGCGGTGCAGCGGCCCCTCAAGGTCGGCCTCGGTGCGGTACTTCGTGGGGTCGTCGGCAGTGGTGTGCGGGCCCAGGCGGTAGGTCTCGGCCTCGATGAGCACGGGGCCCTCGCCGGCACGAATCTTCTCCATGGCATAACGGGTCACCGCGAGCACGCCCAGGATGTCATTGCCGTCCACGCGCAGGCCCTCGAAGCCGTAACCTGCGGCTCGGGTCGAAATCGGCACGCGCGACTGCACCTCGAAGGGAACCGAGATGGCCCAGCGGTTGTTCTGCACGAAGAAGAGCACCGGGGCGTCGTAGGAGGCCGCGAAGACCATGGATTCGTGAACGTCGCCCTCGCTGGAGGAGCCGTCGCCGAAGTAGACCGCGACGGCGGGCTTCTGCGCGTCGGTTGCGGGGTCGGTGGCCTGGCCCTGGCCGGTGGGGCGCTTACCGGTTTCAGCCTCGATATCGGCATCAAAGTTCAGACCCATGGCGTAGCCGACGGCATGCAGGGTCTGGGCGGCCAGCACCTTGGTATAGGTGTGGAAGTTGTGGGCCTTCATGTCCCAACCGTGGGTGGTGGTGCCACGGAAGATGGTAATCAGGTCGCGGAAATCCACACCGCGCGCCAGGGCAACGGCGTGCTCACGATAGGAGGGGAAGATGTAGTCGTTGGGGGCGTAGGCCAGTGCGGAACCGACCTGCGCGGCCTCCTGGCCTCGGCTAGGAACCCACAGGGCGAGCTGGCCCTGGCGCTGCAGGGCGGTCGCCTCATCGTCGAAGCGGCGGGTGGTGTACATGAGGCGGTAGGCCTCGCGCAGGATATCACCATCGACGTCTTTGACGTATCGACTGAAGGTGGGGTGTTCGTGGACGGCGCCGTTCTCATCCATGAGCTGGATACGCTCGGGCACTCCCGGGTACTTGTCGTTCTCGTGCATCTAACCTCCACACGTGACGATGGCTTCGCCTGCGGGCTACCGGGGCCAAGCCTCATTCTCCACGAAAGGTGGAGGGTTGAGAGGCAGATCTACGGCCGGTGCACCATCAGGACTGGGCATATATACCTACCAGTTTACTATTTCGGGCTCTCGGCGATAACGTGCACGCTCGGAACACGCCTGGAACACCGCGTATTGCGCCCCGTCATTCAGCATATGAGCAGGCGAAAACCGGCGGCGCTACCGACCGCGTTTAATGGCCAAAGGAACCCTCCTATATATTCGATAATCAGAATATATAGGAGGGTTCCTTCATCTTCATCCGCTCAGGACCGCTATGCGATTCAAGCTTATCCAGCGATGTTGAGCGAGATTAGCCCTCCTGCGCGAAGAGCTCGCACAGGGACAGGAAACGGTCGTTTGCCTCGACCTCGCCGATGCTCACGCGCACGCCCTCGGACCCGAAGGCACGCACCGAGAGAGCATTCCGGTTCATGAGGTCAACGAACTCGCCGGTACGCTCCCCCAGGGGCAGCCACACAAAGTTGGCGTAGGTGCTCGGGAACTCGTAGCCCAGTTCGCGTAGGCGAGCCGTGACGCGCTCACGCTCGGCCACGATGTGACTGACCCGCTCCATGACGGCCTCCTGGTGCTCGATGGAGGCGACGGCGGCCCGCTCGGCCAGGGCGGACACGGCAAAGGGCGTCGCGGCAACCCGCAGGTGGCGGGTAATCTGCGGGTGCGAAATCGAGTAGCCCACGCGCAAACCCGCCAGGCCCTGCGCCTTGGAGAAAGTACGCAGGATGATGACATTCGGGTAGTCACGGTAGATGTCCAGGCCGTTCAGCGGGGGCTCTTCCCCCTCTGGAATGGAGGAGGCCGCGCAGAACTCGAAGTAGGCCTCGTCGATGACCACGGGAACGGTAGCCGGCACCTTCGCAAGGAAGGAGCGAATCTGGCTCTCGGTCACGGCGGGACCGGTCGGGTTATTGGGGGTGCACACCAGAATCAGGCGGGTGCGGTCGGTGACGGCCGCAGCCATAGCGTCCAGGTCGTGCGCGCCGTTGGGCAGGTTGGGAACCTGCACGCTGCGGGCGCCCATGATGCCAACCAGAATGGGGTAGGCCTCGAAGGAACGCCACGCGTAGATGATCTCGTCCTGCACACCGTCGGCGTTAACGCCCGCGAAGGTTTTAATAATCTGGTTGAGCGCGCCGAGGCTGCCGGCGCCGGTCACGATATCCTCGGCGTCCACGCCCAGCTGCCCGGCGAGGGCGGTACGCAGGGCGGTTGAGAGGGGGTCGGGATAGCGGTGCACCGCATCAAATTCGGCCAGCACGCGCGCCACCTCGGGCACGGGGCCCAGAGGGTTCTCGTTAGAGGAAAGCTTGTACCGGGTCAGGCCCTCGACGGGAGCGGGAGGCTTACCCGCGGCATAGCTGGGCAGGGTATCGAAGACTGGGCGGACCGGGATGCTGGTGGATTCTTCTGAGTGGCTCATAGCTTTAGTATGTGCCCGCGAGCGCCGCGGAGCCAGCGCTACCGGAGTGAAGACCAGTATGGGGACAGGACGAGCCATCCCCAAGCCGGTCTCCGCCTCCTCACCTGCGGCACTCCCCACTAGGCAAATGCCGGCTCCCGCTCAACAGTGACGGCGCGCCGAGGCTCCGATGCGGAGTGTATCAACCCCGGGTCGGTCTCCTCGAGAGGAATCGGCGTGTGGAATCCCGGGTCAATATCCTCGGCCGGCGCCACGGGCATGGGAACAGGCTTCAGGTCTGGCAGGTCGGGGGTGAGCGATTCCCCGCCCTCGTAGTCCCCGCCCTGGCGGGGCCCGAGGAACGGGTCCCCGAGCACAGAACCAATTTTAGGGAGTTGCAGGTCGTCGATGGTTGGCTGATTAATAACCTTTCCGATGTTTGCCTGTGAGCCTGCGGGCTCTGGCAGAAGGTCGGGCGGGAGCAAATCTGCAGGGGGTAGTGGACCCTCCGGTTCGACTCGAGCGGGCAACTTGATGGTGGCAGGCTCCGGGCCGCTCAGGTCCGCCGGCAAGTTGATGGCGGGCGGAACATTCTGCGGGTCGTATCCCTGCAGGGGAGGTGTTTTGGGTGTCTGCGGTGCAGGCATCTCGGGCCAGGTCGGCTTCGGGTTCCGGGGCTCCTGCGACGGTTTAGGGCCCGGGTGAGGGAGACGCCGTTCGGCGCCCTCCCACGTATCTTGGGCTGCTTTTTGGATCCGTTCCCCCTTATCTTTGGCATCCTGAACGCCCTTGATCATTCCACCTGTTCCATGTTCAATCGCTTCGTCTACACCCTTCTCGTCAAACCTAACCCCCGATTTGTAGGCCTGTCGCGAGTAGATTCCGATACGTGAGATCGTTACGTCCCTTCGCTCAGCTAGGCTGTATCCGTCCGGCATGGCAGAGCCCGAGGTAACCTTCTGCTCTCCTAGTACATACTCTTTGCCGCCCATTGCCGCACGCATGCCCCCGGGTGCCGCATTGCTATACCCTTCGCGGTCTAGGGCTTCTCGGTATTTTTCGCCATCGTGTACAGGGTTCTGGATGGTAATTGCTGTATCACGGTCGTCAGGACGCCAGCCGCCCTCTTCCCGCCGTGCACTATCCGGAACAATATCGCCTTCACCTTCTACATAATCCACGGCGAAGTCTCGGCGTTTGGCGGGCAAACCTCGTAGCGGAGCGCCTTGGGCGTAGATACCGACGATGTTGATTTCTTTGGCGACCTCGAAACTATTAGCCATGTTGTAGGCAATCATGGCTCCCTGGCTGAACCCTTCCAGGTACACGCGGGCGCCCTGCGGCGCGCCGGCATCACGCAAAGCCTGAAGAACCATCCGATAGGCGGGGTTCCTCGTGGTATCTTCACCTAACGTTTCACGCACAGCACCCGCAGGGTCCATGGGAGAGCCACCCCAGGAGTCAAAGTTAGTCCCCGGAATACTCACCACGTATAGGGCATAGGCGGGGTCACCCTCGTGGCCTTCTTCGTACATGACGGTGACCATCACGGCGCCGCGTTCGCCCTTCGTCGGGTCCTGCTGAGAACGCTCGAATTCCTGGTCCTGAGCCTTGGCGGCCGCCTGCAAACGTTCCGAGCTGGAGCCTACGGAAAGCTGATTTTTCTCTCCCCGGTGCGCGCCAACTCTGTACTCATCAGCCGAAGCGGTACGCACGTTGTGTGCCGTGTTGCCCACGTCCCGCCACGTATTCTCTCTCTTCAACGATAGGGTGGCCCTCCCGATGAATTTCTCAATGATTTTCGCGGGGATTCCGGTGATCCTGGACAGCCGTTCAGCCGCTCTCCGGCGGGCAATCTCGGGGTTGAGCCGGGCGTCCAGATAGGCTGTCGCCCCAAAAAGTACCGCCGCGACGAGGGGTGAATAGGGCATCGCTATTGATGCGCTATAGTACCCGAGCTCGGGCAGCGTCAGCCGGATAAGGTACCGGACCTCGTCGGGGTCGCCGGCGAGGGCGCCGCGGATGTGGGTTCGCGCCGTCAGCCCGTCAGGAAGCTTACCGTCCTGGGCGATACCGAGCGATTCGAACCAGCCGGCTACCATGTTCTCGACCTGCAAGTAGGCGCTGTGGGCGAGGCGCACGGCCACCGCCGTGGCCACCAGATCGGCGGCGCTTTGGCCCATTCCGGCGGCCAACATGGTGCACTGGCCGCTGGCCAGACGGGCGCGCGCGTTGACCCCGAGAAAGAGCATCGTCTCTGCGCCAATGCTCGAGATGGGCACCGGACGTTCAGCGCAGCGCTGGCTGGCGTAGGTGAGGGAATCGGCGATGGCGGGCATCTCTTCCAGTGTGACGGTGATGGTCGCCCCTGTGGGGGCCGAGCCGCTCCCCTCGACGGGAAGGGCGTACGTTGCGTTGGTCATGGGTTCTCCTAGATGGGTTCTCCTAGCGACGACTAGCGGTGAGCAGCGGTCTAATAGCCGGTTTGGCGGGTAACGAGCGCATTGAGCCCCTCGGGGAGGCTGACGTGCATGAGGGAATCAAGCTCGTGTTGCGCGGACCCCGCGTGGCGGGCCACGAGATCCTCCAGTTTTCCGGGGTCGAGGATATCGGCAGCGGTATCCGCGAGGGACCCGAGGAGGCTGTCGAGGGCACCGGCCGCGGCGGTAACGGCCTGGGCTTTGGCGGTCAGTTCGGCGGCGAGCTCTTCAGCGGCAGCAGCAATATCGACCGCTGCGTTCTCGGCAATCTGTGCCCTGTCTCGAATACTGTCGCGGTGCCTTTCGAGCTGTCTGCGGAAGGCGCAGCCCGCTTCCGAGGCCCAGTGCTCTGTTCCGAGCTCGCCGGTGCGCGCGTAGACCCCCTGTATCTCGTGGGCCTCGGCGCGCATGCGTGCGGAAAGCTCGGCACCCTTGGTGCGGGCCAAGGCAGCTGCCGCGAGGAGCGAGGCGGCGAACGCGCGTCCGGCCGCGGAGCCGATGCCCATATGGCCGGCGGCACGCAGAATATCCGCGGTGCTGGGCGGGTTGGGGGTTCCCGGAGGCGCAGATGGCGGTGTGGAATCGACGAAGGAGGGCACGGCGCGTCCTTTCGGAGGGGCCAGTTACGAATACCGGCTTAGCGGGTGGACTTTGGTTCCAGCCTATGGGCGGGCCGGCGTTGTTCCCCCGGCTTTTAGCCGCCTGTGGATAGCGACCCCACAAAACGAAAAATCCGCACGGATTTGAGCTGCAGAACCCGCAAAATGCTTTATCCACAGCTTCCGCCGCCGTCATATTTCCGTGCAAAGATTGCCCCGAAACCACTCCGGAGCCGCTTCGGAGCCGAAAAAACGCCCACCCGTTGGAGTCAGCGCGCCCGCGGCGAGCGCCGCCCGGACCATCCCCGACACCACCCGGACCGCAGTCTGGGCCTTCGCCCAAAACCACTATCCAGAGCCCCCTCCAACCGCCCACCGCCCCGCACCCCGCCCGCATTTTCCGGCGATCCATGCGAAAATGGAGTTATGTCTCACACCAATAACACCATCCTGCCTTCTGGCCGTATCGATTTGGGCACCGGCGAACTCGCTCTGGGCCCCCTTGACGGACGCTACGCCTCCGTCACCGCACCCCTGACGAACTACCTTTCTGAGGCGGCGCTGAACCGCGACCGCATCCACGTCGAGGTCGAGTGGTTCATCTACCTGTGCGAGCACAAGGTGCTGCCGGGCCTGTCCCCGCTGAGCGAGGAGCAGAAGAAGGGCCTGCGCGCCATCGTGACCGATTTCAACGCCGAATCCGTGGCCGAGCTGGCCGAGATTGAGGCCGTGACCGTTCACGACGTGAAGGCCGTCGAGTACTACATCGGTCGCCGTCTGAAGGGCCTGGGCCTGGACCACCTGGTGCCGCTGGTTCACTTCGGTTGCACCTCCGAAGACATTAACAACCTCTCCTACGCCCTGGGCATCAAGGACGCCGTGCAGAACGTGTGGATTCCCGCCGCGGAGGAGCTGATTGAGGTTCTGTTGAACCTGGCCGAGGAGGGCCGCGAGGTTCCCATGCTCTCGCGCACCCACGGTCAGCCCGCAACCCCGACCACCCTGGGCAAGGAGATGGGCGTGCTCGCCTACCGCTTGAAGCGTCAGGTCAAGCACGTGAAGGCCACCGAGTTCCTCGGCAAGATTAACGGTGCGACCGGCACCTATGCCGCGCACTACGCCTCGGTGCCCACCGCCGATTGGCAGAAGATTTCTCGCGGTTTCGTTGAGCACCTGGGCCTGACCTGGAACCCGCTGACCACCCAGATTGAGTCGCACGACTGGCAGGCCGAGCTGTACTCGGATATCGCGCACTTCAACCGCGTGCTGCACAACCTCTGCACCGATGTGTGGAGCTACATTTCGATTGGTTTCTTCCGCCAGATTCCGGTGGCCGGTGCGACCGGTTCGTCCACCATGCCGCACAAGGTGAACCCGATTCGCTTCGAAAACGCGGAGGCTAACCTGGAGCTCTCCAACGCCCTGCTGGATTCGCTGGGCTCGACCCTGGTGACCTCCCGCTGGCAGCGCGACCTGACCGATTCCTCGGCTCAGCGCAACATCGGCGTGGCCTTCGGTCACTCGGTCCTGGCCATCTCGAACGTGGTGAAGGGCCTAAAGCGCCTGGACATCGCGGCCGACGTGATTTCTGCCGACCTGGACTCCAACTGGGAGGTCCTGGCCGAGGCAATCCAGATGGTGATGCGCGCGGAGGCTATCGCGGGTGTTCCCGGCATGGAGAACCCCTACGAGCGTCTGAAGGAGCTGACCCGCGGTCACCGCGTGGATGCGGCTCGCCTCAAGGAGTTCGTGGCAACCCTGGGCCTTTCCCCCGAGGCCGAGGAGCGTCTGTCGAACCTGACCCCGCACACCTACAACGGCATTGCGGCTCAGCTGCTCGATCACGCAAAGAACGCGTAGTCGGTAGCATCGGCTGAGCGCCGGTCTTAACGTTGAAGACCCCGGGTCCCTGAGTTCAGGGATCCGGGGTCTTCAACGTGTTGGGGCTTTGCTATGTCTGCTAACCAGCGAGGGTTTTAGCGCTCGAGCATGGGGCGGTTTTCGGTCTCAGTGTCGTGGCCCTTGCCGCGGGTGAAGACCTTTCCGGCAGCCTTACCGGCGATCTTGCCCGCACCCTTGAGAATCGAACCGGCCTTATCCACGATCTGGCCTCGTTCGCTGCGGGTGCTCTCCGGGGACTCGTCCTCTTCGGACTTTACGCGCGGCGCGCGCGGGGTAATCATGAGTTCCGTGGGAAAGTATGCCGGGGCGTCGCCGAAAGCGTTACGAGTGTTGCGCACGGCATCCTTGCCGAGAGCCAGGTTTGCGCCGCCGCCGACCACAGCACCCACGCCGAAGGGTAGGGCACGGCCGAGTAGCGCGCCGGTCTGACGCGAGAGGAATCGACGGATGAACAGGTTGCGGATGGTGCGCTCGACGCTGAACATCTTGCCGCCGGAGGAGTTGCCCAGCAGCATGCCCCACTTGTTGGAAACGCCGCTTGCCTTACCGGTCTGCAGCAGCACGGTGTTCATGAGCTGCGAGCCCTCCTCGCCGAGCATGATGGCCATGACCATGGAGCGAGCGGTTTCGGGGTCGTGCACGTGCACGCCGTGCAGCTCGGCGACGGCCTGGGCGTAGAGGGCGGTGCGCTCCATGTAACCGCCCACGGCGAGCGCCGAGAGGCTCATGGAGGTAATGGTGCCGACGCCGGGCACGAATGCGGATGCGCCGGTCACGCCACCGATGGCGGTGATGTCGCGCAGGTAGGCGCGGTCGAGGCGCTTGTGAATCTGTGCGGGGGTTTCGTCGGGGTGCGCTTCGCGCAGCTTCTTGACGATGGACAGCGCGAGCGGTCGTTGCAGGCGCAGGACGTTATCGAGGGTGGTGGTCAACGCCGGGCGGGGGTTGCCGTCCTCATCGAATAGAGACTTCTTGGGGTCAATCATGTCTTTAGTAAAGCACGGTCGGGTGAATATTTCCTGAACGGGCGGGCCTTCCGGCGGGCTGGAAGAGTCTTGTTCACCGAGGGCTTGAGCGCGGTCGTCCGGCCGGCGCGGCGACGCTTCTGAAATCGCTTCCCATTCATTTGCGCCCTTTTTTAAACCGCGTAAAATTGTCCTAGGTTACACACTATTCATTGTCTGCATAATGCGTGACCCGTTTCACGGCGATTCGGGTTGGGGTGTACCGCCGATACTTGCTTACGCTTCATGCTGTAAAGGATTACCATGACTTCTTCCGCCAGCACGCCCGCGGCTGCGCGTTCTCCCCTGGCCACTCAGGGGCTGGGTGTCGCCTACGCGACCGGCGCGATTATTTCCGCGCAATTCGGTTCAGCCCTCGCGAAGCAGCTCATGGGTGATTTGGGGCCCTGGGGTGTGGTGGCGCTACGTCTGCTGACCTCCACCATCCTGTTGTACGTGTTCTTCCGCCCGAATATTCTCGCGTGGACGCGCGCGCAGTGGACCGCGGTCATCGTGCTGGGCGTGGCCCTCACCGGCGCGAACGCCTTCTTCTACGTGGCGATTGAGCAGGTTCCGCTGGCGATTGCCGTGGCGATCGAGTTTATGGGCCCGCTGGTGCTGGCGACCGTCATGTCCCGCCGCAAGCTGGACCTGGTGTGGATTGCCCTGTCCTTTAGCGGCATGGCGATTCTGACGGCCGAGTCGCAGGCCAAGCCTGAGGACTTTGCTCTGATGGGCGTGTTCTTCGCGGTGCTGACGGCGATTTCGCGTGCCGCCTACATCCTGGCGACGGAGAAGGTGGGCGCGCTCATTCCGGGTATGGGCGGCATGGTGATGGGCAACGCCGTATCCACGCTGCTGGTGTTGCCGTTCCCGTTTATTCTGAGCGGCAATAACCTGTTGAAGGTGACCCAGGACGTTCACCTGCTGGCGATTGGTTGCCTGATGGGTCTGCTGGCTTCGGCCATTCCGGCTCTGGGCGAGGTCTCTTCCCTGCGTCTACTACCGGCGCACATCTACAGTGTGGTGCTCTCGCTGGAACCGGCGATTGCCGCGCTGGTGGGCGTTATTATGCTGGCCGAGCCGACGGATGCGGTTCGCTGGCTGGCCATCTCGTTGCTGGTGCTGGCGAGTATCGGCATCTCCATTTCGCATGCCCGCGCCCAAAAACGGGCCCAGGAGCGCGGTGATAGCGAGGAGATGGATCGCTACCTCCCTGGTGCGGTGGATGCGCACGCGGTGGACATCGCGCAGATGGCGACCAGTTCCATTACGCTTCCAACGGCTGCGCAGATTAAGGCCGACCGCGAGGCGAAGGGCCTCTAGGTAGCCGTAGAGAGCCCAGCTGAATATTGCGCTGGAGAGCATGTCTCTTCTTTCTCGCGCCCCCGGGTAGCACGTAGGATAGTATCTCGTGCCCCGGGGGTGCGCTATTTAAGCGCGTATCTTGCCCCCGTCCATCCGAGACCCCGTAAGAAGCACCGCCGATTTACGAGGTACCCCGAGGAGAACCATGCAGCATACCGCGCCTCAGCGCCCCGCCCTGGGCATCATGTTTGTTCTGATGTCCTGCTCGTCGTTGCAGTTCGGCGCGGCGGTTGTTCCGGCACCCCAGCCGCTGTGGAACGCGGCCCAGGACCCGGTGCTACTCCTCATGATTTTCGGTACCGCGATGTTCGCCTCGGTGATTCCCTACAGCGCGGAGCTGATGGCTCTGCGCAACCTGCCGCAGCAGGTGTTTAGCGTGTTGATGAGCCTGGAGCCCGCTATTGCGGCGATTGCCGGTTGGGCGCTGCTGAATCAGGAGACCGGCCCGATTCGCTGGGTGGCGATTTTCCTGCTGATGACCGCGAGCGTGGGCATTACGCTAACCACCGCACAGAGCGACTCTTCCAGGCAGCAGGGTGAGGGCGAGGAGCCCGTTCCCGTGCCGCTGCCCGAATAGGCCCCGTCCACGGGTGACGGAGCGGGGTTCGCCGGTACGCGGTATATAGAAAACCGTTGAGGCGGGTACCCGGTCGGTACCCGCCTCAACGGTTTAAATCTCGAGCCTAATCTTCCAGGCTGTCCAGGAACTCGCGCAACTCTTCGGTGGTGAGCACCTCCGCCGGATGCGGGCCCAGGGCGTACAGTCGGTCCTGGGTGTCCTCGTCCAGCTCGCGGGAGGTACCGATCAGTACGAGGTTTCCCTCGTTCTCACCACTGAGCATCGAGCTCTCACACAGGCACCACACGTGGTCAAAAACCTCGAGCATAGCTGCCGCCTGCAGGCGGAAGAAGGGCAGGCCCGCATCGTCACCCACGTTGACCGCAACCAGGCCGCACTCGCTCAGGGAGTCCCTGAGCTCGCGGTAGAAGCCGCGGTTCGCCAGGTGGGCGGGCGCGTCCATGCCGGTGAAGATGTCGAGAATGATCGCGTCGAAGCCGGGCACGCCCAGCAGTTCGGGCAGATTCACCAGCTGCTCGCGGGCGTCACCGACCACCAGCCGACAGTCGGTTCCGGCGGGTAGCGGCAGGCGGTCCGTTACAAAGCCCATGAGCTCGGGTTCAATATCCACGGCAACCTGGCGGGAGCCGGGGCGGGTCGCCTGAATATAGCGCACAAGGGTCAGCGCCCCCGCGCCCAGGTGCGCGGCGGTAATGGGCTCGCCGGCGGGTGCGAGCGCATCCACCGCGTTTGCGATGCGGCGCAGGTACTCGTAGAACACGTAGTCGGGGTTCTGCACGTCCACGTGGGACTGCTCGGCGCCACCGATTTCGAGGACGTAGCCGTGGTCGCTGAACCCGTCGGGGTGAATTTCGGCGCGCTGCCCGCCGGAGAGCTGAATGTGTGCCACTACTTCACGCCAGCTTCACGCTTGAAGGTGCTGACCAGGTCATCCACCGAGGAGGAAGAATCCAGACCCTCAATGACCTTGTCGTTCACGGCGAAGGTGGGGGTGCCCTTCACACCAATCTTCACGGCGTGCTCGTAGTCGCGCTGAATGGGTTTGATGGTTTCGGAGTCGAGCAGAGCCTTATCAAACTCTTCGGTGTTCAGGCCCAGTTCCTTGGCGTAGTCGTTGAAGAGGGTGCGCAGCTTATCGCGCTCCTTGATGCCCTTCCAGTCGTTCTGGGTGGCGAAGAGCTTATCGGCCATTTCGAGGTGCTTGCCCTGCGCCTCGGCGGCCTCCACGGCGAGTGCGGCGGGTACGGCGTTGGCGTGCATGTTCAGCGGCATGTTGCGCACGGTCACGTTCATGATGCCGTCGAGCTTCTTGGCGGCTTCTTCGAACTTGGGTTCTGCCTTGGCGCAGTAGGGGCACTGGTAGTCGGTATACAGGGTTGCGGTGCCTGCGCCGGGTACTTCGCGGTTGAGGCGGTAGCCGACGTAGCCGTCATCCGCGGTAGCCGATGCGGAAGCGGTCTCCGAAGCCGAGCTCGAGGGAATAGCGGACGCGCTTGCGGATGCGCTCGCCGAACCGCCTGCCGAGCCGCTCGCGGAGGCGGTAGAGGAGGCCTGGGAAGAGCCGCAGGCGCTCAGGCCCAGTGCGGCGGCGGGAAGCGCGCCGATGAGCAGGGCGCGGCGGGTAAAGGGTGAGGTCATGGTATTCCTCCTAAGAATCGGTGCCGGGGCGCACGGATAACGCTTAGGTTCATCTTATCCCGCCGACGCGGAGGGTGCGATGACGCGTCCGCGCGGGGCTCTTGCGCGGAGCCGCCGTAGCAACGCGATGATTCGCCTCTCCCCCGCCTTTTTGGTACTATTGCGAGGTATGCACTGTTCCGCGGAAAGCCCGTCTCAACGCGGCAGGTAGCGTATGTGCCTCTATAGCTCAGGGGTAGAGCATTTCCCTCGTAAAGAAAAGGTCGTGGGTTCGAATCCCACTGGGGGCTCCACATCCGCCGTAACAAGGCCGGTTTCCGGTGTGTTGCGGCGGTTTTTAGTATCGTCTTCGGCATGCGAGGCCCCGACCCCGTTCCGAGGCGTCCGACAGCTCGCTCTATCCCGGGAGGCCTCATGTCTTCGTCCCGCACCTCCGCCCGCAAGGGCTCCTCGCAGCGCGCCCCGTTCACCCCCACCGTGCGCTTTGCCATCGTCTACGTGCTGGCGCTCGTGATTTCGCTGGCGGTTTGGTTCTTCTACCGCGCCGTCTACGAGGACGACACCTCGTTCCTGGTGCCCATCGTGATTTCCCTGGCGACGTCCTACGTTGCCGCGCACGCCCTTACGGGCGGCCGTTCCCCGCGCAACTAGTCGCCAAGCCCGTCCGCCGGTCGGTAGCCGGAGCGTTAAACCAAAGGCCGCGCACCCGAGTCCCTCCGAGGGGTCGGATGCGCGGCCGTCGCTATAGGGCCGGCGCGTTACTTGGATGCGCGCTGGAAGTCGCTGTCGGTCTTGCCCCACAGGCCGTAAACCTTGGCGAGTTCCTTGACCTTCTTTGCACGCAGGTAACGCGGCAGGTAGGAGCCGTCGCGGGGGCCGTCGATGGGCACGTCGAGCATCTGATGGGCCTCTTCAATCTCAACCTCGCTGGGCGAGAAGGCCGCGTTAATGGTCTCTGCCTGGCGGATATCCAGGGTAATCTTGCCGGTCATGCCGTGGTCGTTCGCGAAGCCGCAGGCCTTGGAGAGGTCAGCGCCGTATGCGCCGAGGGTCGGGCCGTCGATGGGGCCGGGCAGGCCACCCAAGGTGGAGGCGATGACCAGCTGCGAACGCACGTAGGCCAGGGCCATGGGGGTTGCGGAGGAGCCGGTGTCGCGGCGGTAGTCGCCCGCGCCGAAGGCCAGGCGGAAGGTACCGATGGCGCGGGCAATCTCGACCGAGTGGTGCACGCCCAGGGCCGATTCAATCAGCGCGATGATGGGGGTACCGGCGGGCAGCTCAGCTGAGGTACGGTCGATGTCGGTGGCGTGCTCGGCGGTGGCGAGCATGACGCCTCGCAGGCCCTTCACGTTCTTGAGGGCCTTGACGTCTTTCCACCAGTGCTCGGTGGTGATGGCGTTGATACGAACCCAGGCAACCACGCCGGAGTTCAGCATGCGGACGACCTGTTCGCGGGCGGCGTCCCTCTCTTCGGGCGGGCAACCGTCCTCGAGGTCAATAATGATGGAATCGGCCTCGGATTCGAAGGCCTGTTCAAAAACGTCTTCGCTGGCGTTGGCGCGAACGAGCAACCAGGAGCGGGAGAGGCTGGGGCGCAGCTGGCGCGCGCGCTCGTTCCGATGGAATTCAAACATGGTGTGTGACTTCTTCCGTCAATCGTTAATGCATTGGTTGTGCCGTAGAGGGCCTGGACCGAGCCGCGATTCTCGATTGCGTACCATCGTCACGTCCATTGTGACTGAACCGCTTGCGGGGTGTCATGCACCTCTCTTTTAAGCGTATCGTGTGCCCGGTGGAGCATCAAACTGACGCACCACTAGGCCTCGACGAGTTCGGTCCGTCCCACGGGGATTCCGTCGTCGAAGGTCAGCTCGCCGGCCGCTTCCTTCTGGGCGCGGCGAATCAGACGTTCGGCCTCTTGCACGTGCTGCACCACGGTCTCAACGCGGCGGTGCACGCTCACCTGGCGGTCGCATCCGGTGGTGCACTCGCCGAAGCAGCGGGCCATGGCCAGGGCCTCGGCGCAGAGGGCCACGGCGTTGCCGGCCTTGGAGAGGGCGCGGTTGAGGTCGGAGTAGGTGCCGAATTGCGAGGCGGGGATATCGCCGTCGCTGGGGGCGAGGCGGTGGGCCTCCATGGCCACGGCACGCACCCGGGGGATGAGGTCGGCAAGCTCGTTGGCGTCCGGCACGATGAGCTCAATCATGGAGGCGGAGGACTCGGTGCCCGCCAGACGCTCGAGAACCTGGTGGAATCGGTCGATGCCGCGAATAAAGCGGTCGTGGGAGCGTCGCCAGATGCCCTTGCCGAGCTCGGCGTCGTCTCGGCGCGATTGCAGGTAGCTTTTGAGTCCCATGAGTCCTCCTCTACGTTAGGTGTGTGCCGTGAACGGTTATCGGGTGGGAGTCGCTCGCGGCCGGTGAGCGTCGGATGCGTACATCACCTTCCACGGCGAGCCACAAACCCACCTATACTTAGGTTACCCTAAATCTTCTTTTGGTGACGGTTCGTCAGGGAAATATGAGCATTTATGTCACGTTTCGCGGAGCACGACGGTAGAGTTCTCTCCGCGCCCCGCGACCCCCTCTAATCGACCCGTAGCACCACCTTGCCGCGGTGCAGACCGGAATCAAAGTACTCGTGCGCCTCGGCCGCGGCCTCCAGGGGGAATACCCGGTCAAGACCCACGCCGATGCGACCCGACTCAACCAGCGGGAGGATCTGCTCGCGCACGCCGCGCAGAATCTCGGCCTTCTGGGCCTCGGAGCGGCTGCGCAGGCTCGTGGCGTGCACCGAAAGCCGGTGCGTGAGTGCGTACGCGAGATCCAGCTCGGCCTTTCGTCCGCCCTGCAACCCGATGATGCACAGGTGCCCACCGTCGGCGAGGGTGTGCAGGTTGTCCTCAAAGTACCGCCCGCCCACGACGTCCAGGATGTAGTCCGCGCCGCGCCCGCCGGTCTCCGACAGAACGACATCCCGGAACGAATGTTCCCGATACACGATGGGTTCGGCACCCAGCGAGCGCACGTACTCCGCTTTCTCTTCGGTCCCAACCGTGGCGAATACGCGGGTTCCCGCGGCCAGTGCCACCTGAATGGCGTGCACCCCGATGCCCCCGGTGCCGCCGTGCACCAGCACCGTGGCGCTCTGCCCGTCCTCGCGCAGGTTCTCGGCGGAATCCATGCTCATGCCGCAGGTCAGTACCAGGTTGGAGTAGACCGTGGCGGCCACCTCGGGTAGCGCCGCGGCCTCTTCAAAGCTCAGGTTCTCGGGCTTCGGCAGTAGCAGGTCCACCGGAACCGTCACGTAGTCGGCGTACCCACCTCCGGGGAGCAGAGCCATCACGGGGCGACCACAGTTCTCGACGGATGCCCCCTCGCCGACGGCCTCGATTTCCCCGGCCACTTCCAGGCCGTAGATGGAGCTCGATCCGGGAGGGGGCGGGTAGAATCCGCGGCGTTGCAGGGCATCCGCACGGTTGATTCCGGCGGCGCGAACGCGGATGAGCACCTCACGCGAACGGGGAACGGGGGCGGGAATCTCGCTGACCCGAAGCACCTCGGGACCGCCGTGGTTTTCCTCAATAATTGCTCGCATGAGCCCTCCTCCTGAGCGGATGTGCCCTCATCGGCACTCGATTTACAGAAAGCATACATCGTGAGATAATCTCGTAGTGCCCTGCGGCACGGCGTTGAGATAAAATGCCGGTCTCTGGAGCGCAAGGATGGTTGTCCGAGCGGCCGAAGGAGCTGGTCTTGAAAACCAGTAGGCGGTAACCCCGTCTCAAGGGTTCAAATCCCTTACCATCCGCGTTATAGCTTCTGCTCCACGTGTGGAGCGCAAAGAGCCCCGTTCCTCGTATTGAGGAACGGGGCTCTTTGCATACGCCGTTTCGAGCTACCGGGGGCGTCGTTAGTTGATGCCTGACAAGGCATTCAGAATCAATATGAAGAAGACGTCGATACCGATGAAAAGGCATAACCCCAGCCCGTTAAGAATCAGACCACCGATGGCACGCGTACCGCGCCGCCTTGCTACGAACGCCTGCCAGAGACCCAGGACGTTCGGCAACGGCGCACCGATAACTATCAGCAGACCATTATCTCCAGGACCATAAGTAAACCACCAGAGCCCTAGAAAGAAAGGCAGCGGGGCGAGGAAGCCGAAAAGCAGGGAGAGGTTCGCTGCCTTTTCACCGTCTTGCGCCCTTTGCACCTCGGAAGGTTGCTCGCTCGCAGGTTGCATCCAATCGTCCGTGTCGTCAGCCTCGGACGGCTGGCTGTCATTTTCCTGATAGAGCTTGGCGTATTCGGGACTGTAATCGAAATCTTCATTGTTTTGGGGTAGCTGCGTCATCGCATCCACAACCTTTCAATACCGGGTGTTACCTTCACCCTAGACCTTCCCATCAGAGGGAACAAGCATGTCAGGCTCCACCTGCCGAAACATACGGTATATACACAGAAAAGTCCTGCTCCTCACAATGAGGGGCAGGACTTTTCTGTATTTATCTCGAGGCTAGTTCCAGTACAGCATAAGAGCGTTCAGGCTCCTCGACGGGCCTGCATCATTTAATCCGGACAAGGCGTTCAGAATCAACAGGATGAGGGCGATGATAGCAAGGACAACGACTATACCCACCGCGCTGAGAATCATGCCCCCGATGGCGTGCTTACCGTGCCGTCGTGCCACGAATGCCTGCCGGAGACCTAAGATACTCAGGAATGGTGCGACGATGACCATGAGTATACCGATTTCAATGCCATAGGCAGACCACCAAAACCCTATGAAGAAAGATAGCAGGCCGAGGGCACCGAAAAGCAGGGAGAAGTTCGCTGCTCTTTCACCGTCTTGCGCCCTCCGCACATTGGAAGGGGGCTCGCTTGCACGTAGCAGCCTGTCGTCCATATCATCAGCGTCGGACTGTTCGCTGTCATCTTCCTGGTAAAGCTTGGCGTATTCGGGGTTGTAATCGAAGGCTTCGTTGTTTTGGGGTAGCTGCGACATCGCATCCACAACCTTTCAATACCGGGTGTTAACTTCACCCTAGACCTTCCCATCAGAGGGAACAAGCGTGTCCGGCCCAATACGCAAAATATACTGCATATGTACAGCAAAGCCCCGCTCCTCACTGTGAGGAGCGGGGCTCTTACCTCTTCGAGAAGGGCAAAGTTTTTAGAGAAGTGCCAGCATCTGCGCGGCATCAACCAACTCTGAATTAGCGGCAGAATCCGAAAGAGCCAGCATGAGCGCCACCAGAAGAGCTCCGCCGAAAAGCACCAGGAATATGCCACCACCAGCTACGTTAATCCAGTTCAAGATGCGGCCTGCCGAAGCAACGGCACCGTAGCGTTCCGCCTCATTCGCCTTGAAAATACCGATAACACCCAGAACCAGGGAGGGCAGACCTAGCAGCCACCAGTTGAGAGTCACGATACAAATCAAGCCGATAACGCCGAGCACAGTGGAGGTCTGGGCAGCCTTCTCACCAAAAAACTGCTCGGGGGTCTTCTGCAGAAAACCCGCTGGGACCATCATGGGCTGGTCATACTGGTAACCGTACGGGTCGTACTGATTCTGACCATATAGGTCTTGGCCGTACGGGTCATAGGGATACTGATCGTAAGAGCTCTGCCCGTATTGGCCGTACGAACCCTGCCCATACTGGCCATACTGGCTGTTCCGATCGTACTGCTCGTTCAGGTGGTTGTAGTCCGGGTTGTAATCGTAGGAGTCAGAACCCCACGGATTCCGAGACATGGCGTTTCACTTTCGTGCGGCAGGTGTGTGTTAAACAATATTCACCCTAGCCTATCAACGGAACGGGGGCAACTACACCCGTCATTCTGACCCGCGCAAGACACCTCGAGCGTTAGTTCGAGATTCCGCGAATATGCGGAAGCCCCGCGCCTCAATTCGAGAAACGGGGCTTCTACATGTTGCAGACAAAAGATGGTGGGCTCGGTTCCAGAAGTCTCGGCCAGCCGAACCGCTAACTCGGCTATCCCTTCAGGGTGAACAGGAGTGCCAGGAGGGCAATAATCGCAAAGACCGTCAGGGCGATGGGCAGGATCACGCCAATCCAGCTGAGGATGCGCCCCGCCTTTGCCGGCACACCGTGGCGTTCCGCGTCTCGCGCGGCCGAAATTCCCAGGGCGCCCAGAATAATTGATCCGAGGGTGGAGTAGGGAATCCAATACATGAGGAGAATGAGCACCACGCTGATAATGCCAAACGTCAACGAACGCTGTGCCGCTTTCTGGCCCTCCTCCAGGAAGCCAGGGGGCATGATGATATTCCCCGGGACGCTTTCCGGGTAGGCAGGAGGCGGAGTGTACGCCCCGGTAGGCTTGTAGGTATCCGGGACGTTCCGCGGCTCGCCGCCCGCGCTCTGCCCGGCATCGCGGCCCTCGTAGAGCTGGTTGTACGCGGGATTGTAGTCGAACGGGTCCGGCTCTTGAGGCTGGGGAGTCTGAGACATCATAACCACGATCTTTCAGTACTTATATACGCGACAGGTATTTCGGGGGACGCCCCGATATCTATGGTCTGTTTTCGGCGGCGAGGCTTGGAACCCTCATGGTGCCCGCCCGGGGCTAAGATGCCGACCAACCCGGAAGTTTAATAGGGGGATTAGCTGGCAAGCTGCTGGGATCCGATAATCCCCATCAGCGTGAAGACACACGTGCAGATGAAAATGAGGAGAGCCAAATAGACGCCTATCTGACTCATCCGACGACCCGCTACAGCCGAAACGCCCAGGCGCTCCGCTTCCTTTGCTCTAGACATACCGATATAGCCCATGATGAAAGAAGGCACACCGGCAAGAGACCCCAGGCAAACCAGGCTAACAAGACCAAGTACCAGGGAAGTCTGAGCGGCCCGCTCGCCCTCAGTCCGCTCGATAATCTTCTGCACGGTATCCGCGGGCAACATCGCAGGCTGGCCGGACGTATCCTGGCCATCTTGCGCAGACAGCTCAGCTAGCTGTTCGTTCAGCTGGTTGTATTCGGGGTCGGAGTCTTCAGGGTTTGAACCCTGCGGATTCTGAGACATGGCATCTCACCTTTGTGGTTGGTCGGCGTTGGCCCGTGTTGTTCCTAGCCTATCACCGAAGCGGCAGCTATATTCACGCTTCGGCTGCGTACACCACGCTTATCCCGGCAATGCCCCCTCAAGCATGCAAAAGCCCGCGTGCGCACGGGGCGCTCGCGGGCTTCCTCAAATCATGAGGCTACTGCAGGTAGCTTCATTCCTAGTGCTTTACAAGAATCCTCAGAGCGATCAGCAAAACAATGCCGACGACGCCCAGAATAGTACCGGCAATAGCCATACCGCGGTTCTTCAGCTCGGGATTATTCATCGCCAGGCGGCCGGTCACAATAGCTACAGCACCAAGGATGTAACCAAAGGCAAACAGACACACAATACCGCTCACCAGAGAGACAATAGACAGGGTCTTTGCCTTCTTCGCCTGAGCCTGCTGCTCAGGGGTCTGAACGGGCACACCGTACGGAGCCTGCTGACCATACTGGGGTGCCTGCTGGCTGAACTGGGGGTCCTGGTTGAACTGGGGCTGGGGGTTATTGGGGTTTTCAGACATGACTTCTCGCTTTGCTGAGTGATGAGGTGCCTCTGACTGTGCTTATATCGGAAGATAAAACATCAGAGACGCCCTCTATTTATCGGTTGGACAGTAGCAGTCTATCGAAAATGCATATGAGCCTCAAAGCCTACAATCCATAGCCCACCCTATAGAGCAACACACGCTCAGAAATATCCCCCAAAGCATGGGTCAAATTGACCAAGCGCAAAACAGCCTATATTCTTATAGGGATGCGCTCACGAGCGCACCGTGGAGACGTGCCAGAGCGGCCGAATGGACTTCACTGCTAATGAAGGGTCGGGGTTAAACTCGACCGGGGGTTCAAATCCCCCCGTCTCCGCCACTAAAAGCCCCGTACCACTCGGTACGGGGCTTTTACTATGCCCGTTTCATCGGGCGCACAACCTAGAAGCTCTTGAAGTCCACGAGACGCGCATCCGCCCCATCCAGCAGGGCCCACTCCCCCGGCACCTCGAACACCGCGATGGAGGAGGGCGGGAAGCCGTAGTACACATCCATCGACGCGTTCGGATCGGAGTCGGGGCTCATCAGGCGCTGCGCGGCATCCTGCACGCCGGGCAGGTGCGACACCACCATCAGCGAATGAACGTTCTCTGAAACGCCGTTAATGCGCGCAATGATGCGGGCGGCCGAAACCTCGTACAGACCCTCATCCAGATGCGCGGTCGGGGCCTTCGAACCCAGGCCGTCCGCAACCCAGGTGGTCGTCTGGCGCGTGCGCAACGCCGACGAAGACATAATCTGCTCGGGAATATAGCCGCGCGAAGCCAGCCAGGCACCCGCGGCGGCAGCCTGCTCGTGACCGCGCTTAGTCAGGGGACGGTCGAAATCGTTCAGGCCCCAATCGGCCTCCGCATGGCGCATAATAATCAGGCGCTTAGCTCCGCTACGGTGCGAGCCGGATGCAGTGTTGGAAGAATTCTCAGCCATACACCCATTTTATCCAGAGCGCGCCGATACATCCCGCGCACCCGCCACCCGGGCATGAGTAAACCCCGGCACACCGGCACGGGGCCGGCGCACCGGGGTGCACCCTAAAACTACAAGCCTAGATGGAGTACTCCGGGGCCGCCCAGACGACGACCTCGGGGTGCTCAAAGAAGCGGTAACCCTGACCGCGCACCGTACGCACGGTACCCGAGAGGCGACCCAACTTCGAACGCAGGCGACGAATATGAACGTCAATCGTGCGCTCGTGCGGGTGCTCGTCACCCGAGCTCCACAGGGCCTTCAGCAGCTCCTCGCGGCCAACCGTGCGGGAGCTATTCTCAACCAGGTGGGCCAGCAGCTCGAACTCCTTGAAGGTCAGCATCAGCGGCTCACCGTCCAGGAACACCTCGCGACGCGCCAGGTCAATCAGCACGCCCGAGGAGTGGCCGTTCATGCCCTCCGCCTCGCGGGCGGCGTTCGCCTCCGGGTAGGTGTACACGGCGGTCGGATCACCCAGCGCGTTACGGACCACCTCAAGGTCGCTACCCTCGGCGTTCACGGGAGCCAGCGCCACGGCGGCGTAAGACTCAGATTCGGGGGCCAGGTGGTGGGCGTAAGTGCGCAGGTCCTGAACGATGCGCACCAGGGAGGTGCCGTTTGCGGCGGCGAGCTCTTCATTCAGACCCACGTACAGCACGAAGCCGCGAGCCTCGTTCTCCTGAGCATTCTTGTGGGCGGAGGAATCCCCCGCGGAGAATGTCATCGGACGCAAGGTTGCGGCGGGTGCGGCGGGACGATGAGGCTGGACGGCCTGACGCTTCGCGGCGCGGCCTCGCTGGGAGATGTGGACGTATCCAGGTACAGCACCTGACATGGTTCAGCCTTCTCTCAAAATCTACGTAACCTACATGGTGATGGGGTGCGCCGGAAGTGACGCGTGGCCCAACAGTCCCTAATACCTGTTCGAGCATCAATCCTTTCTCTTAATATTTCTCCTATTTGACGGATAAATCAAGCGGATTCGGCATCGTGGATACTTTCCGCATCCAAAAAGGAGTACAATACATCCCCACTCATCCGGGCCAGACTCGTCCCGCATCAAGGCCCGTCGTACCCCATCTACATAAATATTCATCTAAAGCGGCATGATGACGCGGAGCACCGTATTTTCATGCCCTCAATCAAAGCTTGAGAGACCCTCAAATACCCCTCATTAACCCAACAATATCCACATGAAGTGATTCTTGTCATATGTAGATTTTTTGAATCATCCCCCGCTCGACGGGGGGGGGGAATCATCGACACCCCCCATCCCGCATCGTACGCACGCCCTATTAGACAAAAGCATCCCCGCGCGGGCTACAGAAACAGCCAGCGCGGGGACGGTGCACAATTGGTCTCGCGAAACCGTCTCGCGAAACCGAATCAAAAATTATTCAGCCAAGCCGTACAGGCGATCGCCAGCATCGCCCAGACCGGGAACGATGTAAGCCTTCTCGTTCAGGCGCTCATCGCGGGCAGCCAGGAACAGGTCCACGTTCTCCATGCCCTCAACGCCCTTCTCCAGGGCGGCAATACCCTCGGGGGCGGCAATCAGGCACACGCAGGTCACCGACTCGGCACCGCGCTTACGCAGGAACTTAATAGCCTCGATCAGGGTACCGCCGGTGGCCAGCATCGGATCCAGCAGGTACACCTGACGACCCGTCAAATCCTCCGGCAGACGCTCGGCATAGGTCACGATGTCCAGGGTCTCCTCGTTGCGAGCCATACCCAGGAAACCAACCTCGGCGGTCGGCACCATGCGGGTCATGCCCTCCAGCATGCCCAGACCAGCACGCAGAATCGGCACCACCAGCGGCTTCGGGTTGGCAATGCGCACACCGGTCGTGGTAGCCACCGGAGTCACCACCTCAACCTCCTCCACGCGAATCTCGCGAGTAGCCTCGTAGGCCAGGAGAGTCACCAGCTCGTCAACCAGCTGACGGAAAATCGGGGAAGGGGTGTTCTTATCGCGCAGAACACTAATCTTGTGGGCGACCAGCGGGTGGTCAAGAATCTTAATACGCATGGCATAAATTTTACTCGCACTCGCATATACATTCACAGGCGAGCCGCGTAATTCGGCAAACAGAAAACCCGTCGAGCTCAGCTCGACGGGTTTTCGTTGGTGCGGTGGTGGAGGGATTTGAACCCCCGTTGGCTTTTACACCAAACATCATTTCGAGTGATGCACCTTCGGCCGCTCGGACACACCACCAACAGTGGAAAAGTGTAGCACACCCCAAGACAAAAGGGCAAGAAAAGCGCAGGGGCGGGCCGTATCTTCTCCCGCCGGGACAAAAACGCGTGCGGTAACCGGGTGTCGCCCTTTTCACGTCCCTTTTACCGTGCCCTTTTCGACACCCGACACCGAAGTCCCGGCAGTATTAACGAACCCGGCGGGTTCGTCTAATGACGGATGTACCCATCTATAACCAGCATGACAGCACGCGTCGCGTCCTCAGCGTTGCGGTCAACCTGATGGACCTCGCGATCCATGGCAAGCATGTAAATCGCGCCGAACATAGAGATCGCAATCGCACGAGGATTCTGAGCGGTATCAACCGTGTAGCGGCGAGCCACAGCCTCCGTCATCTCCTCCAGATACTCCAGAAGATCCTGACGGTTATCGCTCATCGTCTCGGTCCAACCCTCCGCACCCTTCCAGGCCTCCGAGAGCCACATCCGGGTAAAGCCCGGGCGGTCCTCGAGGTACTGAAACGCGGCACGAACGGCACTCCGCAACGCCTCACGCGGGTCGGACTGGGCCGACGCCGCGCGGCGTGCATCGCTCAGTAGCAACTGCGTGCCGTACTGAACCAGCTGATCCACCATAGTCTTCTTGGAACCGAAGTTGTAATACACGGTTCCCTTAGAAACACCCGCCCGAGTAGCCACCTCTTCAACGGTGGCGTACTCAAGCCCCTTCTGGGTCATGATATCCATAGCAGCGTTGAACAACTTCAACTGAGTTTTACCAGTACGGCCGGGACGACGACTTGCAGCTTCAGCGACTGGTCGCTGCAACATCAGAAGTCCTCCCTCCCTTTTTGCAGGTATACCTCTATTTTATTAGACAGTGATCTCCGGTGCGAGCTTCTTCAGCGACCAGGTGCGATCACGACGCGTGCCAATGTAACCCAACACCAGACCAGCCAGACCCCACAGAG
>ERZ773234.60-NODE-60-length-34839-cov-6.898689_pt1 | contig 34839 bp, 20 predicted proteins | sample MGYA00580523_ERZ773234 | MGnify/ENA primary metagenome ERZ773234 (study PRJEB29015, sample SAMEA2738167) | human oral metagenome | biome: human oral; feature: human-associated habitat; material: saliva | place: China | collected 2262 ...
CCCCTCACATACGGGACTTCCTGGACGTCATCGCGCGAACTGACCGGTAACGACCGTTTCTGACACCCCACCGCCAGGCGCGACGATCACCGCGACACGCCGCGCCAAAAACCCCTACCAAAACCCCTAGTGCACCAAAACCTGGCACGTAGGATTTTGATATGAGCACCACCGGATACGCCCGCGTCAGCACCGACGATCAAGACCCCGCCGCGCAGATCGACGCGCTCAAGGCCGAAGGATGCGACCCTATTTTCGTGGAGCGCGCCAGCGGCGCGACCATGCAGCGCCCCGAATGGCACGCCTGAAATAAACAGCTTGGGGGGTGGAACACAGTTCCACCCCCCAAGCCTTGGTTTAGCTAGTTGTCTTCAGCCCCTGGGGGCTCGCCTGCCATTTAGGGCAGCGAGTCGGGTTGCCAGTGCTGAGCCTAGCGGCGTCAGTTGTTCAGCTCGCGTTCGGCGCGCACCTGGCGGGTAGCGGCCACCAGGTTTTCCAGCGAAGCCTTGGTTTCGGCGTAGCCACGAGTCTTTAGACCACAGTCGGGGTTAACCCACAGGCGAGAAACCGGTACGGCGTCGGCAGCTAGGCCGATCAGCTGCGCCAACTCTTCCTCGCCGGGCACGCGCGGGGCGTGAATGTCCCACACACCAGGGCCAATGCCGTGGTCGAAACCAGCCTCAGCCAGCTCGGGTACAACCTCCATCTTGGAGCGGGCCGCCTCAATGGAGGTCACATCCGCATCCAGGCCCTTGATAGCGTCAATGATCTGGCCAAACTCGGAGTAGCACAGGTGCGTGTGAATCTGGGTGTCCGGGCGCACGCAGGAGGTGGCCAGGCGGAAGGAACCCACCGACCAGTCCAGGTAGTCGGCGTGGCGCTCAGCGTCCAGGGGCAGCAGCTCACGCAGAGCCGGCTCATCCACCTGGATGGCGGCAATGCCGGCAGCTTCCAGGTCGCTAACCTCGTCGCGCAGCGCCAAACCAATCTGGTCAGCAATTTCGCCCAGAGGCAGGTCATTACGCGGGAAAGACCAGGCAATGATGGTCACCGGGCCGGTGAGCATACCCTTAACCGGCTTGTCGGTTAGCGACTGGGCGTAGCTGGACCAACCCACGGTCATGGCGGCCGGACGTGACACGTCACCCCACAGGATCGAGGGGCGGGTGCAACGCGAACCATAGGACTGCACCCAGCCGTTGCGGGTGGCGGCGAAGCCATCAAGCAGCTCAGCGAAGTACTGCACCATGTCGTTACGCTCAGCCTCACCGTGCACCAGCACATCTAGGCCCAGCTCTTCCTGCAGCTTGATTACCGCAGCGATTTCTTCACGCATACGCTCCTGGTAGTCGGCGTCAGAAAGCTCGCCGCGTGCGTTGGCGGCGCGAGCCTTACGAATCTCAGTGGTCTGCGGGAAAGAACCAATAGTGGTGGTGGGCAGCGGAGGCAGGTGCAGGCGCTGGGCTTGGGCAGCTTCACGCTCCAGGTAGGGCTCACGGGCGCGGTCGGCGTCGGTCAGGGTGGCGGTGCGGCTGCGGACCTCGGGGCGTACCACGCCAGGGGCAGCAGCGCGCTGCTCTAGGACGCGGGTCGCCTCGGCTACCTCACCGTCGATGGCCTCCCAACCCTCATCTAGGCCGCGAGCCAGAGTAACTACTTCCTGCACCTTCTGGTCGGCGAAAGCCAACCAGGCGTGTAGGTTTTCGTTCAGCGTGGGGTCATCCCAGGTTTCCAGGGCGGTGTCGTGAGGCACGTGCTGGAGCGAGTTGGAGGTAGCCACAGTCACCTTGGCGGCGCCCAGGGCTTGGGCGGCGGTTAGGGTCTGGCGTAGAGCAGCCAGGTCGGCGCGCCAAATGTAGCGGCCGTCCACAGCCCCAACCACCAGGGTCACCCCAGACAGGTCGGCGTCCTTAGGTAGGCTGCCGCGCAGGGTGTCAACGTGGATGGCTTCCACGCCGGTCTTAGCTAGGGCGCCTACAGCCTGGGAGGCGTCCCCATAGGGGGTGGTCACCAGGATTTGGGGGCGGTTAGTGGCTTTAGCTAGGCGCTTATACACGCCCACAGCCAGTTTGGCCAGCTCAGCGCGGGGGTGCGAGAGGTTGTCGGAGGTTAGGGCCGGCTCGTCCAGCTGCACCCAGGGGGCGCCAGCCTCGTGCAGGGAGGCCAGGGCCTGCTCGTAGGCGGCCACAGCCTCATCAAGGCAGCTTAGCGGGTCAAAGTCGGGGGTGGCCGGGTCAGCCTTAGCTAGTGCCAGGTAGGTCAGCGGGCCCACCAGCACCGGGCGGGTCACGTAGCCCCACTGACGGGCCTGCACGAACTTACGGGTGACGGCGTCGTCGGCAAAACGCAGCGCAGTGTCAGGGCCGATCTCGGGGACCAAGTAGTGGTAGTTAGTGTCAAACCACTTAGTCATCTCCTCGGGGCCCACCTTTTCGTCCCCACGGGCCAAGGCGAAGTAGAGGTCTAGACCCTCACGGCCGGCAAAACGCGGGGGGATAGCACCCAGCAAAATGGTGGCGTCTAGCACCTGGTCGTAAAAAGAAGGTGCGTCAGCCAGGGAGGCGTCAGAGGCGCCCAAACCCAGTTCAACTAGGCGCGCCAGGTTCTCCTGACGTAGTTTGCTGGCGGCTTCAAGCAGCTCAGTCTCGCTGCTGCGCCCGGCCCAGTAGGCCTCCAGGGCGCGCTTTAGCTGACGCTGACGGCCAATGCGCGGATAGGCCAAAATGGTGGCGGTGGGGAACTGCGTAGTTGCAGCAGACATGGGTGTTCTCCTTGATTTTCTTGGATTAGCGCGCACGAAAGTAGACGCACGCTAGTGGGTAGCTAATTGGTTGATGGTTACGGATTGACGACGACGGCGCTGCTTTAGCGCGCAAGTAGCGGGGAGTGGTGCGCGGTAGGCTCCACACCCATTAGAGACAAAATGTCTAGTACCGGTTTGGCCTTGTTGAAGGTGTATAGGTGCACGCCAGGGGCGCCCGCCTCCAAAACCGAGTGGATCAGTTTGGAGCCAAAAGCCGCGCCGAAAGCGTCACGTTGTTCTTGGTGCTGGTAGCCAGCCAAAGTGGACAACAGCTGTTCGGGCACCTCAATGCCGGTTAGGTCTTGGACGCGGCGCAGACGCGCCGGGTCTGTGGCTGGCAGGATACCGGGAACAATCGGGATGTGTACGCCGGCGCGGCGGGCGCGCTCCACGAAGGAGGCGTACACCTCTGCATTCCAAAACAGCTGGGTGATGGCGAAAGAAGCGCCGGCTGCCTGCTTAACTAGCAGCCGCTCCACCTCCTGGGCGGGGGTGGTGCCAGCCGCCGGGTTGCCAGCCGGGAAGGCGGCCACCGCAATGGTTAGGGGCTTAAAAGCTGAGCGCAGCGCCTCACCGGGGTGGGCGTCGCAGCGGCGCTGTTCAACCGTGCGGATCAGGTGGATTAGCTCAGTGGCACTGGCGACGCCGTCAGGGCCGGGCTCCCAACTGGTTTCGCCTGCTGGGGGGTCACCACGCAGAGCCAGGAAGGTACGCACCCCAGAGTCCAGGTAGTCATAAACCGTGGAAACCACTTCAGCGGTGGAGTTACCCACGCAGGTCAGGTGGGCGATGGGCTGGATGGGGGTGTCTGCCACCAGGCGGTGCACGGTGGCGCGGGCGTTTGAGCGGTCCTTGCCACCAGCCCCGTAGGTGACAGACATGAAGTCGGGGCGCACTTGCAGCAGCTGATCCACTGTCTGCCAGAAGGGGGCCTCCAGAGAGGGTTTGCGCGGAGGCATAACCTCAAAGGAGAGCAAGGTGGGCTCATGGTCGTGGGTACAGGGGCAGGCGTAAATGTCGTTAGAGAAAGGCACTATAGAAACTTTCGTGTTTGTGACCGTGCCTTCGCATAAGTGCATTGCGCTGGTTGCGGCGCCTGGTAGCTGCACTGGAGTAGCTACAGATATGCCTGTAGTTATGGTGAGACTAATGAATATGGTTTAGTGCGAAGGAATGGTCAGTGAATGGCGGACAACAGTGTCAGCTACACATTCGAGCACGAATCGATCCACATACGCACATGCGCTGGGGGAATTCGAATTTGGTCCAAACACTCATAGTGGTTTGATGCTAACACATCTGAGCGGCTGTGCAATCACCAGTTTGTCTGGTGGACAAAATTGAGACTGCGCTGAGGGGTGTGTTGAGGGATGCAGCGAAGGTAGCGCTGAGAGGTGCGCTGATTGCACTTAGGGGACGCTGAAGGCCGCGAAGGCTGCTCCTAAAGGAGGTGACAAAGCTCAAAAATGCCCTGATAGATTGCTAACTAAATACCTAGGTTTTATGGGGAAGGCTCCCCATCGCGCTAGGGTGAAGGCTAGACCTAGGGTGTTTGTTGCCCTGCTTGTGCCCTCAAAGCGCGCTGGCGGCAACATAAACCTACAAATCCCCGGCCCTACCAGGCTGAACAGTGGCCGGCAGTGAGAGTCTCGCGAGCTCTGGCTGCCAGCTCCAAAATTTTCAGTGAGGTTAAAAATTGAAGCTGCCCAAGTTGGTGCGCTCCAAGCGCCAAGGCGCCGATAGCTCTGCCCATACACGTTTACGTGCAGGCATGGGAGCCCGAATTAAACTTCGCAACCTCATCGGTGCGGCCACCGCCGTAGCCACCGCCTCCGTGGTGGCCCTGGCAGTAGCCCACCCCGGCATCGTTTCTAAAGAAGTAAACCTCAACGACGGCGGCGTGTGGGTAACTAACCAGGACATGCGCCTGGTTGGGCACCTGTCTTACCAAGCCCAAGCCCTCGACGGGCGCGTACGCACCGACTCCACTAACTTTGATGTACGCCAAAACGGCGCCACAGTGTTTGTATCCAACACTGATGGCGGATCTTTTACTCGCGTAGACCCTGCCCGCGTGGCCCTAAAAGAATCCATTAAATTCGCTGGCGCTGACAAAATCCAGATGGGCGGCTCACGTATCGGCTATGCGGATGCTAAAACCGGCAAAGTTTGGCTAGCTGACGCCGCTCAGGCCGCCAGTTTCAACCCCGCCACCGCCTCCCCGGTGGTGACCGACATGCCCGGCGCGGTGCTAAGTATCGGTAGCGACGGCGTCGCCCACGTAGTAAGCCTAAAAGCCGGCAAAATTAAGACCCTCACTCCCGCAGGTGAGCAGCTAGACGTAAGTGAAACCAAACTGCCCAAACTCGCCAACAACGCCAAATTGCAGGTCAGTGCGGTAGGTAAGCAGGCGGTGGTGCTGGATACCAAAAACAACACGCTGGTGCTGCCCAGCGGGGACTCCGTCCACCTAAACGGCACCGACCTGCAGCTACAAGAAGCCGGCCCGGAAGCTAAAGACGTGCTGGTAGGCACGCGCGGGGCGCTGCTGCGAGTAAACCTGGATGACAAAAAAGTCACCACCGTTAAAGCCAAAACCGCCCAGGGTTCCCCCTCGCGCCCGGTGCTGCACCGAGGCTGTGTATATGCGGCCTGGAGTGGGCAAGGTAGCTTCCTGCGTGACTGCCCCGGCACCAAAAATGACCTGGCCCGTAAAGTTTCCACATTGAACCAGGCCAGCCAGGCAGTATTTCGCACCAACCGCGACGTGATCGTACTCAACGACGTCAAAACCGGTGGGCTGTGGCTGCCTGATAAGGACATGGTTGAGGTAAAGGGCTGGGAAGAGGTCAAATCCAAGCTGGAAAACGAGGACGAGGAAGACGACTCCAACCAGCGCGACCAAAACGCCCCCAAAGAACACAAGGACGAAAACCACCCGCCCAAAGCCAATAACGACGAGTATGGCGTGCGCGCAGGTGGCACCGCCTACCTGCCGGTAATCAACAACGACACTGATGAAGATGCCGACGTGCTCACCGCCGCCCCACTTAGCCAACCCAGCTGGGGGAATGTGGCCCCGGTGCGTGACGGCGCCGCCCTGCAGGTGCGGGTAGATGCCGGCGCTACCGGCTCTAGCACCTTCACCTATGAGCTCAGTGACGGACGCGCCAGCGCCCAAGCTAATGTGCAGCTGACCGTGCACCCCGACTCGGTAAACGAAGCCCCCAAGCAAACTAACCGCTCTGTGCTAAGCCTGGCCACCGGGGCGCAGGGGCAAATCAACGTCTCCAACGACTGGCTAGACCCAGATGGGGACCAGATCTACATCAAGAGCGTGCAGGCGCCGTCGACCATGAACGTCAATTGGCGCGCTGACGGCACTATCACCATTAAAGACACCGGCACTTCCCCCGGGGATGTAAGCCTGAAAGTTATCTTCTCTGATGGGCGTGCCGACGGCGAAGGCAGCCTGAACGTGACCGTTAAGGCCCCGGGTAACCTGGACCCCATCACTAACGGTGACCACCTGGTCACCCCGGTGGGTGTATCCGCGCAGCTAACCCCCATGAATAATGACTCTGACCCTAACGGCGGCACCCTGCGCTTAACCCAGGTGGATGAAGCTCCCGCCGGTTTGTCGGTAACCAGTGACCTACCCACCGGGGTGCTTACCTTTACTCCCACTGCGGAAGGTACCTACTACCTGAACTATCAGGTTTCTAACGGTCCTAAGACCGCCTCGGGCTTTATTAGGGTTGACGCCATTAAGAGCGCAGAAAAATCTGTGCCAATTGTGCAAGATGACGTCACCTCTCTGCCTGAGGGTGGCTCGGCTTTGGTGGCCGCCTTGGATAACGACACTGACCCCACCGGGGGCGTGTTGTCAGTCCAGTCAGTTAAAACCCCTGACGGCTCCCCGCTGGTGGCCGCAGTTTTGGAGCACCGGGTCGTGAAAATCACGGCGCCCAGTGGCCTAAGTGAGCCGGCTAGCTTGACTTACACCGCCGTCAACCAGTCTGGCGCCACCCAGGGCACTATCCGGGTTGTGCCCACCCCGGCAGCTGACATGACTAAACCCCCGCAGCTAAACGACGACAACCTGGTGGTGCGCGTTGGTGACGTGGGTAGCATCTCGGTGCTAAACAATGACCGCTCCCCGGGCGGGCTTAAGCTCACCGTGCAGCCTGATCTGCAAAGCTCAGTGTCAGCCAACCTGGGTAAAGCTTTCGTCTCTGACAATGTGGTGCGTTTCCGTGCCGCTAACCAGCCTGGCTCCGGCAAGCTCATTTACACGGTGCGCGACGCCTCCGGGAACGTAGCTAGTGCCGCCGTGAACTTGACGGTGGTGGGCTCTGATCCTGAAAACGACACCGCCCCCCACCCGCAAGATGTGCAGGCACGCGCCGTGGCGGGGGAGAAGGTAACTATTCCTATCCCGCTGCAGGGCATTGACGCTGAAGGTGACTCGGTGAGCTTGACGGGCCTGGCAACCTCACCCACTTTGGGTAGCGCTGAAGTTAGCGGCACATACCTGACCTACACCGCCGCCAACGGCGCGGCCGGCACGGACGTGTTTAGCTACACCGTCACCGACCGCCTAGGGCGCAGCGCTAACGGCCAGGTCAAGGTGGGGGTAAGCGCCGTAGCTGGCACTAACCAGCAGCCGGTGGCTATCTCTGACTCGGTGCGGGTGCGTCCAGGCGTGAAAGTATCGGTTCCGGTGCTGTCTAACGACCTTGACCCCGATGGGGATCCACTTTCACTAGTGGCAGACGATGTACGCAGCAGCGACGACTCAATTGAGGTCAGCGCTGAGCATTCACGGGTAGTGTTCAAGGCCCCTGAAAAAGCCGGTACCTATTCACTGCAATACGGGGTCAGCGACGGCCACTCTGAGCCGGTAATTGGCTTGGTCACCGTGGTGGTTTCGCCCGACGCCGCCCTGGTTGCGCCTATTGCGCGCGACGACGAGGTCAGTGTTGAGCAGGTTCGCGCCGCCCAGGGCACCGTGAAGGTGTCTGTGCTTGATAATGATGAAGACCCCGACGGCGATATTGAATCTGACCGCGTCACCAGCTCTGACCCGGGCGTGAAAGTTTCGGGTAAAGACCTGCTAATTGAGCCGGCCACGCAGGGGCGTTACGTGCTCTACACGGTTACCGACAAGGACTCCCTGTCTGCTTCAGCTGTGGTGTGGGTGCCTGGCAACCAGGTAACTAACCCTGAGCTGAATGTGTCTAAGACTCCTATCCATGTTAAAGCCGGCACTAAAACCGCTATCGCACTAAAGAATTATGTGCGTGTACGTAGCGGTCGCAGCGTAAGTGTGCCGAAAGATGGGCAGGCTAGCGCCTCCGCCGGTTGGGATGGCTCAACACTAGTTAAAGACTCTGCCACCTTGGAGTTTGGGGCTAAAGCTGACTATTCCGGGCCCTCCTCAATCACGGTTACGGTAACTGACGGCAGCGACGATAAAGCCCTGTCTGCCACGCTCACGATCCCGCTGATTGTGGATCCGGGCGCTGCTAACCGTCCCCCGCAGGTGCGCCCCACCGCCATTGAGGTGGCCGTGGGTGGTCAAAGCGTCAGCGCGGATATGAGCAGCTGGGTTAGCGACCCCGACGGCGACGACCCCGCCTCCATGACCTACACGGTTTCGGGGGCCGCCAATGGTATCCAAGCCAGCGTTGATGGTCACACCCTCAAGGTGCAGACCGGCACGGGGGCTAAGCGCGGCAACAGCGCTAACTTGGCGTTGACTGTGCGCGACGCCAAGGGAGCCAGCACTAAAGCGGTAATTCCGGTTAGTGTCACCGGCGCTAAAGAGCCGCTGGTGCAGCTAAGCCAAGCCCAGGTGAGTGTGGATGCAGGTAAATCCACCACGGTTGACGTGGCTAACTACGCTACTAACCCCTTTACTGACACCCCGATCCACCTAGTGGGCTCGCCTAGCTCCAGCGACGGTATTAGCGTGAGTGCCTCGGGCACGTCCCTGACCATTAGCGCCCGAGATGGCCTGCACGGCACCTACAACATCTCCTACCGAGTGGGCGATAAAACTAACGACGCCGACCGTGAAGTTACGGGCACCATTGCGGTGAGTGTACGCGGCTTGCCTGACGCCCCCAGCGGGGTTAGGGCCACCGCTAACGGCTCCGACGCAGTGACAGTTTCCTTCACCGCCGGGGCTTCTAACGGCGCCGACATCAATAACTTCACCGTCCACGACACAGTGCAGGGCGACCTGCTTGACTGTGGCGTGGTCACCAGCTGCATTATGCCCGGCCGCACCCCGGGAATTACCCACTCCTTCTATGTGGTGGCCCGTAACGCGGTGGGTCAGTCCCCGCGTTCTAATACTGCCAGTGTGCAAGTCAGTGTGGTGCCGACGGCGCCCGGAGCCCCCGTTGGTAAGGCTGGTGACGGCAGCGCTAGTTTCACGTGGAACAGGTCTAACTCGCCCGGCTCGCGTATCACCGGTTACGTAATTACGCTCTCCCCAGGTGGGCTCAGCCAGAACGTAACCGAACCTAAGGCTACCTTCACGGGCCTAACCAACGGCACGGCCTATACGGCCACTGTGCGCGCGGTTAATGCTCAAGGTGCCAGTCAGGAATCAGCTGCTAGCCAGCCGGTGACTCCCTATGGCAAGCCTGGCCCGCCCACTAATTTGACGGCAGTTAAACAGGGCCAGGGTTCAGATGGCACCACCAGGGTGCTGGTGTCGTGGAACCCGCCAGCCAACACTGGTGGGCTGCCGATTACCCACTACCTCCTTTCTTACACCGATAGCCCTACGGCCTCTAGTGCCATAGTGATTTATGGGTTAAGTAAGCCCTATGAAATTGATACAAGCGTAGACAGGACCGTGAAGTTCTCAGTCAGAGCGGTAACTCACGGCGGCACGTCTGAGGAAGTCTCATACACTATGAAGCTGGAGGGTAAAGTATCTGCTCCTTCAGTGTCTGCAGCCCCCAAGGCTACTGGCGCCGATAACTCTGTAGACTTCACGGCTACCAGCGGTGACAAAAATTCCCAGAACCTGGAATGGTCAACCGATCAGAACACCTGGCAGTCGGTAGCCAATAAAACAGGTAACGGCTTAACTAACGGTAAAGAATCCACTATTTATGTGCGCGCCTGTAACTCTTCAGGTAAGTGCTCTGAAGGAGTAGTGGCCGGTAAGGTGACGCCTTTTGGCGCCCCAATCTCGCCCACTTTGGCCTGCACTCGCCCTGAGGCCACTAAGGTCAGCTGCCAAGTTGGCCCCGCTAACGGCAATGGACGCAGTGCCACCAGCTCGGCTTATATCAGCGCCGATTCTGGCGCCTACACCAATAAGCAGGAGCCACCGGCAGGTGGCGGCACTGTGGAATTCCAAAATGGGGTTGAAGCAGGTAAAGAAGTAAAAATCTGCACCAGTTCCAAGCAGGTAACCAGCGAGGCCGGCACCCGCGAATCTGAACCGCGCTGCCAAAGCCTAGCGGCGCCGTCGGCGGCAGAACCCAAGCCAGCCAACAACTACCAGGGCTTTGTGGACCGCTCCCAGGTAGTAAACGGCAGCTGCGGAAGCACCAGCCCCAACTGCTACCGCTACGGCGTCAAGCTGTGGGACTGGAAGGATGGCAGCACCGCTAAGTGCACCATTACCTGGGCGGGCAAAACCTACACGATGGCCCCCACTGCTGGTAAAGACGAAAAGCACTACACCACCTTTGACGGTGGAGTAAGCCTGTATGTCGCCACCAGCATTACCCCGGCGGAAGAAAAAGAAGATAACGCCGCCTTGCAATGCGAGTCAGGCACACACCAATAAACCAGCTTTGCAGTCATAAAGCTGCGTCGTCGTTATAAGCGTCAGCGAAAAGTTTTGAAAGGAATAACCCATGTCGCTCACCCAGGCTAATGCCGCCCAGTTTGCTGATCTATTTAACAAAATGGTGCTTAACGTAGGGCAGGCCTTGCTGGGCAAAGAGCAGGTAATTCGCCTGGCTGTCACCACCATGCTGGCTGAGGGGCACCTGCTGCTCGAAGACGCCCCGGGCACTGGCAAAACCGCCCTGGCCCGCGCCCTGGCGGCCACTATCCAAGGCACCCACTCGCGTATCCAGTTCACCCCTGACCTGCTACCCAGCGACATCACCGGGGTGACCATCTACGATCAGCGCAGCGGCCAGTGGGAATTCCACAAGGGCCCGGTATTTGCCTCTATCGTGCTGGCTGATGAGATCAACCGTGCCAGCCCCAAAACCCAGTCGGCGCTGCTGGAGGTCATGGAAGAGTCGCAAATTACTGTGGATGGCAAAACTCACTCCACCGGGCGCCCCTTCATGGTTATCGCCACCCAAAACCCCATTGAGCAGGCCGGCACCTACCCGCTGCCCGAAGCCCAGCTGGACCGTTTCTTGATGAAAACCTCCGTGGGCTACCCCGAGCGTGGGGCTATGGCCCAGGTGTTGGCTGACTCAGCTAACCCCGACCGCTCCGCTAAATTGTCGGCTGTGGTTTCCTCCGCTGTGGTCACCCAGCTGGCGGATGTAGCCGGAACTAACTATGTCGACGGCGCCGTGTTGGACTACATTGCGGCCCTAGCTGAAGCCACCCGCCTGCATCAGCAGGTGCGCGTGGGGGTCTCTACCCGTGGCGCTATCGCCATGACTCGCGTGGTGCGCGTATGGGCTGCCGCTCAGGGGCGCAACTACGTAATTCCCGACGACGTCAGGGAGCTGGCCTCAGTGGTGTGGGCTCACCGCCTGGTGTTGGATGTAGACGCCCAGTTCTCCGGCGCCAGCGCCGAAGGCGTCATTGAGCAGATTCTGGCTTCTGTCCCCGCGCCCACCGCACACAGCTAAACCATGACCGCTAAAACTAGCTCTACGCCCCCACGCGGCGGCGTCGACTTAAACCCCGGCGCAAAGGGCCAAAAACCCACTAGCTGGCGACGCCTGCGCACCCGCGCCACCCAGGTGCTCACCCCCCTGTGGTGGGGCGTGACCGCAGTGGCGCTAAGCGCGCTAGGCCTAGCCCTGCTAACGCATTGGGTGGAGCTGGCGGTGATCGGCCTGGTACTAGGCGTACTGGCCCTACTATCCCCGCTAAGCGCCCTGGGATTGGGTAAACACAACATCAACCTGTATGTGCAAAACGAGCGAGTGGTGGTGGGCGATAACGCCTACGGCGAGCTACAAGCCACCAACGCCGGCACCCGGCGTACCCGCAAAGCCGTGATGGAACTACCGGTAGGTAAATCCACCGCTGACGTACTGGTGCCCTCCCTGCGCGCCGGCCAGATGATTAGCCAGCCTCTAGCTATCCCCACCGCCCGACGCGGCCTGGTGCCAATCGGCCCAGTGCGCAGTGTTAACGGTGACGGGCTGGGCCTAGTGCGCCGCGAGCGCCGCTGGAGTCAGCGCATTGAGCTGTATGTGCATCCGCGTACGGTGGCTTTGGAAAGTGAAGCCATTGGTTTCATTAAGGATATTGAGGGAGCTACGATCCGGGATTTGTCTAGCTCAGATGTGTCTTTTCATACTTTGCGTGAGTATGTGCCCGGCGATGATCGGCGCAATATTCACTGGAAGTCTACGGCTCACACCGGCAAGTTGATGGTGCGTCAGTTTGAGGAGACGCGTCGGGCTCACCTGTTGGTGGTGTTGGATACGCGGACGGCATCTTGGGCTAGTGAGGCTGAGTTTGAGGTGGCTGTCTCGGCGGCGGCGTCGCTGATTGTGGCCACGATTAAGGCTAGCCGTGAGGTTACTTTGGTGACTCAGGCGGGGGTGCCGGCGCTGCCTAACCCTAAGCGGGCTTTGGATGCGTTGAGCCTGGTGGAGATGGATGGGCGCGCCGCTGACTTGCCGGAGTTGACTAAGGAGGCGGTGGCGGCTTGTCCGGGTGCCTCGGTGGCGGTGTTGATTACTGGTTCAGGGGCTGATTTGGAGCTAATTGAGCGTGCTTGGGTGCGTCTGCCGGTGTCGGCGCGTTCTTATGTGTTGCGGGTGAGCCCGGGGCGGGCGGGGCGTAACCGTTTGGGGGCAATGGATTTGCTGCACTTGGGGGCGCTTAGTGAGCTTCCGGCATTATTGCGAAAGGCGGCGCTATGAGTGTTGATGGGCTTGAGACGGTTGGTTCTAAACGTCGGGCTTTTAACTGGCTGGGGCTGGTTGCTTTTACGCTGCTGATGTTGGCTGCCAGTGTTAGCCATGGGGCGGTGTTTGGGGACTGGTCTGGCTATATTGCGGCCATGGGCGGCACTTTGCTGGCTGTGGTGGTTACTGGCGTCGCTTATGCGTTGGGGTCGCGGCGGCTGGAAACTATTTTGGCCTTGGTGATTGTCTACCTGTTGGGTGGGGCTTTGGCTTTACCGAATTTGGCTAGTGCTAAGGTGTTTCCGTCTTTGCAAATGGTGCAAACCCTGGTGTTGGGGGCGGTGACTAGTTGGCGTGACTTGCTGACTTTGGCGCCGCCGGCTAACGCCTATGCGGGTATTACGGTGGTGCCGTATTTGAGTGCCATGGTGTGTGCTGGCTTGGGTGCTTCGATTGTGTTGCGCCACCAGCGCGGCCAGTTGTGGGCGCTGCTTCCGGCTGGGCTGATGTTTGCCCTGGGGGCGCTGTTTGGTGGTTTTGAGGCTCCTTATGGGCGCGATAGTGCGCTGGTGGGGGTGCTAGTGGCGCTGGCGTGGGCGGCTTGGGCGGTTAATAAGCGTCACGGCAGGGGCCAGCGCGGACTGATCGCTTTGGGGGCGGGGCGGCTGCGCCGTCGAGCCCGCCTGGGTACGCTGCTGATGCTGGCTTGTGCCATGGCTGCGGGGGCGGTGCTGGGCCCGCAGGTGACGGGGGCTAATAACCGTGAGGTTTTGCGTAGCTATGTGACGCCGCCGCTGAATATTGCCGAGTATCAGGCTCCGCTTACGCGCCTGCACTACTGGGTGGATACTCAAAAAGACACTACTTTGTTTACGGTTTCGGGGCTGCAAAATGGTGAGCGTATCCGTGTCGCCACAATGGACGCCTATGACGGAAACGTTATGCGAGTTGGGACGTCAGACAACGGTGAGGGTTTTAAGCGGGTTGGGGCCCAGGTTGATACGCGCGTATTACCTAAAGGCGCTAAAACCCATAACCTGACTTTCACTATGGTTGATTACCAGGGTAACTGGCTGCCAGGTGGGGGACAGGTGCGTAGCTTCACCCCGCATAAAGGCCAGGGTTTAACTCAGGATCTGTTCTATTCATCCAATCTGGGCGCCCTGCTTAGCACCCGTACCCTGGTTAAAGGCGATAGTTACAGCGTAAATGTGGTGAGTGTGCCTACCTATTCGGATGCTCAGCTATCTAAGCGTAGGTTTGGGAAGGTAGCAAATGGCACAGACACTAATGTGCCAGCTGTGGTGGCTACGCGTCTGCGTGAGTTTGTGGGTAACGCTAACAGCCCGCTGGCCCGTGTGCGTGCCATGGCCACTAAATACCATGATGAGGGCTACTACTCTGACGGCTCAGACTCGATGGCGCGCCCCGGTCACCGCACCGCCCGCATCGATGAGTTGCTAGAACCCAACTACTACATGGTGGGTGATGACGAGCAGTACGCCGTGGCTATGGCGCTTATGGCCCGCCAGGCTGGTTACCCGGCCCGCGTGGTGCTGGGTTTCTACCCTGAGCACTACTCCAAGGGCACGTTAGAGGTTAAGGGCACTATGGCGCACGCCTGGGTGGAGGTTAACTTCGACGGCGACTGGGTGGCTTTTGACCCCACCCCGCCGCGCGACAAGAAACTGGTTAACCCTAAGCCGCAGCCCAAGCCCAAGCCGCGTCCGCAGGTGTTACAGGCACCGCCGCCTCCGCAGGAGCAAGCTGACCTAACCCCGGATGTCTCTGACGACCGCGACACTAAGAAAAAGCATGGTTTTGACTGGGCCCACTACCTGCTGCTGGTGGGGCAGGGGCTGGGTGTGGCCGCTTTGGTTAGCTCCCCGTTCGCGCTGATTTTGGCGCTTAAAGCGGTGCGTGGGCGCCGGCGTCGTAACCGTGACGAGCTTGGCAGTGCCCTGGGGGCCTGGGCGGAGCTGGAAGACTGGATGCGCGACTATGGCATTAAGCTGCCCGCTAACGCTACCCGCACCCAGATGGCACGCTACCTGGATATTGCGTTGGCTGATTATGACGCCGCCGCCGCCCAGGTGGCGCAGGCTAAACGCGCCAAGCAACAGGCTAAACGTAACGCCCAGGCACTGGGTGGGCAGGTTGATTTGGCGCCTAAACTACGTGGCGCTGAGGCCATTGCGGCCGCTAACGCCGCTGGTAGCGCTGCTGTTGGGGCGGGCTCTGGTGGTGCCGGCGTCGCTAACGACGGCGCCCATGGCTTGGCAGGTGGCGCTCAGTTTGCAGGTGGTCAAGCCCCTGGTGGTGCCGGTAGTGCTGTAGTGGCGGCGCCCCTGTACGTGCCCGTAAAGGGACGCCAAAAGCGCCGTCGTCACCCCATTAAGGCCCTTAAAGCCAAATGGGCCCGCGCTCGCGAACGCTCCCAGCGCCTAGCGCAGGCACGAACCGACGCGCTAGGGCCGGTCTTTGGCTCTAACTTCCCGCCAGGCTCGGTGCGTAACTTTGCGTTGTCAGTCAACGCGGTAGCTTTCGGCCAGTCGGAGCAGGCGAGCCTAACTACCACTGATGGCGCCCAAAACCCCGCCAAACTGCCAGATCCCCAGGGAGTTGGGCACGAAAGTGGCTACGAAGCACCCCAAGTGGGTCGTAAGCAACGCAAGGGGCGCTTTGCAGATAAACAAAAGTCTAAAAAACGTTCAAATAACGCCAATCTGGAGCTAACTGAGCAGCAGCTTTCAGCTGATTCCCAGGAACCCTTATGGCTAGAGATGCAAAATCTTAAACAGCACCTTGGTGCCAGTAGGCGACGCACGCGTCGATGGCTAGCTGCGGTATCTCCAGTTTCATTAGGGATGCGTGTGCCGCAGTGGCTGCAGACCATGCGCGCTAACTTCAGGAGAAAGAAATGAGCCTAAATAGTCGCCCGGCCCCGGTCCCCGCGCATTTGCAGGGGACTCGGCTTGCTGCACTTTGGCCCAGGGTATTTGCGCGTCTAATTGACTCGCTTATCTTTTCTCTAGTCATTGGCGGCGGCAGCGGGGCCGTAATGTTTTTTGGTGCTGGCAACCAATCTAACCGCACCCCTTTTTGGATTAGCCTAGGTGTATCAATCGCGGTAACTGTGCTGCTATGTATTGGTTACCTGGTGGCTTTGATGCGTAGTGGGCAAACCCCGGGTTTACGGATGCTGGGGCTAGCTTGGGCTGGTTTTAAAAACAGTGGCCCGCCGCGTGGGGCAGCTTTCAACAAGCTAGCCTTGCAGCTAGGGGTGTCCCTAGTTACTGCCGGGATTGGCAACTTAGTTATTTACGCCCTTAGCCGCGACCACCTGAACCGGTTTTGGTTTGACCGCGCTAGCGGCGTGATTGTGCTTAATGTGCGCCAAGGCGTAAACCCGGTACGGCTGCAAAGCAACCCACTGACTCTTCCTAACCAACCTTTCGCGCCCCAAACCGGGGCCGGGGCCGGGGATATGGATGAGTTCGGGCTACACCCGCAGCTGCCTGGAGTGCAGGCGGCGGCGCACCTGGCCCAAAATTCTTTCGCCGCGCAGGCCCCCGGGCCAAATGGCGCTTTCAACCCCGGCGCTGGAGTTCCCGGCGCTGGAGTTCCTGGTGGTGCAGGGCCTGCTAACGGTGTTCCTGGCGCGGTTAGCTCCGCCTCAGCCCCCGCCGCCTCTAGTGCCAACTTTGCTGGCGCCGTCGCCAATCAAAGTGGCGGCTTTGGTACCAACCAAGCCAACCAACCTCCCCAGCCCCAGCTAACCAGCCCCGGCCCTGAAGGCGGCCAACGTGACAGCGACGGGGTAATCACCTCCCTGGACTGGAACCTGCAAGCTCCCGCCCAAACCGCTCCCGGTACCAGTGCGCCCAGCTCCACCCAGACGCTAGGCTACGACGAAACCATTGTTCCCAGCGCCAACACTGAAGTTGGTATGGAGCCGGTGCTCTCTAGCAACTTCCAGGCTCCCGCCCAAACCGCTCCCGCTGCCAGCGCCCCCAGCTCTGGCCAGCTGCAAGTGCCAAATAAGCCTTTTAGCGGCCCCATCCCGGTGGTAGTTCCCGACGAATTAATGGGGGAGGCAACCGCTGCCCAAGAAACCGGCCAGGTGGATATCAGCGGCACGGATTGGGATGAACACGTCACTATCGCTAAAACCAGCGTAGGTAAGTGTTTGCGCCTAGACACCGGCGACGTCATTAACGTGACCAGCGCCGTGGTGTTGGGGCGCAACCCGGTTCCCGCAGGTATGTGGGCGCAAGCTGACGTGGTGCCTGTGGCTGACCCCAACTTTTCTATTTCCAAAACTCACTTGGCGGTGCGCGTCGATGGACAGTACATGTTTGTCACCGATCTAGGCTCAACCAACGGCACCAGCGTGGTTGCCCCTGACGGAAGTCGCACACATGTGCTTGCTGGGGCTATGGTTCCAGTTACTAAGGGATATTCAATTGTTTTCGGCGACCGCCGCCTGGAGGTTGAGTGATGCGCACACGCATCGCGGTCAAATACGCCGCAGGGACTGATGTGGGATTAGTGCGTCAACACAACGAAGACGCCTACCTAGCTTCCGGCCCAGTATTTTTAGTGGCTGACGGTATGGGGGGACACAAGGCAGGCGACGTCGCTGCCGCCACCGCCCTGGCAGCCTTCTCCGAGCTAACCCAGGACCATCTGGTTGAGCCCTCCCAGCTGCAAAAAGCAGTTAAACGCGCGGCCCGTGCAGTCAATGGCCTGCCGGGAGTGCCCGCGCCTGGCTCTACCCTGACCGGCTTGGTGCTTAGTGAAAATGGGGCTATGCCGTGCGTGCGCGTACTCAATATTGGCGATTCGCGCACCTACTACCAAAGCAAGCACGGCTTTGAGCAAATCACTAAAGACCACTCACAGGTGCAAGAGCAGATTGATGCCGGGCTCATCTCTGCCGAACAAGCCCAGCACCTGCCTGGTCGTAATGTAATTACGCGCGCGTTAGGGGCCGGTTGCGGCCCGCGTGTACGCGCCGACTATTTTGTCTTGCCTGCACGTGTGGGAGACCGCTACATCATCTGTTCAGATGGGCTTTCTTCCATGGTTACCGACACTCTCATTGAGGCTACCGCAGCTGTGGTTAGTGAGCCTGAGGGTGTGGTTGATGCGCTGGTGAAAGCCGCGAGGAACGCAGGCGGTCGGGATAATATCTCGGTGATCGTGGTGGATATTGCGGCCGCATATCCGCCTTGGGAGGATGACGATCTGACCCACCAGAACCTGCCTGGCACGCAGGGTTGGGACTATGATCCGGATGCTCCCACCCTGGATAGGTCGCTGCCGTGGCGTGGCGGCAATGAGGTTGCTAGTGAGCAATGGTCATGGATGTTCAAGGACAATGAATGAATACTCAAGTTAATTGGTACGCAGGTACCACTCTCAGTGCGGTCAGCGAGAGCGGATTCGTTGCCCTAGAGGGGCCCAACGATCTGTTGCTCGACCTGTGGCGCGAGCTTGAAGATGGTGCTAATTTGCAGCGTCTGCTGCAGGTGCTGGCGGGTTACTACAACAACAACGTCTTCCACCTGCCTGACTTTGTGGCTGGTGTCTTCTCCGACGGCGCCGTCCACCTGGCCCTGCGTGGTTCTATCACCGCTGAGGTCACTCAGGTTAATGGTTTCGTGCGCACTGTTTCGGCGCTTAACCCCATTGCTTGGGAGGAAGTACGTCTCGACGACGTCGCCGCCCTGGTAATTCAGGCTCACGGAGCTGGTACTGAGGCTCTACCTTTACGTAGCGGGGTTACCCGCGCCTCCATGCTGCACTGGCAGCTACGTGAGGTTAACCGCCTGGTGGGAGCCGTCAAAAGTCAAGCCTACAGCGGTTACAGTTCAAACTCGGCAGCCAGCGGAGTCAGCGCAGCCAGCGCGCCGGCGACGCGGTCGGCACAGTCTGTAGCTTCGGCTTACTCCGGCTACAGCGCCGGCAGTGCCGCCTCGGTTTACAGCCCCGCCTCGGTGGTGCCCAGCGCCGCTGAAGCTTCAGCGGCCCGTAGCCTGCTAGAGGACACTCCTATCAGCGAGGTCAGCTCCCAGCCGGTAGCCGGCCTGCTGCCTAGCGCGCCCTCCCCGGAGGCTGACGCCGCTGAGACTAGCGCCGCCGCTGCGGTTAGTGCGCTTAGCGAGCCTAGCCCGCAGTTGCCGTCTGCTCCCAGTCCGGCTGCGCCCAGCGTGGAACTACTGTCCGCACCCAGCCCGCAGCTACCGGCTGTGCCCGCACCCAACCCGGTGGCAGCTAGTGCCTCACTGGCAGCTGAGCTGGTGCCTGTCCAAAACCTGGATCTATCGATCGCCACCGCTAGCCCGGCTGCACCCAGCCCAGCTAGCTTTAGTCCCGCTGCCCCCAGCCCGGTAGCCCAAACCCCGGCCACTGAGCATTTTGAGGCAATTAGCTCGGCGCCGTCGCCGGCTCCTAGCGGTGCGCACGCTGCCCCAGTAGCTGCTGACCTGCCTAGCCCGGCCAGCTCTGCTACTTCAGCCGCTTCAGCTGCGGCCAATGCCCCCACTAGCTTGCTGGATGTGCCCGCTGACGCCGTCCCGGTTCCGGCCCCGGCTGCCCCCAGTGCGGAAATCAGCGAGGCTGCTCCTAGCCCAGAGCCTGTTAGCGCTCCGGCTCAACCCAAGGTTTCCCGGGCTGCTGCAGCTTTGGCCGCTATGCTGGGCGGCTCAAGCGCCGCCAAGAACCAGGCTCCGGCACCGGCGGCTTACAGCGCCCCGGTAGCTCCAGCGGCCAACTACCGTATGGATGACGCCCCGGCTACGGTCCCCACTGAGATTGTGCCCGCCGCCCCGGCTGTGCCTAGCGCCCCGCTAGCAGCTCCTAGTGCTCCGGTGGTGGCGCCCAGTGCCCCTCTGGCTGCTCCTAGCGCCCCGGCTAGCTCTGGTGAACTGGTTATTGCTGACGCTCGCGCTGCCCGCGCTACGGCTGCCCCGGCCGCCCCTGAGAGCCAGCAAAACCCCGAAGACCAGTATTTTGGCCACCTTTACGGCCAAACCATTGGGGTGGATGTAGAAAACGCTGCCGTGCGTGAACTGCGCGATGATGAAGCATCAGGTCTAGAGTTCAACTTTGAACAAGGCGAAGGCTTGGACTTCTCACGCCGAAAGGGGGAGAAAGCGGAACCCACCGGCCCGATCCAGGGTATCAACGAGGGTAACCCCTTTAGCTCTTCCCCTTTTGGTGGTGACCCCGCCACTGCGGGGTCGGATCCGGTTCCCAATCCCCGAACCCAATCCGCTGAGCTCCCGCTAGAGGCACAAGCCACCCAGATCAACCCGGTAGGTAATGCGGTGCCATTACCCGGTGTGCAGGCCCCCACCGGCGCACTGGACGTGGCCCCCGGTACCCCCTGGACGCACGATGGTTACACCATCGCTGTCCCCACCGGCGGTGTGCAGGCCCCGCCGCCGCCCGTAGCTGACAGCGCCAACGCCGATAGCGATGGCCCTGAAGTACTGGCAATTAACTGCGTCAACGGTCACCCCAACCCGGTGCACGCCAGCTCCTGCCGCATTTGCGGTGGGGCACTAAACGGCAAGATTGTCCACGTAAAGCGCCCCAGCCTGGGCACTTTGGTGGCCTCCACCGGCGGGTCGGTAACCCTAGATGCCGACGTCATTGTGGGCCGCCTGCCCAAGGCTGCACCCGGCACTGCGGTGCACCTGATGGCGGTGGCTAGCCCCACCAAGTCCATTTCCAAGTCTCACTGCCGCATCAACATTGATGATTGGGAGCTGAACTTGGAGGATCTGAACTCCACTAACGGCACCTACCTGCTGCGTGAAGGCCAGTTGCCGCGTCGCCTGGGCGGCGGTCAGCGTGAGCTGCTGCGTTACGGCGACCGGATTGACCTGGGTGACGGTGTAGTTCTGTCTGTGGAGCCCTGATGGCTGCTCGGCTGCGTGAACCTGTAGGCCCGCACCTGGAGGGGGCGGAGTTTATCCGCTTCCTCGGTGCGGGTGGTTTCGCGGACGTTTTTCTTTACCGCCAAGACATGCCTCGGCGTGAAGTTGCGGTTAAAGTAATCCGTTCAGGGGCCAGCGCAGCCCAAAAACAAAAATTCCAGGCCGAATCTGACCTGATGGCCAAATTCGGGGCGCACCCGGCGGTGCTTTCACTGTACGCCGCCGGGCGTCTGCGCGATGGGCGTGCTTACCTCACCATGGAGTATTGCCCCCCGCCTCACCTGGGCAAACGATTTTCTACTACTTCACCAATGCGGGTGGAGCAGGCTTTGGAGATCACCATTAAGATTGCTGGCGCTGTGGAAACTATCCACCGTGCCGGCTATCTGCACCGCGACATTAAACCGGCCAATATTTTGCTCACCGCCTTTGGCCACCCGGTTTTGACTGACTTTGGTATTGCTATCAGTCAAGACACTCCCGCCGATCAGGTTGATTCGGCGTTTTCTCCCTACTGGGCGCCACCTGAGCAGCAGCTTAACCGGCCTTTGACGCCCGCTTCTGACGTCTATTCACTAGCTGCCACCACCTACACCATGCTGGCGGGCAGGCCTCCGCATGTGGATATGGCCCCGGGTGCGCACAATGACCCGGCCTCTATCCTTAAACGCCTGCACCACGGCTCTATCGCCCCCATTGGTCGCAATGACGTGCCCGCCGCGCTAGAGCGGGTGCTGTTTACCGCCATGTCTAAGCGCCCCTCGGATCGTTTTGCTTCGGCGATGGCGTTCGCGCGGGCTTTGCGTCAAATCCAGTCTTCTTTGGGCTTACCGCTGACCAATATTGACGTGTGGGAGGACCAGCCCGTAATTGCTGCTGATGGCAGCGACGACGACGCCACCCGGCTGCGTCCGGTAGTGTCCATTTCTCCTGAAAACACTGGCCGCACCGCCGACACCAACGCCCGTATCAACACTGCCGGCGCCAATAGCTGGGGTGATTCGCTCGGCTCAGGCAGTCACTCGGGCACTTTCTACCCCAACGCCCACCAGTCTCCCGCTGACGCGCGCACTTTTACCGGTAACACTTCGGGGTTTAACCGCAACACAACCCTGGGCTCTGCGGCCAGTCCCGGCGCCAATACCGGTTCTGGCTATGGCACATACTCGGCCTCCTCGGGCCTAACTGGTCCAGGAACTGTCCCAGGCGGCCCCTTCAACCCCCAAAACGGCGCCCCAGCTGCGGCGGGAGCGGGCGCCGTCGGCCCCCAAAGCGGCGGCGTCGGCCAAAACGGCCCGGCGGGCAGCGCAAACCAGCCACCTCAGGGCTCACCAGAGGCGCCTGGCTCCACCCTGGCCGCTAGCGCAGCGCAAGACGGCTCCAGCGTATCCTTAAAAACCCTGCTGATCAGCGCCTTAGTAGTGGTATTAATAGGCGTAATAGCTTTCGCGGCCTACCGAGGCCTACAGCGCGGCGGGCTTAACCCCAAACCGGCGGTAACCACCGCAGGCACTGCTGCGCCCATGGATCCGGATGTGAATGGCTATCTTGAGCCTGTCACCAACCTGAAGCTGAGCTACGCTAACGGGCAGGTGGAGGCCACTTGGGACTATAAAGCCACAAACGCCACGTTCCTCTACAGCGTCACTAACTCTGGGGTTCCGCAAAAATCTCAGACCCCGCAAGGCTTGCAGGAAACCAGCGCCCACCGCGCTACGCTAAAGCCAACGCCGCCGCGTACCTGCGTGCAGATAGTCGCGCGCGACAAGGCGGGGCGTGAATCAGACCCAGTCATTGACTGCATCGACACCCCGGCTAGCCAGTAGCTCACTAAGCGCGCCCGGCCCACGCTACCCAATTGCATAAAAGACCTATTAAACGCGTAGACAGGAAGGTAAAACCATGAGCGTAGCGCCCACGCCCGACGACAACGAAACCGGCAAAGATGTCTTGGTAATCGATTTCGCTGGAGAAATTTATCGGGTCGAGCCCACTCAAAGCTTCACGGTGGGTCGTGAAGGCGACCTAGCTTTAAGTGACAACCCCTTCCTGCACCGCAAATTCTTGGTGTTTGAATTCCAAAACGGCCTATGGTGGGTGCACAACCAGGGTTCGCGCCTGGGGGCCACCGTGGCCGACATGGCTGGGGCCTCACGCGCCTGGGTTACCCCCGGGGTACGTGTGCCTATGGTGTTTGGGCAGATGGCGGTAGTTTTCAGCGCCGGCTCCACCACCTATGAGATCCTGGCGGAAGTGCCCTGCCCCTCCTATGAAAACCGTGAGTCGGCACAAGCTGAGGCCGCTGAGGCAGATAGCGACACCGGCCAGGCCACTATGGGCATGGTGGTGCTCACTGAAAGCCAAAAGCTACTGATTTTGTCTTTGGCTGAGCCATGGTTGCGTAGGGCTGGTACCGGCACGGTTTCTCTGCCGCGTAACGTCGACGCCGCCGCGCGCCTAGGCTGGGGTATCACTCGTTTCAACCGCAAGCTAGACAATGTCTGCGACAAGCTTGACCGGGCTGGCGTTAAGGGGATGCGCGGTGGGGCTGGCTCTCACGCCTCCCACCGGCGCGTGCAGCTGGTGGAATACGCCCTGTCCTCACGCCTGGTAACCCCTGAAGACCTTCCCCTATTAGATGGTGCCCACGAATGAAACTACGTCTTAACCTACTGCGCGGCGACGGCTCGCATAACCTGCAAATCACCACGGACGCCACCGCGACGGTAGGGGACGTAGCTGCCGCACTGGCCAGTGCCGGACCAAGTGAAGCCGGCCAGGCCATAGATCCGGCCACGGTCTCCATCAACATTATTGACACCGCCGGGCGTGGGCGCGCTCGTGCCCTAACCAGCGACACCTTGCTGGAAGACTCCGGGCTGCACTCGGGCGCTAAAGTCTCCCTAATGCAAAACCCGGCAGACACCAATGTGGCCGGTGAGCACGTGGCCGTATTGTCAGTGGTTTCAGGGCCTGATAGGGGCCGGGTTTTCCCGCTTTATGAGGGCTCCAACCTGGTGGGGCGCGACGACAATGTAGACGTTAGCCTTAGCGACCCCATGGTTTCCAAGCAGCATATGCGGGTGGTAGTAGGCACCGAAGTAGAAGTACGTGACCTAAACTCCTCCAACGGCGTCGTCGTTAACGGCCAGCGGGTCCAGCGCCTAAAGCTGGGACCCCTAGACAGCGTCAAGATTGGTAAATCTGAGGTGAAGGTGGCCCTGGTAACCACCACCCTGAGCGCCACCGACGCCGCCGGAAGCGCCGGCATTAACTTCATCCGCACCCCGCGCGTAGTGCCGCGCACCCCGGCGGTAGAAATCAAACTGCCTGAGGCCCCCACCCAGCAAAACCCAAACCCGCTGCCGTTCATCGCCATGCTGGCACCGGCCTTTATGGGTTTGATGATGTACTCAGTAACCCACAACCCCTACTCGATCATGTTTGTATGCATGAGCCCCATGATGATGGGTGGTATGTGGGTTGACGGCAAGTGGCGGCGTAAACGCGCCCTTAAAGAGCAGCTGGAAGCCTTCGAGGTTTCAATCAAAGAAACCCAAAAACATATTGAGCAGGTATTTGCTAACGAACGCGAAGTGCGTAAACAGCAATACCCGCCCATTGAGGCCATTGTGCGCCACGCCGAAATGGGTGGGCCGCTGCTTTGGTCGCGCCGCCCCGAGCACCCCGAATTTATGCAAATCCGTATCGGCCTGGGCACAGACCTGCCCGTGGCCCGGATGGAAAAAGACAAGGAAGCTAAAAACGGGCTGCCCCAGTGCCTGTCCACCATTGCGGCCCTGCGCGCCCAATACGCCATGATCGACGACGTGCCGATTGTGGTTAACCTGCGCCAAGACGGAGCTTTTGGTATTAGCGGGCTGCGCGCCGATATTGACCCGGTGGCGCGCGCGGTAATCACCCAGCTGGTGTGTATGCACTCGCCCGCTGAACTGGTGGTGGCCTGCCTAACCGACCCGGCTGGGCGTTCACGCTGGGACTGGCTCGAATGGCTACCCCACACTGCCTCGCCCTTCTCACCGCTAGGAGAGCTGCATTTGGCTGCTGACGCGGCGGTAGGTGCCTCGCTGGTCTCGCACCTGGAAGAGATCATTTTCCAGCGTCTGCAAACCCGTCCGCGCCCGCGTGGCCCGCTCAACCCCACGGTTGAAGAAACAGACCCCATGCATGTGCCCGACGTGGTGGTGATTGTTGACCAATCCCAGGTGGATCAGGCCCGACTTAACCGCATTGTGGAGTGTGGCCCGGATGTGGGTGTGCACGTGATTTGGGTGGCTGAATCTGCCAGTCAGGTGCCCGCCGCCTGCCGCTCCTACCTGACAGTGTCTGGTAGTGAGTCCACTGTGGGTTTTGTGCGCCGCAGCGTTAATGCCACTAATGTGCGCCCTGAAAATCTGGGGCTAAGCCAGGTGCGGGCGCTAGCTAAGCACATGTCGCCCATGGTGGATGCGGGTGTGCCCGTGGATGACGACTCTGACCTGCCGCGTTCGATTAGTTTCATCTCGCTTACCGGCGCTGAATTGGCCGACGACGCCTCCGCCCAGGTGGCCCGTTGGCAAGCCACTAACTCCATCATTGACCGCACCAAGACGGTGCCCATGGACCGGCCCGTTTCCCTCTCCGCCCTGGTGGGGCAGGGGGCTGACGCGCCCTTGGCACTGGATCTGCGCGTGCACGGCCCCCACGCCCTGGTGGGTGGTACCACCGGTGCCGGTAAGAGTGAATTCCTCCAGTCCTGGGTGCTGGGTATGGCCCAGGCGGTTTCACCTGACCGCCTAACCTTCCTGTTTGTGGACTATAAGGGTGGTTCGGCTTTCGCTGCCTGTACTCACCTGCCGCACTGTGTGGGTTTGGTGACTGACCTTTCGCCCGCTATGGTGCGCCGCGCCCTGACCTCGCTGGGCGCTGAAATTCACTACCGTGAGCGCCTGCTTAACGAAAAGGGCAAAAAAGACCTGGCTGAGCTGGAAAAATCCGGTGACCCCGAGTGCCCGCCGTCGCTGATCATTGTGGTTGATGAGTTCGCGGCCCTGGCAGGTGAGGTGCCTGAGTTCGTTGACGGCGTCGTCGACGTCGCCCAACGTGGCCGCTCGCTGGGGCTGCACCTAATCATGGCCACCCAGCGCCCCGCCGGCGTCATTAAAGACAACCTGCGCGCTAATACTAACTTGCGTGTGGCGCTGCGCATGGCCGACGAGTCTGACTCCCAAGACGTGCTGGGGGAGAAGATTGCCGCGCACTTCCCGCCGGAAATTCCTGGACGCGGGGCGGCTAAGACCGGCCCGGGGCGTATTACCCCGTTCCAGTCGGCCTACCCGGGGGCGCGTACCAGTGCGGAGGCTACCGGCGCGTCGGTGAGCGTCGATGAGATGACCTTCGGGGCGCTTAACCCCTGGCAGGTGGCTAAAGTGCAAACCAGCGGGCGTAGTATCGATAAGGATATTGACCGCGTGGTGGCCACGGTGGGTCAGGCGGCGCGCATTGCGGGCCTGCCGGTGCCGCGTAAACCATGGCTTGATGAGCTGGCTACCGCCTATGACCTTAACCGTCTGCCGCAGCGGCGCGACACCAAACTGGTGTTGGGTGTGGTGGATGATCCGGTGCATCAAAGCCAGGTGCCCGCTTACTTCCTGCCTGAGAAGGACTCCAATATTTGTTTCTTTGGGGCTGCCGGTAGTGGTAAGTCGACGGCGCTGCGTAGTTTGGCTTTGGCGGCCTCGATTACGCCGCGCTCGGGTGCAGTGGATATTTACGGCATGGACTTTGCCGGGGCTTCTTTGAAGGTGCTGGAGAAGCTGCCCAGTGTGGGCACGATTGTTTCTGGCGATGACTCTGAAGGTGTGGAGCGTTTGCTGCGTAAGCTCAGCTCCATTATTGATGAGCGCACCGACCGGTTTACGGCGGCTAGTGCGGGCACGCTCAGCGACTATCAGCGCATTAGTGGTCACACCAATGATCACCGGATTTTGCTGCTGCTTGATGGTTTGGGGGCAATGCGCAGTGAATATGAGAAGACTGTTTACGGCGCCGCCAACCTGGATATTTTGCAGCGTATTTTGACTGATGGACGCAGTGTGGGTGTGCACGTGGCGGCCACCTGTGACTGGACTACGCCTTATCGCGGCAATGTTTTGTCTGCTTTCTTGATGAAGGTGGTGCTGCGTCAATCCAATATGGATGACTACATCAACTTTGGTGTGGCCAAGGATGTGCTCAGCCCCGCTAGCCCGCCTGGACGCGCCATGATTATGGGTGACGGGCGTGAAATGCAGTTGGCGATTATGGGTGACTCTTCTAATGAGATGGCCCAGGCCCAGCTCATTGAGGCTTTCGGTAAGTACCTGAGCCGTCAGGGCCGTATCAAGCCTGAAGCTATCGCTAACCTGCCTACTGAGCTTAGCGAGGCTGATCTGCCCAAGGTTTACCAGGGCTGGCCGGTGCTGGGTATGGCTTCGCAGGATCTGGATCCGGCTACGTTTGTGCCTACCGGGGCCATGATGGTGGCGGGTCCGCCTCAGGCGGCGACGACGTCGGCGCTGCTTTGGTTGGCTGGCTCACTAAAGCAGTGGGATCCCAAGGTACGCCGGGTGTTTATTTCTCCGCGCCGTTCGGCTTTGGCCGATGTGGCTGGACTGTGGGATTTGACCATGGTAGGCGACGAGCAGATCAAGGAAGGCCTGGAGAAAATCAAGGATTACGTTGCCATGCAGGCCCCCGACAACCACCCGCTGCTGGTGTTGGTAGTGGAGCACTACCCCGAAGTTGTGGGCACGCCGGTTGAAAAGGACCTGTTGGCTGCGGTTAAGCAGGCTAAGCGTAGCGGTCACTTGGTGATTGCTGAGGGTGAGACTTCCGGCTGGTCTGGTTACTCGCCGATGCTGGCAGAGATTAAGAATTCGCGTACTGGTTTGCTGATTCAGCCTGATACGGGCGACGGCGAAACCCTGCTGCGCACCCCCACTCCGCGCATCCAGCGTGGGGAAATGGTGCCGGGACGCGGGTACTGGATCAGTGCCGCCAAGGCTGTCAAGGTGCAAATTGTGGCTAGTTAAAGCCCAGATAGTGGCGGTTTTGCAAGCAAAAGCTAGTTAACCCGGGTGGCAGGGGATTGGTCCCCATTGTTGGGTGTGGCGATAGGTTGCATTATTTTCTTGTCGAAAGGTTCCGGCTTGAAGCACGGAATTTAGCTACTACATGAAAGGAAATACCATGGCATTCCTAGGTATGGACATTGAGGGCGTACGGGCACTTGCGCAGCAGTTTGGTGAGAAGGCTCAGACCGTCGAGGACGTAATCTCCACCATCTCCGGCCAGGTCCAGTCCGTTGACTGGAAGGGTACTGACGCCGACCAGTTCAAGAGCGAGTGGGAAGGCACCCTGTCCTCCCAGCTGCGCAACGTTGCTGACGCCCTACGTCAGGCTCAGACCACCGCTAACAACAACGCTGACGAGCAGGAGCAGGCTTCTGGTCACTGATCGCAGCAGCCTTGATTGGCTTCTAGCGTGTTAAAAGTGGGGCCGAGGTGCTTTAAGCGCCTCGGCCCCAACTTTCGCTTAAGATTTTTTTAAAAGAGCTTTTCTAACACTACCGTTTGAGGGGTTTCTATGGCGCTTTATGGGGCAGACGTTGAGAGTCTGCGACAGCTGGCACAGACTTTTAACAACAAATCTCAGGTTCTGGATAACGACGTTAACTTGGCTTTAAAGGCTTTGGTTTCTGCTACGGATTGGCAAGGTAGCGACGGCGATAAGTTCAAGGATGACTGGGATAGTGTTTTGGCCCCGCAACTGCGCAATGCGGCGCAGGCATTGGCGCAAGCTGGCTGGGATCTAAACCGTAACGCTGACGAGCAGGAGCAGGCTTCCGGTGGTGGCGGTGGTGGTGGTGGCGCTGGTGGCGTCGTCGGGAGTAGCTATGGCGGCGGAGGTATAACCGGTTCGAGCGGTAGTTTTGGTGGCGGCGGTGGCAGTGGCAGCGCCGGCATAACCGGCTCAACTGGCAGTTTTGCAGTCAGCGGGATCGGCGCGAGCGGCAAGTTTGGGCAGCAGGGCGTGCATGTTTTTGGTGATGGCGCTAGCCCCATCAATTACCTGCCTGAACTGCCCCAGCTGAGCACCCAATATCCCACCGATTTTGTGGAGATTCCTGAGCACTCGGTAGAAAGCTAAAACCCTGCTTTTAGTGGATCTGAGTTGAGTCACTAATGGGGTTTTGCTCCCATAGGCTCGCTTAAACAGGGTAATTTGGGTGCAGTTGTTATTGCGTTGCCTCAGTGGCGAGCAGTGAAATTTGTTTAGGAAGGGTTGCTCGTGGCTAGTGTTGGTGCTGATGTTGAGCAGTTACGTACTTTAGCGCAGTTGTTTGGTGACAAAGCGACTTCACTTGAAGACGTTGTGAGCTCAATTAATGGGCAGCTACACAGCGCTGGCTGGGTGGGTGAAGACGCCGACACCTTTAAAGCTGATTGGGATTCAAACCTGACCGCTTTGGTGCGTAATGTGGTGGACTCTCTACGTGAGCGCAACACTAGCCTTAACCAGCAGGCTGATGAGCAGGAGAAAGCCTCCGCAGTTAATGGTGCTGCGAGTACAGCTGGGGCAGGTTCAGCTGCTAAAGCTGCAAATGGTTCTTCTGGTTCGGATCCTTACAACGGCAAGCCGCGCGAGGGCGAAGAGGGGCGCGACGCAGACTATGCGCGTCTAGCTCAGGCGGCCTATGAAGAAGGTGACCCTATCCCTGATGGTTGGCGCAAGGTTGATGCTGAGGAGCTGAAGAAGCTAGGGATTGACCCCTCTGAGTTAGACACTGCAAACGGTATGCAGGCCACTATCTACCAGAATGCTGATGGTAAGTATGTGCTGGCTTTCCGTGGCACTGAGCCTAGCCGACAACCAGCTTTGGATATTGCCAATGATATTGCGGGTGGCACCATTACATCGCCTCAGGTGTTGGAAGCAATAAATTTGTCTACTAAATTGGCTAAAGCAGTGGGCCGTGAAAACGTTGACTTTACCGGTCACTCGCTGGGTGGCGAGCTGGCCTCAGCTGGCGCATTGGCCACCGGTGGGAAAGCGGTAACCTTTAACGCTGCGGGGCTCTCAGCTACCAGTGAGGCACTTGCGCGAGGTAACTGCCTAAACAACTTTGGCTTTAATGCCCAGGCCCCTATGGACGGCTCTAATGTTAAAGCCTATTGCTATGCCTACGACCCACTTAATGGGGCGCAAGATATGGCACATGATTCGGGGCTACTTGGCAAGATGGACTTGATTGCTCCGCGTGCATACGGTGAGCGCCATATTATTCCGGCTGGTGAAGGTGCAAACCCCCTTAATGCTGGCTACAACCATGAGATGGCGCGCCTGTATGGGGCTCTAGACGCTCAGTACGAAAACCCCAGCGCGAACCATATTGCCGCTTCCGGTAGGCCCACCACCACTGTAGCTATTGGAAATGTGGGTACGGGAATCGTTAACGGTATTGGCGAGGTAGGCAACGGTATCGCTAATGGTGTCAATGACGTAGGTTCTGGCTTTAATGACGCCGGACAGCACTTTAACTCTGGTCTTGACCGTGCCGGCCAGGCCTGGAACCGTGGCGACTATGTAGGTGCCGCCACGGAAACCGCTGCAGGTACTGCGCAAGCTGTGGGTGACGTTGCGGTTGGTGCGGTTAAGGGCGCCGGCGATGTGGTGGTTGGTACGGTCAAGGGCACTGGGGAAGCTATACACGGGCTCAAGAAAGCCATTTTCGGCGGCGAGTAGGCGCAAACAACCCTACTTTCAAAGCACGCTTGGCCTGGGGGAGTAGTGGGGTTTTGTCCCCATAGGGCTACCTAACGCTAACAGGGTAATTTGAGGGCAGATGTAAGTGCACTGTGGCGACAGTGCATCGTGAATTTGTTTAGGAAGGGTTGCTTGTGGCTAGTGTTGGTGCTGATGTTGAGCAGTTACGTGCTTTAGCGCAGTTGTTTGGTGACAAGGCGACTTCACTTGAAGACGTTGTTAACTCGATTAATGGGCAGCTACACAGCGCTGGCTGGGTAGGTGAAGACGCTGATGCGTTCAAGTCTGACTGGGATTCCAACTTAACTGTGTTGGTGCGTAATGTGGTGGACTCTCTGCGTGAGCGTAACACCAGTTTGAACCAGCAGGCTGATGAGCAGGAGAAGGCTTCTGCAGTTAATGGTGCATTTGGTGCTACTGCGGCGATGACGGCTAATGCTGTCCCGGCTGCGGCTGGTGTTGGCAAAGCTGCAAATGCTGCAGCGCCTGACCCCTATAATGGCAAGCCGCGCGAGGGTGAAGAGGGACGCGACGCGGACTATGCGCGTCTGGCCCAGGCGGCTTATGAAACTGGTGACCCGATCCCTGATGGTTGGCGCAAGGTTGATGCTGAGGAGCTGAAGAGGCTAGGGATTGACCCGTCTGAGTTAGACACTGGAAACGGCATGCAGGCGAGTCTCTATCAGAATGCTGATGGTAAGTATGTGCTGGCTTTCCGTGGCACTGAGCCAGATCGACAACGCTTTTTAGACGTTGGCAACGACATTCTGGGCGGCACTAATTTCAACCTCGGTATGACTTCGCCTCAAGTATTAAACGCCATAGCATTGTCTACCAAAGTAGCTAAGGCAGTAGGTCCTGAAAATGTTGACTTTACTGGCCACTCGCTGGGCGGTGAGCTAGCTTCAGTTGCTGCTATAGCAACTGGTGGGCAAGCGGTAACCTTCAACGCTGCGGGTGTATCACTTACTAGCGAGGCAATTGCGCGAGCTAACTGCCTAAACAACTTTGGAACACAGTCACCGAAGGATGGTTCTAACGTTAAGGCCTACAGCTATGCGCTAGATCCGTTGAATAATGTCCAAGATGGTCTGAATGGCACAGACATTGTTGAGCTTGTTGCGCCGCGCGCCTACGGGGAGCGTCATATTGTCCGCCCCCATGAAGGTGCAAGCCCCTTTGATGATAACCACAATGTTAAGCATATGTATGGGGCTCTAGACGCCCAATACGAAAACCCTAGCGCTAACCATATTGCTGCCTCTGGTAAGCCTACTGCCACTGTAGCTCTCGGATATGTGGCTGATGGCTACGCTAATGGCCTTGGCGAAGTAGGTAATGGTTTCAGTAATGCTGGCTCAGATATTAAATCTGGCTTCGATAGTGCCGGGCAGCACATTAGCTCAGGGGCTGAGCGTGCCGGTCAGGCCTGGAACCAAGGCGACTATGTAGGCGCTGCAACAGAAACCGCTACGGGCGCTGCGCAAGCTGCGGGTGACGTTGCGGTTGGTGCGGTTAAGGGCGCCGGCGATGTACTAGTTGGTGCGGTCAAGGGTGGCGGAGAAGTAGCACACGGAGTTAAGAAGGCCCTTGTTGGTGGCGAGTAAGGCTTAGCTGCCGGTTATTAAGGCTTTGACGCGCAGGTAGGCGCGCAAAACATGGAGGATTACTCATGAAAGTTAGTTACATTGTCCCGGGTAACTGGGCTGATATTGATCTGAACGGCGATCTAGTTGAGCAGACCCGTCAGGTTGGTGACCGCTTCATGACCTACCTGGGGCAAAGCGGCAAGACGGAGCAGGTACGTGACCTAATCGACCGTCAATTCCGCTCCCAGGCTGAGGCCCTCAAGCAGGCGGGCGCCACCAACTTCTTGGTGGAAGTTGAGCCTACTGCCGGGGTGCTCACCGGTGCCTCCATGTTCGTGGTGCCGCTACCACTGACCGACGACGTCGCCCCTATGGACGCCATGCTCGCCATCGGCCGCGACAACGGCCAAGCCGAGGTGATCGAGGGCGGACACAGCGTCGTCATGCGCACCATGTCCCTACGTGACGGTGAGGACCTTCTGCGCTCCACCGCTGAGGCTGTAAACCAGGAGCTCAACGTGCAGCTGCCCGAGGTGCCGCAGGTGGTATCGCGGCAGATCACCTACTTCCTGGCCAACCCGGACGTCACCGAGGCGATCGTGACCCTAACCGGTTACATCAATCTGCCCTCAAGCCCCGAGCACGACCAGCTGGCCACCTCGCTGCTGCACCTGTACGACGCCGTCGCTCGCAGCCTGAGGATGCAGCCATGAACTGGAGCGCCCAAACTGACGGCAACTGGGTTTATGTAGAGCCCGGCTGGGTGGAGCAGCTCCAGGCCGCCCCCGTCTACGCCGACGCCGAGGTACAGCAGGCGTTTATGGAGATGGTGGCCCGTATTGACCGTTTGCCTGCAGATGAGGAGGCCTTCGCGCGCTTCCTGTACCTGCCCTCGCAGCTGCTGGCGCCGGCTTTGCTGGACCTGTACGCCTACCCGTCTAAAGGTGATGAGGCCCAGGCTTTGACTCAGCTGATCACCGTGGGGGAGGACCAGCAGGGGCCAGCTCAGGCTGAGGAGCACAAACTGGCTAGCGGCAAGGTGGTTTACCGCTCGCTGGGGGCTTTTTCTGATGGCGACGACGTCGGTCACCACTCTTTGCGCCTAACTGGTTTCTATGCTTGGCGCCAACACGGCAATGACCTGTGTGCGCGAGTGCTATTTACTAGCTCAGCGCAGGTGCCTGAGGTGATGCCGGCGCTGGAGTCTTTGGTAGATAACTTGGAGCTGGAAGTCTCTGAATTGGAGGCGGCGCAATCAATGTTTGCTGCTTTCCCCAGTCAGCTCGGGTAAAAAGCTTGCAAAAGTTATGCATAATTGTGCGGTTGCGGTAATTTAATTACGGCAACCGCACAAGTCTGCCCCACTTAAATACAGGTAATGTCCATGAAATGCCGGGCAAATGCCTAGAAACTTTTCAGTGAACTGTAATAGAACCGTGATTGAATTTTCAGCCAATGAGGGCGTTTCTGAAGTAATATTGCTATACACCGATTTTAGCTGGTCCAAATTAAATTTTTGATTTATCAAGTGTTAAATCTTGTATTGCTTTTATGTCCCATAGTTGGTTTTATTTAATCCGCAGTAGGGTGCGCATCAAGGAATTGCTGCGATAGCGTTGCAATACTGTCTGGGTTATGTCACCTAGTATCGTATTGGCACGCAGTCTGGAGGGAAGCTGGTGGCTAATCTATATATGCCATCTCGGCAATCTGAGCGCTATAGCATCGCTATCATTGGTGACTGCGAAGTATTACGTTTAGGTCTGTACGCAGCCTTAGCTAAAGTGGCGCAAACTAATCAGATTATTTATCTTAACGATATTGCGCAGCTAGGTTTAAATCAGCGTCGTATAAATGTGGCGGTCGTTGATTTAGATGCGCAGCGCACCAATAAAGTTATTGAGCAAGTAGAACAGCTTACAAAAGCTAAAGTGCCAGTAGTGGCATATCAAAGCTCAGAACAGCCCTATTTGCTGCGTAGCGTATGTGAATTAGGTGTGCAGGCCGTGCTTACTCGGTGTGTGTCCGGATCTGAGCTGCGTCGCGCGGTACTGGAAGTGGCCACTGGCAGGCGCTTAAGCCCGGTTTCGTGGGTGCAGGTGCGCCCCTACATCGACTATGTCATCACCGATAACCTGCAGGGACGCCGCCGTGATGTGCTGCTTTCCTATGCGCAGGGACACACTGCCAAGGAAACTTCTAACGCACTGGGCCTGACCGTGGCCACAGTGAATAGATATACATCGCTAGGGCGCCAAACCTGCGCCAACAACGGCATGGAAGAAACCAGCCGCCCGGCTCTGCTAACCCAGGCCCAGCGCGAAGGTCTACTGTGCTAAACACCTAAACATTAGGCAAACTACTAGCAAAGCAATAAAGAAGCTTTGGGTATGTAGTAAAGAAACCAAAGTGTAAGTGGGGGGTCGAAGCAAAGCTTCGACCCCCCACTTGTGTCTTAAATGATGACGCTGAGCTAACCCGATACCGGGCTAGCTCAGGCGCGGCGGCGTGAACGCAGCATAAAGGCGCCGGCGCCGATCAATGCCAGCGCAGCCAGGCCCACAATGCTGGCTGCACCAGTCTTAGCCAGGCTCGGGCGG
>ERZ773234.65-NODE-65-length-33415-cov-7.183483_pt1 | contig 33415 bp, 27 predicted proteins | sample MGYA00580523_ERZ773234 | MGnify/ENA primary metagenome ERZ773234 (study PRJEB29015, sample SAMEA2738167) | human oral metagenome | biome: human oral; feature: human-associated habitat; material: saliva | place: China | collected 2262 ...
AAATCCGCGCTTTCAGCAAAACCCTACGAGGTATTGGATATTTAACATGCAAGGATTTGCCTGGGCCTCCAATTACTTGGATTGGTATGTTTATCTTCCTGGCATATGCACTCTGCCGGGCTATGGCGCCCACGATGCCGAACCTTGCACCCAGCGGGCCTCGTACTGCACCCACCCCAGCCTTTGTATCCATCGTGACCACCTTTGGTCCGTGCGTGAGCGCACGCTAAGCGCTCAAACTAAATGAAGCACGACGCCCGCCACGCGCTCAATGTATGTAGATACATCAATCACTCAACATCTTGCATCATGCTATAAGATGGTTCTATCTAGCAGTGAAGCTAAGTCTGGAAGGGACTAATCTGATGGATGAGATCATCTCATTTGGTCTAGGACTCTTAGCGTTTGTTAGCGCTTTCTGCTTGGCTGGTCTGGCGCGAGCTATGCGAAATGACAAGTTACCTCCAAATATGTGGGCGGGAATCAGGACGAAGGCAGCATTAGAGTCGGAGTCGTCTTGGTATCGGGTTCAACGAGCAGGTTCAGTACCAGTCATTTGCTTAGCCACTGCTTATGCAGATTCAGGTTTACTCTTTATCCTTCAAGGAATTTACCACGAGACTATTTCTGTACTTATTCCGGTAATTGTGTTTAGCGTGCAAAGTCTGGTCGGAATTATATGGATGTATAAGGCGAGCTATAACTCCGATCCATCACAAAAACCAGAGTAGAGCCAGTGAGTTCTCCACGCCTGTGCGCAGCTTATGGCGACGACGCCGTTCCCCTAGCAAGCCCACTACGCCTTCCCGTAGCAGGCTCGACTATGCCCCTGACTGGCTCGACGCCGTCGCCAACTCCCACCCCTAGAACCTGGCCCGCCGCTCAGACTGTACCCCCCACATTTTCACCAAAATCTGAAAAATTCCCGCAAAAGCAGCTACCATATTTTTAACCTAGATCACAAAGACGTTAGTGCTGCAAGCTGACACAGGCAGACCTACCCAGCACCGCAGCTACTGGTTACGAGTTTTGGTATGACACAAATTGCTGCTCTTAGTGGTATAGATAAGGCTTTCGGCGATCGCCTGGTTTTATCGATTGATTCATTGACGCTTGAAACCGGTCAGGTTGTAGCCCTGATTGGCCCAAATGGTGCCGGCAAGACAACACTGCTGCGCATCATTAGTGGGCTATGGGTACCAACCCGAGCTAAGCGTTTAGAGGTTCTTGGCGCTGACCTACTCAAGCCTTTACCCAGAAAAAAGTCCAAGCAGTGGAGTCAACAGCTAGGTTTTGCCAGTAATTCAAGCCAGCTGTTTGGCCTGTTAACAGTGCGAGAGAACCTGGAGTATGTCTGCCGCCTGTACGGCGTCCACAAGGCACAGCGCGCTGAGCGGATCAACCGTTCTATGGAGCTTTGTAATGTGGCTGATCGCAGCGGGGATCAGGTGTGGACTTTATCGACAGGCCTTAAGCAGCGCGTCAACATTGCCCGAGCCATGGTCACCAACCCGAAGCTCATTTTCCTTGATGAACCCACTTCTGGTTTAGACCCACTGGCAGCAAATGACGTGTACGGGGTAATACGGCGCCTGCAAAACAGTGGAGTAACCGTGCTGCTGAGCACCCACATCATGACTGAGGTTAATGATCTATGCGATCGGGTGCTGTTTCTATCTAAGGGCCGCATAATGGCTGACGCCTCGCCTGAGCAGTTACGTATGCGCGCTGGAGAGGTGGTTTACCAACTGCAAGTACCAACTAGTCAGAAGCAGAGCGTTATTACTCGCTTAAATGATGAGCTTGGGGCGCGCACCGTTATTCGTCAGGACGACGGAGTGGAAGTTGACGTGCTTGCTTTTGGTTTATCCAACTCGAATCTGCTTGACCAGATGGGGCTAACTTACACTCGCCGGGACGCTCAGCTTGCTGATACTTTCTGGCTTTTGGGCGGTGCTGAGTGAGAAGTTTATTTGCGCATATGCGCTACAGCCTGACCATGAATGCTCGCCAGCCGGGAATTTGGTTGCGGGTTTTAGTGGTGGTGCCGCTCATGGAAGTGCTTCCGTTGTTGTTTCTTGGGCGCGCTTATCTTGAGTCTGACACGCAAAACTTTTTCTTGTACACCAATATGGTTTGGGCGTTTTTTACTGCCGTCGTAATCCAATGCTTGGTGTCTATCCAGGGTTTGGCTGGCGGGGGCCGCTTGGATACTTTCTTACATTCAGAGGGCTCAGTTATCCCTTGGCTGTCTGGCTACACTGGTGGAGTTTGCTGTTTTTACCTGTTTTCGTCGCTAGTTTCTGTGTTTGCTTTGGGGTTCGCTTTAGGGTTCCCGGTGGTTGTGTGGCAGATGCTGGGCTATGCGCTGCTCGCTGTTCCCACCTCACTAGGCTGCGTGTATTTGGTGTATGGATTTGAGGTTCGTTTTAACCGAACTTTTCACTTCATAAATCTTCTTCTTGACGCACTAGTAATATTTTCTTGTGTGTTGTGGCCACTGAATACTTTCGCTGGTATTACTCGGATTGCAGCTCAAATGTCACCATTGACGCATTTAAACGAGTTTATTCGCACTTCTAACCCGAGCCATGCTTTGCTAGGAATTTTGGTTAGCTTTATTTTCCTGTTGTTTGGTGTTGCGTGGGTGAAGCACTCAACTAAAAAGTATCAGGTCGACGGCGCATTTGGAGGTTCGCTTTGATTAGTGCTACTGCTTACCGCTATTACCAAACCTTGCGACGCAACCCTACCGATACGTTTTCAATGTTGGCTCGCCCACTGCTTTCTACTGCGCTTTTCGCAATCTTTGCAGCAACTTACCTAGCACCTAGCTATGGCGTTGCGTTCATGATTATCTCAGTGGCTGTTGTAAACGTTTTTACTAACGCTATACAGGGTGCAAGCTATGAGGCCCGCGAGGAAATCCAGGGGCTTCGCTTGGATGTGGTGCGCCTATCTCCCGGTGGTTTTCCTGCATTCGTAAATGCGCACGCTCTTATTCAGACTTTCTTAGCAGCGATGCAAAGCCTAGTGATTATTTTTATCTCCATGCCCTTTGTTAGCTATACGCCAATAGGTCAGCCAATGTATCTGCTTGCAGGTGTTGGGTTACTTTTAGGTACTAGTTTTCTGGCAGCTATGCTGGGCACTCAGGTAACAATTAGGCGCAATAATTTTTTGGCTGTGTCTTTTACTAGCGTCTTGCTGATTACTTTTGCTGGCGCGTTTTACCCTATTGAGGCTTTCCCTAGTTGGGCTGCCACAATTGCTAGGTGTAATCCAGTCACTTACCTGGTTGACCTGATCCGAGTGAGCTTGTTTAACAGCAAGCCACTACTCGCCTCCAGCTGGGAAATCTGCATATGTGTAGCGTTCCTAGCTGTTTTGAGCCTTGGAGCTATTGCTTTTTCACGTCAGCCATTTGGCACCTCCGCCGAAAAGCAACGCTAAGCAGCCCAGCCACAACCTGCACGGCAAGCTGCAGCAACTAGCGACAACAGTTGCTTCGCTCCACACTCCGTCCTTCCACAGAGTCAGCAGAGTTTAGTCCTCGCCTGTTTCTGGCGACGGCGCATCTGGCGGGTTCATCTCGCGCTTAGCTGCTTCAAGATTTTTCTCCACTTGCTTGGTTAGTGGATGTTCTAGCCCTAATACCCGCTGACAGTCTGGCAGCAGTTCCTCCCATGCATCGATCGCCTCAGCAAGATGCCCAGCAGAGTCATAAGCAAGAGCCAGATTATCGCGGGCATTCAACGTGTCAGGGTGATCAGGACCTAAAACCCGCACCCGGTCAGCCAACACCCGCTCAAACAACTCAATCGCCTCACCAAAACGACCAACAGAGTGATAAGCAACAGCTAAATTATTACGAGTGGTTAACGTGTCAGGGTGGTCAGGACCCAAAACCCGCACCCGGTCTGCCAACACCCGCTCATACAACTCAATCGCCTCACCAAAACGCCCGGCGGAGTCATAAGCAACAGCCAAGTTATGGCGAGTAATTAACGTGTCAGGGTGGTCAGGGCCCAAAACCCGCTCTTGTTCAGCCAACACCCGCTCATGCAACTCAATCGCCTCATCAAAGTGCCCGGCGGAGTGATAAGCAACAGCCAAGTTATGGCGAGTGGTTAACGTGTCAGGGTGGTCAGGACCCAAAACCCGCACCCGGTCAGCCAACACCCGCTCATACAACTCAATCGCCTCATCAAAGTGCCCAGCGGAGTGATAAGCAAAAGCCAAGTTATGGCGAGTGGTTAACGTGTCAGGGTGGTCAGGACCCAAAACCCGCTCATACAACTCAATCGCCTCACCAAAACGCCCGGCGGAGTCATAAGCGCCAGCCAAGTTATTACGAGCCACCAACGTGTCAGGGTGGTCAGGACCCAAAACCCGCTCTTGTTCAGCCAACACCCGCTCAAACAACTCAATCGCCTCACCAAAACGCCCAACAGAGTCATAAGCATGAGCCAGGTTGTTGCGGACGGCTAACGTATCAGGGTGATCAGCCCCCAAAACCCGCTGACAGTCCGGCAGCAGTTCCTCCCACGCATCGACCGCCTCAGCAAAACGCCCAACAGAGTCATAAGCGACAGCCAGGTTGTTGCGGGTGTTCAACGTATCAGGGTGATCAGACCCCAACAGCCTCTTACGCTCAGCCAACACCTGCTCAAACAGCTCAACGGCCTCACCAAAACGCCCAACAGAGTAATAAGCGACAGCCAGGTTGTTGCGGACGGCTAACGTATCAGGGTGATCAGCCCCCAAAATCCGCTGACAGTCCGGCAGCAGTTCCTTCCACGCATCGATCGCCTCAGCAAGACGCCCAGCAGAGTCATAAGCGCCAGCCAGGTTGTTGCGGACGGTTAACGTATCAGGGTGATCAGACCCCAACACCCGCTCATACTCAGCCAACACCTGCTCAAACAGCTCAATCGCCTCACCAAAACGCCCAACAGAGAGATAAGCGACAGCCAGGTTGTTGCGGATCAACATATCAGGGTGATCAGCCCCCAACACACGCTCATACTCAGCCAACACCTGCTCATACAACTCAATCGCCTCACCAAAACGCCCAGCAGACTTATAAGTGCTAGCCAGGTTGTTGCGGGTATTCAACGTATCAAGGTGATCAGCCCCCAACACACACTCATACTCAGCCAACACCCGCTCAAACAGCTCAATCGCCTCACCAAAACGCCCAGCAGACTTATAAGCGACAGCCAGGTTGTTGCGGACGGTTAACGTATCAGGGTGATCAGCCCCCAACACACGCTCACGCTCAGCCAACACCTGCTCATACAACTCAATCGCCTCACCAAAACGCCCAGCAGACTTATAAGCGACAGCCAGGTTGTTGCGGACGGTTAACGTATCAGGGTGATCAGCCCCCAACACACGCTCACGCTCAGCCAACACCTGCTCATACAACTCAATCGCCTCACCAAAACGCCCAGCAGACTTATAAGCGACAGCCAGGTTGTTGCGGACGGTTAACGTATCAAGGTGATCATGACCCAACACACGCTCACGCTCAGCCAACATCTGCTCATAAAACTCAATTGAGTCCTCACGAGAAAATACACCAATCTTGATTTGATCCCAGGATTGGTTCTTCCAACCGTACTCATTTGTGGTAGTAGCTACCACCCGCAAGCCGTCACCGCGCGGAACTAAACCAGTGAGATCGTTAATATCTTCAACATTATCAAAGACAATAAGTCTGTCAGTGGCGTTGGCAGACTTGAAATAATCAAGACAACGATTGATTAACTGATCCTGAGTAGGTTCATCACTTCGATCAATTGGAAGCCGCTGAGCGAGTTCGGCCAAATCACTTTGTACAGATTCTCTAGAGGCTGCGTTAATCCAGGCAACAAGGCTCCATCCCTGCTTCTCACACCCTTGTGCAAAGTCAGAAACCAACTGCGATTTACCGCAACCATGCATCCCAACCAAGACTAGTCGCAGTCGAGGGTCTTTCTTTACTAGGTTGTACAGTCGTACCTGTTCTTCACGCTCAATATAATAAGAGTCAGCAATATCTGGGCGTCTCCCGAAAATAACCGATCCTTTGGCAGTGTTTTTCAGAATTTCTTCAACCTTATTGGTAAGGTCTTTAAGTGCCTCGATCTGGAATTTTGGTGACCAAGGCGCAAGCTTGACATACTCATCAACCGCAGCCTTAACAAGTTTATCAAAATAAGGCTCAAGTCGATATTCAATATTTTTACGCAGCTGCCCAATATCACCCTGAAGTACCTCAGAGAAACTGGCAGGGTCGTTTACAGCTAAAAGGAGTAATTCATCATTTTCAACAACTTTGTTGAAAAGAATCTCAACCTCAGTAACAACACTCCCTAGCTGCTCCTTATCAATACCCTGGCCACGACACGCCTCATACATGCTACGAGTCTTATCTGCCAGAATTTCAGCAATCTGCTTAGCAAGTTGGTCATCAGCATCACCACCTTGGCTCTTCCACCAAGACAGAATGCCGCATCCTTCTTTTGCAACCCCAACAAGGTTAGCTGCTGTTACGTAGCCATTAGCTTGCAGAAGTACCTTAACTAAAGACGCACCAACGCCTAGCGTCATCGGAAGCAGAGGATCAGCCATATCTGCATGTTACAAGCACAAACACGTCTAGGGCTGGTGTTCTCACCAGCGTTTTTGCTCGGAATTTAGGCCAAAGAAAAATAAGCACGGCATCCCGGGGAAAACCGCATGGCAAGTTGTTAATAACTTATACATGAGTGTAAGACAACGGTTGCCCGGGGCGATGAAAATCGCCCCGGGGAACGCTTGTTTGGTTTTGAAAGCCAGCTAGGCGGTTAGCTCGGCTGCGACTAGCTCGGCTAGCTGCACGGCGTTTAGGGCAGCGCCCTTGCGCAGGTTGTCGCCCACCGCGAAGAAGACCAGGCCCTTACCCGGTACGGCGGCCTGGTCAGCACGCAAACGCCCCACAAAAGTGCCATCACGACCCGCGCCGTCCAACGGCGTGGGCACCTCCACATAGGTGACGCCCGGCGCGTTCTCCAATAGCTGGCGAGCCTGCTCCACACTGATTTCACGCTCAAACTCGGCGTTAATAGCTAACGCGTGCCCACTGAAAACCGGGATACGCACACAGGTGCACGACGCCGCCAAGTCCGGAATCTGCAAAATCTTGCGTGATTCGTTGCGTAGCTTCTGCTCCTCATCGGTTTCACCCGAGCCATCACCGGCGTCGCCGCCAGCCCAAGCCACCGCGTTAAAAGCAATCGGAGCCGCATAAACCTGGGGCTGGGGGAACTCAACCGCACGGCCATCTAGCGCCAGAGCCTCAAGGTTCTGGCCTACCACCGCACGCACCTGACCAGCCAACTCACTCACGCCAGCGCGCCCAGAGCCCGAAACCGCCTGGTAAGTAGACACCGTCAAGCGACGCAACCCGGCGGCGTCGTGCAGCACCTTAAGCGCAGGCATAGCGGCCATAGTGGTGCAGTTAGGGTTAGCGATAATGCCCTTGGGGCGCTGCGCCAGAGCCTGCGGGTTAACCTCGGCCACTACCAGCGGAACCTGCGGGTCTTTACGCCAAGCCGAAGAGTTATCCACCACCACAGCCCCGGCGGCAGCAAACTTGGGGGCGTACTCACGTGAAGCGGTAGCGCCGGCGCTAAAAATCGCCACATCAATGCCGCTCAGATCAGCCTTGGCCACATCCTCCACAGTGATGTCCTGGCCGCGCCAAGTCACCACGCTACCCGCGCTACGCACAGAAGAGAACAGGCGCAGGCTCTTAACCGGGAAGTCACGCTGGTCTAACATCGCGCACATAACCCGGCCCACCTGGCCGGTAGCGCCCACTACCGCAACGTTCACGCCGTCGGCCACAAAAGCCGGCTTAGCCGCACAGCAACCCTGATTTAGCTCACTCATCGACCGGTACCTCCATATATCACGGCTTCAATCTGATCAGCATCCAAGTCAAAAGCGGTGTGAACAGCACGCACAGCGTCATCTAGACGGTCGTCGTCGACAACCACAGAAATACGGATCTCAGAAGAAGAAATTAGGTGAATGTTAATACCCGCCTGGAACAGGGCATCAAACAGCTTGGCGCTCACCCACGGGTGCGAACGCATACCAGCACCCACCAAAGACAAGGTACCCACATTGGGGTTGAACTGTAGATCAGAGATCCCCAGCTCCTCCTTGGCGCCAGCTAGCACTTCCTGCGCGGCGGCGGCGTCACCCTCAGGGATAGTTAGCGAAATGTTGGTGAAGCCGTTACCGGCCGTGGCCACGTCCTGCACGATCGTGTCAATCTGCACCCCGGCGCCAGCCAGAAGCGAGAAAATGCGGGCAGCGAAGCCAGGCTGGTCACGCACACCCACAATGGTTAGCTTGTCGTTACTGCGGTCATGCGCAATGCCGGAGATGATAGGGGCTTCCACGGTGTCTTCCTGTTTGGAGGTGTGAATCCAGGTGCCTTCCTTGTCTGAGAAGGAAGAGCGTACGTGCAAGGGCACGTGGTAGCGCCGCGCGAACTCCACGGCGCGTAGGTGCAAGATCTTGGCGCCGTGCGCGGCCAGTTCCAAAGTCTCCTCACTGGAGATGGAGGTAATGCGCCGGGCGGTGGGAACAATGCGCGGGTCGGCGGTGAAGAGGCCGTCGACGTCGGTATAGATTTCGCAGACGTCCGCACCCAGGGAAGCTGCCAGCGCCACCGCAGTGGTGTCTGAGCCGCCGCGACCTAGCGTGTTGACATTGTCAGTGTCGTAGTCCAGGCCCTGGAAGCCGGCCACGATCGCCACGCTGCCTTCCCTCACGGCGCGCGCCACACGTTCGGGCACCACACCCACAATGGATGCCTGACCGTATTTACCGTCGGTACGCAGGCCCGCCTGGGCGCCGGTGAAAGCGGTTGCGGGAACGCCAGCCTCATTGATTGCCAGGGCCAGCAGACTCATAGAAATACGTTCGCCGGCGCTGAGCAGCAGGTCCATTTCGCGGGCGGGCGGGTTGTCAGTTAATTCCCCGGCCATATCCAACAGTTCATCTGTAGTGTCGCCCATGGCGGAAACCACTACTACCACTGTGTCGCCTGCGTTGTGGCGTTCAATCACCCGTGCGGCTACGCGGCGCATTGCCGCTAAATCCGCAACGGATGAACCTCCGTATTTTTGCACTACCAGGGCCATAAAGGTCCTTTCTGTTTTTAGCCTGCGCGTAGCGTCTTTTTGGCGTTACTCAACCCGGCGCCTACCTTCAAAAGCGCGACCGAGCGTGATTTCATCAGCATATTCCAGATCGCCGCCCACCGGCAGACCGGACGCCAGACGTGAGACGGGCACGTTCATGCTGGTCAGCATACGTGCCAGGTAGGTTGCTGTGGCCTCCCCCTCGATATTTGGGTCAGTGGCAATGATTACTTCTTGCACTTGTGGGGTCAGCCGGGCCAATAGTTGGCGCACCCGCAGCTCATCTGGGCCGATGCCGTTGAGAGGGTCAATGGCGCCGCCTAGCACGTGGTAAAGGCCCCGGTATTCGCGGGTTCTTTCAACGGCGACGACGTCTTTAGGCTCTTCCACCACACAGATTAGCCCCTGGTCACGGCGCGGATCACGGCAGATATTGCACTGCTCTTCCTCCGAAACGTTTCCGCAAGTTTCACAAAAACGTACTTTGGCTTTTACAGCGGTTAGGGCTTGGGCCAGCCGGTTTACGTCGGCGGCGTCGGCGCCAAGGATGTGGAAGGCGATGCGCTGGGCTGATTTGGGGCCGATCCCCGGCAAGGCGCCTAGTTCGTCGATCAGGTCTTGTACTGCGCCTTCGTAAATGGCGGGCACTTACGTCTCCTTGGGTTGTTATTGGCAGCTAATGAGTGTGGGCTGTGGTTGATTGCGCGAGCCGGTGGCTGGGCGTGCACGGTGACGGCTAAGCGGCTGGGCCGGTGGCTGGGGGCATAAGCCGGTGGCTGGGGCCGCAGGCTGACGGCTGGGGCCGCGCTAAGCCAGCAACTCGCGCCAGGCATGGATTGCAGCGACGCCACGTCTTTAACGCTCAGATACGTCTTTAGCGATCATCTGCCCGCACGGTTACTTCTTCAATTACTTTCGCACCCAGCAGGCGTTTGACTACTTCTATGCCTACAGCGCCAGATTCGTCTGCGTCCGCGTCGTCCATGGAAGGCATGTCTTCTTCATCGTCGACGCCGCCCGCGTCAGCTGCGGCTCTTGCAGCGGCGATGGCTTGGGCCATGCGGCTAGAGGCTCCCGGATCGGGTTGCCAGCTGTGAGCTGCCTCTGGCGCCGGGGCTGACTGTGCTCCCCCATTGGGTAGCGCAGGCAGGGGGTGCAGGCGGTGGACAGTGGCTAGTTCAGGCTCTGGCGCCACTGGCATGTAGTTGTCTGGCGTGGGAATCGGGGCAGCTTCCCAGGTACTTTTCCAGGTGTTTGCACTAGCCGCGCCATTGGAGGGGTGGTTGGCGCGCGAGGCAGCCAGGGCCGCAGCGGCTGCGCTGGAACCAGCTGAAGCCATAGGAGTGGCTGGCGCTATAGGGCTAGCTGGCGCCAAGTGGGAGCTGGCTGAAGCTGCACTGGCAGCTGCAATTGCGGCGCTGCCTGCGGTTACTGTTGCCAGGCCAGGGCTTGTGCCGCCTGGCACGGCATCAAACTGACCTCTAGCTTGCCCTTCACCCTGCGCCGGGCCACCAAAGTAGACACTGTCTTGCGTCTGATCAAACTGGCCGCCACCAGCCCAATCATCCTGACCGCCAGCCTGTGGGGAGCCAGCGACTTGCGGGCCGCCCATGGTTTGTGGACCATCCGTGGGGCCACCAGCGGGGATGCTAGCAGGATCACCAGCCTGAGCCCCGGTAGGGACACCGCCAGCAGGGCCGTCCGTGGGAGCGCCACCATGTGAGTCACTAGAGGCCTGGTCTACCGGCGCCTCAGCGCCGCCTGGCCCAGCACTACCTGAGTTAGGGATTTGTACTACTTCCCAGTCTTCATCCCAACTGGCCGGAGCTGGCTGGTCCCAAGCTGAAGGGGCCGCCTCGCGTGCCGGAGTAGCTTCACGCCGAGTCGGCTTGGAGCGCTGCGCAGGGCGCGAGTCTGCACCCTGACCAGGTTGCCTAGACACTGTCTGGCCGCCTGCCGTCTCATTGTCACGGCCTTGACGGCCGCCTACATGAGTGGCACTAGCTGCACTAGGCGGATAGGGGGCTGAGCCGGGCTCAGCAACCGTTGCTGCTTCGCCGTCGCTAACTGCCTGAACCTGCAGGCGCAAACCCAAAGCTTCATACAGCGCCCCGGCCACCACCTGCGGGTGACGCCCAGAGTTAAAGCTGCGCACCAGGCCCGGCGAGGCGAAAATCAGCGTAAAAGTCTCGCCTGACACCTTGCCCGGCTGCGCATTAGCCCCCACCAGGGCGTTGGTCACGCGGCTAGCGGCCTTAACTTTGGCCAGCACTTCGCCCCACCGGTTACGGATCAGCTCCGACGGCGACGACGAGCCAGCCCCCGACCCCTGGGCAGGGCGGACAGCCGCGCTATTTGCCGCCTGGGCAGCCGAGCGGGTTTGCGCAGCGGATCCAGCAGTTGCGGGTCCAGCCGCTGCGGCAGAGCGCGCCGCAGGCGCGCTGGAAGCTGCACTAGCAGCACTAGGACCAGCCGGAACGCTGGGCGTGCCCGGAACACTGCCCGGAACACTAGGGGCCGCCGGGGTGTTTGGCGCCACCGGCACATTCATACCAACGCCTCCCCCGACGCCCAGCCCGCTTGGGGCCTCAGCAAGCACTGGAATTGCCATATTTGCGCGTTGCAAAGCAGCCCGCGCCGCCTCACGGCCCGAACCCTCCGGGGCGCGGCCCGCGCGCCCGGCGCCATCTTGACCCTGGGCTCCAACCACACCCTGAGAGCCGCCACCAGGTAGGGAGCGCGGCGCCGTCGTCGGCTGGGCCAAACCCACCACCAGCAGGCGGGCCATCAACAACTCAAGCTGCAAACGCGGGCTAGTAGCCCCCACCATGGTGCCCAAAGCAGCAGCACACATATCCGCACAGCGAGACAACTGTCCAGCACCCAAAGCGCGCGCCTGCACCTGCATCCGCTCCAGCTGATCCACCGGCAGCGAACCCAAAGCCGCCTGCGCCTGATCCCCGGCCACAGCCAAAATCAGCAGGTCACGCAGACGCTGCAGCAAATCCTCCACAAACCGGCGCGGATCGTGACCAGAGGAAACCACGCGCTGCACCACCTCAAAGCAGGCGGCGCCGTCGCGGGCAGCAATCGCATCCACGCACTGATCAAGCAAAGAAATGTCAGTGAACCCCAGCAAACCAATGGCCTGCTCATAATCAACTTTGCCGTCAGAGCCACCAATTAGCTGGTCAAGCACAGACAAGGTGTCACGCACCGAGCCCCCACCAGCCCGCACCACCAGCGGCAACACCCCGTCGCCCACCTCAACCTTTTCGCTGTGGCAAAGCTGGCGCAAATAGTCCTCCAACACCGGCGGCGGCACCAGGCGGAAAGGATAGTGGTGGGTGCGCGAGCGAATAGTGCCAATCACCTTCTCAGGCTCGGTGGTGGCAAAAATGAACTTCACATGCGGCGGCGGCTCCTCCACCAGCTTCAGCAAAGCGTTAAAGCCCTGATTAGTGACCATATGGGCTTCGTCGAGAATAAAAATCTTGTAAGTATCCCTAGCCGGTGCAAACGAGGCACGTTCACGCAGCTCACGGGCGTCCTCCACGCTGTTGTGGGAGGCGGCGTCAATCTCCACCACATCCAGTGAGCCACTGCCGCCGGTAGCTAAATCCACGCAGGAGGGACACACCCCGCAAGGAGTATCCGTCGGCCCCTGCTCACAGTTGAGACAACGGGCCAAAATGCGAGCACTAGTGGTTTTACCGCAGCCACGCGGCCCAGAGAACAGGTAGGCGTGGTTAACGCGGTTCGCACGCAAAGCAGCCATCAGCGGCTCGGTCACGTGCTCTTGACCAATCACCTGTTGAAAAGTGTCGGGGCGGTAGCGGCGATACAGAGCAGTGGTCACAGCTGAACTCTAAACGCTTTGCTAATCCCAAGCACGCAGGCTCGACGCAATAGCGCTGCAGCGCTACCGCCTAGCGTAATCCGTCCGCCGCGATCGACGCCCAAAAGGGCAGCAAAAACCCCTCGCGCACCCGCCAGAGCCCGCTTACCCTTGCTACCTTCCGGTCCTGGGGGAGTTCACGAGATAACGCCACACGAGGGGCACGCACGACTATAGCCCATTAAGGCCCCATAACAAAAGTCAACTTTTTAGCGCGCCCTGCCCCGACCGGTAACTTTAGCCAGTTAATCTAGGGCCATGACTCCAGCTTTCTTCTCTTTCGGTCGCCATCGTAGGCACAATTCCGACACGTCTGCGGAAGAGAGCTACTTCGCCACAGATTCAAGCGATACCAGCGCGCCCACCGAAACTGACGCGCCCCTATCGGCGCATTCGGGCGCCTCCCACTCCGCGAGCGCCATCTCCCCCGCTTCAGTTCCCGACGCCGCCTCCGCAGCTGGTTCTGCCGGTTCTGCCGGTTTTTCTGGCTCTGGTAAGCATTCTGGCCTTGAGGTAGACCCCACGGACTTTTCGGACGGCACTGACGCGGACGACGTCGTCGCCCCTTTAAGCCTGGACGAAACCCTAGATATTGCCATTAAGTCCTGGCGGGCTGAGCTTAACGCGCTGGGGGAAGTAGCTAGCCTTGACGATGTTAGCTTCCTGGATGCGGCGGTTATTGACTTAACTGACGGTCACCCCACGGGCTTGGCGCAGCTTTACGGCGGCAGCACTACACGCCTGCGTAACCTGGTGCGCGAAAACGCCTCTCTGAGTGTGGCGCAGCGTTCTTTCAACGCCCTGGCTACCCGCTCGCACCAGCTGCAACGCCAGTTTGGTCAGGCTGCGGTGCATTTGGCGTTGGGTGTGGCCGAGTTTAGTGAGCAGGTGGGTGACGGCCCGGTGCGCACGGTTAACGCCCCGATTTTGCTGCGTCCGGTGCGGCTGAGCACTGACACCGCCCAGAGTGCGTTGACCTTGGATTCTTCCATCGCGGTTAACCCGGTGCTGGTTAAGGCCCTTAAGGCTTATGGCTGCAAGGTGGATGTGGAAACTATTGCTCGCGCCGCTATCAGTCCTGGTGGGTTCACGCCGCGCGCGGTTTTGACCCGGATTGCCAGTTTGGGGCGCGAGTATCTGCCCGGCTTTGAGTATCACGAGCGCCTGGTTGTGGGTGCTTTTGTGCACCCGGGTCAGAGCCTGCTGGCTGACTTTGAGGCGGTTATTCCACTGCTGCGCACTAACCCGCTGATTGCCGCCGCTTTGGGGGACGATCATGCCCGCGCCGCTTTGCATGTTGATTTGCCGCCGGCGATCCGCGCGGATTTGGATCCTGACTATGAGCGTGGCATTGGGGATCTAGATACTTCCCAGGCCTATGCCATTGAGGCTGTGGGCACGGGCGCCCAGCTGCTTTTGGATGCCCCGCCCGGGGTGGATGTGCCCGCAACTTTAGCCGCTATTTTGGCCGACGCCGCCGCTAGTGGCCGCCATGTACTGCATGTTCCAGCCTCCGGGGCTGATGGGCGGGCTGTGGCGCAGGTGCTGCGCGACGCTGGCCTGTCTGATTTGGTTTTGGATTTAACTGTCGACGGCGCTTTTAGGCGTCACGCTTCGGCCTCTATCCGTGAGTCTATGGGCGTGAAGGTGCCTGAGGTGGATGTGGAGGCTATCGCCACCACCCGCGCTCACCTGGTGTCTTTGCGTCGTCGGATGCAACGCTACGCGGACGCGCTACACAAGCGCCGTCACCCCTGGAACGTGTCGGTGTATGAGGCGCTAGATGAGCTGGTGGAGCTCACTAGCGGCGATAACCATGCGTGCACCCGCGCCCGCATCAGCTCTGCGGGCCTAGCTAACCTTGACATGCAGGGTTTAAGTAACGCCAACAAGATCCTCACCCAGGCCTATGACCTGGGGATGCTGGATAAGGATCGGCCTGCTAACCCCTGGTCGCAGGTGCCGCTAAACAGTGCAATTATGGCTGAACGCACCGTCTCTAAGGTGCATGAGCTGGCCACAGAGCTACTGCCGCTGGTGCGTGAACAGATCAGCTCCGCCATCACCCAAACTGAGCTACACCGCCCCTTGAACCTGAGCCAGTGGCATGAGCAGCTAGCCATGCTTGACGGGGTACGTGAATCCCTAGACGTGTTTGTGCCCGAAGTTTTTGAACGCTCCGCCGCAGACATGGTGATCGCCACCGCCACCAAGCAGTGGCGCCGCGACAAGCACGTAGAAATGAGCGGCTCTGACCGGCGTCGTTTCATTAAACAAGCCCGCTCTCTGGTGCGCCCGGGCCGCCAAGTCGAAGACCTGTACTCTGAGCTGGTACTAGTGCAGCGCCGTCGAGAACAGTGGCAACGCTACTCCAGCGAAGGGGGCTGGCCGCGCCTACCGCTGGGGCTAGACGAAATGGAGCGCGTCGCCGCCCAAACCGAGCAGATGCTCTCTGAGCTGGCGCCGCTGCTGGAGGGGCCGGCTGAGGGCATGGACCTGATGGAAATGCCCATCATGAAACTGCACTCAATGCTGCGTGAGCTGGACACTGAAGAAGCCAGCGCCAAAGACATTCCCCGCATCAACAGCATTGAGCAGCAGCTAGAACACTACGGCCTAACCGACCTGGTGGCGGACCTGGCCCAGCGTCAGGTGCCCAAGCAGCACCTGGAACAAGAGCTGACCTACTGCTGGTGGTCCTCCATCCTGGCCCACTGCCTGGCGGAAGACCCCGACATGGGTGGCCTAGACACCACCGCCCTCGCCAACCTGGCCTCCCAGCTGCGCCAAGCCGACATCAACCAGGTACACACCCTGGCCGCGCCGGTAGCCCAGGCCTACGCCATGCGCGTGCGCCAAGAGGTGGGGGCAGACAAGGAACAAGCCCGCGCCCTGTACCGGGCCCTGGGCCGCAGCGACAACGCCTCCCTGCGCGACGTTTTGGACACCTACCCGCTGGCCAAAATCATCAAGCCGATTTGGATTGTGCCGCCCTCGCTGGTGCCCAGCGTGCTTAAACCCACCACTCAGGTGGATTTGGTGATCATTGACGCCTCCTACCCGCTGCCGTTAAGCCAGGTAGTGCCGGCTTTGGCGCGCTCGCGGCAACTGGTGGTGGTGGGTGACTCCCACGCGGTTGATAACGGTGTGGCTGGGGTTTTGGCGCCGGTGCTCCAGCACGTGCAGCTGTCCACCACCCGCCACAACCTGGACCCGGAGATTGCCCGCTTCCTGGCTGCTAATGGTTACGCCGACGTGATTGACGTGATCCCCTCCCCGCCGGGGGCCCAAACCCTGACCCTGACTGCGGTTGATGGGCGCGGCACTCCCGCCCCAGGCCGCAACGAGGTGGAGACGGTACGTGCCGAGGTGGACGCCGTCGTCGATCACATTATTGACGCCGCCCTAACCCGCCCGGAGCAGTCCCTGGCTGTGGTGGCTCTCAACTCGCGCCACGCTGAGGCGATCCGCGCGGCGGTGGCGGCCGAAACTAACGGCTCTCCCGCCCTGGAGGAGTTCTTTAACGCCGACAAGTCCGAGCCGTTTGTGGTGGTGGATATCAGCCAGGCTTACCGTCTGCGCCGCGACCACATCATTATTGCGGTGGGTTACGCCAAGACCCCAAATGGCTCCCTGGTGCACTCCTTCGGGCAGCTGTCTACTCGCGACGGCGCCGGCGGGCTGGTGGCGGCGCTGTGTGCTTCGCGCGGCACTACCACTGTGGTTTCTTGCCTGAGTGCGGCCGACATTGACCCCTCACGCCTGCATGGGGCTGGGGAGCGTCTGCTGCGTCAGCTGCTTGAACGCGCCCAGGTGGGTCCGCTGCCTCTCGACGACGCCGGTAAGGCCCCTGACCGCCTGCTGCTGGATCTGGCTTTGCACTGCTTCCAGATGGGTCTGTCTGTGGTGCCGCGTTACGGCACGGATGGGCCCGGGGCGATCCCACTGGCTGTGGGCCACCCCGACTACCCCGATGAGCTGCTGGTGGCGGTGCTTACCGACGACGAGGCTTATATGGATGAGCCTTCGGTGCGTATGCGTGAGCGCTACTGGGTGGAGCGCCTGGAGCGGCGCGGCTGGACCGTGTACCGGGCCTTTAGCGCTGGCGTGTTTGTGGATCCTTCCGCTGAGGCTGAGCGCATCTGCCAGTTGGTGCTCGACATTGTTGATAAGCGTCAAAGTGTCAGCGACGACGGCGAGGCGGTTCCGGAGCTAATTAGCGACGACGGCGACTCGGCGGCAGCCGGATATGGGGCTAACGCTGGGCTCGGGGCCGGTGGGCTTGCCGGGGCTGGCTCTGGGCTCGGCAGCCGCAGTGGCCACACCACCGGGGCCGGCTCTGGCGCTACCGGAACTGGCGCTGGCGCTACCGGTGAGCGGCCGGTTCCTCCCCCGCCTGGTCTCTCTTCCAGCGCCGCTGGCGTTAGCAGCGCTGGCCAGGGCGCTAGCGCGGCCAGTGCCCACAGCGCGGCCGCAGCCAGGCAGGGTTCTGCCGGAGCTAACGGAGCTGACCCGGGCGCCGTCGGCACTAATGCAGCTGGGGACGGTGACGGCAACGCACGCGAGCGTGACGTGCGCCCACCGATCGCCCAGGGCTTGCCGTTGCAGGCCTACAGCGACGATCAGCTTGACGATCTGGTGTCCTGGATTCGCTCTGACGGCGTCGAACGCAGTGAGGATGAGGAAGTGGAGCAGCTACGCGAAACCCTAGCCCTCAAGCGACGCGGCACCACTGTGGACGCGGTGCTACACCACGCTGTCAAGCGTGGCCGCAACTGAGCTGCAACCGGGACACCACCAAGCGAGCTGAGAACCATAATGACCAGCCAAAACCATGCAGACGCGGGCGCGTCTATAGCTGACGTGCCCGTGCCGGATGCGTCTGTGCCAGATGCGCCTGTGCTGGGCGTACCAGCCAGCGCAGTCGTACCGGCCGATCAGGCAAACCCTGCCTTTGCGGCACCAGCCAGCGCAGCCTCCGCAGCCGGGCACGCTGAGGCCCCACTGGCTCAGGCTTCCCCCGCCCAAACCGGGCAACCCACCCAAACCGGGCACCCCACCCAAGCCGGGCGGCGGCGTCGGCGCGTAGTGCATTTAGGACCGAAGGATCGCGAGCGGGTGGCCGAGGGTGCCAACCTTGAGCAGGTTGTGCAGGAGGCGCTGGGCAAAGTGGATGCTGAGAGGCCAGCTTGGAGCCGTGAAGATTTGCGCCGCGAGGACCCGTCCGCGCACGCCAATGACGCGCGGCTGCTAGGTGATGTCCCGCCGCACTACGGTAACGGCGTCTAGGCTTGACCGTTCGGTGTCCTGGTCGGGCGATGCCCTGGCCGGGCAATGACCTAGCTGGGCAGCGGCGGCCCTAGCGACGGCGTCGGCGTCGTCGGCCCGGACGGCATTGCAATCGGCTTCGGCGGCGGCAGCCCCGGCGTTGACCCAGGAGGCAACCAAAAATGCCTAGAATTGGTAAAAGTATAAGTTGTTGAACTAAAGTATAAGTACTTGAACTACAGATACTGACATTTCATCCCTTCCCTATAAAACCCCATGAATTTTTTATAGGGAAGGGATGATTTTGCCTGTATTTGTATGTATTTTGCCTGTGTTTGTACTTGCACCTGCCTACTTGTGGCGACGGTGGTTTATGCGCTTGACCATGCGCCTACGCAGCTGCCAGTGCACTGGCTCGTCGCCCTGCCATTGCAGGCGGTGCGAAAGCACCCCTAGACGCACCTGCACGCCGCCCAGGCGCCCACCAGATTCCACGCCAGTTTCACCCTGGGCCTGGGCTAGGGCGTCACGGCCGGCGTCAACCCGCTCATGCGGGGGCACATACAAGGCGGTACGCACTTCGGGGGCATCTTGCGCCTCGGCACCGTCGCTAGGACGGCCCACAGCGTAACCATCTTCTTCCTGCGTGCTAGCAGTGGTGGAACCATCGGCACGCACCGGCCCCTGCACCACACCCATGGTCTGGGTTTGGGGCAGCTTATCGGTACGCCGCGACAAGGGTAGCGCCGCCGTCGGCATAATCAGCACAGACAAGGCACCAGCCAAAATCAGGGTGGAAGCCACATCGCGGGTCATGGTTCCGGCAGAAACCGCCACCTGGGTCACGGCCACAATAATCGGCAAGGCGGTGGTGGAATAGCAGGCCACCTGCAGGCTTTGACGCCAGCTGAACACCCGTGAGCCGTCACGTTTACGCTCAGCGGCGCTCACCAGCAGCACCGGCACTCCGCGCACGGCCACCAGCAGCACCAAGAAACCCAGAATCGGGCCAATCTTTTCACTCAGGTTCGACACCGTAATGGTCATGCCTGAAGTTACAAAGAAAATCGGGATGAAGAAACCATAGGCCAAACCATCAAGTTTTTCCTCAAAGGGCCGCGAGCCCTCAGGCAGCACCCGGCGCAAAATAACTCCCGCCGCGAACGCCCCCAGCACCACGTCAAGCTCAAACACTTCAGCCAGTGCACACAGCCCCACCAGCAGCAACACGGCGGCACGAATAGTGGTTTGGGCGGTAGTGTGCTGCCCGCGCTGAATTACCGCGACCAGGCGCGTGCCAGCCCGCTTAACCCGCTCGTTGAACACGATGATTAGCGCTGTGATAGCCATAAAGCCGGCCAGCACCAGCGCCGAAGCCCAGGTGGCGCGACTTCCCAGCAGCAGCGCCATCAGCACAATCGGGCCGACTTCACCAATCGCCCCATGGTTTAGTACGGCGGCACCCACTGAGGTAGATAGCAGCCCGCGCTCGCGCAAAATCGGCAGTAGTGTGCCCAGGGCGGTGGAGGTCATGGCAATAGCCAGGGCTATAGCGCCGTCGCGCATATCAGTAATTGACCCCACCCCCATGGCGATCACCGCCGCGAAAGCCAAGCTCAGCGAGGCAAACCACCCCACTATGGCGTGGCGCCCGCCTGAGCCGCGCAGCTCCCCCAGGTCCAGCTCATAACCGGCCAGCAGGAACAGGAAACCCACGCCCAGTTCACGCAGGAAGGAAATCGGTTCGCCTGCCTCGGTGAGTGTAAAGCCAGCCGCACCCATGGCCATTCCGCCGGCCAGCAAAAGCACAGTTTCTGGCACAAACCCGCCTGGGATGGCCCGCGCAATGAGCGGCGCTAGAAATATTACGGTGGCGATTAAAAACAGCGCCCCAAAGGCATCTCCTAGCATGTTCCCTCCAATCTAAAACCCGGCACAATAGAGGCATGGACGATCACCCCTACCTGCGCCGTCTTTGTGACGGTACTGTCAAACAGCTTAGCCCTTTCACTGGCACGGAAGTGTGGACTGTACCCGGCCGCGCTAACCGCCCCTTGCGCCTGCCTCAGGTTGAGGTGCGTCCTCTCAGTTCCCACATGCACACTCACACTTGTGCTTTTTGTAGCGGCCGTTATCTGGAGACGCCGCCTGAATATGCCCGTATCGTGCGTTTTGCCTCGGTTAAGGACGACGACGACGCCGCTAGCGCCGACGCCGGCTCTGGTAACGCGGGTGCCGCAGCTGCCGGGGCTGGGGCCGCTGGTGGCCAGGGCGCCAAGGCCGGCACTAAGGCCGCTGATGCCGACGCAGGGGCAGGGGCCGCTGGGGTCAACGCCAGGCTGGGTGCCAACACCGGGGCGAGCGACAGCTGGCACACATTTTTTGGCTTGCTGCCTGAATACTTAGATCAGAGCGTAGCCGACTTTCGCCGTATCCCCAACCTTTTTGAGATTTTGCCGTTCAATTACTGGCAAGCTAACTATGGTTTTAAGCTACCTGAGCGCTGCCGTGACCGGCTTGAAAACTACCTGGCTGACGCCGCCGGATACGAGCATTTGCGCGCTATTGTCAGCGCCAAGCTGCGCGCCTCCGGAGCTGGTGACGCAGAGATTGCCGAGCTGAACCTGAGCGACATTCGCCGTCACAGCGCCGGCTTTTTCGGGGGCAGCCATGATGTGTTGGTGGCCCGTCGCCACTGGCGCGATGACGCCGTCGACACTACCGGCTTGGCTGGCAGCGCCACTTTAAGCGTGGCCGAACACCGCGTGTGGACCCAGTGGGCGGTTAACGCCATGCACGCGCAGTACCTGCAAAACAAGCACGTTAAGTATGTGGCCGTATTCCAAAACTGGCTGCGCCCGGCCGGGGCTAGCTTCGATCACCTGCACAAACAGGTGGTGGGCGTGGATTCGCTGGGGGCTAGCTTGCAGGCTGAGATTGCCCGCGTGAACGCTAACGGAAATATTTACCGCGATTTTGTGGATTGGGCTTACCGGGCGGGTTTGGTTGTGGCCGCTAACGACGGCGCCGTGGCCCTGGCTGGGGTGGGTCACCGTTACCCCTCGCTGGAGGTCTACTCCACCGGGCCGGTCTGCGAACCGTGGCTGATGGAGCCTGAACAGGTGGATGCGGTCTCCGATTTGGTGCACGCCCTACACCAGGCTACGGGCACGCAGGTGCCGCTAAATGAGGAGTGGCATTACCGCGCCCCGGGCGTAGCTAAGGAAATGCCTTGGCGGGTGGTGCTTAAGTGGCGTGTTTCCACTTTGGCGGGTTTTGAGGGTGCCACCAAGATTTACCTGAACACTATTGATCCGCGTTCGCTACGCGAGCGGGTGGTGCGCGAGTTGGAACAGCTGCGCGCTAGCCAAGCCGGGGCATTGGCGCCGGGTATCCGCATTGGTGACGAATGCGAGCAGCCCTACCTGCAATACGGCAGGGCCTGACACCGTCTAGTAACTCTGCGTCTTACAGCGCGGTAGCAAATGCAGCTAGGCCGAAGAAAATACCGGGGGCGTTAGCGGCTGCCAGCGGCAGGTCACGAGAAGGCTTGAATAGGCCGTAATACACCCACAGGCTGCAGTTGATTGCAGCTACCAGAGGCTGCAGCGGGTTACCGGCCTGGCCGTTGAGGTTGCTCACGATCTGAGGAACGTAGGCGACGTACATGCACACGGCCATGAAGGTAGCAACCCACCCCAGGACCTTTTCCTGCTTAACGGTAAGCGCCAAACCGGAGCGAACTTCCTGCTCGGAAGCGGCTTGCGCGTTCTTTTCATCCTTCGAGGATTCGGCTTGCTTAGACACAACATTCCTTATCTGTAGCTCTTGGTTACGAATATATTAGGGAATTAGTCAGGATGAATATGAGTGGAACAGGTTACATTCAGCCGGTCGGCGCCACAAACAGGACGCAAAGCCTAGTTGTGAATTAATTCAACTAGCACTTCAGCGTGATTGGTGTGAGGGAACATGTCGAACAACCGCGCCCGGCGTATCCGATAGCTACTCATTACCTCTAAATCTTTGGCCAGTGAGGCCGGATTGCAGGAGGAATACAGCACTCGTTGAATGCCGCTGTCTTCAATTGAGGCGGCCAACTCGCCAATGCCGCGCCGGGGCGGGTTAACTACTAATAGATCAGGCTTGTCGTGACCATAGACCTGGCCCGAGGCATCCAGCACGGAGGCGTCGCCTGCTTCAAAGCGAACCTGCGGGCTAGTCAGGCCCAGCTGGGCAGCGGCCGCGCGGGCGCCGTCGATGGCAGGGGCGGAAACTTCCACTCCCAGCACCTGCGCACCGGGCTGGGCTAGGGCCAGGGCAAAGCCGCCCACGCCGCAGTACAGGTCCCAAATCGACTGGCCCGCATAGTCGCGCGCCCAGGCGCGGGCTTGGGCATAGAGCCCGGCGGCCACGTCACTGTTGGTTTGGAAGAATGACTGCGGGGGCAGCACCAGCGGCAGGACGCTTTTTTTGTTATTTACGACGACGCCGTCCCCACCCAGTTCCGGCAGGTACAGCGGCATGTCCAGGGTTGAGTCCTGGCTCAAAATAATTTCGTGTTCGCCCTCCAAGATTGCGGCTGGGCGGGGCTGAATATTTACCGACAGCACCCGCAATCCAGGTAACTCACTTTGCAGGCGGGGCGCACCTTTACGGATAGCCGGCAGCTGCGCCGTCGAGCGCAAAACGAAACGCACCATCAGCTGGCCGTTAGCCGAGGCGGTAATCAGCACATGCTTAAGCTCCCCACGCCGCTTGACGATTGAGTAGGGCTGCAATCCCATGCGGGTAATTGCGCGAGTTAATGGGGCTAGTGCGGCTTTAATTTCGTTTACATGCAGCGGGCAGGAAGTTAAATCCGTGCCGTTATCGAAACGGTCAACTAAACCCAGCACCGGGGCGTGGGTTGTGCCCGAAACCGCCAGTTTGGCTTTATTGCGGAAGTGGCTGGGGGCGCTGGCGAAAGGTTCAAGCCAGGCGGCCGTCTCAACCTGGTCGGCAAGTGTGGCTTGCACCGCAGATTGCTTTAATTGCAGCTGCTGCACCAGGGGTAGATCAAGGTTGGGACAGGAGCGACACAGGGATGCATCGTGGAGCTGACAGAGCACGGTTACAAGCCTACAGGCTTGGTAAGCTGCACGAAGTTGCATTGAGGGATAAAAACTTTACTTTGTATGTAGTCGGGTATTTTGGTGTTTATCCAGGTCAAATTCGCTTTCACAGAAACCTGGGAACACTATTTAAATTTCCCAGGAAATTCACAGCTTGCCCAGGGGTGTTCTTACAGGCAGAGGGGGTTAAATTCTTACTACCGCCAGAGGTTAGCGGTCGCGAGGGTTGGGGAGCCTGATGACCGGCCGAGAGCTAGTTGGACTGAGGTTTAAGGGAGCCTACAGTGAACGTTCTGGCGAAGGAGGCGCCCTCCCCGATCTGGGAACACGGGTTGAGGAACCTCATTGGCGATGGGCCGCACGTTTCACGTGCGGCCCTCGGCATTTTCTTAAGCTTTTTACAAAGTCATCATAAACAATGCTTATATTTACAAAGCTATAGGTTTATCTGCTTTAGTCCTAAAGACCTAAAAGTAAACAATTAAAACTCTTATCCCAAAGGCGTATCCGCACCTTAAATACATGGGTCTCACTTTGGCGCTCACGCTCCACCCCCAGCCGCTTTTGGGCAACAAAAAATCCGCCCTGGTTTCCAGGCCGGATTATCTGTCTGGTGGACTCGGGGCGTGCCATGGTCACGAAACGCCTAGTATTCCTTCGTAAAGGACGCGATCACGCAGGGGATCCGGCCTCGCACGACCCTGTAGGTGACGCCCGTGCAGCCCATGCGCTCAAAAAACGCCCGGTAGGACGCCGGGTCGAAGTGCTCCTGGAAGTGTATGCCGCATCGGGAGATCAGCTTCAGAAATATGGTGTGTGCACGCTTCTTGGGAATCACGTAGGTAGGCACGATGATCGTGCCGCCCGGGCGCGTAACCCGCTTGAGCTCCTTGAGCGCGTCGCCCGGTTCAGGCAGCAAGTGAATGACGTTGCCAGCAACGACCGCATCGAAGGAGTTGTCCGCGTAGCGCAAGTGGGTGATATCCGCCTGTTCGACGACCACGTTCGGGTAGCGCGCGAGCTTCTTCCCGGCCTGCTTGAGCATCCCCTCGGAGTAGTCGGTCGCGACCACACGCGCACATGCGGGAGCGATGGCTGCGGTGATCGTGCCCGTGCCGCACGCACATTCGAGCACGGTGTCGCCGGGGCGAATCAACCGGGCAACGGCGCTGCCTGTCCCGTAGTACACCCTCCTGTTGAGCGTGTTGACAGCGAGGTCGTAGAGCGGGGCAACCCGATCCCAGATCATATTGTTCCTCCACTTTCAAACGAAGTGACAGGTCAGCGAAAACCTAATGATACCCGAGTTCCAGAAACGCTTGAGGTGACTGCAAGGCATCACCTGAAAGCAACAAGCTCTCCACTTTTCCTCAATCGCCGATCTGTTTTTGCCGCACGACTCGAGGCGTCGAAAAGGGCGTGAATTACCCAGCGTCGCGGTGCTCGCGACGCTGACAGTGGGCTGCAGGCTAGCTGCAGAAACTGCCGAAGAAGCCACTCTTCTTCTTAGCGTTGGCATACTCCTCATCGGTATGGTTCTTATCGCACCACTGCTCCGGGGGCACTTGTTCCTTCACCGAGTCGATGTGCTTGCCGCAGCCCTTCCAGGTGGTCTTTCCGCATACCTCGCAGGTGGTGGGTCGACACATGATTGTCTCCTTCGTTGTTGCGCTGCGACGCATCGTTGTTTTCGGGGCCGAAGTCATTATGCGCTCCCCTCCTCATGACAAGGAAGGCCTCGGCCTTCTCGCCGAGCCAGGCCTGGACCTCACCGAGGCGGTCGCGTAGCTGGGTGTGGGGGTTGTTGAGGGAGTTGAGCATATGCCCGGCCGTCTATCCAACCGTGCGCATATACAGAAACCCCGGACTTCCAACGGAAGTCCGGGGTTGGGATGCGTGGAGCTAAGGGGATTCGAACCCCTGACCTTCTCATTGCGAACGAGACGCGCTACCAACTGCGCCATAGCCCCATGGGCGGGTTTAGCTTAGCACAGCGCGCGGCCCGGGTAAATTCTGCGAGCCACGCCCTGGCGGCTTATTCACCCGCCGCCTGCTTATTCACCCGCCGCGCGACGCCGCTCCAAGACAGCATCGAGGTCGATCGGCTTGAAGTCCCCAGCCACAGACTCCACATCCAGCGACACGTTAGCCGGAGCGCTGGAGGGACGCACCGGGTTAACCACGCCGGTTACTTCCTTAGCGGAGTTGAAGTCCGCCTCGGCCTCTACAACCCGGCGACGCGGTCCACGTGCAGCCATGGTGTAGCTGGGGGCGGGCACGTTCACCGGCTCCCACTTGGTGGCGCTAGCGGCCTTGGGGGTAGCTTTGGCGGTCTCGACGACGTCGCCAGCGCTGTCAGCAGAAGTCACCTTAGCGGCAGAGGCCGGCTTGGCGGCAGCCGAAGCAGACGCAGTAGCCGAAGCAGACACAGTAGTGGAGGCCGCCGGCTTGGCAACAGTCGGGGCAGGCTTGGCGGCCCGCTCAACCGGGGCGGCCGGCTTAGCCACTTCCTCAGCTCGCTTAGCTTCAGCTTGCTTGTTTAGGCGTGCCAAATACTTGGCTTCAGTGGCGGTTTTAGCTTCCCGCACCAGCTGATCTTTAGCCTTAGCTACCTGCTCACGCTGACGCACATCGGTTTCCTCGGCGCTTTCGCGGGCCTGACGCTCCTGCTCAGCCAGCTCCTTACGGGCCGCAGCAACCTCCTGCTCACGCAGGCGAGCCGCCTCGCGGCGGGCTGCTTCCGCTTTTGCCTTACGGGCGGCAATCTCAGCCTCACGCTTAGCTTTAGCTTCCTTGACGCTCTTGGCGGATCGTCCTACACCTTCAAGTTGCTCCTCTAGCTGGCTCACCCGCACAGCCAGAGCAGCATCATTTTTGGAGCTTACGCGACGTACGCGCACGTCACCGACCATAGCGGCCGCAAGCAGGGCCGCCGTCGGCAAAACCACAAACCAAGGCCAAGTAAAGACCCCCGCTAAAACCCCTAAAAGTGCAGTTACGCCGGCTAAAGACCCCATCAGGATACGGCGAGTTTTGGCAGCAGCTGAAGCTTTGGCCTGGTGAGCAGCCTGAGCCCGCTTTGCCTTCGCTAAATCACGCTCCAGGCGCGCGGCACGCACGTTCCTCACGGCAGGTCGATTCATGACCTTCACCTCCGGGCTAAAAATCAGCCTAGCAATATCATTATTATTCGCGTGACCTGTAGATTTACCTGCCACCATAGCCGTATTTAACACACGCAGGTGGGGCGAGTAGCGATCTTGGTCATGCGAGTAGACTGCTAGCCTATCGCGCCTGCGCAAATGTGGCAGCAAATAGAACGAGATTGCGACCGCCAGCGCAAAACCAAGAACCGCCTGAAACACCATACGACTAAAAGTAAGTGTTTATACAGGAGGCATCCGGAAGTTTCGCGGCGTGTCGTTACTATTGCGTTACATATCTAAAAGTAGGCAATGCAATTGCGTCCCAGCATTAACTTGCGTAACTTCTTCGGGCACTACCGCAATAGCATTTGCATAGGCCAGGCCAGAAATAGTTTGCACACCTGGCGCCTGTGTGGGGTGGGCCTGATAGCCAGTACTGGGGGCACCAGCTAGCTGAACCGGCACAAATTCACGCATCCCCGCCGGGCTAGACCAGGATGTAGAAACCGCCGCCGGCAGCGAGGGACGGTGAATATCCTGCCAGCCAGCAATCGAACGCAGCACCGGGCGCACAAACACCTCAAAAGCCATCTGGGCACTGACCGGGTCACCGGGCAGACAAAACACCGGAATACCGTCACCTAGCGTGCCCACACCCAACTGGCGCCCCGGGCTCATCGCCACCGTGTCAAACCGCACCGTGCCCAGCGGCGAGAGCACCTCTTTCACCGTGTCACCCTGACCCACACTCAAACCACCGGTGGTAATCAGTAGGTCAGAACGCACCAGCTGGTCCTCCAGGGTTTCGGTAAGGGCGTGGTACTCGTCGGGGACGGCACTTACCCGGAAAGGCTGCCCGCCGGCGTCGGCCACCGCAGTGGACAGGGCGTGACCGTTAGCGTCATACACATCCCCCGGCTCGGCGCGCTGACCGGGCTCAATCAGCTCGTCGCCAATAGAAACCACCACCACGCGCGGCACCGGGTGCACCGCCACGCGCTGGTGACCCAGCGAAGCCAGCAACGCCACCTGACGCGCCCCAATTCGGCTGCCCTTAGAAAGCACGGTAGCGCCAGCCTCAACGTCCTCACCCAACATGCGCACCCGCTGACCAGCATTGACCTTACGGTTAATGGTCACCTGCGCCTCACCCCGGTCGGTGAACTGCCAGGGAACCACGGCGTCGGCCCCAATCGGCATGGGCGCACCAGAGTCAATCAGCACCGCAGTGCCGGGCACAAGATGAGTGCGGCGCACATCCCCCGCGCGGACGGCGTCGATCACATCCAGCACCACCGGCGTGGCCGGGGAGGCACTGACGCAGTCCTTGGCGCGCACCGCGTAACCGTCCAAACCAGCCAGGTTCGCGGGGGGCATATCCACGTCAGAAACGATATCTGCAGCTAGCACCGTACCCACGGCGTCGGAAAGCACCACGTCAAGCGGCTCAGCAGCGTGGGCGACCTCAAGGCAGGCCGATAAATGTTCAGCGACGGTACGCATTTGAAACTCCTGTGGGGTCAGTGGCGCGACACTTAGGGATACTTTTAGGGTACCCTGGAAGTACGAGAAACCGGATCAAGTGAAGGGAACTCAATGACCGACACCGTAGTCGGATTGGACGTTGACGATCTTAAGGACCACCTGCGTTACAAGCTTCGCCGCACGCGCGCTGCGTACAGCCACCCGTCCCGCCGCCACGACGCCCGTTGTGCGGCTTTAGCCGAAAACGTCTTTCAGGCTTTAAACGGCGCTCAGGCCGTGGCAGCCTATGTGTCTGTAGGAGACGAGCCCTGTACTCGCCTACTCATTGATGAGCTGCATGCCGCCGGTGTGCAGGTGCTCCTACCTGTGCTTGGGCCCCACCTGTCGCGCAGTTGGGGCTGGTTCCGTGGTAGCGATGATCTGGCTACCCGCGCTCCCGGCCGTCCCCCCGAGCCTTCTGGCCTGGTGCTGGGGCCTGCCGCTATCACGCTGGTGCAAAGCGTATTGGTGCCGGCGCTGGCAGTTGACGCGCACGGCAACCGCCTAGGTCAAGGCGGCGGTTGGTATGACCGAATGCTGCCACTGGTTAACCCTGGTGTGGAAACTTTCGCGCTGCTGCACCCCAACGAGTATCTGACCGACACGACCCTACCCACTGCCGAGTTTGACCGCCCGGTTAGCGGCATTATCACCACGGAAGGCATCACCCGCTTCTAGTGGGCCTCGCCTGCGGGCTGCTCTTGCCTGGGTCCCGGCCAGCGCTGAGAGCTCCCCCGTTAACAGCGGGCCCGCACACTATCCCCGCGTCCTTGGAACGTAAGTTCTTGGGCGCGGGGTGTTTTTTGCCGACGACGGCGCCGCTGCGGGCTGCAGTTTGGTGCGGGGCGGTTTTACGCACCTGTGGATAAAAAATTTCCTAAATGCTGCCCATCCACAGCCGCCCAGCAGGCACTGGACTAAAAGCTAAACACTTGATTCATGCAACGCAAAACCGGCTCTGCCGTTCACTGCCAGGGGCTCAACCAGGAGTGGCTCAACCAGGAACTCGACGAACCCCAGCGCAGCTTTAGCCTGCGCTTTAACTCAGGGTTTAATGAGGCGGCACGGCCCAACCTGCTTAATGGCCAAGGACCCCAGCTCACACCCGGGCAGACCAGTAGTGATCAGCTCCGTGACAGCCTCCAGCAAAGGACTCAGCCAGCAGCCGGGCAGATCAATCAAAGACGCCAATTATTTAGGGCCTCTTGGCGCGGCCAACTATGGCTGCACCGGCGGCTGATCACCGCCTTAGCCGTGCTTTTATGCGCACTACTGGCAGTTCAGGCGCTGACTAACCCCGGGCAGGTAAAGGTATGGGTAATGCGCACGGATATGTCCTTAGGCCAAGTGATCACCAGCAGCGACGTCGTCCTAAGCAACCTGCCAACCTCGCCACCACAAGCGGTACGCACCTCCCCAGTGGGCCGAAAACTGAGCATTGACCTACCCAAAGGCACCGCACTGATTGAATCAATGCTTACCGGGCCGGCGCTCTCACATCTAGGCAAGCAGCAGCGGGTGGTGCAGTTGCAGATACAAACCGGCTCGCAGCTGGCGCGTATAGGCCAGCAGGTGGACATTGTGGGCACAGTGGCCAGCACCACTAATAGCGGAGTGGTTTCTAGTGACGGCGCATACTCCCAGGCCGGGGCGCAGGTATTGGCGCAGAAAGTCACAATTGTTGATGTAGAGCCGCCAAACAAAGCGAATCTCACCCAAACACAAGGGACTATGAGACTAATAACGTTTGCAGTTAAGGAAACTGAGGCTACGCTTTTATGCGGCGCGGCCTCCCAGGGCCCGCTTTCAATAGTGCTCAGACCCTGAAACGGGGTAGGCACACCCACTTCACTTAAAACTTCAGGGGGAAAACCATGCTTAAGGGCTTCCGCGACTTTATTTCTCAGGGCAACGTGGTCGACCTAGCCGTCGCCGTTATTATCGGTAACGCTTTCAAGCCGATCGTTGACAAGGTAACCGCTTTCATCATGGGCATCCTGGCTCAGCTAATCGGTTCCCCGAACTTCGACTCCGTACTGCAGTTCAAGATTGACCCCAGCTCCAAGGAATACATCCAGCCCGGCGCCATCCTGACCCAGGGCATCAACTTCCTGCTGGTGGCCGCCGCTGTTTACTTCTGCATCGTGCTGCCCATGAACAAGATGCGCGAGCGCAAGGCTGCCAAGGAAGCCGCAGCTCCGGCCGTTCCCACCGAGACCGAGCTGCTCAGCGAGATCCGCGACCTGCTGGCCAAGCAGAACTGATCTTCTCTTCGCATACATACAAGTACATACAGGTACATACAAAATCGTCCCTCGCCTATAAAAAATTCATGGGGTTTTATAGGCAAGGGACGATTTGTCAGTATTTGTAACCATCTAACTTTGCAGCCCTCTAACCTCTACCTCTCTATCCACTCCCCCAGCTCCCCCGCCGCGCAATGTCAGCCCTCACGCCACTAGTCCACACTCGCCGTACGCCGCGTGCCGCTGACCCACAGGTGCTACCAACACCTCAACGCGCACCGAAGCACCCACCAGAGCACACTCCCCTCAGCGCTCACAGCCCACGCACGCCGCCGACCCGCGCGACCACCAGCCCGGCGCCGTCGCCAAACCCCACCGTCAAGACCCGCCGACCCAAAAGCCGCGCCCGCACCTAAAATTTTCCGGCCTAAGCAAGTGACACTAAGGCGAGTGTCTGCAAAGATGAAGCTATGGCGTTTCCTAAAAGACATCTATCCGACGGCGAGTACGTAGTCGACTACATGCGCACCCACCCCAAAGTATTGGGCTGGCGCATCTTGGGCACCATACTGCTCATTACCGTTGCCATCATCGCCAGCGTAATTGCCCCACAGTCGTGGCAGCCTTGGGGGCTTTACGCAATCTGGATCCTGACACTTATTGTGGCTTTCCCACTATTTATTACGCCTTGGCTGCAGTGGCTAAATAAAACCTTCACCGTCACCAACCGCCGCATCATCACCCGCAAGGGCATCTTCAACAAGGGTGGTCACGACATCCCCCTCTCGCGCATCTCTGACATCCGTTACGAGCGCGGCTGGACCGACCGCATTTTCGGTTGCGGCACCCTGATTTTGGAAACCAGCGCCGAAAAGCCGGTGCGCCTAGAGGACATCCCCAAGATCGAGGCTGTGCACGTGCGCTTGGCTAACATGCTCTTTGAGACTGACGCCGACGCCGATGACCGCGCAGCTGGTGGTTACGATCGCCCCGTAGATCCGCAGGCTCCGGCCGGCCCAGGCGCTCGCGTCGAGGGCTGATTACATAGCAGCAGGCTAGACACTGTGGGGTCGTGGCGTGGGGTAGACCGCAGGGCAGCAGCCATCAATGCTTTGCGCGACTACTCGACGATGCAAACCATCATCGACACCACCGACGACGACCTCAAAGCCATCGCCGAAGATATCCCCACCGTCAGCTCACCCAAGCTGGATGGGATGCCTGGTGGTGGGTTCCAACCCCCACGGGGGCAGAGGAGAGGATCATGGCGCACCTGGAGCGGATTGATAACCGCCAGCGCCGCTACCTCCAAACGCCGGAGCAAAGCCCTCGAACACCTAGCCATCCTCCTCTACGGACGCTATAGCCCCCGCACCGCACCCAACTGCCCCTTCCTTCGGAACCAGAAATACCGCGTAAGCACCGTTACGACTGACACGATTATGGGATAAGCCAAGTAGACAATTCTGCCGTCGTGGAGGTAGTACACGATCCGGCCTTGTACTACGGGCCCAATACTCGCCACTGCCGTGAGCACCGTCAAGACGATAATGGAGGGCAGCCTCAATGTCGTGAAAAGCTTGCGGTTAGCAATCACTGCGTAGCCAAGAACATTCAAGACTCCACTAATATCGAGCAGCACTAGACCAAACCACGTTATCTCACGCAGTGGCCCGACGTTTTTTCCACTCTCGATAAAAACTGCGTGCTGGTTTGCGGTAAGCCAACAGTCGATAGCCACTAGCACAGCGAAAAGCAGCCCAAACTTCAGCACCTGGACGCCCTGAGGCGACAAAGCCTTCTCGAGCGCTCCTAAAGCTTCTCGCAGCAGTTGCCGTACCTGTTCCATACTTCTATTGGACCACAACACCCGGGAAAAAGCATGGCTCGTGATGGCACGAACCGGGGCGGACGCCGCGTCCGCGCAGGCACCAAACCCGAGCCCAGCGCTTACCTGGCTGCCCAACAGAGGGATGGCACCCAGCTTAGGGCGGATGAGATCTACCGTGAGACCTGGGAGTGGCTAGCCGACAACGGGTGCTGCGATCGCGTCCCCGTTTGTGGGGGTCTTGTTCGTTTCCCTATCATCATCCTGAATCCCCCTTTTGGGCCCTTACGGGCGTTCGCTAATGCAGCGGGCGCCCGTTTGTGTTTGTCGCCACCACTTTTGCACTTGATGCAAATATGCATTGGGTGCAAAATTGTTTCCCGTGAAACACTCCGTGAAACAAGCTAGGTGCCCAGTGGTTCTGGATACTGAAATGCCGCCTCACAAACGGCGCCGCTATAGGGCGATTCGCCAGGCTGCCGCCGAGTTGGTTCGCGAGCGCGGCTATGCGGCCATGACTTACGACGCCGTAGCCGAGCGTGCCGGGGTCTCGCGTCGGACCGTTTTTAACTATTTCCCCACCAAATTCGATCTAATTAAAGTCTGGCCCGCGCTCGACGCTAAAGCCTTAGCTCATATCGCTACCAATAGCGAAAATTTCCTAGCAGATCTGCGTGAACTGCTGCTTGAGCGTGCCAGGCACCTTGACGGCGACCGGGCAGAATTTTTGTTACAGCGCGAAATTGCCGCAACCGACCCGGAAGTTCACAACCGCATCGACGCAGCAATTCGTAACTCTTTTGAGTCACTGCGCCCAGCCTTAGCTCAGCGCACCCAGCTCAGCGAAGATGACTCTCGACTACGAATGGCGGTCTACCTGATGCTGGCCGTTGAGCGCGCAGCTTTCGATGAGTGGCTAGATAACGACGCTTTCAGCTCTGCCACTTTAGAAGAGGCCATTGATCACACCTTGGCTTTGATGGTCTCCCTTGTTGGCTCAGGGACTGACCTCCCCCCAGTAGCCAAGCCGAGCCCCGCCGTCGAACCTAAAAAGATTAACCAAGCCAAACGCAAGAAGCAGGAGAAGGAAGGAAAATGAGCACACAAAAGCACGCAAGCGCGCCCGCACCAGCCGCCGCGCCCGCATCGACCTCAGCCCAGGCTGCCACGCCCGCATCGACCTCAGCCCAGGCTGCCACGCCCGCA
>ERZ773234.69-NODE-69-length-32255-cov-8.729783_pt1 | contig 32255 bp, 50 predicted proteins | sample MGYA00580523_ERZ773234 | MGnify/ENA primary metagenome ERZ773234 (study PRJEB29015, sample SAMEA2738167) | human oral metagenome | biome: human oral; feature: human-associated habitat; material: saliva | place: China | collected 2262 ...
ATAAAGAGATGTTCACTATTGTGCTTTCTTCCCCTGTAATTTCAAGGGTTAGGTGGTGTTATAGGTAGCTAGGTCACTATTTACTCACTACTTTGGGCACAAAAAATAAGCCCCTTCAGCACCTGATTTCTCAGGTACTGAAGGGGCTTATCAGCTAGTCTACTTTTCCGGTGCGGCGGGCGCAGAAGGCTTGTCGAGCAGATACTTGCTGAGCTGCTCGCTAGCCGTCGGGTTGTAGTGGTCGCCGTTCGGGTTAGCCGGCGCGGCAGGGGCAGGCATGATGTTCACGGCCTGCGCGCCGCCCTGCCGGTACAGCCTGCACCACTGCTTCAACGGTGTCGCGCTTGCAATACCGAAACGCACCATTGCCTCAGGCTTACTCATCCCACCATCAACCACGGCCTTCGCTGCGGCGACCTTGGTCTCATAGTCGTATTTGGTGTGCTTTACTCCCATGGCAAGAAGCCCGTTCCTCCCGTTTACGCGGTACATCTTTTGCCACTCTCTCACAGTTGCGGCGGACACACCAAGCTTTCTGGCGGTTAGACCATAGCCGAATCCTTTCTCAAACATTTGTGCTGCTTGCTCCCGGAGCAAACGGTTATGTCTCATTCCCTGATTTATAGGCATGAAAAGCCTCCTGTTTCTTGGACTTTAATTTTTGTTGTCCAGGAAACGGGAGGCAGTTCACAGGAGCGGTGAGGGGCTACTTTTATGCCTACTTACCTAGAGCATAAGCCGGGTTACTGTACTCAGTGCCAGCGGTATCTACCAGCTCATAACCAGGTGGCACCTCATCAGCAACTGAAGTATCGCTGGTAGACTCCAGATCTGATACAGGCCCGGGAATAGCCGGCATCTTCTGTGCAACGGGGGAAAGCCGCCCATGATTACCATACTGAGCCATGGCCAGCACCGACCCCAGATAAGCCTCAGTCTCAGCCTTCTTACTGGGAGCAGCCCAGCCACCGAGGATAGCTAGTACCGCTGAGCATACGACGCCTAGGGCCAGGGCACCGTTGGTGGTGAGGTTCGGTAGGGCAAGCTCATGGATGATGGTGGCTACTGCACCACCGAGGGCAGTGCCGCCGGCGGCGAAGGCGGTGGTGGAGCCTACAACGCGGCGGCGGGTGGAATTATCAAGCACTTTCATGGTTGATTCCTTTCTTACCAGCGGAAGAGTCCGCGCTTATCAGATTCAAACTCGGCCTTGCGTGCCTGAGCCTGCTTGGCTTCGTCGTAGCCGAAAATCTGACGGATCTTATGCCCGAAAGTGCCATCGGTGATGACGCCGGGAATGCCCAGACGGTAGAGGTTGAAGAGGTGCCGGGTCATGCGCAGGGCGCTGTAGGTGTCGCGGTTGTTATCCTGAAGCATCTCAATAAGAGTGCGGTTGCCCCATTCAGGGCACTTAGTGTGGAAGAGGACGTTTTCGAGGTCAGCCTTAGTAGCCATTTCAAACCAATCTGTTGAGTTAGAGGTGAGTGAGGGGACAGGGGAAGCAACGGTGCCGCCGCCGTAGTAGTGGCGCACCTTCGCCATGAAAGCGTCCCAGGGGAAGCCAGGGCCAACGTCCCAGTGGTCGCTCATGCGGTAAACCCGCGATGCCTGACCATGATCGATGATGCCCTTGGCGCCTGCTGCAATCTGAGCGTCGGTAATCTTCACCGGGGGGATATTGGTGCGGAGGCAAATATCAGCCACCAGACGGGCAGAGTTTTCTAGCAGCGCGGCACTGTAGGGGTCAGACCACTGGGCGGCGCTCTGGTCGGCGCGGCCTGCCTGCTCAATCTGGATGCCGTCCTCGTTGGTTCCCGGTGCCGCCCAGGCCATATCTTTCTCAGGGACACCCTGCACGATCGAGTTATTGTCGACGATGTAGTGCGCTGCGGCCTGGGCTGAGGAATTGGTAAACCAATCCCCGGCGATATTCTCAGCGACCAGAGCATGCTCGGCGGTCTCCATAGTGTGGAGCACGATGAGGCGGACGTAGCGGCCGTTGGTCACGGTTCGGTTAGGCGATAGTGCTGTGCTGGTGGCCAGGGTGCTATCGGGCTTGAAAGTTGTGGCCATAGTGCCTCCTTTCTTAAATAGACGCGCCCCTCAGCCGATGAGCCAAGGGGCGATATTTTTGGGTAAAGAAAAAGACCTCCAGACTCAGGGGGTCTCAGTTTTCTTGCGGTGGGTTTTAAGCTCACGCTCCACCTCAGCTAGGCAGAAAGGTGCGGGTGTCTCTAGCAGATTTAGAGACCCCGCACCTTCCTTATTACTTATCCTTTTTGCCGTCCTTGCCAAGCTTCGATGTCCAAAGCTCGGCAGCTACCCATTCCGCCACCTCAGACGGCAACGGCGGCGGCGGAGGCGGCGACCCTGACTCAATATGGTTCGAGAGGCGCGTGATGTGGGCGATCGCCACGCTCATCGCGAGGCGAGCACGGTCAGTTGCCGCATGTGCCCGCTCCTCCCTCTCGCGAGCCTCGCTCTCACGTGTCCGAACCTCAGCCTCTAGTGAGGTGCGTGCCTCAGCCTCCTTGCGGAGGCTGGACTCCAGGTCAGCGATACGGCGCTCCAAAGAATCAATCAGCATCCTGTTCGACTCGTGCCTCGCCGCCGCGCGGCCGTTGAGAAAAGTCATCCCCGCAGGAATCAAGGTGCCCATCAAGACACCCCCAAGGGTCCACACCTCCTGGGGGAAATCCCCAAAGGTCACGAAGATGCCACCTCCTGTGCGTCACGGTCACGACGCCACGCGGCCCCGCCCTCACGCGGGGTGAAATCAACGTCAGGGCGGCCCCAGTCACGAGGCGCCCATTCGGTACGGTCCCATGGGAAATCGCGCACGCTGAAGGCATTCAGAAGACTGCTCTCAACCGCGACCGTGCTGACACGGTCAGCGAGGATTCGAGTCTTCTTGATATCCCACGGATCAACACCTGTGAATGCCTTCTCCGTCTGACCGTCTTCAAAATTGAAAGCATGGCAGAACGCATTAGTGTCGGTGCCGACTAGACCGTATTTCTTCGCCGCAACAATCAGCAGACGTGTCAGCGGGTTATACGGCAACCCCGTCTTCGGGTTGAACCAGGGATTGACGTCTGCTGCCAGGCGCCCCCACTGCCCATGCACAGGCGAGGACGGCGCCTCACTTGCAGGCGACTTACCATCCGTCATCTGCGCCGGCCACGACGGCGGATTACCCGCCGACACAGCGCCAAAGGTAAACGCCAACGCGTGATTAATTTGGCCGCACCGGACCTCGTCGATGCCCACGAAACCTAAAGTGTTGTGCATGCGTGCGACGGCTGAGGAACCTAGCTGCAGCTGGGTTGCCCAGTTCTCCTCGGCGAGCTTCTTAAAACCCGGGGACATGACGGAAAAGCCGCCTGATGTAGCGGTCCAGCCGTCGCCATCGGCTTTACGGTTCACCATGAAATACTCGCGAATGATGCCAGTATGAACATCCCAGATTGCCAGGCCTCGGTCACCGATTCGTGCCGGCTCCGCAAAGCTCGGCATCGGGATCATACCGCTGAGGATATTCTGCGCAGCCCACGGGGTGAGACCCACACCGCGCGTCGCCTCCATCCGCTGAAAATGACAGTCAGGATGGGACGAATCCACAAGATACGCCGGGATTGGAGAGGTGCCATCAATCGATGTATTCGTGCCTGTCTTCACACGGGGGTCCCCGCGGAACTTGCCAGTGCCGTCTCGACCGAATGGGTCTGGGTTGTTCCGGTCCATCCATGCAGCCATTTCGGAGGAATTCTCAGCCAGAGGCATCTGAGAGATGTCCCTCTGCCATATAGTGCCTGCACCGGCGTAGTTGGCAACGTCCATCAGCCCAGGGAATACCACCTCTGGGTGCTGACGAGCTCCGATGGGCTCCCATTCGCTCGTCTCGGCGTTGAATGCCTTGAACGCGAGTGCGTGGCGGCGCCCGTCAGGATATCGCCCAAATACGTAGGCTGTCATTAGGGTACTCGCGCTCCTTCAACCTGCGCGCCGGGTGCCATGAAGATACGGTAGCCTCCGAGCTCGACGCTATTGTTGGAGGTACGGATGCCAAGCACGCGACCCCAATGCTTATCCTCATTATTTGCCCACTTATGGGTTGCCCGAGCGCCCGAAGGGGCGGTGATAGTGCAACTCAGATTGAGGAATTCGAACTTCCAGGTTCCAATGCTGGTGCCTGCGTTGATGAGGAGCCCGGTGTCTACCCCCTCAGACTTAGACATCATCGTAGCGCTTCGGCCAGGCTCTGCCAGACCGACCGAATAGTTGCGTGCCCACGGGGCAAAAGCATGGTCTTGGAACCACTCTAGGCTGAGCGTGGCACCCGGCTTCTCAACCTTCGCCACGTCGACCTCCACAGTCGCGTTAGGAGAACCAACCGTGATGAACAGCTCAGACTCAGCGTTACCCTTTCCGCTCGGCTTCAGGGTCAGGGCATCGGTGACGACCCAGCCGCGAGGCACCGTCTCGCCGTTGACTTCTACGAGGCCAGTTCCAGGCTGCGCATACACACTCTCCACGTCAGCGGAGCCACCGAAGCCATTATTGGGTTTCAGACCGATGTTCTTCTTGGATGCAGGCCAGGTGGCACGCTCATTCTCAGGCACCGCCGGCACCAGTGCGGTGCCAGCCGTGCGCTTAGACGGGTCCTCACTGATGACGAGCTCACGACCCTGCAGAGAGCCGAAAACTACAGGAAACTCGAGCTTGCTGCTGCTGAACACGTAGCCGGGCTCAGGGGTCGCTTCGAGCATGATTTCTCGACGATCCTCGCCGGGAATCACATGGTCACCAGGCGCCGCCTCCACCCCGTCAATCTTCCAGGTCACGCCGGTCTGCTTCGGGGTGGGAATCGCGATTAGGCGGCGCTCAGGGATGACATCTGGAAACTTCGGCACGATCGGGGTCGGGGCGTTCAGATTAGACACATCCGCGTGGATAAGCGGGACTCCAAACATCTCCTTCTTTGTGGCTTCAGCATCCTTCGGGTTGAACGAGAGCCACCAGCCCTGTGCTCGAGCCTGCAGCTCGGGGGTCCACTGCGCCTTGATTTCCATCGGCACGTCAGTAGTAGTGCCGTCGCTCATCACGACGGTAGCGCCCGTACCTGATGCGGAAGGCTCGACGCGCTTAATGCTCACACCGTCACGACCAGGGGCACCGTCAGTACCATCTCGGCCCGGCTGTCCGTCCACACCGTCACGGACAGTACGCCACGCCAGCTGAGTCCCGTCACCATTCGCACGCGCCAGCACCTCCCCATTCGCGCCACCCGCAGGAATCTTCTCCAGCGGGGCGAGCGCCTGGTCAATCTGCTGCTGAACACCCTCAGCAGGCTTACCCTGCAGGTGCCCATTCTCATCAGCAATTACCAGACGGTCGAATACGACCTTGTCTTCTGCCATGCTAGTTCTTCTCCTTCTCCACAATTCGGGCAAGACCATTGCCCAGGTCTTCTGCTACCCATTCCTTCTCCACACTAGGAGTAGCGGGACCCGGTGCCGCCGGGACCTTCACACCAGGTGCACCGGTCATCTCTGCCAGATTCACGACCTGTCCCGGCTGAACATCCAGCGTGAGCAAATCCAGAATCACTTGACGTCCGCTCTCGCCAATCGCCGAGACCTTCACGCTGTAGCGGGCAGGACCCAGCAACTGGACCCCCCTCTCGCCACCGCGCGGATGTGAGCGCAGCTCACCGTTCACCAAAAACCCCCTGACAGCGCAGGGGGTGAAAATCGTGGTTTCATCATGAGCCACACAGGACGGAGTGAACAGTACAACACCAGAGGTCACTAGCGCAGGCAAACCGGATAACGCCTGGTGTGTCGCAAAGTTTGCGTGTACGGTGGCGTACCTTGCAGAAGGTTCTGCCACAGGGATATCGGGCATTTTACTCCTTAATTAACGGGTCCTACTGGACGTGTTCTTCCGTAGGACGCTCAGCAGGCCGCAGAGGCGCTTCCTCACCACGGGAGAGAGCCATAACCTTCTTCGCTTCCAGATCGTATGCGACGTTCGGGACTCGACCGTCCCACGACTCACGAGAGCCAGTAATGATGCATTCGGCAACCCATCGCCCAGCGTTAAGCGTGATGGTGTCACCAACCTGCTTCCGAGGGTCCCACAGCATCGAAATCGCATCGAAAGTGATGCGCTCTGTGCCAATTTCCTGAGCCAGAGCTTCAGCGACCTTCCGCGCGTCCTTCTCCGTGACATACCATCCGGCATCGAGCGTGAACACTCCAGCTCCCCCCTTACGGGAATACGCCGTGAGGTGCTTCTTCTCCCACGTCACGACCCAATTCGCACGGAGCATCGGCATCGGACGACCCCACGCCCACTGGCTTAGCGTACCCACGCCAAGTGACGGCGCCACCAATGAGTAGGTCTTGCTGTTTCCACCTTTGACGGTCTCAACGCGGTGCGTGAGCTTCACGCCGCGCTGCCCCAGCTTCTCCAGCTTGCCGGAGATGGTCTCATGCTGCGGCGCACCACCAGTCCACCGCCAACCGGGAGGCTGCTCGTTGTTCTCAAACGAGATAGCCCACCAGGAACCGATGAGCTTGTTGAACTCGTCCCAGTCGAAAATATTGTCTTTCGCCTTCACAATCGGGCGGTAGTTTGTGTCAAGACCAATGACGTCGACGTTGTCCTCCCAATTAATGAACTGAATATTGTCGCTGTTCTGCGTAAGTGGAGTAGACGACGAAGCGTCGTAAGCAACTGCTGCGGCGCCGGTGAAGCTTTTCCCGCCGCGACCTGCCGCCCATGCCCCATCATCAGCCGAAGGCACAAGATGATTCACACGGACTAGCGAACGCACACCATCACGAGCCGTCTGCCACGAACCCGCAAAGACATGCTCAGAGACAGCATCAGTCACAACCGACGGAGAGGATGCCAGGCGGTCACGCGCCGCCATCACCAGAGTGCCCTCTTCGTCCACCCACACCGTCGACAATGTAGCGTTGCACCATGCGGTGACAACCTCTGCAGCTTCCGTATTCTCAAACCCCCTCGTGGCGGAGAGCGGGTCAGTAGCAATTGCAGATGCCAGGATTTTCGGAGGGGTCTCCCGCACCATCTTTGCCACATGGGTGCGGGAGTAATCGCCAATAATCGGCTCATGCTGAGACACGTGCAAGCCGAGAGTGTTTGAGCAGGAGGCTGTCTCCAGCTCTGCATCACCACGCAGGCGGCGGTCAAACTTCTGGCTGTTGACAGTATCTGTCCACACGGTGATTGAATCCCACGCGATCGCGACTGCGAGCAGCTGATGCTTCTGGGGGGACGGCACCTTGACCTGCCCAATCAGCTGACCACCCTGAGAGAGTGTCAGCGTGGACGCGGCTCGGGACCAGACCAACATCACCTCATCCTCTCCGCGGAGCTTTACCGAGATTGACGCGTCACGATTTGGGGCAGCTCGAGACACTGCCAGGATATCTTCATCATGACGGTCAAAGCCCTTGGCTGAGGCATAAACGGTATTAGTCGAGGTAAGAAACCCTGGTGCCGTTTCACTCACAGAGCCTGCTGATACAAATTCCCCAACGCCTGCGCCTAGCCCGAACGCGCCAGGCGCATAAATGAGGGTCGTCGCATGAGGCGGAGGCAGAACACCAAACCCCGCCTGCTCGAGTGCCTGATACGCCGTCCAGCCACCAGTCGTCTGAGACTTGTACAGCACAGCCGGCTCAATCGTCACAGGCGTCTGCAGCGCTGTCGACAGGCCGTCACTAATAGCCGTCTCCACCTCATCAGTAGTCAGAGAGTACGTCGATGCGCCCAAAAAGCCGGTGAATCGAGGGAATGTCACGCCGTTAACCTCGGCGACAATCTTCACTGAGGCGCCATGCCTCGGAACCCAGCGGGTCTCCCCCACCGGCGCAAAAGGAGCTGCAGTAGTAGCAGTGCCCGCAGCCCATTTAATCCTGCCAGTGCGAGAAAAAACGCCGTCACCAGCCGCAATCAGCGATTCAGGCAGTCCACCACTCGTGTGGCCCTCCCACTCCGCAGAAATATGTTCGCGCTCGACACCATCCACAAAAATGCGGAGGCGCGCGTCAATCACCGCGCCAGGAGCATAAGTGCCTGGTAGCATCACCCCACCTCCTCAATCTTCGCGCTTACGGACCGCCACACCGCGCCACTTGCGTGATGCACATCCTCAATGGTCGTCTCGACGTCGCCAATCACGACCGAGGTGGCTCCCATACCGACATCCCACGGCGGCGCATCTTTTGTCCACGTCGCCGAAAGTCGAGAGAACTGCCCGCCCATCGCCAGCGTCAACGTCGCATACGCCGCCGTAGCCGGCGGCACGGGGACACTCACGACAAGGCGCTGAACGTTAGCGCCACGTGCCACGGCAGTAGCCGTTGCCCCCACCGCAGTCCCAGCGGCAGTGAACATCTGAACACCCAGAATCGCGCCGTCCCCAGCCGCTTCCACCGTGGCAGTAAACGGTTTGCCCGGCATCACCGGGACACGGTCAGCCGCCACCGTGCGAGGTGACCCGCCCAGAGACGACACTGCTAACGAGCCGTCAGAGGTCACCATCGGCCCGCGGTTACTAATCCCAACCATGAGAGACTGCGCCGGGGTCAAGATATTGGTTAATGCCGCAGCTTCGCTCACCCACATCAGGGGCTCAGTCGGTGCCGCATGCGCCAGCTGAGTCAGCGCTCGTGTGTCCTCCTGCGTCCCTTTCACCTCAACGCTCCAGCTGCGGCGAGGAGTAGGGGACGCTAGGAACGCCCACCGCTTCCCCGCCGCCTGCTGAAACGCAAAACGTGCAGGAGTGCTCTCGCTCAGCGACACCTTCCATAGCACCTCAGATAGCGCACCTAGCGTGCCAATCCAACCCGACATTAAAACATCCTCTCAGCCCGACGCTGCATCATCAGGAAGTCGCGCGGACCCACAGCCTGCAGCTGAGACAGCGCCTCTGCGATCTGCACCAGCGCCTCATCCGACGTGCTCACGCCGCCACCAGCAGTAGTTACACCAGCAGACGCAACGGGGACGATAGAGGCAGTAGATGCCGCCACAGACGCGATAGCCGGCACTTCGGGAGGTGCCACCAAATCACGCATGCTCGACTGCGCCGCAGCCTCCATCGCAGAGATACCCTGCACAAAGCCCTCGCCGGTGAATACACCGATCTGCCGGAAGACGCGAGACGGGGAATGAATGCCGAGCAGCTGCTTCGCGCCATCAATAGCGCCACGCACAGGACCCAGCACAGCATCAATCAGCCTCTGACCAAGACCTGCAACGCCGTTGATGAAACCAACCATGAGATTGTGTCCCAGCGTCCACATGTTCCGCCCCAAATTCGAGAGCGAATTAATCACGCCACGACCCAAATTCCCGAAGAACCCGACCGCACGCGAAATGCCACTAGAAATCGCGTTGCCTACAGCACCCATGGCATCACCAACAATGCCGCCAAGGCGAGAGAACGCGCCAGAGACTGCGTTCCAGACAGCCTGTGCACCCGTGGAGACAAACCTGACTACTGCGTTCCAGCCAGCGCTGACTGCCTGGGCAATGTTGCCGATGGTGGAGCTAATCGATGCGAACAGCTTGCCGATTGAGGTGACAATCCAGTTCACCGCCGCACCGACAGCCTGCGTACCAATTTGCCATGCCGCACCAAATGAGGCCAATGCCTTATCCGTCATGTCAGCCATCCATTGGAAAATGGCAGTAATCATCTGAATTACGCTAACGATTTCACTGCCAATCTCCACAAACACAGGACCAAGCGCCTGAATCAACGGAGTCACAAAATTCAGCGTCTTCACCAGCTGCTCAGCGAACAGCACCACCAACGGCACCAACGCCTGCACAACCTGCACAATCACAGGAGCCAGCGCCTGGAACACCGCCATCAGAGCAGGAATCAGCGCCTGCACCACCGGCATCAGCGCCACAGCAACCTGCGTGAACACAGGGGCAAGCTGCTGAATCACCGGAACAAGCATCTGCCCCAGACTCTGCGCCAGCGGAACCACCATCTGCAGCATCACCTGTAGCATCGGTGCGACCGCCTGCAACGCGGCACCAAAAACAGTGCCCAGAGTCTGAGCAATCGCCCCGACCGCCTCGCCTAGCGCACCAAAGACGGGAGCCATCGCTTCCAAGCCGGGAGCGAGAGCATCCATCGCAGCTTTGATACCAACGAACATGATCTTGATGCCGGCACCAACCGCAGGGTTCTGCATAATCTTGCCGATAGCCTCACCCAGACGCCCAACAGCCGCCGCACCATTCTCCATGGCAGAGCCGAGCGACGGGGCAAGCGCCGCTAGACCCTTGCCAATCGCCGCGATGCCAGGACCGAGGTTAGCCGCCGCCCTCTGTGCAGATTCGAAAAACGCAACCAGGGCAGTCTGCCCCTCAACAGATTTCAGAGCGCCAGCAATGCCATGCAGCCCGTCAGCGAGAGCCTTCAGAGAGGAGCCGCCCGCCGACAGCGCCGCAGTACCGATAGCGCCGATAACCCCGGCAACGCCACTAAGGACCCTCATCAGGTCACCTGCAACGGTGACAGCGTTCTGAATTGCGGTCACGGCGTCAGCAGACGCCGACCATTCAGCAAACGCGGTAGCAGCACGAGTGAAGCTCTCAGCCATCGCTGGAAGGTACGAACCACCAATGCTGCCAAGGCGGACAATTGCCTCAGCAAAACCAGATGCGCCCTGAGAAGCGATACTAATCGATTCGCGAAGCGGCGCGAACAATACGGTCAGACCGCCGATAGCAGTAATGCCGTCAGATGTTCCTCGAAAGAAATTACCCCAAAAAGCGCCTGAAACCTCGCCTAGCCGCTGGTACTCGGCAAAAAACGGCACGATACCAGAGGTGTACAGCTCCGCGAGCCCAGCCTTCGCAACACCCCAAAAAGCTTCATTGTGGTTAGCGCGTGCATCCACGAACATGTCACGGATTCCGCCAAACTTGCCGGACAGTTGGTCTAGGTAGATGAGGATGTTCTGCAGACCATCAGCTGACGAAGCCAGGCCAGTGGCAAAGCCCGCAAAGATGCCAGGCAATGCCAACGCCGCCGGACCAATCGACACCAGCGACGCACCAACCGCGGCAATATTCTGTGCCGCAACAATACCGACAGACGACATTGATGCCAGCGCAGCGCTAGTCGCCGCAATGCGAGGAGTAAGGCGGTCAAGATTCGACGCGAACTCACGCACATTCGACACCGCGTCACCAAGAACACGCCCACCCGAGAGCGCAGCCAACGCAGATGCCGCCGTAGCAGCCGCAGACGAGTTGATAACCGGGCTAATCACCGCCACGCGCGGACGAGCCAACGCCCCCAGCTTCGCCGCCGCAGCACCCGTGTCAGCATCAGCGTTAACCGTGCACTTCCGAGCCTCCTCCAGCTTCCTCAACGCACGCTGCGCCTGCTCCACATCAGCGTCAGCAGAGACCTTCGTAACCTTCTCAGCAGAGAGGTTATCCAGCTGATGCAAAGCCTTCTGGATGTTCACGTCCACTGACACGGTGGCTGTCAGCCCGTTCAGTGCGTGCTGGAGGCGGCCCATAGCCTTCCGGTCCAGTACCGGCACCACGGTGACCTTCGCCGTGGTCGACTTCTCGATTCGGTCCAGTGACCGCTTCAAATCTCCACGGAACCTGGACGTGTTCGGGTAGACGCGGATACCGACCTTAGCCATTTACCCTCCTAGAATCGCCTTGATGCCGGAAAAATCAATGCCGCCAGGACCCACCCTGACGGCATGTGACGTTTTCTTTTTCTTCGGCTGCGGGACCTCAACCTGCTCCGACTTGCTCAGCTTGCTGCCCTTCGCAATCGCGCGGGTGATGTTCACCAGCCCAGCTGACAGGAACTCCTGGGTACCCCAGCCCACCAGGTCAGGGTTGACCAGGAGCTCCGCCCGCCACAGACTCGTCGGGTCGTGCTTCAGCTTCTCAACGGCCGCCATCGCTACTCGCAGTGCGCGCGCTGAGTTAATCGCCTCCACGTCGACACCCAGGAGCTGTAGCTCCAGGTCAAGCGCCGGGTACTTTACTGCTGATTCGAGGAGGGCTGAGATTTTCCCGACGCCTGCATATACGCACCGACGAGCGTCACGAGAACATCGAGCTGCTTGTCGCGTGCCCAATCCTCCCACGCATCCGAGTCCACTGCGTAATGCTCGGAGACATAATCGAGCAGGTCGGCAATGCCGTCCATCGCCTCCAGCGAATCCTCACCGTGTTTCTCCGACAGCTGTCGAATCACGTTCAGGCGGCCAGCGAGACGGGTGCGCTGACCAGTCTTCAGCTCCCACGGAGCGATAAGCAGCTCATGGCCATCCAGCTCAGTGAACTCAGGCAGATCAACTACAGGCTCTGCAACCTTCTTAGGCATATGGTGTCCTCTCAATCAGATCAGGGTTAGGCAGTGACAGCGCGGGGCTCGAAAATCTCGACAGTGTCTCCATTCCGATCGGTCAGAATACCAAAGTCGAGGTCCGTCGATGCAAACTTGCTAATGCCGAACTCAGGGTACTTACCACCGATGTCAGTGTTCGGGAAACGAAGAGCTGCGACAGTCTTGCCATCCTCGAACACAGCCATGATGGCCTTATTTGCGGTTAGCGTCTTAGCCTTCACCTTGTACGACTTCTTGATTGAGTCATAAGTGCCGCCAGCGAAAGCAAGGTCAAACACGGTACGGTCAACGCTAAGGGCCTTGATGGTGCCGGTGAGAGTCACATCAGCTCGCTTCGAGCGAACCTTGACACGGTCCGCAGTGCGCAAAAATTCGATGTCACCGCCGTCAATATCAGTCTTAATCGGCTCTTCCTCGTCAGTGTCGCCAATCCACATCCAGGAGCCGTAGGTGCTGGGAGTGCCGAACTTAAACTTGGTCAGGTCGGGCGCTTCGGTATCCGGCGGAGCGACAAAGATATGAGTGAAGGAAGTGTAAAAAAGCTTCGAATCTTCAAGAACGTTGGCCAAGGGTGGCCACCTCCTAAATCGTTGATGGGCCTCGTGCAACAATGCGCACGGTAGCTCTAGTTTCGGTTACATGGGCAGAGTGGAGAGTATGGCTGCCGGCGAGGATAGGCTCAGCCTCGACCCAGCACCGCGCCACGTAGCTGCCCTCTACTATCGGGCCAAGAGAGTGCGCTTTTTCGAGTAGCTGGACTGCTTCAGCGCATAGCCGCATCGACTCGGCGCGAGACGGCGCGTAAACATGAACGTTCAGAGCCGCATCGACGGCATGCCCCATCCTGGGGGAGCCAGTAGCCGGTACCGCAGAGACAACCTCCCAGATACATGCCGGCAGCTTGCCGAGCGTCTGGGAGGTCGCCCCGCCAGAGACAGCTACACCCGGTAGCGCGGAGAGAATTTTCTGCACGATGGCCGAGATATCAATGGGCTTCATCGACGGTCCTTAAACGCGTGGGCAACCTTGCCAAAAACATGGTGCCCAGGGGTGCGATTACCGTTCGGACTGGTGAACCCAAACTCAATCGGCACCGCCGCCTCATCCAGAGAGGTAATGATCCTGTCGTGGACGCCGCGAGGGGTGATATGTGTGGTCATCACGATTGATGCTGCGAATGTGCCTGTGTCCTTGGGAGCCGCAGTCTTTACTGCCGCTTGGATTTCACGGGCGGCGGCGGCGAACTCAGGGGTGCGCGATGCCTGCCGCGCCACCTCCAGCTCGATATCAGATTCGACCCATGACATTGGCGTCATCTCCTCCCTTGCCGGGTGTGTACGCCACCGCGAACACCTTGACGTGCCCTGTGGTGGTGGACATCCGAGAGATCTGCGGCTCGCCGCGTTGCTCGAATCTCTGCCCGTCAATCTCGATGAGAGATTCTGAGGTGCCTGGCCACGGCGTGCCGCCATGCTCCCCCGGCCAGTATTTGATCCGGTAAACAGTGGTTGGGGTGAGCCCGCCAGGCAGGTCGAGAATCTCGTTCGCACTGGACGGCTGGACATTACATTGGACAGGCACACATGTCCCCTGTGTCTCCACGACGTCACCATACGCATCAGCACTGCTGATGCGGGGGTAGACGGTCACGGTATGGAGACCTTTACGGATCCGACTCATGACACTCGTTCCTTCCTAAAGGTACCGGCGGCATGAGATTGAATCCTGCGCTGGCCACCCATATTGAAACTGCCACGATCCCGTAGCTATGTGCCCGCTGTACCGCGCCGCAGCATAGCCATCAGTCGCCGGCGCAACAGTTCGGAACCGGCCGGTGCCAGTCGCCTGCGCTAGGTTCTTCCAGTCCTTCTCCAGAATGTCCAGCAAACCGCTCGCGACCAGGTAATTCAACTGGTACGAGTAGCCGTCTTCAGTTTCGCTCCGGTAGATTCCGCCGTCATCAGCGCGAAGCACGCGCGCGACCGCCTCAGCTTCGATATTTCTAACAAGGTCGAAGACAACCTCGTCCAGGGTCAGCTCGTCGAGCCTGCGATAGCGCACACGGATGAGATTCTCTGCCTTCTCCAGCAAGGAGGAGACATGAGACTCCTCGTCGCCCCGAAAATCGCGGCGGAGAGCGCTCTTCACATCCTCCACAGATGCGATAGTCAGCCTCTCACTCATATCTCCTCCTTAACCTCAGCAGTTGATTACTTGTCAGCGACCTTGTCTTCAAATGCCACGAAGCCGCTCTTATCGGTAAATACCCAGCCGAACTGCGCCTCAACCAACATCGCTTCCATGTTCTGCTGCCACAGGTGAACCGTGGTGCCGTTATCAACAATGGTCGACTGGTCGGTGTATCGGAGCGCCAGCTTGTCGACAAAGCCATACTGCAGAGTGCTCCAGTCCCCGGCGAAGCCCTTGACCTTCGTATCAGGGGCGGCGCCGACCTTGCCAGAAACTGAGCGAGAGTAGGCAACGGGGAGGCCCATCACGTTGCCTAGTCCTGCCTTCAGGTCAATCGCATCGTTGTAGAGAGGTCGACCGGTCGTGTCAGTTGCGGTGTAGAGGCGAGAACGGAGCTCCGGGGTTGCCGCGATGCCGTCCACTTCGAAGTCAAAATCAGAGTTCAGGTTCACCAGGTCGGTACCTGCCATCAGCTCGCTGAAGACGCCGCCCTTATCCTTCGAAGCGCCGCCCAATTCAATGCGGTTAGTAGTCTGGTTCACAAACTCTACGCCAGCAATTTCCTGACCAGTGAGGGCGCTCTTACCATGGAGCACAGCAAGGTCAAACGCGCGGGTAATCGCGGCCGCTGCCTGCTGCTCAAGCACCTTCAAGTAGCCGGACTGATCAGCCTCGCGAGCTTCCTTCGACCAATACATGACAGCGGCAACCTTAATAGGCTTGATCGACTTGGTCGTCAGACCCATGCTAGTCACAGGCTTCAGCTGGCCCTCTCCAACCACGCCAGCCTGCGGCTGGGAAGTCTGAACGGAAATGCTAGTGCCAGTAATCGGCATCGGTACCGACTTCGCCAGCTTCTGCACCACAGATGCTTCGTTTGCACGAGCAATGATCTGACGTGCGTACGACTGCGGCAGGATGCCGCCGCGCTTAAAAACGTCAAGAGTAGCGGTTGCACTCATTCTTTATTCCTCCAATTAGGTATAGATAAAGCCCCTCTTGAGGTAAGAGGGGCTTGTAGGCTTTATCGACCGAAGATGTATTCTGCGGTCTCTTCATAAACGTCACGTGCCGGCGCCGCATGCTGTGCGGGGTTCGGCGCCATGCCTCGGCTCTTCGGTGCCGCTGCAAGGATCGCCTCGGTCTTCTCATTCGCAGCATCACTAATGAGCTTCTGTAGCGTTGCGAGGTTCTTCTCGATTTCCTCACTGGACCCACCCGGCACGAAGGGCGCGAAGTCTTGGGGCAGGCCTACTGCGGCGAGCGCCTTGACGCGCGCCAGCTCAGCCTGCAGGGACGCAATCTGAGTGGCAGAATCATCCTGTGCCTCAGACGAGGTTTCAGCCTCGACGGACTCAGCTTCGGGTTCCTGCTCGGGCACTTCAGTAGCAGTAGGTTCAGGAGACTCTGCCTGCTTAGCCTTCACGGCAGCCAGCTCAGCCTTCAGGTTCTGAACCAGCTTCCATGCACGCTCAGGGTCAAAGGTCTCACCGTCACGCTCCCACGGGGGAACGGTAGACGACTCCTCCTGCGACGCGGGGACCTCTTCAACTTCGGTTGCCTCATTCAGAGGCGATTCAGCAGTGGACATTATTCCTCCTTCGACGGACCTACCGCCTTCTCTACAGCGACCGCCCTATCGAGCAACGTCGCGACTTTCACTGGTTTGTAGTTCTCAGGATCAGCACGGAGTTTAGAATCCTCCGCCGCCATCACCCGCTGATAAAAGTCCTGCAACCGCTGCTGCTCATCCCGCCCTGCCCAGTTATCGGGGTCAAAAACGGGAACCACGATACAGTCACAGTGCTCATGAAACGCGCGCGGGTTTTTCTTCCGCAGCTCCGTCCTTGCACGGCGCGAGAGAAACCCGCCTTCACGGGATTTCTTACCCGCTTCAGCCGCCACCAACTGCGCCGCATCAGCGGTACTGTAGACAGCGCCGCGAGCGGCAAGCATAATGCAGAATCCGCATGACCAACGCCCCTGCAGAACACGCGCCCACCCGACTGGGCGAAGGCGAGGAGACGGGCGCTCAGCCTCAGCATCATCTGCTTCTGCTTCAGCCCTCCGCACCGCCTCATCAGCTGAATCATTCACAGCCGCCAGAGCCTCCTCGAAGCCCTCCAACGTGACCGACCCGCGCTCATGACGCTCACGCTCATCCTCAGACGCAAACTCGTCAAACTCAGCATCCAGGACAGACCGCATCACCTGCCTGCGGCCTGCCATCACCACGTGACGCCGTGCTGCAGCAGTTAACTGCTCTGGTGTTGCTCCGTAATTCTCTCGAAAGAGCTTCCTGACTGCCTGAACCTCATACGGCTCAGGTTCGGGATGATACGCGAGCGCACCAAACGGCGCCGCGGCCGTGTCCAAATAATCGTTGGCAGCTTCGACCGCCTGGAGGCGGTGACGCTGAATAATACGATGTGCCGCAGGAACCAACCTCTCAGCTGATGCCCGGTCTGACAGATCAAACGCGGACAGCAGGTCAGTGAAGGCGCTAACAAACGCGCTGCCAATTGAGGCAAGTGCGTCCACATACGCCTGTGTGACGTCATCCAGCATGCCGCCTCCTACCCCTCAGCGACGGGGTCACCGAGGGAGACAGCAAGCCGCTGGTCTAGCGCGCGGTCACGCTTCAACTGCTCCGGCGACAGACCCATGAACTCACGCACCGTCTCAGATGAGACAACGCCTTGAGCCTGAGCCTGCAACATCAATGCGTTACGGGAGCTCAGCGAGATAACCGCTGGGTCACGCCAGCGCGCTTCGAGGGTTTCGAGCCCCTCGGTATCCACGCCAGCGACTGCTAGGACGCACCGCGCCAAATCCTCGACCGCATCACCAAAAATCGACTGCTTCAGCTCCGCCTTCGTGATGAGGCGGTCCTTCGCGCTTCGCATCGCCTCCGCGCTTGCCGGGTTCGACTCCGTGGAGACACCCAGCATGAACGGGGGGATGCCAGTCTGCGAGGACACTTGCTGTGCGTAGACTTTGAACGTGTTCAGTAGCTGGGTCAGGTCAGCACCCGGCACCGAGCCGGTCTGCGACCCGCTCGGACCAACCAAGAAACGCCCGAAATAGGCTTCCAAGCGGTTCCGCCGCGGGTTCCCGTCCTCGTCTACAAACATTTCCTCGACGCCATCGCCGAACAAAAACCTGACAGGCATGGACAGGAGCTCCTGAGCCACCTGCAGATTCGTCAGCGTTCGCGCCGCCGCATCACACAACTTGTGGATCTCTTCAATCTCACTCCGCCCCTCTTCACCAAGGCGAATCTGGTTCACAAAGGGAATCACGGGGATACCATCGAAGCCGTGCTCATCAATGCTGGTAAGCACCTCGAATCCGTCGCGGATGGAGAAGAATCTAGTCACGCCGGGCTCATAAACCGCCTTGTACGTATCCAAACCATCACGGTAAGTCTGCACCGCCTGGACCAGGCGGCCTGTAGCGTCTCTCCGCAGTTCAAACTCATCACCAGCGTGCACGGAAATGTGCGGGATAGATGGGTTAGAGCCACCGCCAACGACCATGAATGCCGCGCCAGAGACTAGAGCCTCCGTCAGCGCCAGCGTCAGCTTCGTTCGGAAATTATTCGCCTGCAGGATGCGGTTCAGCTGTTCAGGAGCCTCATCCTGACCGCCATTTCGCGAAATCGAGAAACCATCAAGAACCAAAGACTCGACCAGCACGTCCACTGCCAACTTCGGCCAGCCCACCTGCATTTCGAGAATGCGGACGTCAGGAGGCAAGGACACGCCGATAGCGTCCAACCTCGCTTCGCCGTTATAGTAGTTCTCCCATTTGCGGGGGTTCTTTACAACACGGCCCATTGACTACCTCCCTTCTTGTCCTTCTCAGTCAGCCCATGGAGCGCCAAAGTGCACGCCACCAAAGGAGAAATATCTTGGCTTCGATCATCACGCGTCCAGCTCCATAGCTCACTACCACCTTTAGAACGTCGGCAAGCCTGCACAGAATCATCCAACTCCTCCTGACCGGTATGTCTCACCTGAGCGCGACCCAGCGCCTCATAAAACGCGCCGCATGCCTGCTGATACGTGCGATGGTCAAGACCTCGCATCATCCGTTTAGTCTTCGGTGACGATGAGATTACGTCCGTGGTCTGTGACCCCGCCGTGTACACCATCGCCATAGGTTTCCACTTCCGTTTCAGCTCTTCTAGACGCTGCGGAACCCAATCGGTTCCCACGCGCCTGTCGATAACCTCGATATGGATGTTCCCGTCAGCCCGACGAGAAGCCAAGGAAATCGTCGCCACATCACGCAAGGGCGTCACGTCAACGCCAAAGGCCATCTCCACACCAGCGCGGGACTTCTTGTCGAGACATTGAGCCCAGAAATCAGCAGGGATAGCCGACGCCGAGCCAACCTTCGACCAAATCCCGAGCCTCTCGCGCTTAAAGTGCTCGTCACTCATCGCCAACCGCTCCGAAGCGACATAATCGGGACTGATTCGGTACCCCAAAGCCGGGTTAGCCAAAGCCCAATTCCTCGGGTCAGCCGGATCAGCCTCAGATGGCACTGACCACTCATAAAACGCCAGCTTCTCCTCTTTCTCAGGGCTAAGCGCACGGTCTCGAAGCCCCTTCAAGACCTCAGAATCAGGCATACCCGCAGAACTCGTGTACCAGATCTGCGGGGACTCATGAAGAGACTTCGAAGCCAGCGTCGGCAACATAGATGCCTGCGCCGACCTCGACAAATCGAACGCCTCGTCAAAAACAACCAAGTCCGCGGTGAAGCCACGCGCGGAGCCGCTACTACGAGCCGCAAAAAGGATGCGATTACCATTCGCCGCCGTGAAAGACATGCCCGCATTGCCGGTTTTAATGCCAGGAATCTTCCCGTGGGGGTCACCGTTGTACCCCTGCATGTACTCAACCAATTCACTATTGCGAATCAAAGACTCAAGTCTCTGATGATGTTCGGCAGCAGTCTTGAAATGGTGCGCCGAATGCAGCGTGACTTTCTCACCAAACAAAAACATTGCCGCCAGCTCACGAGCTTCAAGGATGGAACCCTTGCCATTCTGTCGAGGAACGATAAGCCCAACTTCAAAGGCCTGCCAGCGCCCATCTGGACGCTCAGCCAGCGAACCACGGAGCACATATTCCTGCCAGGGGTCAAGGATAAGACCTGCCATCTTTGCCACAGCAACCGCTTCATCACCTGCAGAGCTGACGTGGAGTGGTGTCACGTCTATGCGAGGAGTCTGAGACCCCATCAGCTGAGTCGTCTCAGCCACAGAGCCTCACCTCCTTATCCGGCGGCTTGCGCCTCCTCGATACGACGCCGGCGAAGAGCCGCCAACTCGTCAAGCGCGCTCATCTTCGGTTTCACAGCCTCACTCAGCTTCGCGATATCAGCCGCAGCCTCACGCTCAGCATTCAGCAGAGCCGCCACATCACGAGGCCCAGCAACAATCAGAGCCGCGCGAGCCTTGTAGAGGCGCCACCGCGCGGACTCCAACGGGTCCTCATGCGTCGGCACAGCCACATCACGGGTCGCGCCGTAGGCGACCATCTGCTCAACGACCACGGAGCCAGCTTGTCCAACGGCTCGGACAACAGGCGCAGAATCAGGAGCACCATTCACGGGTTCCGGCGGCCGCTCCGCAGCCTTACGATCACGCGCCGCCTTCGACGCGGCACGCTCCGCAGCCTTACATTCCGGGCAAGGAGGCTCACCCCGGCGACGGTGACGCTTCGCCGCCGCCGTAGTCCCACACGGGGCAAGCTTGCGGCTCTTTTTCTCAGCCATAAATCCCCCTCTCTCATGGGAATTTTTGGGTTATGAGCCCCGTGGGGGGATGTCACTATGACCGAAGGGGGAAACTTGACCCCATAGGGGGTAACCCCCCGGGGTACGTTTCCCAATCCGTCATCATCTGAAAACCAAATCCGTTTCGTAGTCATTGAACAAAAAGCTGTTTGGATTCACCATGCTTGCGTGGTCTTTGGCGCTCGTACTTGGTGTGCGAGTCGTTTGCGTCCGCGTCGGCTGTTGCATCGTCGGTGTGCTGGTGCGAGGTCGCCGAGCAGATTGCCGCCGTTGGCGAGTGCGTCGAGGTGGTCGGCGGTGAAGGCCAGCGGGTGAGTGTAGGGCAGGCTCATATCGATTGGTTTGCCGCAGAGGTGGCAGGGCCAGCCGTTGTCGTTGGTTGCTTTGCGGAGTGCTGCGGCTTTGGCGCGGTAGGTGCGGTCACTGTATTTTGTCGCAGTCGTCACAGTCGCACCTGCTTCCGATGATGGCGCGTAGTCGAGCCTTGCTGATGGTGAGGGAGAAGTAGCTCTCGTTTTCGAAGATTGCTTGTCCCCAGCTGATGTCGACGTCCCATTCTGTGGGGAATCGCTTTTGGAGTGTCTTGAAGATTTGTTCTTCTTCTTCGTCGGTGAAGCTTCTGCGGCACATGGTGTCCTCCCTAGATAACGGGGGGTGTAGATGAGGTTACTGTCACGACAATAACGACTTGTTTGTCGTCAAAAATCTGTTGCTCAAAGATTATTTCGCTGGCACCTGGGTAACAATCTGAAATCAGTGCCAGCACCTTCTCACGTTCTTCGTCCGTGAGGCGTCGTGTGTGCATTGCGTTTCCTCTAGGTCGTGGCAAGGCATAGCGTTACAAGGGCTGTTGCGAAACTCATCACTCCTGCAAGGATTGTGGTGAAGAATCGTGACGCCGTTATTTTGAACGTCAGTGCGGAAGCAGTAACTGTCAGGTTTGTGCCGATTGTGGCGGCAAAGAAGGCGATTAGTATCTGCATTTTCACCTCTTTGGGAACAAAAAGCCCCCGACACCTGACGGTTACCGGGGGCTTTGGGCACAGCTGTGCCCGATAACTTTTATTTTACGAAAATTTCCGCAGCTTGCAAGTGGGCGAGCCGCTTGATTGCTTCATACCCTGTCTCAGTCCAGCCGCAGGCTCCGCAGCACGTCATGACTCGGGTCGAGGGCTGTTCCTCTGGGCGGACGATGATAGCGAGCGCGTCGTCTACTTTTGTGGTGCCGTCGGTGAGTTGGCGGGTGTTGGTTGCTTTCTTGCATCGGGGGCAGGGGGTGTTGTGGAGGTGGACGGTGGTGTGGTTGAGGGTTCGGATGCGTCGTGTCCATTCTGTGGCGTAGATGGTTGCGACGGTTCGGTTTTCGTTGGTTGCCCATTCTCGGACGGCTTGTTTGAGCGTGGGGTTGGGGGTGGTGGTGTGTGGGGTGGTGCGGTTGCGGATGTCGTGTTCAAGTTCGATTGCGTCGAGGTTGCAGATTGCGCCGGTGTTTTTGTTTTTGCCGCTGCGGCCTGTTCCGTTTCTGTCGGTGACTGCGATGCGGAGTTGGTCGAGGAGTGGCATTTCTTGGATGACGGTGGGGGTGCCGTCGTCGAGTTTGCGGATGCGTGGGGTGCCGTCGCAGAGGGCGGTGATCATGCTTTCGAGTGTTGGGTTGGGGTGCATGGGTTGCTCCTGTGCGTTTGTTGGGTGGCGCGGCGGCTGGTGTGGCCGCCGTGCCGTGGTGTGTGGTGTGTTAGTTGATGGGTTTGTAGGTGTAGTTGGGGAGGGTGGGGTGTTTGGTGGTTAGCTCATTGGATTTGTAGTGGAGGGTGTAGTGTTCCCAGTTGGTGGGGAGGAGGGAGCGGAAGAGGCGTTCGATTTCGTTGCGGCGGTCTCCTGGGGTGTTGGGGTCGTAGTCGATGGTGGCGCACATGATGGGGTGGTCGGGTGCGGTGTTGGTGTAGATGGCGAGGCGTTCTAGCATTGTTCGGTTCCTTCCTTGGTGAGGTTTTCGGTTTTCCATTCGAGGTATCGCGCGAGGCGTTCGAGGTCGAGCGCGTGTTTGACGGTGTTTTCGTCTGCTGCGGGGTTTGCGAGGATTCCTTCGCAGAGGGTGTGTACGTGTGAGGTGACGTAGCGGGCTTGGTCTGCGAGGTTGGTGTTGATGTCCTTTCGGGTGGGAGTGTTGTGGGGTTGGGGGGTGAGGAGGTCGTCGATGCCGGGGACGGTGTTTGCAGAATCGGCGAGCGCGGGCGCTGCGGCGAGCGCATGACCGCCTGCTGTGCCTGCGGTGCGGGGCTGGTAGGTGGTGGGGACGGGGCCGGCGAGGAGTTCGTGTTCGTGTTGCTTGATCCAGGCGGCGGTGTTGAGGCGTTCGGTTTTGTTGTGCTTGAGGCGTGCGTACTTGATGCGGCGGGCGAGCGCGTTGGTGGGGGCGTAGAGGAGTTTGTTTTTGCCGTTGGAGGCGTATTCGATTCGGTTGTTGTCGGGGATTTGGGATTGGAGGGAGTTGCCCTTGTAGCCGGCGGCGCGGGCGATGTCGAGGATGCACCACCAGACGCGGGTGGGGTTGTGGAGTGCGTCGTGCTGGACGGCGAAGCGGATGGTGTAGCCGTTGTGGGTGGTGGTGCCGGGGAGGTAGGTGTTGGTGTTCATGGTGTTTCTCCTTAGTGGGTGGTGGGCTCGATGATGATGCGCACGCCAGGGTTGGGGTGGAGCTTGTCGGTGTAGTTCTTGGTGGCGATGAGGTGGGTGCATCGTGCGTCGTCGTCGATGATGTCGGCGGCGGTGAGGGAGTCGAGGACGGCTCGGGTTAGTTTGTCGACGTCGGGTTTGACGGCGTGGATACCTTTGCCGTTGGGGTCTCGGTATCGGGGACGTTGGGGCGGGGAGAACCTGAAATCGAGGTAGATGGTGAAGGGGCCGGGGACGCGGCGGCCTGCTGCTTGGGCGGCGAGCGCGGTTTGCAGGGTGTTGCGCCAGGGTTTGAGTCTTTTGTTGGCTTCGATGAGGCGAGCGCGGGTGCCGTGTCTGATTGCTGTTTTGGAGCCTTGGGGAATCGGTGTTCCTACGATGAAGAAGGTAAGCGGCTCTGGTTTGGTCATTGGGTTGTCCTTAGTGGAAGAAGCTGCTGACGAAGGTGGCGAGGATGATGATGAGGAAGAACGCGGCGGTGAGCCAGATCTGGGTGTTGCGTAGCTTGTCGCTGAGGTCGGCGATGCGTTGGTCTTGCCAGTTGGCTCGGCGGTTGGCTTCCTTGAGAGTTTCGGTATGTGTCTTGAGTTCTTCGGTGTGTTCCTTGAGGCGGGCGGCGGTTGCTTCGGTTGAGGTGTCGTAGGCGGTTTCGAGGGTGGTGAGTCGTGCTGACAGGGTGGGGCTGTTTTTGACTTCGGTGACGGCCTGGGTGAGGGCTTCTCCTGCGAGGCGCTTGATGTCGTTGTAGCTGGTGGGCTGGCTGTTGGTGGTCATTGTGACTCCTAAAGTGTTGGGTGTTTAGAACGGGGGCTGGTCGGTGGTGTACGGGGTGGGGTATGCCGGTGCTTGCTGGTATCCCTGCGGCGAGCGCGGTGCCGGCGTCTGTGCAGCCGGTGCCTGCGGTGCGGGGTGCTGCTGGTATCCGTTGGTGGGCTGTGCTTGGTATCCGTGGGGCGGGTACTGGGTGGGTACTGCGGGGCGCGGTGCCGGGCGGCCGGTGGATCCGATGGGTTTGGGGTTGGTGGGTACGATGCCGACGACGGATGCGATGAAGCGGAGCTGGTTGCCTTCGGTGCCGTCGGTGCGGGTGTAGGTTCGCATTTCTTCGATTCCTCGGATGATGACTCGTGCTCCCTTGGTGAGGTTTTCGGCGATGGTTTCGGCGTTCTTGTAGGCGGCGACGCGGCGCCAGGTGGTGTTGATGGTCTCGTAGGTGCCGTTGTCGAGTTTGCGGACGCGGTTGTCTGCGACGGAGAAGTTGCAGACGGTGCCGCCGCCGGGCAGGTTGTGCAGTTCGATGGTTTCGCCGACGTTGCCGACGATGGTCAGTTCGTTAGACATGGGTGAGGTCCTTTCCGATGGTGTTTGCGATTGCGTGGACGTTTGCGGCGTTAGCGTTGGTGAGTGCCTTCAGCTGTGGGCGGGGGTATGGGGGTAGGGGCTGGGCGGTTCCTCGGTGGTGTGGGTCGAGGGATTCCAAAATTCGGTTGTAGCGGTTGATGAGGGCGGTAATGTTGACCCAGTCAGTCTCGCTGTAGACGTCTTCCTTTTCTTCGTTGATGAGTGCCATGAGGCGGGTGAGGGTGCGCTTCTTGTGGGCGAGCGCGGCATCCTTTTCCTTGAGGCGTTCCCAGGCTTTGGCGATGTCGGGGATTTGCGGTGCCCCGTAGAGGCGGGTGGCGTAGAGCTCTTTGATGAGGTCGGTGCTGCGTTCTGCGGGGATTTCTCCGACGAAGATGCCTGCGGCGGCTTCCTGCATGGGGTCGAGGGACTCAATGCGGGTATCCGTGGCGATGAGCAGTAGCCAGAATTGTCGGAATTCGTCGAGTGTCATGGGGTGCTCCTAGGTGAGGGCGTAGTAGTTGGTGGGTGGTAGTTGTTGATGAGGGGGGTAGGGTGTGTTGGGGTTGAGGGCGTTGACTGTGCCTGCTGCTCGGCGGGCGAAGCTGCCGGCGGCAGGTTTGACCTGGTATGAGTCGGGTTCGTCGAGCCAGTCGTCTTGGTTGAGCCAGGTAGCGGCGTGCTTGATGTGTTCCTCTGCGCGGCCGAGCTTGATGACGTATTCGCGGTAGCCGGCGGCGGCGGTGTTGAGTTGCTCTTCCGTGCCGCCGCGTTTCTTCGCTTTTTCCCAGGCTTTGAATGCGGCGGCTTTTCCTCGGTTGGAGGGGTAGATCTTCCAGAACTCTTCGAAGTTTGGCGGGTATTCGCCGAGCGGCCGCTTTTTGGGCTTTGCAGGCTTGGGGGCGGGCTCTGTCTCGGTCAGCTCGAAGAGCTGATCATGAGTGTTATCTTCCCTTGGTTCTCTTCCTTGGTTCTCTTCTATTGTTAGTGTGCGGATTTCCGCATAGGGGGTATGCGGATTTTCACATAGGGGGTGTGCGGATTTCCGCATAGGGGGTGTGCGGATTCCTGCATAGGGGTGTGCGGATTCCGGCATAGGGGGTGCAGGCTCCGTCATGGGGAGCGAAGTCGGCGGCGGGACAGGCTCAGACAAGTGGAGAAGGTACCGATTTGAACCCTGCCCTCCACCCTCGAGCTCCCGGTTAATCCGCGTGATTATTCCCTTCTCTTCGAGGATTCCTAGCACCTCCCATACGCTCCGGTAATAAATCCCCGTCATCTCACCGATACGTCGCGCCGACGGAAAGCACATACCCGTAGTCGCGTTCATGCAATCAGCGAGTGCCATCAGCACCACCTTTTCACGCGGGGTGAGTCCGGTGACTTTCCACGCGGCTATGAGGTGCCCGTAGCTCATGTCAGCACTCCGATTCGTTCGATGTTAAGTTCGCACCGCCATTCCGATGCGGAGGGGACGATTTTGAGGAAGGTGACCAGCCCTGCGTTGCGCAGCTCTTTGCAGAGTTTGTTGGCGGTGGGCTGGGAGATGCCCAGGTGTTGGGCGAGGCTGGCGGGGGAAAGGTCGCTGTGCCCGTTGGTGTCTGAATGGAGGGTGATCCAGTAGAGGGCGCGGCGGTGGGTTTCGCTCATGCGGCAGTTCGTGGCTTGGTCGAGCCAGGTGGCTTCTGCAAGGGGGCCGAGGATATCTGCGTCAAGCATGTTCAAGCTCCATTCGGCAGGAGGGGCAGGGCGCGCATACGCCGGGTAGTTTCGCCGGTGTGCGCTGCGGGGTGCGGTCGTAGGTGATGAAGTATCCGGACAGGTCAATGTCGACGGTCTTGCCGCAGAGAGCGGCGGCGCGGTGTTTGCCGTAGGCGGCGGCCTGGACAAGGGCGGCATGCTCGACGGTGTGCATGACGTGCCGCATGGTGACTCCTAGGGTGGTTAGTGTTTCTTGGTGAGGCGAGCGCGGCGGGCGCTCAGCCAGGCTTGGAGGTTGTGGAGGTTCTCGATGTCTCGGGGGCTGTCGAGGGTGTCCTCGGGGACTGGGTCGCTGGTGGGTGCGGGGCGGTAGATGAGCTCTGCAGGTGCCTTGGTGGAGCCTTGCATTTCCTGTGCCTCGGCGTCTCGGCGTTCTCTCTTACGTTTCCGTCGGTTGCAGATTTTGCACCCGTCGGTGTACGCGTTGATGTCGCCGCCGCATCCGCTGCAGATTTTCCGCGGGCCGGGGATGCCTCTCGGGTCTCCCATCCTGAGCCAGTAGTCGTGACGGTGGGCGCAGCTGCGGCACCGCTGGTTCCTCGTCAGCCATGGCTCGCCGCACATCCGGCAGGTTTCCGGATCCGGTGGACGCAACGCCCGCTTATCGCCGGCACGCCGCCATGCATTGTGGCGGTTGGAGCAAATCCTGCATCCACGAGTCCGCTCTTCGACAGGTGCCCCGCAGCTAGTACAGGTACTCATCGCGATTCCTTTCCTTCATGTCGTTCACCCAAGAACCCAGCAGAATGGCGGGCGCTGCGGGGATCAACGAGGCGACGAGCAGTACGCCGCGGATCCCGATATCTTCCTGAGCGCTCGCGATACCGGCGATGGTGACGGTTGCGATGACAAGCGCCCAGATGAGGAGTTTGGTGTTTCTGATGGTGCGTTCCATTGGTGTTTCCTTACGGGACGATGAGGAGAGCGAAGATGGTGAGTGCTGCGGAAAGCCAGATGATGGTGTTGACCCATGCGAGCTGGATGAGTCGCTTGTTGGTTTCGTTGAGCTCGTCGCGTAGGAGGTCGGTTTTCTGCTGGAGGGCGTCAGCGCGACCGTTCACCTTGTTTACGTAGGCGGTGAGCTGGGCGATTGCCTCCATGTGTTCCTTGCTGGTGTGTTGGAGGAAGGCGACGGCGCACTCAACTTCGGCCTGCTTGCGTTCATTCCTGGCGACGCGTTGCATGGCGTGGGCGACATTCTGTCGGGTGTAGTCGTTCTGTTCTTCGAGGCGGTCGTGCCAGACGATAAGCCTGGTGTTGAGGTAACAGGTTGTGTTATGCAGCTCGGCGGCGGCGATGTCGATTCTGGCGATGTCGTCGATGATGCCTTCGTGGTTGTCGATGATTGTCTGGATGGCGGTCTGGCGGTGCCGGCGGCCTGCTGCGCGGTCGCGCTTGGTCTTGGTGGCTGTCATGGCGTGTTGTCCTTCCTGACTGGTGTGGGGTGGGCGGTTAGGATTGTTGGTATGGATTTCTCAACTCTTTTTTCTGGCGGTTCAGCGATTGCGGCTATCGTCTCTGTCTTTTTCGCGATTGTTTCCTGGTACCAGTCCCTTGGCTCGAAGAAAGCGAAGGCTAAGGCTGAGGAGGCTCACAAGGCGGCGTTAGAGATGCGTGATGCCGCGGTTCGTGCTGCTGAGGCTGCGGAGGAGCATGCCCGGCAGATGGAGCAAATCGTTGCTGAACAGCAGAAGCAGTCCGAGTCTCAGGGCAAGATTGAGTCTCACCTGTGGAGGCCCACATTTGAGCTGACTCCGGATAGAGGTGGCACCTACCTGCTGCGCAACGTCACTGGTGAATCTGTTGAGGTTCTTGAGGTGGCGAATCTCGATGAGTTCGTCCGCTGTGACCAGGTTCAGCAGGTGTTCCGCCCTGGAGAGTCGCTACGCATCTTCATGTTTGGTGCTTCCGGTAAGCCGTTGCCGTCGAACCTAGAGCTACGAATCCGTGGGGTCGATGAGGTCGTCCCCGTCCCGATTCGCCGATAGCTCACGTTCCTTTTCTTCCTTCTTCTCTTCCCAGGAATCTTTGAGCGTCCTGAAGCAGAAGAATCCGGAGACGATAGCGCCGGCAACGCTGATGAAGAAGCAGACAGCATTGAATACGAGGTTGAACTGGTCGGGTTCCATTAATGTTTTCCTTCCTGGGTGGTTAGAGGGCCATGAGCTGGTTCTGGCTGTGCCGCATGAGGTGTTCAGCCATGCGGAGGATGCAGGCGTCGACGACGTCCTGTGAGAAGGTGAGGCCTGCTTCGTCCTTGATTTGGTCGGTGGCGAAGTGCTCGTGGAGTGTGATGCCGCAACCGGTGGGGCAGGGCATGTGGATGTTCATCCGGTGCTTGAACAGGGGGTTCTCGACTAGTTCGAGGCGCTTGTGGGTGGGGTGGGTTCGTCTGCGTGCCCACCAGAGGTTGGCGGTTTGGATTGCGAGTTTTGCTTGTTCAGTGAGCTTGTCCCATGCGGCGGGGTGAGCATCTTTGATGTGGGCGGGGGCGGCTTCGGCTGCGGAGATGTAGGGGCTCTTGTTGGCGGGTAGCTTGGCGTAGGCTGTCTCGCAGATTTCGCACCATGCCGCCGGTGTGGTTTGGCGTGTTTTGAGGCGGGAGTCGTGGCGGCTGATGATGGGCATTCGTACCCACCAGATGCCTTGTGCGTATTTGGTGGCTAGTTTGTGTGCCACGTCATTGGCGGTTTTCATGGTTAGTGCTCCTTATTCGTTGGTGGTGTGGTTATCCCTGCTTCAACTGGTCGAGTAACTTACGAATCCGCTCCTCCCTCTTCTTTTCTGCCTCTTCCTCCTCCTCTGGGGAGAGGGGTAGGAGGAGCCCTCGGATGGTGAATTCTTTGACGTCGATTCTGGAGTCGTAGGTGATAGCCACTTCGACATTTCCGAGGTGCATGCCCGCTGCTATCTTCCGGACGATGTCGATGTTTCTCTCTCCGATTTCTCGGAGAAATTCGCCCTCATCGTGTAAGTCCATCGCTGGGTTCCTTATCCGTTGTTGGTGTCGTCGTGGGAGCTGGCGTGGAGCCTGGATTCTTCGAAGAGCTCTTTAAGTGCATCTTGGATGAATAGGGAGCTGAGTGATTCAACGTCTTTGGTTTTTTCCTCCCCGCAGGTGACGCATTTGAGCTTGAGGACCACGCCTACGACCTTCATGTTTCGGGTGAGGGGTAGGACGGTGATGGTGAAGGGGGAACCTTTGTGTTCTTTCATTGGTGTTTCCTTAGTTGTTGGTGTGGGTGACGGGTAGCTGGCTCAGCCAGGCGGTGACGGCTTTGCTGGTGTAGTAGACGCGGCCTCCGCGCTGTCCAGCACTGGTTCGGATGAACTCTGGGCCTGTGCGTGCCGTTCGCCAATCGGCGAGGGTGGCGGCGGAAACGCCGAGAGCTTCGGCGAGTTCATCGGGCGACCAGATGGTCAGTCCCTCGTGTGGGATGGTTAGCATTTTTACGTCCTTTACATGTGTATAAATCCCATACTAGGGACAAGGGGGTAAAAAAATTAAGCGGTGGTTAGTTCGGGAATGTGTTCCTCGAAAAACCAGCCAGGGCTCACTTTGAGTACTGCTGCCAAGTTCCAGAGCTCGGTGGCTCGGATTGGCGAGTTGTGGTTTTCAAGGGCTGAGAGTCGAGCTCGGCTAATGCCTGCTTTAGATGCCACCTCTGTTCGGGTGAGTTTGGTCTTGGCGAGTGCGAGCGAGAGATTTTCCGCTAGGATTTCGCCAATCTGTCGGGTGCTCATGGCCACCCTCCTTTCCTGGTGTTGTAATTAGTTTATGTCTCTGGTTTGGGACAAGTCAAGCGAAAATCTGAAATTTTTTAAAAATCTAGATTTTTTTCTTGTTTTTATATACACTGAGTGCATGAAGCAAGAACGTAAAACCACCGCAGGCCGCCGTAGTACTGGCCCCGCAAACCGCTTTAGCCAACTGCTGAACGAGGAACTGCGCGCCGCGCAATCACGCCGCCGGCTGACTCTGCGGGCGCTAGAGGAATTGTCAGGGGTTAGCCGCAATCGCCTTTCCCTGACTTTGAACCTCGATTCGTCCCCGCTCAATACGAACGAGTTTGAACTCATCTGTAGGGCGCTTGATCTGAGTCCTGCTGAGGTATGTTTCCGCGCAGAAGCGGCATTGCAGAAAGAACTGGCGGCAGAAACCTCTTCAGCGTCTGATAAGGAACTGGCTGCGCAGATTTTGGCACGTGCCGAAGCTGCAAGGCAGGCCGGATATGCTCTAGCCGCACACCCCGCAGATAAGGTCATTACCGACGACGGCAACTGGACAGCATAAGACAACCCGCGGGCGCGAAGAAAGGGATAGCGCACCCGGCAATTCACTGAACTTCATGAACCAAATTCCATATAACCCCGAAACGCATGCGAGCCAGCTTGGTATCCGCATCATTGACGCCTGCCTACCTGCAGGCACACTAGCGCTCTGGGACGAGACAACAAGGACGATTCTCGCAAGCCCAGGACTACTACACCGCCAGCGCCGATGCGTCATCGCACACGAACTGGCACACGCCGTCAACGGCGACACTCACGCCCCCATCGACGACGTTGCCGCGCGCAAACGCGAGCGCAGGGCAGACCTGACCGCTGCCGGCTGGTTGCTTGATCCTGTTGCGGTGCGGACGGCGTTGGCTGTGTCACCCGATTCTTTGAACGCTGCGGCGGCTGATTTAGATGTGACCCCGAGGATTCTCTCTGCGTGGTTGGAGGGGAGGAAAGGAGAAAGATGGTGAGGGACCCGTTGCCTATTGGGTCGCATGGTGTGATTACTGTGCGTCGGCTGAGGGCGAAGACGTGGCGTGCGCGCACGTATTTTCGTGATGAGCGTGGGGTGCGTCGTGATGTGACGGCGCAGGCGGCGACTCGTGCGGCGGCTGAGACGAAGCTGAAGCTTAAGTTGGGGAGCTTGCCGGCGGCTGGTCAGTCGGTGAACGCGAGCATGACGATTCGTGAGGCGGCTGAGCGTTGGCTGGGTGGTTTGGATAGTTCGTTGTCGAAGAATACGGTCCGGAACTATCGGTTGTTGGCGGGTGCGGTGAGTCGTGATTTGGGGTCTCTGCAGTTGCGTGAAGCGACGGCTGGTGGGTTGGATTCGTATTTGGGGTCTGTTTCTGCCCCGTCTGCGCGTCATAATCGGCGTCTGGTGCTTCGCATGATTTTTGATGAGGCGGTGCGTCTGGGCGCGGTGCCGTATAACCCTGTGCTGTCGACGAGGTCGGTGAAGGGGTCGAAGAAGACGGTGCAGGCTTTGAGTCTGGAGCAGGTTCAGCAGCTCCGGTCGCTGGTCTCTGGTGATTTGGCTGATTTGGTGGATGTTCTGCTGGGTACGGGGTGCCGCTGGGGTGAGGGTGCAGGCCTGCGCTGGGAGGACGTTGATCTGGACGCTGGCACGGTGACCGTGAACGGCACCCTGATTCATGGTGCCGGATGGCAGGCGGATACGAAGACTCATCAGTCAAGAACCCTGCAGGTGCCGGCGTTCGTGGTGAAGGTGCTGCAGAAGCGGCGAGCGCAGGCGGCGACTGATGCGGTGTTTGTGTTTGAGTTCAGGGGCGCGCCGCTGAAGTATAACTCGAGTCGTGCTCAGTTGAAGAAAGCTTTGGCTGGGTCTGGGTTGGAGTGGGTGACGTGGCATGTGCTCCGTAAGACGACGGCGACGCATCTGGATCAGGTGTTGGGTTTGTCGGAGGCGTCGGTGCAGTTGGGGCATGCGTCGGAGGCTATGACGCGGGCGGCGTATGTGGCGCGGTCGAGTTCTGCGGCGTTTGCTGAGGCGTTGGAGGGGTTGGTGGCGTGAGGTCACTATTTACTCCCTATTTTGTGTACCCGTTTTCTCCGATATGGGCGGCGCTTCTTACTGGTATATGCGGTGGTTGATTTTCGCTTGACTTCGTGTTTTTCCGTGATTTAGCCGGTTAGATACCTGTTTATGCCAGTCTCATTTTTGGGCGCTGGATTATAAAGAGATGTTCACTATTGTGCTTTCTTCCCCTGTAATTTCAAGGGTTAGGTG
>ERZ773234.78-NODE-78-length-29791-cov-5.026769_pt1 | contig 29791 bp, 26 predicted proteins | sample MGYA00580523_ERZ773234 | MGnify/ENA primary metagenome ERZ773234 (study PRJEB29015, sample SAMEA2738167) | human oral metagenome | biome: human oral; feature: human-associated habitat; material: saliva | place: China | collected 2262 ...
TATGTCACTTAGACCCGCTGTTTGTAGAGATTGAAGATGTTGAAGGGTTTGTGGAGAATATTGAAGAATCGGAAGAAGCGTCTAAATAGAAAGAAGGAAAAATAATGGTAAAAACTACTACTGATACAAAAACAGCTAGAGGATTGTATCTTGATTACGTCAAGGAATTGATTCGTGATCTAAAAAATTCCAAGGATTGGAAATTTACAAATAAACCTGCGGATCCGGAGCACAAGTTTATAACTTTCACAGGAAACGAGGAAGCTTTGATTATAAACTCTACCGAGAAAACTATTCATTGGGTAAAACAAAATTTTGTAAAAGGACTTGTGCATCGAGTTAAGACAACAATGATGGTTTCTGGATTCATTTATTTTCTTGATCACCCTCTAACTAATCAAGAGCGAGAGCGATTTACTTTTAATGATTTAATAGATCTTACTGTTAAATCTTTGAGTAAAGATATCCTGGAAGTTGACGAAAAACAGACAGGATTTTATCATCAACTTCAATTTTTTGATGATGGAAATTTTTCGAGAATGGTTGAGCTTGTGGTTCTAGATGAAAACAAGAAGATTGATGATTCGGATGACCGGTTGCTAAAAATAATCAAGGATTATTTATTGTCTGAAGAAAGTACAGAATATCTTCTCAAAGAAAAGGAACCTGGATATCTTTGCTCTCTTTTATCTTCAGTCTCAAAAATGAGTGACAAAAAAAGCTTTTCTGCGGTCGACAAGATTCTTGAATTTTTCCCTAGAGACATTCTTTTAGAATCGCTTATCTATAGATCAAAATCTCAAGATCCGTTTTATAGTGAAATGTTGAGAACATCTTACTGTAGCAAAAGACTATACGAATTTCTTTTTGTAGAAAGCAACGTGGATGGCGTTGATGATCTAAAAAGCCTGAAATTGATGTTCACAAAATTTTTCTTTATAGATCAATATAAAGGAGATGACAAACAAGTAAAATATCACCGAATCAATCCAAGCCTTTTTGAGTTTTTAGTTAAATTTCTTAATTTTAACTTAAAAGATCCAGAAAATTTAAAAGTTTTTGAAGATTTAAGATTTTGTTTCAAAAAAGCACTCACATTTCTTGATGAGTTAGAGCAAGATCCAATCCTAAACATTGTTTCCCGACAACACGAAATTTCGGGGATCTATTATTTTGATCTAGCAGTTTCACCAAATATTCACTTAGAAGAAGTTAATCTTTTAAAACAATTTTTGGTGGAACCTCTGCAACACGCAAAAGAAACAACGAACATCCGTTTTGTCTTTTCACAAGAGAGCCCTGAGCTTTCACTATTCTTCAATAGCAAATATTTCGAAAGTAACCTTCGTCACTGGGTATATAATCCTTGTAGTCGATATAGAGAAGATTTTGAGGACTTTTCTGAGTTACTTAAAGTTTTAGAGGAGCTATTCAAATCCTTCTCTGAAGTTATAAAAGAAAAAGACCGTTCTGAGCTAGAACTTTTGATGCTAGATTTGCAACGTTGGAAAGGAAAACTTGACTTCTTTGAAAAAATCAAAAATAATCAAATAGAATGTTTTGTGCCCTAAAGCTATTACAATAACAGCTTTTTATTTTTATCTTTAATTGTTATAGCTGCAAGATTAAGCTACCTTTAATAATAAAAGACAAAGAAAATTTTCTGTGATTATTGCAGAAGAAAAAGACATCAATTCGAGATGTCTTTTTTGTTAAATTAAACTAAATTTTGAGATGGTAGTTTTGAAAAAAATAGATTGAGAGTCGAACAACCCGTACTCAGCCATTGAATTAAATAATTCAATTTCTTTATTTAAGAAACAAATCTTTTCTCTGACTTCTAAAGGATTGTTTGATAATAAAGCGAACAATTTTACAATATAAGAATAATAACGTTGTTCTTGAGAGAACAGAGCTTTGCACGAGTAATTATCTGTTATTTTTTTTAAATCTAAAATTTGGATTTTAAAGAAGCAACCAGATTTGGCTCCGTCTAAGAATAAGTCATTATAAATGACATCAAACATCTTAGATTTAAACTCGACAGAAAATAAAGAAACATTAATCGGCTGTTCCTTGTTGTTGTTGGCAACTTGAAAAAGTGCTTCAAAAAGAAGTTTAAGTGCTTTTTCAGGCAGTTCTTCCTCATCAAACGCATCTAACAAACTATTAATATCAAAAGAACATTTATTATCAACAAACAATTCCTTGAAAACGTTGCAGCATTTTGCCTTAATTTCTCTACCAAATTCAGAATCTTCTAATTTCTTATCTCCATCAAAGTATTCAGGGTAGGTATTTCTTAAATAATTTAAGAGCGTTGGTAGATTTTTTAAGTCTGAAATTTTTTGAGTAAGATCATCTTCGTGTTCTATCTTATAATCAAACAAATATCCTAGATAAGATAGAATAGTTGATTTAGTACCAACTCCAAATGTTTTTCCGACTGCGACAGCACTTCCCCACGCATCTTCTGAAATTGTACCGGGAAGTTCGTGATAGTCGTTCGGGGCAGAAATGAATTCCTTTTTAGAGTGCTCCAAGTAGGGTGTTAGTACATTGTACTGAGATATACATTTATAATCTCCAAAGATGTCTTCCCCATCTAAAACAAGAAATTCATCGGGTTTTGTGGATATTTTATTATTAAAATAATCCCACCCCAAAAGAAAGTCTTCTGATAGATAAAATGGGAATACTCCTTTAAAGCCACCAATTTCGGCAAACCCCTCACGAATTAGCAGATTATAATTTTTGTCAAACTTTCGTTTAAAAAATTGCTTCTGAAGAATCTGTAAAAACTTATCAGCATCTGAAATCTTCAGAAGGTTATTTTTACAAAAATCTTGAAGGGGAACCCCACTGTTTGGATCGATTTTATTCAGATAATCGATGTTGGGTTCGATAAGCTCAAACAAATCTACAACACGAACTTGATTCCGAATCTCCATCAACTTCTTGCTTGAGATTGAATCAATAAAAATTCTATTACATTCTTTTAGATCGTCAAAATCTCGAAGTCCAAATTTCAACTTGTCCTCTTCTAGATCAAAGTACAACCAGATGCCATCGTTACGATGTTCAAACAAACTAAAAATAGAAACATCAAGTTTTTGTGATTTGAAATCCTCAAATGCTCGATAAAAAAATGTTCTAGGTACGTAATTTTTAGAATCCTCAAAGAAACTAATAATTTCATCCTTAACTTGGTCTAAAAAACCATCTTTTCTGATGTTGTTGTGTAGCTCTTGTACCTTCTGAAGAGCTAGAGCTTTTTTGTTTTCTACATCTAGCTTAGTTGAAATAACCATTTTATTTTCCTTCTTTCTCTGTAATAATTACAGTAATATTTTATTTCTCTAATTATATCAGTAACTAAAAAAGTTCAGGCAGTCAAAATCCTGAACTTTTGTTGTAAAATTCTAATTTTTCAAAGAAAAATGTTCTTCTAAAGCTAAATCACTAAAATTTGATTTTTCTGATAAACTTGAAACAGTCTTAACAACAGCCAATTCTTTTTCATCTAGGTAAATATTTTTCTTTAACTTTTCGTCAAGAGAGGTCAGATTGTTCCAAAATTCTAACCAAAATGTTTCTTCTTCTTTTTTAGGAGAATCAAATAGCCCCTTGATGTTAACAACGTCAGACGACGAATCTTGCTTAATGAGCTTGATTTTAATTTTGTACCCACTAGTAATTGCTTGTTTAAATACTTTGTCGATAAGAAATGAAACAACTTTGTTGGTTGATTCTTCGGTACTTTGGTCTACAACTTCAGCAGCAAAGAACGTTTCACTTAATCGATGAATCAAATCAAATAAATCAAATTCAACCAAACTTCCTTTAGCATTTGATGGGCAGTTGAAGTAAACTTCTGTTAATCGATAAAGAAGACATTGATTGTAATCAGTCTTTATAACATCGTGCAAGTCATCTCTAGAATAGAACGTATCCTGATGAAATTCTAATTGTGGTTTTTCGAAAACCCGCAGACAATTATTTTTAATATATCCTTGATATAAAATTGTAGACAATCGCTCACGGATTTCGATCCAATTAGCTTGTGAACTGATATCCTTATCAGCATCAAATATTTGAGAATAAACTTTATCCTTAAATAGAAACTTAACCAAATTTCGGATGTTGTAGGTAAATATGTAGGACTTATTTTTCATATTGTTCTGATTGCTGTCAATCCATTTATCAAGATTATACAATAATACCTTTGTGAAGTCCACGCCACACGCCCCACAACTGTCAAAAAGATTATCAAACCAGTAACATCTATTTTCATCCATCTTCAAATCGAACTCATATAGTTTGCCAATTTCAGAATCTAGATATTTTTGTAAAAAACTATATTTATCTAGCATCTGAGTTAAATCATCTTCCTTTCTAAGATAGTGATTAAAAAGTAAATTATTTTCAAAAAAAACTTGTTTATAATCTTCATTATCTGATAAGTAGAAAGGGAACACATTCACTTCTGAATTACCAACAAGAACTTTCTCAATCTTTCCATCTTTCATCAGAGAATTGAGATAGGTTTGAAATTTTCTTGAAATGATACCACGGATAAACTCAACAAAATTATTTTTATCTAATACTTCAAACATCTTACCATCTTCACCACCAAGAAATTTTAAAAATTTCTTGGTTTTTGTTAGACGGCTTTCTCCGCTAATTAGATCAAGAATCTCAATTTTACCCAAAACAACCCTTTTGATGAAAAACTTTTTATCTTCGGGGTTGATGGTATCAAAAGTTATCTCATCAGTATCTAGATTGTAGATAAAGTACTGACAATTGATGTGGGTATGTAGTTTGTAGTTCAGATCTTGCTTGGATGCTCTACGTCTGATTGCTTCACTATTGTAACGTTCCTCGAAATAAACACTATACTCAAAGTATTTTACAATATCATCAGAAATATCTTCGAAAAACCCAGGATCTCTCAGATTCTTGTTAAGTTTCACAATCTTATCTAGTGAATCAGAAACATCAGACTTTCCGATTTCAATCTTTTTTACCATTTTGTCCTTCTTTCTAATCTGCAATAACAACAGATATATATTTTTTCTAAAATTATATCAGTGGGTAGATTATCTTTACTTATATAATTTCAGAAAAATATTAGTTAGTTTTTTAGCTAACTAGAAAGAAGGAAAAATGATGGTAAAATCAATTAATAAAGATTCTGAAGGAAATATTGGATCATCCGAGTTATTAAGAAGCTACAAAACAATTCTTAATTTGTTTAAGGATGACACGGTAAAATCTGAAATTGTTGAAGGATTTGAAACTATTCTTGGTTTTAAAGATTTGCTTGAAAGTATCGATATCGATAATTCCGGCAATCGTCCGTTCAAGATGTGGGCAGAGTATTTTTCAGAAAACAACATCAGCTCAAAACGTAAATTAGATGATGTTCGTAAAGATTTCGAAGATAAAAAACTAAATCTTCCCGAGAGTCTAGAAAGTCTGCTTTTTATATACTCTAACCCAAAGAGTCCTCATCAGGATGTGGTACGTAGGATTAATTTGTTAGCTTCAATCTACCTTTATTACAACACCACAACAGAAAGTTTTTACTGGGGTAAAGCTTTTGAGAGCTACACTGACGGAACAAGGGTTCACTCTCTTGAAGATGAAGCAGATGTTTGGTGTATCGCAAAGATCATCCCAAGTGATTTCTTTCCACTATCTCTAACAACACTTAATTCTGGTAAAGCTATTCAAAAATTTTGTTATTTGTTCAAAGAAAATTCTGTATCAAAGGAAGACTTTTTTGATAAACATTTAAAGGTAGCTATTGAACTTCAATTAAAAGAATTTATAGAAAAATGGTCTCTAGGGGATAAAAAGTCACACGGAACCTTTTTGAAGATATGTCGAGGAATTATTCCGGCTTCCTTTATTAATTCTTTTGATTTGAAAAAGAATCTATTGGCACTCGTTTCTAATCAACCAAGAACTCACTCGCTTACCGGTGTACCAACGGTTGATGATCTAGAAATTTCTAATTTTAAGAACAGTTATATCCAAGAGATGTTCAGAGAGATTTTAGATGTTAACGTGCTTCTCCCAGAAATGAAAAAATTTGGAACAGCAAATAACATCCGAGTACTAGCAGATAAAAATTTCGTCAAAGGTTTTTCTGACTTGTCTCGAGATGAACAAAAAGAACTACAGCGAGTTTGGGTTGAAAATAAATACTCAACTGATATTAGGATAAGCACACTCAACGAGTTCTATCCAACAGATTCGATTGTAGACGACGTGATTGATTTCTTAGATAGAAAAATTTTACCGGACAAATACCAAGATTCTTTAGATTTTTCAGAAATCAGTAAATCTTTTTCTTTTTCTGAAATTAATAAAGATATTATAGCTCCAGAACTTAAAGAAAAGCTTCGAAACTCATTAACCAAACGAATAAATCAAATTAGTGAGCTTACGGTCGATTTAACTAAAGTTTTGTTCTCAACAACACCGAAGTTGTTCGATGTTAAGCAAAACACATTGAGTTTGTTATATTTTTTGAACAAAGAAGTTGGTTTGGCAATGCCGTCAAAAATTAACGTTGTTTTTTACGATAGCAGTCGCCCAAAATATTGTTGGAATGATTTAGATCAATTAACTTACCACAACACAAAAAGTTCGTATCTTTTTAAAGAAATTGTGCAGATATCAGAACTTGATTGTTTTAAAAATAGTGAGTTGGTTTTTATTGACAAAACCAATAACAATGTTTTATTCGAAAAATCAAAACAATTTGAAGATTATTTAGGAGATGTAAAAATTCTTCCTAATACAACAGAAATTAGTTTCAGGGCATCAGATAAACTTGTTTCACAAACTGAGAATGATGTTCTTGTTGAAATTAAAAATATTGTAAAATTTGCTTTTGATTTAACAGATAAAAAATAGGGACCAAAACGTCTCTATTTTTTGTTTATCTTTCTGTTATAATTTCAGAAAAAAAATAAAAATCTGTATTTAGCTACAGTAGAAAGAAGGAATAAAAATGGTTAAGAAAACAACCAATTACGCAAATGTCAATAATGACTTAGTCCTCAAATATTACAAGGATATTCTTGAATTGATGGAGCAGAAAACAAGTCAAACTGAAATAACTAGAGGGTTTAAAGAAGCTCTAAAAATAAGTTATTTTCTTGACGCTTACGACATCGATGATAATGGCAATCAACCGGTTAAGGGTTGGGCAGCAGAACTTATAAAACATCGAACATTAAAAGAAACAACAGCGGTTGACGAAAAGCTTCCAGATCTTAAAAGGATTTTTGAACCAGGCTCTGCACCTTATAAAGATGTAATTCAAAGGGTTGCTAAGCAGACTCCTGTTCATCTTTTCTTTGATATTGATAAGAAAGAATTCTTTTGGCTGGATGATTACAAATATCAAGATCTAACCTTTCAAAACAACATCAACGGCAAGTCCAATACTTGGAAGATTGCATCAATCTACAAAGATGACCTTCCATTTAAAAGGGACAAATTGAAATCTAAAAACAGTGTAAAAATGTTTAGTTTTCTTTTCGGAGATAACATCGTTTCAGACGAAGAAATTTTTGAAATTTTCTTTAATAAACGTATCAAAGATCAACTAGAATCTTTTGTTAAAGATTTCGCTCTTGAAGTGGAAGATGAGGAGACTGTATTTGCAAAAGTAAGGTACGGCTTCATCCCGGCAAAATTTGTAAATAAATTTATTTTGGAACGACAGATGAGACTTTTTATATCTACAAAAAGTCAAGAACGGGAACGACTGTTCGAGATGATTGATGAAGATAAGATTGTATTGGATGAGTTTAAAAATAAATACTTGAAAGAGGCTTTTTGTAAAATTTTAGATGTCAACATTCTTCTAAAATTGTTGAAGCCATCAGGAGGAGCGGACTATATCAGAAAACTTGCTCTAAAAAACTTTATCAAAGGTTTTTCTGATATAGATCAAGAAGAACAACAAAAGTTACAGGTTGAGTGGATTCGATTAGGGTACTCAAGAGATGTTGACCCCGACTTCCTAGAAAACTTGATTTCTACAGAAGCTACAGTTGAAGAGATTGTTTGTTTTTTCAAGAGAATGTTCCCCGGTCAACCCGACAATCCAAGTAGATTCAAATCCTTTCACCTTGGTGTAGGCTTTACAGATGAGCTAAAAACAAAGGTAAGAAAGTCTTTGTTGACTGAAATGAAACAGATCTCAGAAATAACGGTTCCGTTATCAGTATTTTTATATTTTAAAAATGAAGATTACAAATATAAAAACACAAATCCAAATCCAGGATTAGAAATCTGTTACAGCACCTTAGAATTGATGATTAACGTTCAGGACTGGATGAAATGGGAGGATGTTTTCCCACAAAAAATTAATGTTATATTAGATGACAATCTTAAAAGTATTTACAACATTGATGGTAAAGGATCTAACTACTACGCAGAGCCACTATCAAAACTTTTTGTGGATATTAAAGATGTAATCTTCAAAGATTATCACTTTAAAAACTCAAAATTCACCTTCATTGATGGTTCAGGTGACGATTTGTTCTTAAAAATATCTAAGAATTTTGAACATTATTTAGGTGACATCAAGATCTTACCTCATCAAGAGATGAAATTCCTTGATGAGTCAACAAAATGTACGTTATCAAATGATTCATCTTTTAAAATCACTTATAGAAGTTATCTAAATAGATTTTCAAATTAAATATCTATTTTAAAGGAAGTACTAATTTTGGTACTTCCTTTTTTGCCAAAAATCTGATACAATAAAAGTGATAAAAAGTAATTAACTGAAATAATAACAGATAAAGAAAGAAGTGATAAGCAATGGTCGTAAACAGCAAACAGGTCGAGAACGGAAATATTCAAATTGTAATTGATACCTACAAAAAGATACTTTCCTTACTCCAACAAAAAGAAATTCAAGAAGATTTCACAAATCAGATACTAAATATTTTAGATATTAAAAATCTTTTAGATCTTTTTGATGTAGATGATTGTGGGAATTTTGTTCTACGCAATTTAGCGGAGTACTTATATAAAAATAAAGATATTATTTCTGAAGAACACCAATCTTTACTTAAACAAGTAGATGAATTCTTTGAATGTACTAGTGAGGTAATGCTGGGTACATCAAATACCTGTAAAATAGCTGAGAAGATACAAAGTAGGTTGCCAATATATATATACTTTAATTTAGATAAAGAGAGCTTTTTCTATTTAGATGTAAAGTCTGAAGTTAAATTCAACTCAAGATCTCATCTTCAAGGTTTATCTAATAGCTTAGTAATTTATCAGGTTAGTCGTGATCACTTTTTTAATATTTTTCTTGATGCTTCTAAAAATATTAACAATAAATCAGTGAAAGATAAAATTCTTGCTTTCTGTTACCTTACAAATCCAGATTTGTTAACAACAGAAGAAAAGTGGTCTTTATTTTCTGAAAAAGTAAAAGAGAGTCTTAAAAACTTTGTTGATGAATGGATTTTATACGATAATAATCGTCAACTTGATGTTGAAAGCCAAGTAATGAAAATGGTCTACGGAGATGTTCCGGCTATCTTTTTATCAAAAGATGTTATAAAAAAATACTTTTTGACTCGGATAAAATTTTTACCATCTGGACTAGAAGAACTGATCCAAAGACTTTCACTTGTGCCATCAGCTGATAGGTTCAAAAATCAATATATAAAAGAAGTTTTTGAAGAATTGATGGATGTCGACATTTTGTTTGACTCGTTACGAGTTACTTCAAACGCAAAATACATTGATGATTTTGATAAGTACAACTTTATAAAAGGATTTTCTGACTTACCAGAAAAACAAAAGATAAAGTTGAGACAGGACTGGTTCTTAAAGGGAGACTCTTGTATCACAAACCTATCAGAATTAGAAAAAATATTTACAACACAAGAAATTGTTGATATTTTTGATGGTATTCTTAACGTCTTTCTTCCAGGAAACACAAAAGAAGATCTAGTTAAGATTTGTGATAAATTTCCATTTTACAATGATATTGAAATCGACCGTAAAATATCTAGCCAGCTAAAAATAGAGTTAAGAACTCTTGTTGAATCTAAATTTAGTGGGGTAGAGGAGTTGTCTATAAATTTCAGAGACATCAAGGAAATTAGTGATTTAATCGATAAAAATTTTGGCGTTGTTGATGACGATTTTACTTCTAAAAATAGAAATTCCGGACTGTACTTGCTATTTATTGTTAAACGTTTGGGAATCAATCCTCCTAAAAGATTAAATATCTTACTAGACGACCAGATAGCAAGTCGTTTTTGGATGAGGGAAGATACACCCGTTTTAACTTCTTTTGGAACAGTACAGAATTTATTTCAAAAAATCAAAGAAATAAACAGTCTAAACTTTTTCAAGAATACAGAAGTAATCTTTGTTGACCAAACGGATAACAACTTATTCTGTAACAAAGCAAATATATTCAAAAATTTCCTCGGAAATATCAAAATTTTAAGCGATAAAACCCATCAAATAACTCCGGGGTCACTTTCATCCGAATTTAAAGATTATATCGATCTAGATTGCTTGTCAATCCTGATTGAGGATATTTTAGATCTAAAGGTTGATTAAAATAATTGGTTCAATAAAAAAAGAAAAGATTTGAGCGATCAGGTCTTTTTTTGTATTTTCCACTGATATAATTTCAGAAAAAATACTCTGTATTTATAACAGAGAGAAAGAAGGATAAAATGGTAAAAACATTAAATAGTGATGGAAAATCAAAAACTGGCATTTTCAGACTTTCTGAAGAACAGAAAAAGATTTATTCTCTTTTAGATAACAACGAGGACGTTAAACTCTCGATTTTAAATGGGTTTAAGGAGAAAATTGAAAAGACCAGCTACCGTTTCCTTGACTTAGATGAACAAGGGAATCAGCCGTTCAAGGAATGGACTCGTTATTTAATCAAAAATGGAATTAATTCAAAGCGAAAGATTGATGAAATTAAAAACTTCAGGAAGTTCGATGATGTCACACTTCCTGTGGATTTATGTGACTTATTTACTGAAAGTTCCGCTGATCCCTACAAAGGTTTACTTTCGAAGGTATCTAATAAATTACCAATCAACATTTACTTTGATTTAGACGAAAACAATTTTATTTTTGAAGTAGGATACGGTAGTTACGATTACTGTTGGCAGAATAAAAATAACACCTGGCATCTGTTAAAACTGGATAAAAAAGATCTTCCTTTATCAATCTCAAATCTGAAATCAAAAGATTCAATCTTAATATTTTGTTATTTGTTAGGAGAAGATGGACTTGTAAGCGATGACGATTTCTATGAAATTATCAAAAAGCTAATCAAAAAAAGTGTCGAACGATTTTCTCTGGAATTTTCAAGCAACAAAATAAGTGACCGTGATCTTTTCCGTGAAATGGAAAACCAAAACCTCCCTGCCTTATTTTTAGATAAATCAATAATCAGGAAAAATCTGCTAAAAGAGTTGAGCTCTAAAAATTTTTATTATGAAAAAGATAGGGCGGCCAAGTTCTCTTCTAAAAAAATTCAAAACAGTCACGTAAAAGACTCTTTTGAATCAATTCTTAACGTTGATGATTTAGTTAAAGGTTTTTCTCGTTTTGGAAACGCAGATGTTGTGAATCTGATTGCGAATTCAGATTATATACAAGGTTTTTCTGACTTAACAGAAGAAGAACAGGCTGAACTAAGACGAGATTGGATTGACAAAGGGTATTCCTACGATGTACCTCTTAAAATCTTAGAAGAGATATATCCTCCAGATGTTTTGTCAGATTGGGTTGTTAACTACTATATTTCTGTAATTTTTCCAGGAGGTAGTGGAGATAATAGACAACAAACCGCTTTCGATCTTGACGATTTTCAGGAGCTAACAAAAACTACTGAATTAGTTAAAGATAAGTTGATTAAAAACTTTAAATCCATCTCAGAGTTAAATTGTACATTTGAAACGTTAGTTGATATAGTAAACTTTATAAATTTCGAAAGTGTGCACATCACGAACACCACAACCTTACTTTTATTTGCCAAGAATATTCTGGGATGTGAATCGCTAGAAAAGATAAATGTTGTGATAGATGATAATTCGATTTTGGGATACAACTTTGAAAAGAAAAGTCTAATCTTTGATAAAACCAAACAAGCTGAGTTTTATTCAAAGATAAAACAGGTTACATCTTCCAAAAAGTTAGATGGCATCTCCATCTGCTTTGTTGACCAAACAACAGATTGCTTGGTGAAAAAATATTCATCAAAATTCAGTGAGTTTTTGGGAGATGTTCAATTGTTAACAGAAGAAGATGTGTTATTAAATGAATCCAACTTTTCTGTTGAAGTGAAGAATCAAAGTATTTTTGCGAGAAAAAGTTTTGATTTGATAGCTAAAATCTTTGATAAAAAGTAAAAAAAGACCGTTCAAGGTCTTTTTTATTTTTAATCTCTATTCTTACGCTTAGAAACCAGTTTTGCAAGTCCAAGGACTGCGGATCCGGCTCCCACACCAACCATTGGTGCTGCGAATTTTCCTGCATTTACTCCAGTTTGAACTGGTTTTTTAACATCCAGCTTCTTATCTGGAGTTTTAGTTGGAGTTTCAGTTTTTGCTGGAGCTTCAGGATTCTTCTTGTAAACGTGGGTCACGTTACCATCTTTATCCTTGTCAGTTCTTACAAATGTCCAGCCTGGAATATCCTCTTTAGGTTGTTCACCGTCCTTTGTAGGATAACCAGGAATTGGGTTTCCACTTTCATCTACGTACTTAGTAGTTGTTTTCTTAGGGGCTTCAGGAGTTGTCACTTTCTTGAAGTAGTGAATCATTTCCTTACCATCTGGGGATGGTTGACTCTTAACAAAAGTATAACCCGTGATCTCGCCGTTAGGTTGGAAGTTATCTCCTTCGAACGGAGTCTTAAGGTCATCCTTCGGATTTCCTTCCTTACCTTCCTCTACCCAACGAGTCTTTTTCTTATCTACATCATCAACCTTTGGCGTTGGTTTTGCTTCAGGAGTTTTTTTGTAGATGTGGCGAGTGTTACCATCTTTGTCCTTTTCGGTCTTGACGAACGTCCAGCCAGGAATATCTTTCTTAGGTTTAGTACCTTCTTCTGTAGGATTCCCAGGGATTGGGTTTCCACCTTCATCGACGTAAGATGTGCTCAAAACCTTCGGAGTTTCGTACTTGAAATCGATAGGTTTAGGATCTTGGGCGGTCTTGGTAGGTTCTGTAGGTTTTACAGGAAGGTTTGCAACTGCAACCTTAGAGTTAAAGGCGAACCAATACTCTCCTTGTGTCTTTGCCTGAGCATCTTTTGATTCGTTCACGATGTCGAATTCGATGGTGTCTCCACTGGCGAGAATTGCAGCACCAGCTCCGTACCAACGGTTCGGACGATCTGGACCGTCCCAGTACCCATCCTTATCTAGTGTCGGATTCGCACCAAATCTTGATCCATTTTCCTTGCTATCATTATAAACAGCAGAGGAAATCCAGTCACCGTTTTTCTTAACTTCAGAGCCTGAAATAGGAACAAATCTTGCGTTCTTGCTTAGATTAACGACACTCTCCCCGTGTCCGGTACCAACCTGAGCTTTACTGCGATTCAAGCTGTTTAAAGAGAATACCGCAGGGTCTTTATCTGTAAAAGTAATAAGTTTCCCTTTAGAATCGTAAAATTGAGCTTTGAAGTGAACGTTGCTAGTGATTGTTGTGCTAGCTGCTGCGTTGTTCTTCAAATGAACCGTGATTGTAGGATCTTTAGAAATAACTAAGTTATCACTTGCGTCGTTTGCGGTGTAAGTGTAAACAACCTTGGATACCTTGTCCCCACGATATGTTGTGTTAGTTAGGTTCTCGTAAGTTGCAGTTAAAGATTGACCTTTTGATAAGTTGTAGGTAAAGTCATCTACTTTTTGACCGTCTTTGCTGGTGATTGTCAACTTAGCGTTAGGCTCACTTTCAAAGATAAGTGATTGAGTTAAAGCTTCACTCAAGTAACCATCTTTGGTCTTGTTCTTTTCTGCATCAGCAACCTTTTTGTTGTAGTCGTCAAGAGCTTTTCTGTAATCCTCTTGAGCTTTCTTATCCTTTTCTGAATTAGCTTTAGATGCTTCTACATCTTTCTGATACTGATCAAGTTTTCCTCTTAACTCTGTAACTTTATCAGCAACGTACTTTTCTGCTTCAGCTTTAGATTCAAATGTCTTTACGCCCGATGGTTTGATATCCACCCCAGCTGCCTTAGCTTTTGCGATTAGCTCTGTAAAATCTTTTGGAAGAGCAATATCTGTACTAGTACTAGATACGTTACCAGCACCGTTTGTGCTAGATACAGAAACTGGTGCAGTTGTTGCCCCTTGTTCTGCAAATACAGCACCCGACGGTAAAGCTACACCTAAAACTGTAACCAAAATCGCACCTGCTCCAGTTGCACGATTCTTGATTTTATCAAAATTCTTACTCAATTAAAACAAATCCTCCTTGAGTTTCTTCTGTTAATATTATATTGTAAAAAGTCCCAATAATATTAGTGCAAAGTCATCGGTTCAAAAAAAGAGATGATTAAAATCATCCCTTAATTCGTATCAATCCTTATTTTTGCGTTTAGCAACAAATCTCGCTAGTCCTAGTAGACCAACACCACCACCAATGGCAAGTCCTGGAGCTACCAGTACGCCAGCACCAGCACCGGTTTTAATTGGGTCTTTCTTGTCAGCAGTTTTTCCTGAATCAGATCCAGATGTTTTAGTGCCACTATCTGAATTTGTTTCAGATTTCTTTTCGCCTGTTTTAGATTCAGGATTTTTAGCATCTGGTTTTGTTTCAGAATCAGATTTTCCTTTATCTTTATCTGTTTCAGATGGTTTATTATCTCCTGGTTTTGTTTCAGAAGGTGTGTTCTTATCGCCTTTATCAGATTCAGTAGGTTTCAACTCTGTTTTAGTTTCAGTAGGCTTCTTGTCATCTCCTTTATCAGTTGCAGAAGGTGTTAGCTTATCTTCTGGCTTAATTGGAGTTGAACCGGTATTTTCTGAAGGTTTAGTGTTTTCTGATGGCTTAGCCGGAGTACTCGGCTTAGTTTCTTCCGGTTTGTTTTCAGCTGGTTTTGTTGGTGTAGCCGGAGTACTTGGTTTAGTTTCTACTGGTTTATTTTCAGCGGGTTTGTTTTCAACTGGTTTTGTTTCAGTAGGTTTATTCTCTGCTGGTTTTGTTGGAGTAGCTGGAGTTGCTGGTTTGGTTTCAGCAGAATTTTTGATTGCTTTGTACTGAGCTTTGATTGTTTTGATTCCAGCAGCGATGTTACCCTTAAGAGGGGCAGAGTCTTTTGCAAGTCCAACAAACTCGTACCCATCAATTTTTACTGGAGAAATATCGTAAGCTGATCCTTCAGTTTGGTTTGAAATAACAGTGTTTTTCTTTTGACCTGGAATCGGATTACCAGCCTCATCAACTAGTTCTAGAATGATAGAACCAAGTTTTGCTTCTCCTTTGTCGGTTCCAACGCCATCCTGGTCGAAACTCCACAAGTTCTTACCAATAACTTTTGTGGTATTTTTTGCAAGATGACCACTACTTTCGAAGAAATAATGTTTCCCGTTGTACTCTTTGAGTCCCTCAATCTTGTTTTGATTGATGATTCCTTTGATCCAGTTCAACTGATCTTGGTTGAAAATCATTCCTCCGTTCTTACCGGCGGAGTCACTCATTCCGAATTGATGAACTCCCATCACTTTGTTATCAGAATTTAGGACACCACTACCACTCATTCCAGCGAGTGTTGTGTTAGGAACAAAATAAAAATTATCTTTTGGTGCAAGATTTTCTGAAACAACATTGTGAGAATTTTGTTCGTAAAGTTTCCCGATTACCAAAGGAGCGGTAATAGTTTGTTCTTTTGTACCAGGATAACCAATAATTTTAACACCAGTTCCGTTACTCATCTGTTGTGGAGCACTTACGAGATCGTTAAAGTCGTATCCCTTAACAGCCATCTGAATCGGTGTGTCAACCACAACAACTGCTAGGTCAACTCCATATTTACTAGGAATAGAAGCACCTTTTTCCTTTTTGTACTGTTCTTTGTGATAATAATGAATATTTTCTTTTTTGTAATCAAAACCAACGCCAGATGTTGGAGCTCCTTTACGTTCTGTATTAGAACCTAAGTAGTACTTCATATTATCACCAGTTGTCTTAGAATCTGTCCCGTCATCTTCCAAGAAGTTGTGGGCAACTGTTACGAACACGTTTGGAGCAACAAACATTCCTGAACCAGAAACTCGAGAACCTCCTCCAACGTTTTGAAGAAGAACGGATGCGTTGTAAACCGGAGCGTTAACGTCTACGCTCTTAAGATCGTTACCACCATTAATGACGGCTTGATTGGATGTTTCAACATCTTCAGAATAAATAGTCTTCTCTTTAACAGGTGAAGCTACTTTACCACTTCCTGGATTGTATTCCAGTTTTTCAGCCTCTGTACTTGTAGAAGGCGATTGTTTCTTTTCCTGTTTATCTTTCAGAACAGACTCGGTACCTTCTGCAAACGCTACAGGAGATGAATTTGTTACTGTATCAATTACAGGAGATGCTGCACCTGCTGTAATCAGTACCAGTGCTGAAAGTGATGTTAATCGTTTTCCTTTAAAACTCAAAAAAAATTACCTCGCTTGATTTCTTTATTAAATTCTATTTTCTATTCTATTGTAACATTATTTTGCAGCCACTGCAAACTTATCAAATTAAAAAAGGGTTAAAAGCCCTTTTTATTTAATATTATTTATCTAAATCTATTGTTATTGTTGAAGTTGTTATTTTGATGTGGTTGTACCCCGTGATTCGAGCCTTGTTGCATCATCGTATTGTTTTGATAAGGATTGAACTGTTGTTGACCTTGTTGAGGGTAAAACTGACCTTGTTGATGTGGTAGTTGTTGTTGCCCAGGTGGAATCTGTTGCATTTGTTGTTGAGCTTGTTGTTGACGGGCAGCAGATTCTGCACGGCGACGTTGTTCCTCAGCTCGCAACTGTTGGATTTTGTCAACACCGTAAAGTTCTGTATTTTTCATCCACAACTCAGTACTATTTAACAAAGAGATCAAAGCAAACATTTCGAATCCAAAGGGAGTCTTCCAGTACGCAGATAAAACTGTGTTTAGCAGGAGCAACCAGAACATTATCCATTTTGCTAGACCGACTTGTTTTGCATTTTCTTTAGTTGCTCCAGCAGCAAAAGTTCTGATTATATACATTATCAAGAAGGGAATCGACAAAATAACAAAGCCAGAGTTATAGAACAAAATTCCAAACAAAGATCCAAGTAGTAGAAGTACTAGCATCTGGCGATAGGAAGACTTTGCGTCCTTGTGTAAATTATTTCCAGATAGGAACAAAAGCTGTTTAGCTAAGCTTTGTAAATCCAAGTAAACCTTATCCACACGAGGTCTGATATATTTCTCGGTATCACTAGCGTAATCTAGTGGATTGAAATAACCTCCAAAAACAATAACGGCAATTAGAAAGGCAATGTTTGGGATAATATACCAAAACGTACCGTTAAATCCTCTAAGAATTGTGTTGATTATTAACAACACAACTGATAGAGAAACAGCAAGGTAGTTTCCCTTGAAGATGTAAAGTCCTCTTGACTTTTTAAAACTTGGTGGAGCTTCAAGTTTTTCCATCTCCTTGTTGAACTTCTCTTGTTGCTGTTTAAAACTTTCATCTGTCTGATTCGGACCAGTAGGCTGATTTTCATTAATAGCTCTACGTCTATTATCCAAATAGGTTGCCCCACCACCAGCTCTAGTAATGTTGTTCGACAATAGAATTTACCTCCTGAAATGTCTTTCTAAACTTATCAACAATTCTAGCCCCTTCTGGTGTAAAAGTTGTCAAAGAATCTAGCCAGCCCATTGTAGTTCTTGGTGTCACTTGATATCCAATTTCCTTAGATAATTTATCCATCCAAGAAGTAGCTTCGTTCTTTGATTTTGATAAGTCCAAGGTTTGGGTTACATCTGCATCCTTGAGTATCGCTCTAGACAAGAACAGTCCATCTTCAACGATTCTATCTAACCAACGATTATCAGTGGAGTAAATCAATTCTGAAATTACTTCAGTTTGTAGATTGTTTAGTTCTTTAGTTGTAAAAGCAAAGGCTCTCAAGGCTTCAACTGCTACAGCTAAATTTTGTTCTTCTGAAGACTCAACATCGTAACCTGCGTCGTGAAACATCGCAGCAAGTTCCAAAAGTTGCTGATTTTCAATTGATAGTGTATTAAACAATGGGTTTTTCTGTACACGATTAAGTACAGAGCAAATGTGATCAAAGTTGTGATAAGGATTTCCTTGATCTATTTTTTTTACAAAACTTTTCGCTTTGCTTAGAGTTTTATTATCCATAAATACCCCCAGTTATCTGTTTTGATTTCATTCTTTCGTAATATTTATAGTTGTCAATTTTTGGAAAACGTATAAAAGCTAATTGTGCAAAATCCAGTGTCTTTTTTATCGAGTCAGATTCAATGATCTTAATATCTCGATCACGTATCTTTGACAATTCAGACCTGGTTTCCTCAACTTCGCCACGTAAGTCATCTAGAAGTTCGTTGACCTCTTGATCAAATTTTTTTCGTCTAAAAAGTTTTTTTATATAAAGATTTAGATAACCATTGTGCAACAAACCATTATCTGTCTTAACAATCGTTCCAGTCTCAAACAACAGCTTTTCCTTATCTTCCAGCTCTGTGATTAAAGCCTCTCTATAATATCGCTCAGAAATTATCTTGTCCCACGCTGGAACAGTTACAGTGTTAGAAAAAACATCCCAATAAGCTAGTACAATTCCATCTGTTTCACCGAACCCAATACGTAGTTCTTTGTTTTTAAGAACTGTTGCAGAAACAACTAAAATTTGTTCCTGAGAAAGAGAATAGATTTTTAAAGATATATTTCTAATAATGATATTTATCAGTTCAGAGCTAGAGACAAATGGATTGGTTAGTAAAAACCTTCCCTTGTCACTAGTTAGGACCTGTATCGGATCCGCAGCATTATCTAACAACTTTAAAAATCGGTCAATTTCAATTGTTAAATTGTTGCAGAGACTGCCAAGTCCAGAACGTAACTTATCAAATTCCTCGAACTGGTTAGGCTCACTAGAAATACTCACATCTCCACCTCCTGACTTTTATTTTTGAGCTAATTGTGGTGTTACTTTTACACCTGGAACCTTTATTACTTTTACTGAGTTGTCCATCTTAGAGATTACTAGGTAAACATCGTGAGAATCACGCTCTCTAGCTGTAATAGTTACAGAACCATCTTTCCCGGTCTCTACACGACCAATCAATAAATTATCGTACCCTTTAACGCCGTACTCTCTCAAAATACGTCTTTGAGCTGGTTGAGCGAGATGTACGTTGTAGTATTTGTTAAGAGTTTTTCCGTTAACAGAACTTAGTCGACTGTATTGCTCGTCAACTTTGTACTCTTTTCCATTAATCTTGAATCCCACGTCGTTCAATTTTTCCACTGAATCAACCTTTTTAATTTTTCCAGAGTCTATCAAGTACAAAATTAGCTGAGCTGCAAGGATCGTGTTATCCTTTTTGACTGAATTAGTATCTTTTGTGTTTACAACATCAGTTAAGATTACTTTCTTGTTATCAACATCGTAAAGAACAACGTTCATTCCGGCTTTTGTTTGATAAGTATAAATTCCAGCGATATGACCTTTGTAGTTGAAGTTCTTGACTAACGTCCAGTTTGCAACCTTAGAAATGTCACTTTTCTTTTTTAAGTTGGTGACGAATTCATCTCTAATTTGTCTCTGAGCGGTCTCTTCCGTTCGAAGAGATATTGTGTATCCTACTGCAATCGAAAAAACAACAATAAAAGTAATTAAAATTCTTCGTATCCAAGGATTTCGAATATCTCTTAAACGTTTAACCTGTCGAACCTTGTCAGGGTGAAATTTATCTTGTATTTTCTTTAAAAACTCATTTAGTTTGTCCAGATTCATTTAATTCCCCCGTCACTTCAGCTTCAACGTCTGTTTCCCCTTTCCAGAAAACAGAGCTACCAAATTCTTCTTGAGATTTCTTTGCTTTTTCTTTTAAAACTGAGGCTTGTACCTTGCCATCCTTTACATTCTTTAAAATATCTTTAGCTTCTGAACCTAATCCAGACGAAGAATTATCCTTCTCAAACTGTTCAAGAGCTTGAAGTTGTTGTTTCGAAAGAGTATAAGTGCCATCTTTATTCAAAGACAAATTCGGAGTTTGTACCAAACCTAAAGCAATATCGTGATAGATTCTAGCTAGAGATGCTAGATCAGAATAATATTTAGATGTTGGTGCAATTTTAGATAGATCGGTAATTCCTTTTCGAACTCGTTGATAAGCTTTTTCTGCCTCAATAGGATTAACCTTCCCATCTTCAAAAACTTTTAGTTCTTGAGCTTCACTACCAGTAGAAATAAGAACTTGTAATTCTTTACTAGCATCTGACTTGTTTTCGTTCAACAAAGAAAAGTCTGGAAGTGCTAATATAAAATCGTTCGAAAGCGAAACTGGAACTAATTTTTGATCCTTTATATCCTGAATATACCCGGACACCCAAGCTGAATTTTTTCCAGCATCTAAGGCATTTTTTGATTCTCTCCGGTTATAATCAATCTCCCCACGCATTACACTACCAGTGGAGTTGTAGTAATAACTAGCATTTTGAACTGATGTATAAATAAGATCCATTCCTAACTGACGATGTGCAGAATCAAGTTTTGGAAACCTCTTGATAAGGTCTGAGTACACTTCTTTAGGTTTGGTATTATTTTGAACCAATTTCGTCTCGGCAGAGATCAAAGATGTTTGCTGAGTTTGTGAAAGCTTTGTTATAGTAGATTCCGGTCTGGTCTGTTTTAGTGCATAGTATCCTACACTAGAACCCGCACCTACAGTAATAACAGCTAAAATTAGGTTTGTCTTTGTTAGAAAACGATTCTTTTTTATTCGCCCTGGCATCAGTACCCTCCCATTTTATTTCTTATTCTTATTTTACATTATATCAGTTTTCTGATAATTTTGCAAAAAAAGAAAAAGACCACAAATTGGTCTTTTATCGTTAAACAAGATCGCCACGTGACAAGGCTTCTTTAAGCTCTTTATCACTGCCAGAACGACTTCCAATAGTCTCAAGTACTTCCTTTGATTGGGTTAAGAAGAAGTATAGGTTGGGATTTTTGTTTTTATCAACAGTCAAACTGTCGAGGTTCTTGTAGTGCTTAAATGAAAATTTTTTCACAAGAATACCTAGTACCTCGATAACTTCACCACCAACTTCTGAGCCTGAAAAACAACATAGATTATCCAATAAGTTATAAACAATAGCTTTTGTGTGATCGTTAAAACTGTACAAAATTTCGTCCTTTTCACCCAATAATTTTTTAGCTGTGTAACCTATTAAACTTGTATCTGTTTCAGTTTGTTCTACCCAAAACGGTCCTTTGTTAATAGCACCAGTAGAGGATGATACCAAAGCAATCTTTGAAAGATTTTTTTGCTTTATTTCTTCGGAATTAAAAATGTAATCAGTCTTAGGGTTGCTAAGTAAATCAGGAATTAAGTGATAGATAAACTGTCTCACGTAATCTTTTGCTCCTGAATAAAGACATCTGTCGTTGTACATCTGCTCACTAAGATTAGGATATTTAGTTTCAAAACTAAACAACAGGCGTTCCAAAAACGCTGTTAAAGTAATTCCCACTTTTTGGGATATTTTTTTGTAAAAAGATGTTTTTGAATAGTTAAAAATATTTTCAAAATCCATCGACGAGAAGCTTATAACTTGAAATGAATCTTTCCAATCTGGAACTTCTTTACTTAAAGTTTTAAGGGATTTGAATTCGTCGTCTTTGTCCAACATATTGAATAACGAAGAGTCCTCGTAACAAACTTTATGAAAATTCATCTTTTGTTGAGGTTCGCTTAATCTAAATAAGTGACTAACGTTCAATAAAGCTAAAATTGAGTCAGATACGAGAAAGTTACCATCTTTATCAAAATAAGAAAGATATAATTTAAAGTTTGATTTACAAAAATTATCTAGTTCTTTTTGTGTCTGAATATCGTCAACATCATCACTAGATAGATTGGTGTAGCCACTGTTCGGCTCGATTGATAAAATACCGGTAACAGCTTTGGCTCTTAACATTGGTGTAGTAACATATTTAGGGGTTTTCTCTGAAGTTACAGATGAGCTTTTTAGAACTGACCACACTGATGGATCAAACAAATGTTTTAAATTAGATGTAATTTCTTCCAGGCTTGTTGCTTCTAAAACAACTTGTTCTTGAGTTTTCATTATAAAATCCTTCTTTCTAATCCTGTTACAAAAACAGAATTATTTATTTTCTGAAATTATAACAGAATTTTTATTTATTTCTTTCTACAACATCTTCAGCAGAAATTTTTGCAATGTTGTAAATCTCCTCAAATAGCCGATCTGTGTTTAAGTCCAAGCAAGATCTGAAATACGATGAAGCAAAGGTAACGTTAGAGTCGTTAAGGATAGATTCTTCCGAAAAATCAGAACTAATAATAGTTAAAAAGCGTTCCACATCAATGTCAAGATCAAGATCTGCATTTTGTGTATTTTTTTTGTTAGATTTTTTTACAGCGTAATCAACTTTGTTACTAGACAGAACACCGTCTTTGTCAACTGCAAGAATTAAAGAGATGTCATCCTTGATTGTATTCAAGAAATTAAAGGTATCTCTTAAGAGTTCTGACTGGTCATTCCAATAAGTACCGGACAAATATTTTTCGTTCAAATCAGCAGTTAAAATTCGTCCTTGCAGAACCTTATCGGTGGATGCCTCGATAAGATTTATCAAAATATTTTGAATGATTTCAGAAGAATAGTTATCTGACAAACCGGTGTAGTGAGCTAAGAAAAACAGTGTTTGAAAATAAGCAGCATCTTTTGTTGAATCACCATCAGAAATAATCTTCTTTAGCTGTTTAAAAGAACGGTCTGTTTTTAACTTACTATTTTGTTGCTTTAAAAGAACGGTCATCTGCTCGACCATTGACATCTGATTAGTTTTTAAAACTTTTTCATCTCCACCATCAAACGTTCTATTTTTGTAAGACTCAATCTCAAAAATTTTATCTTTTTCTAAAAAAATCTTCTTAAGTTTTAATTGTTCTGACATTATATCATTCCCCTTTTTTTAATTATTTTTATATCTACATCAATAATAACAAAAAACAGTTTTATTGTAAACAACAAAAAAAGACCTAAAACAGGTCTTTCTTAATCCCAAAAGACGAAATCGTAGACAACTGTTTCGTCTTCGTTTACAGTTTCGTAGAAGTGCACGCTTCCATCACTGTAAGATGCAATTGGGATGATTTCTTTATAATCATCAGTTTCAGGATTCACACCTGGTGCATAAATAGCAACACAGTAGTTTACCCAGATATTATCATCATCTTCGACTGATGCAAATTTAGCTTCACAGTTAAATTTAACTGTGAACCCTTTCTTAACAAGATCTTTGAGATCTGCCAAAATTTTAGCGTCTTTTTGAGTTGCTCCAAAGAGTTTTTTTGTATTGTTCATTTTAAATTCTCCTTCTTTTCTGTTATTACAACAGATTTATTTTTTTCTAAATTATAGGTATAAAATTATTTTTTAAAAAAATAGTTGAAATATAAAAAATAAAAATAATAAGAATATTACAAATTTAAAGACCGCCCAACCTAAACTCCAAGCAATTCTAGCAATTACTCCGTAAATAATCGATTGAATGATTAGTTTTATAGCAAAAGTAAGATAATAATCCAACATCAAAACGCCCCTGTATATTTTTTCCAAAATTATACAAAAAAATAATAGCTTTATAGCTATTATTTGTGGTTGTACAGATAAGTTCTCACACTACCATCAGGCAAGGAATCAATATCTAGAATTCGTACAGAAGATGTTAACACTGGGTTGATCTTGTCATCAATAACACCATCACGGATGATAACATTTGTATCAATTCCAAGATCACGGATCCGAACTTCTCTAAAGTTTAACGCTAAGTTTGCGTACACCGTAGCAATAAAATCCAACAGATAGTTCGAGTTCACCCACATCCCAGTTATTACAATAGCATCACCAACCAATTCGTATTCTAAAATGCCACAAAATTCGTGATTTTTAGATACTAAATAATGACTGGTGTACGGACCGAAATGTGGTGTCACATCAAATAGTTGTCCTGTCTTCTTAATAGCTTTAATTTCTCCAGGAGTGTTCGATACAAGATCTAAATCACAATCAATATTTGGAATTTTAATAATAGTTTGTAACATTAAATAAATCCTCACCTTTATTTTTTGAAGAAGTGTTCTGTGTAGTCACCATCAATGTAGTAATTTGCATCTTTGTCCTTAGAAAATGGAAAATGTTTTACAATACCAACAACGGTATCTTCCTTAACAAAACCAAAGTATCTAGAGTCAAGAGAAACACTTCGATGATCCCCTAACACAAACACCGTACCTTTGGGAACTGTAGTCTTATTAAGACTCCAAGAGTTATAACCATCTTTATTTTGACTAAGACTCTTCAGTGTCCAGCCTCCATCCTCGGAAGGCAGAACAGTTCCGTCTGACTGTTCAAATTTGTAATTATTAGAATCTAACTTCAGGAAGTCCTGATTGACTTCTTTGTTGTTTACGTAAAGCGTTCCATTTTTAGCTTCAACTGTATCCCCAGGCAGTCCAATGACTCGCTTAACGTAAATGTCTCGTCCAGCTTCTCTATTTGGATTATTTGGATCCGCCTTAAAAACAATAACATCTCCACGTTTGAGATCAGAGGTTGATTTTACGTTCCACTTATTAACTAAGATTTTTTGATTATCCTTTAAAGTTGGATACATTGAAGATCCAGACACTGACAAATAATCTAAACAATAATTCCTGAACAACAGAATTCCTACTGCAACAATTACAGGGAATAGAAACATTTTAACAGTTCTGAAAAGCCAAGGACCCGTAACTTCGTTACTTTTATCTATTTTTTTACTCAAACTATCACACCTGCTTTCTAAGATATTTTTTATTTAACAAAATTACGAATTAAATCCAAACTGATATCCGTCTTTGAAACCACGAACATAATTTGGGGATTTCCCTGGGAACTTGAACGATTTTCTTTCTGTTTTGCCAGAAGATTTATCCGTTTTACCAGCAGCGACTCCAGCATTGTATCCACGTCTATACTCCTTAGAGTTTTGATACTTTGAACCAGATGAGCTCGAAGATGAACCTGTTCTAGACGAACGTCCGTACCAATAATAACCTTTAGAAGACTTAGAGCTAGAATTAGATTCGTTTTTGTTGTTTACATTATCTGATGACTTCTTCAAATCACCATCAGATTTTGATGATGTCTTTGTACTATTTTTTCCTTGAGTCTTGTCAACAGAAGCATACGATGACTTTTTACCACTTTTTGATGAAATGTTGCTTGATGACTTGTGCCCTTCCCCGGAACTTATACGACCAAAGTGTCCGCTGCTAGATCGTCCCCCACCAAAGTGTCCACCGTGACTGCTATGTCCACCACTGGAATGTCCACCGTGACCACCACCGTGACCACCACCGTGACCACCACCGTGACCACCGCCACGATGTAAGTTGTAATGAACTTTTGGTGTAACTGATTGTGCAGATACTTGTGTGGTATCAACAGCCAGAGCTGATGCAACTGATAGGATTAAAGCTCCAGATAGCAAAATTTTACTAATTTTTTTTGTTTTCATTTAAACGAGGTTGAAAAACAACCTCCACCTCCTATTTATTTTTATTATTTAAAATTTTTGAAGTTTTAATTGAGCAGATCAAAATCTATGAGCTCGTCGTGCTCTAGAAGTATCTGGAAGTTTTGGATATTTTGGAACAGGATATTTTCCTTTTTTCTTTTGACCAAGATGGCTTTTACTAGATTTATTGAAATCGTTTTTCTTTTCAGAAGAGTTAATTTTAGAACTTACCTTTTTAGAGATAGCTTCTGTTTTTGTTCCAGACAGTGATGCAGTATTCGCTAGGGCATTAGTAGATGTAGCAATACCACCACCGATAAAAGCAGTTAAGATTAACGATGCAATAATGCGTTTAGTTTTATTTACTTTTTTCAAAAAAAATAATCCCCCGATATTTTATTGTTTACAACAAGATTTCACTTGTACTACTATTATATAATAACATCTCACGACGCTCTTGTCAATAAAAAAAGCAACCCATCCGGGCTAACTCTAAGAGTTAGATTGCAATAGGGTTGCTTTAGTATTTCAGTTTTTATTATTTTTTGTGTGCGTTGGTGTGTGTAAACATCGTGTCGCATTCCTAGAGGCCACTAAGGGCACATCTAGGAGCGACAGGTGGTGTGTGATAAACTGAAATACTAAGATATAAAAAATAGTTTCCGAGTTCACCACACTCGTTACACACGCACACATTTTTCCGATGAGTAAGCATCGGATACTTTTCTAGTTTTTATAAAACTAGAAAAACTTAATTTTTTATTAAAATTTATTTTTTTCACAATTTAAAGGTATTGTAATAACCTTTTTAAAAACAATGTGACGTTACGTACCATCACACTAAACCGTCAAATTACGTATTTTGACAATAATTCGAGAATCATTTTAGTGGTCGTCACGTTCACGAACCACCAAAAATCAAACTCATCTTGACCACGTTTGTCAAGAGTTTCGATGGTTCGCAGATCGTCACCTGCTATTCATCTAATTAAAAATATTATTCATTAAATAAAATATAAAAATTAAATTAAACAAAATAGCTAGTTTTGTTAATTTTTTAAGTGTTGTACTAACATTTAGCTAGAAGATTAGTATTCCACCTTTTTAACTTTAAGCCCTGTTGCGAGCATCAAAGCTGTCAATCCTACCAAAAGGAGTGTAGGATTTGAATTTTCACCCGTCATTGGAAGACGAGTGCGTTTTTTAGCAGCTTTAGTAGCTACTGGAGCTGAAGCAGCTTGAGGTTTTTCTGCAACTGTTGTAGGTACAGATGGAACTTCTACTGTTTCAGGAACTGAAGGAACTTTAGGAACTTTAGGTTCTTCTTTTGGAGACTCTTTTGGAGTTTCAGGAGTTTTTGGTTCCTCTTTCTTAGGAGTCTCTGGAACTTTAGGTTCCTCAGCCTTTGGAGTTTCAGGAGTCTTAGGCTCCTCTTTCTTAGGTTCGATGATAGGTGTATCATCGACAGGTTGAACCGGTTTAACTGGTTCAGGATCTGGTGTGACTGGTGTTGGCTCTGGTTTAGGCTCAACAACGAGATCAGCCACAGGAGTTGGAACCGTAGGTTCAGCTGGAGTTTCATCAGCAGGAACTTCTGGTTCGTCTGTTTTTGGCTCGATGATAGGTGTATCATCGACGACTGGAGTGGCAGGAACTTCTGGAGTTTCAACTACAGGTTCCTCTGGAGTTTCAGTAGCAGGAGTAACAAGCTCTGCTACTGGAGTTTCAACAACATTCCATCCATCTTCAGATGGAACAATAATTTCAGTCGTATCATCAACTACAGGTTGAGAAACTGAAGTAATTTCAGCTACTGGAGTCAACTCATCTGCTGATACAGATACAGCAAAAGTGCCAACAGCAACAAATGTTGCAATAAATGCAACTAAAATCAATTTAATTTTTTTCATTTGAAAAATCCTTCTTTCTTGGATGATATACATCCTATTATTTTTTCTTAATTATATTGGACAAGATAATTAAAAATATAATTTTAGAAAAAAACAAAAGAAAGAAGGAAAAAACAAATGATTGGATTTACTTTTGCGATTAATCACTGGGTTAAGGCAAAACGAACTGCAAACAAACAGTTCAAGGAAGGTAGTTTTAAAAAATGTCCTTTTTGCGATCTAAGTTGTGATCACGGAAAGAAATAAAAATAAAAACAGAGATCGCTATAATAAAAGCCACTCTGTTTTTTATTTAACTAAAACTTATCTTTTCGTCCTAAAAGTTTGATATTAAAACTAGAACAAATGTTGATTGTTTCTGAAAATAGTTCCAGATGATTTTTAGATATAGGTGTACCGCTAAAAAGCCATCTAAAACCTGAGTCTTGTAACATACTAGTTCTACGTTCATCGTAGATGACACTGGACTCTATAAATTCAGCTGCAATCTGATCTAGTACTCTAATAACTTCAGGATCAATTGTGTCTCCATCTGAAATTAAGTAGCCAACAACGCTCCCCATCTTCAGCAATTGCAGAGGATCGATACTCCCTCGTCCTGAATTTAAAACAGAAATTAAAAGCTCCTTGTTCCACCCAGGAACTATAAAACCAGCACCGATAAGTTCATCGGGAACTACCTCGAAAAACGAACCATTTTCTGCGTACTTCCAAAGCTCTTCGCAACAGACCTGATGAAGCTTCTCTGAAATATTAGGCAAATATTTGAACCCATTACCGTGTCGGTAGGCAATCTCTCGACGATCACTTAAGACAACCTCGGCAAATACGTCACTGTTGTTAACGAATTCAGGAAAGGTAGATAAAGGATTTCTCTTCGAAAATCTATTGAAAAGAGTATCTAGAAGTAAATCGGATACAACACTCGTCAAATCTGACTGCTCAATCCCAATTTCACCAACGTACACATATATTCCGAAGTCAGAATACAAATCCCAACTAAAACGTTTAATTTCGAACTCTTGTCGTGAAATGTTGTAAAAGACCCGTCTTTCATCAATAGCGTTAGGTTTTGGTGCACTCTCCAAGGCTGTCGAAAATGCACTCTGATAATCCTCGATCAACCGTTCTCGTTCATCTTTAAAAATTTTTTTTGGTATTGCTTTATTCACATTCACACCATCCTGTTTTATAAATATCTAAATCTATTTTAACGCATCCATCATCATTTTAAACAAACTAACAGCTATCATCAAAGTTTTTTTCGTCATTGAGGTAATCCTAATATAATTCAAGAAAAAAAGATATTCCCTAAACAGGGAAAAGAAGGAGAATCAAAATGACAAATGAATTTGCAAAAAACAGTCGCCAAGAACGACTTGTAGAACTCGAAGAGCTTATTGAGCTCTCAAACAAAGAGCTAAAAGCTCTCGAACCAAGAGTTGAGAGAACTATTGAAAAAGTCGTTGGGCTAATGACCCAACAAAACTTTGTTGACGAATACGGTAATGTATTCACTGCAAAGATCTGGGCTTTGCCTTCGGATAGTAAATATCCCGAGGTTGAAGAAGAATATTTTTTCAACGGAGTTCGCACATCTGCGACAACTCCAATCGCAAGGATGCTCTTTTAGTGACATTCTTGCTGATAGTATTTCAGTTTTTGAACACGCTTTTTAGTCAACGATTTGATTGCTAGCGTGTTTTTTTGTGTTTTTTTCTCGAAATGGCTTAGCTTTCTCTGACGAACAAAACACTTTTACAAGTTTAAGTGGCGGCTTAATACTCGTAAGACGTGGACGATAATTTGTGAGTCAAAACTAACAAACAGGAATCTTGGAGGTGGACGATGTGATGACTAACTGAGTTAAGTTTAACACAACCTAAAGCTCTTGTCAAGAAAAAAATGTGCTGTCGTTTTATCAACAAGAATTATTAGCTATTTATATAGCCAACTCTTGTACTAAGAGTATAACTTACCTTCGGAGATATAATATCTCTGTACTAAATACTTAATATATAT